>WLWD01000793.1_pt1 | contig 41143 bp, 20 predicted proteins | sample 6712731 | NCBI WGS metagenome assembly WLWD01 (sample SAMN12718690, study PRJNA576275) | sponge metagenome | isolation source: marine sponge | host: Mycale hentscheli | place: New Zealand: South Island, Marlborough, Capsize Point | collected 2014-11-01
TAGTTATTTTAATCAGGCATCAATATAGCTCGAGCAATGTAAATGGTATATGGGAAATCTGTCTTCATAAGAGAAGAAGCTAATTAGAAACACTCACCGTATACATTTTCAACATGGAAATTCACTTCTTTCAACTCCCTTAAGTTCCCCAAGCATAAAGCAAACTACACTGAAAATAGTACATCCAAACACTGTCTTCATACAAGAAGAACCTAAACTAGCCAGAAACACTCACCAATATACATTATCAACGCGAAACTTTACTCCTTTCAACTCTGTTAACTTCCCTGAGCATAAAGTGAACTACACCGCTGGCTGCAAGAAATTATTTGCTCACGTGATTGTGACGTGACGCTAGGGGGTGTTTCCCATAAAAGCTGGTACCTAAGCGGAGCTGTAGGCTTCGCGTTTTCTCAACAGTTAGCCCGAAATAAAAAAAGTAGCGCAACAAAAGGTCTAACATCTTCGTCCTGAGTCAGTTCATACCTAACTCAACTGTTAATTGTCAGTAATCTCCAAAATCAGAGTGTGACAGACAGACAGACGAACAAACAGACAAACAGACAAACGGACAGGACTACTACTATAACCCTCTTGCGCATGCGCGCTGAGGGTTAATGATCTAGAATTGCATACTGTCAGCTACCGTCAGTAATCAATGGGCTGAATAATAACTGGACTAGGAACTAGAACATTAGCTTCAGGCAATACAGATCTTGAAATGGCAAAATTAACTTTTATCAGATTTAAAGATGAAAGTGTTTTACCTGCTACTTGTGCACAATGGCTCACTCGCCATTTGTACTGAAACACATCACCAGTACCATCTATTTATGTGCAAACTCTGCACACGAACGAAAAGCTGTCAAAAGCAACAACTTTGTATAATACTATAGGACTACATCATAAGAGCCCATAGTCTGAGCCTCTAATTTAAAAGAATGCTGCTCAGATCCAGTAATTTACTTACCTAAATTGAAGTGGTCCAGTACCTGCTGGAGGTGCAGTCCATGCTATGGTCACTGATGGTTTTACCATATTGTTTGTATGGGTAACACCAACCTAATATTTTTTTGTATATCAATAAATTGTAACTATGCGTTATATATGATGCAATTCACACTAATATTATTAAGTATGGAATTCATTTGCTGTGTTGATCTAACAGCAAAAACAGAGGTCAATTAGCAGAGTTGCAGAAAAGTGTAATGAACTCATACTTAAGTATATGCATACATGCATAGATACACACACACACACACACATAAATACATACATACATACAAACAAACAAACAAACAAACATAAACATACATACACACACATACACATACATACATACATACATACATACATACATACATACATACATATTTTATTCTTAACTTCTTACTGTAGGATTAGGACAGGAACTCAGTCGGTATGGGTCATTTGTGCCTGGATTTTGGAATCCTCCAATATTACTATCATCAGCCATTATTCTTGCTTGAATAAAGAACCCACGAAAACCAGATTGATCAGGAGCCACAAAAACAGGCTGTACTCTAAGAACCACTGTGAAAAAAACATTATGATATAATTAATAATAAACTGTTCTCTTGTATCAACGTTTTTTAAAATACATAATGATAGTAACGACGTATCGACAGTCCTACTGCTGACCTCATCAGGTTACAAAAATTAGTGAATTTGAATGAAAAAATGAAGATAGGGATAAATCACAGCTAGCCATTGGATGAAGTGCATGAAAGTTGCCAAGTGAAAATACAGATATGATGTGTGTATGAAAGCTTCCGATGTTCAAATCATTAAATTTAATTAAAATTAAAGTATGTAAATAAATTAATAATTAATTATGAAATTAGTATAGAAAATCATGTAAATAAATAAATAAATACATTAAATAATAATTAAATAAACAAGTGATAACCAAGAAACAATTAAATCAAATAAATAATTCACAAAAATAATAATAACAATTCAAAAGTAAATGAAATAAATGAAATAAAATGTGGAAAGCTGTATAAGAAGTGGAAAATGGTAGCATGAGTCTGAATGAAATTCATTAGGTGTGTATTCTCAGCACAGGTAACCAACATCCAGGTAGCTCTAACCCTGCATCCCTGTTGAGAAGAAGTTTTTTGCAGTTCTTGATATGCAAAGTTTCTTTGATGATAAGCCCAAATCATCTGCCCTCATTGTCAAGTACAGTTATCTTTTCCCACACTGCATAATGACCCTCATTCCATGCATGTTCAGCTAGGGCAGATTTTTCTGTATCACATTTGACACAGGCACTCTTGTGTTCCTTTATCCTGTCCTTAAGTCTACGTATGGTCTCTCCTATGTAGCACTTGTCACACAATGAACATGTTATGGAGTGGTATATGACATTCCATGTTCAATGTGTGACAAATGCTACATAGGAGTGGAACTAAATTCAGCTAGCAGTTCCGAAAATTGATTATGTTTTATTCTCCCTGCTTCCTTATTTTATATTAGCTTTTGACCTATATCTCCTGTTCAAATTAAAAAGTAGCTGCACAGGGAATCCTCCAGAATAGCCCACTATTTCTTTCAATAATATCCACAACACATTGAAATCAACACACAACACCTATATATGATCATTATGTTATGACGAGTGATATAGTAGATTAATCAAGTCTAACTACTATCAGTGCCATGTGTGTACCGAAGGTTTGGTTGATTGAAGATGACCCCTCAGGATACAGAGGAGTAGGAAGCTAATTCAAATTGGTGTGGCTATAATAACTACACTGACTTAACCACACACACTCATTTGTTAATTAATGAATTTGATTAATAGAAGAATATAGACTTCTTTTTTTTATCAAATGAACCAAAGAAATTTAGTCTATGCTGTGAAGTATCCGATAATTCAAATTCCACTGTAATCACTCCAAACAATTGAGTATTATGAGGCATTTTATTATTATTACCAAGCCAAATGATTTTTTATAAACAATCAGTAGGTTCATGTCAAATAAAGAAATTGTTAATTCAGCGAGCGAGCGAAGCTGACTCTCAGTTGTGTTCAATTGAGATTTCAGATACATATAGGTATGTATGCGTACGTCAAAAATGTTCACCCGCGCTTCTAATTACGTAAGTTAGGTAAAGCGTTCACAGTTCCAGTATTTTTCAATTAACGAGCGCGGAGAATCCTGCTGCACTGCCTTTTGCAACTTTGTTTCAACCAAAAAGTTAATAGCTACTCTCTTCTTGAAACAATTGTGAAGTATTTGTCAAGCTGCGCAAGAAGGTTGGTAGACTAGCTGCTAAACCAGAGAAGAGGGCTACAATGCATGGGATCAGAGACTTTAGATTCTCTGATGCTAACTGAGAATGGAAAGGGCACTGTGCACTACAGTTAGATGTAATTTCTGTCCTATTTTTCTGCAAAAGCAGTCTGCTCGCTCGCCATGCATTTGCACTATTCGAGCGCACCACTAGTGATAATTGGCAAGCAAGCGAAACAAGTGAGACACTATACACTGCTGTCAAATTGAGAATCGGGAATTTTTGTTTGTATATGTGTGGACATACGTATGTCATTTGTACTTTGACCCTCACGTATTCTTGTGTTAGCTCAATGTTCAATTCCCAAACTTCACTAAACAGAATCCTATGGTTTATCGATCATTACCTATATCGCCCTAGAAATTGAATTATTTACCGTTTTGAATTCTTTTGCAGGTGCAACTAAAAACTTACTGGAGTTCCATTTCTATTCGAGTTAATGGTGGTGGTAAGTTAATGCTCTATTTGTCATAATTTTTAGCCCTATGCAACAGTATTTACTTGAAAAGTCATCGGCCATTCGACTCCATGAAGGTAAGTCTTGTGAAGGTATGTCCAGTTGTGTGAAAGTATCGTGTGTTACAGCTACTACTTAACCAAAGGATACATTTAAATTACGTGACTTGATCTTGTTTTGTTTTTTATGTTTGTTTGTTTTTTCAATTCAAACAGTTGCGGTGAGTGGTTACTATGGATTTGAAACCCCTTTACCATTTAAAAACTCGACCTTTTTTAGTACCTTGAGTAAAATCAATTAATAGTGTAGTTTTAGGCTTGCTCGCCATTTTTGCTCAAGCACATCACTAGTTATACTAGTGGTGTGCTTGAGCACAAATGGCGAGCGAGCCTTAAACTACACTATTGTTAAATGATTGATTTTAACAACTAACACTCAAGCTACTAAAATAAAGTCGAGTTTTTTTTAAATTAAGTATATGCGGTAAAGGGGATTCAATGCCATAGTAACTGCTCCCCGCAACAGTTTGAATTGAAAAAGAAGCAACAAAATTAGGCCTTATAACTGTGACAAATAGCGTATTAACTTACCACCGCCACTAACTCGAATAGAAATGGAGCTCCCATAAGTTTTTGAGTTTTAACGTCACCCGCAAAAGAATTCAAAGCGGTAAACAATTCAATTTCTAAGGTGATACGGGTAGTGGTCGATAAACCAGAGGATTCTGTTTAGTGAAGTTTGGGACGGGGTCGAACGCCGAGCGAACACAAAAATACGGAGGGTCAAAGTACAAAATGACATACGTACGTCCAAATATATATACAAACAAATAAACAAACATCCCCGATTTTCAATTGTGTTACCCCTGTAAGTGTCTCGCTCGCTACGCTCGCTCGCCAAATTATGTAAAGCATATATATTGTATAGCTAATACAGCTAGCTACTTAGTTTAGCTAAAGCAAACAACAGAAATACACAAAACAATAACTTAAAAAAAGTAATAATTAGAACTTACAAATGTCTGCCTTTTATGGCAGCCATAGCTTTATTTTCTTCTAACATTTTCAGATAGGTGTGGAAAATAACTAAATCGGGTAGTGCAAATATATCCATTTTGCAAATCAACAATGTTGGAAAAACCTCTGAACTACATTTGTTTTTCCAAAATATCGCTTTGGAATAAAAGGAAGGACCAGGATGGTATGGAGTTTCCTGGATATCTTACTAAATGTTTGATATTAGCTAGCTACTCCACACAGAAGTCATTTCGACTGCTAGATTTCGACCGCTCGATTTGGATAATAACCACGAGATTCAGTAAAGTGTAGAAAAATTAATAAACATGCCCTTTTGTTAAATACTGGTGTGGCCATGGCCACACTGGCCAGCCGCATACATTCCAACCTCCATGGAAATTATTTAGCAGTACCTTGACAGTACACTATACATCCTATGCAATTAAATATAGCTGTATCAATGAGAAAGCAGTATTCCTCTTTTTCTCTTTCAATAGGCCGCCATTTTTCTTACACTTTTATAATTTGCTTATTATCCTCTTTTGTAAGCAAACGTTATGTTTAATTTTTGTCATCATTTTTAAAATTTATTGTAAGTACAATAAAAATATTTTTTAATTCACTGGCTACTAGCACATAACCAGTACTGCAGTGAATCCTGATTATTGGCGAGCGAGCGAAGCGAGCGAGACACTCTCAGGGTTAACATAATTGAAAATCGGGAATATTTGTTTGTTTATATATATGTGTGGACGTACGTATGTCATTTTGTACTTTGACCCTCACGTATTAGCTCTGCATACGACCCTGTCTCAAACTGCACTAAACAGAATCCTCTGGTTTTTAGTGATAATTACCCGTATCATCCTAGAAATTGAATTGTTCACCGCTTTGAATTCTTTTACCTGAGTTCCATTTCTATTCGAGTTAGTGGCGGTGGTAAGTTAATATTCTATCTGTCATAATTACGCAACACTATTTACTTGAAAATTCATTTTCCACCAGACTAACCAGGAAGGTAAGTCTTGTGTAGGTATGTCCAGTTGTGTGAAAGTATTGTGCATTACAACTACTACTTAGCCAAAGAAACTTTGAAATAATGTGATTTGTTTTTTGTTGCTTTTTTTTTTTTTTTTTCAATACAACCGATTGCAGGAAGTGGTTGCTATGCCATTGAATCCCTTTACCATGCATACGTAATTTTAAAAAATGGACTATTTTTTTTAGTAGCTTGAGTGTTAGAAGTTAAAATCAAACGATTAACAATAGGGTTGCTTCAGGCTTACTCGCCATTTGTGCTAAAGTACATCACTAGTGTATTTTTAATCACTCCCCTGTTGCAAAATTAATTTAGTTAACATACAGTCATATGTGGTTCCTGGAGTGTAGCTGTATGTATTAAGAACAGATCCATCTGTTTGTGGTAGATCTGGATCTTCAAATGTGTCTACAACAAGTTCATAAGGAAGAGGGTCATTTGAATTCACATTACTGCCATGTTGAGGAACTAGAGTGGCACATGCTTCAACTGGAGCACCAGTGGAACGACAGTGTCCAGGAGAAATGAATACAACCAAGACCAGAGTTATTCCAGTAATCCAATCCATGACTACAATACAATTACATTAACAGGATATTACTTAACTATAAATAAATGTGCTATTGTAGTGATCTAGTGAGTCCAGTAAAGCTAGCAATACAAACACGCACAATTTACATGGCTAATATGTTCCACAATTGTTCCTTTCTTTACCAAGTTACACCCTCCATTTATTATAACAAGTATTATTGAGATCATATCAGTACCATAGTCTTTGCTTAGTTTTACGTAGCAAGAATATATTGCAAGTATATTTGAGGTGACGGGAAATACGAACAAAGTTGGTGAGGTGTTCTAGGCTACGTAAGTTCTACTAGGCACATCAATCCTCACAATTCTTTTATTTTTAACTACAATATTTTTTATCTAAATGGTGATAATCTTAAGTGACCATAAAATAAACAAAAAACAAAAAAATTAACAGTAATAGTGTGTTACAAAATGACATTCACTTTCCTTCGTAGAATAAGCCACAATAACTGATATTATGCACATAAAATGTTGAGAAAGTTAAGAAGTAGCTAGAGAATATATCTGACAGCAACAAATAAAAATATAATACTCTGTTTTCTATTTTATATTTTATAACTGAGCTGGAAAATAATATAATAAATTATCTACCACTCTTTTAATCTGCTCTGCAACTTTTGCTAGCTGACCCATTTTGCGACTACTGTATTATCTCTGGACCTTTTTTATCAAAACTGTACAACATTCCAACTCGATCGGCATTAACCACCTCAGCTAACCAAAGAGGAAAATATATTGGGCTGCTTCAGTTGTTTTTTACTAGTCTTGTATCCCCAGTGTAGCTACTTCTAAGTTGGGGGTGATTAGCTAGTCATCTAGTCATAACGCATTATGAATATTATAATAGAATTCATGATTGTAGAGATAACTCAGTCTTAAGTCCACTATTTTCTGTGCTAGTTGGAGGGCACCAAGAAGGCATAATATGAACAATTTAGCCTTACTTCAGCACCTTTCTATTCATGCACAAGTAAATTATAGCTAAATGACTACTTCATCAAGTTGAAAAACATTACGCCTATAATAACAGCAACTATTGTTCACTGCATTAATTTGACATTTAACTAAGACAGAGAGTAAAATTATAAGTTTACTCCTACTGCCTTATGGAAAAATAAGATAGTCCCAACCGCCACGGTTTTCATCGACATTAACTACCGACTATTCTCTTTGTTTTATTAGCAAATGACAGTAACTGTTAGAACTCACTTAGTGTTTAGCACCGAAGGGCCTCTAGGAATACCATGAACAACAGAAGTCCAAAGGTTTAAGGCTAGCAAATTTCAACTAATACAGTCTGAGGTGGTGCGAGAGGGGGTGGGCGTATCTAAAAAAATGGGCGTGCATATTTGACGCGCAACATATTATAGCCCAATGCGCGCGACGCCGAAGAAAACGCGTGAGAGCTAATGAGAGAGGCCGCTGGGTAACAATCAAGTGATTTGTGTGGAGAACATTTAGTCAATCTGTTAATGAAAATTTGATTTACTATGTATAAGCTATGGAACTATGCCAAAAAAAATAGACATGTAAATTAAAAAAAATCAAAACCCGTAATTAATAAGTAATCACTGATTATTAAGTTAAGAGCATGATATGCCTGTTTGTCTTCTGTACCTCCACCCCACTTGGTGGAGTGCTAGCCACCACATAGTGAATTCTTACCTCACTCCAATGAATATTCTAGCGTGTGCCTCCTCTTCACAACAATGAATATCATTATGGCTATGATTGTAATTGGTGTTGAATAGTAAAAGTCAAAAGGTGTATTCATTGTCTCTTGCACGCCGTTACATCCCTCCGTGAATGAATATAATAACAGCAGCTAAATCAAGTAAACTTGTTGTCGCGTTAGCTAAAATTTCTTTACTACTATTCCGAAGAGGTCAAATTAATACAGTACAAAAGTCGTTAATATTGGGTAAAGGGTCTAGCTCTACCGCCCATTCTAATGTGCAAACCCAAGCAAAGAATTTTTTTTCATATTATCGTGCCCAGACATAAGCAAATGACATTTTTGTGAGTAGTTGTTTCAGTTTCATTCAGCATAGTTGCCAACAGTCCTTCTCCTCTATAGCCTTGTGACCCAAGTCCTGATACAAAAACAAACTGGCTGATCTAATGTGTTGAAAATACCTTAGCCTCCACCTAATAATACACAGAAGCACACACACACACACACACACACACACACACACACACACACAATGACCTCACCACAAAGAGTGTCACAATCTCACACAATAATTCACATCTACTCACTTGCATAAATAAATAGCATGTGCGCTATTTACAATAATACAATGTGTTTATTTACACAATCTCCTACGTTTGAAGTGAATAATAATTTGTTTCTGGTGCAAAGTTTTCAGTTTGTGCAGTCAGGGTGGATAGTCAGGACAATTATTGTTAAAGTTCTCTTTTGTGGTAGGGACTGGAGAAGAGCTTCAAAATTGTGAGTGGCCTGCACAAATGGCATGCTTAGCTATGCATTAATAAATGTTTAAGTATACCCTCTTCTCTTTGGCTTTCTTGGATACAGTCACCTCCCTTATCAGGGCACAATGGCAGATCCAAACGGAGGGGGGCCCAAGTATTACATATGCCAAAACTTACGAAAAATATTGAACTATGTAAAAAAAATTGGACATTTATATGAATCAAAACCCATAAACTACCCCTACTATGGACTAAGTTACTTGAATTGGTGCCTTTGTACATTCTAATTTTTCAATAAAATGGTTAAGTGGGGGAGGCCTGACCCCCTTGCCCGGATTAAATGAGGATTTTGAGGGAGTTGATTATCCTTTTAATTACTTCAGAAAACGCAATACTGTAGGCTAATCTGACACACCTTCAAAACTTACCTAGTCATGTACCAAGTCATATTCCGGACAAACTGAAAACTTTTCCATCTCAAACCACACAGAATTCACAATGCGTTTCCGATGTGATGTGTGATATTATTCCTTGCACTTTCACACAATTAGATCTTCAAGAATTTGGTTTGTAATTTCCTCCATAAACTTCACCCCAAAAGTTATTACCCCTGAACCCTTTTCTATACCGTGTGGTGGGTGATGGTTCCCACATACAGACCTGGGATTGACAGAGGACAGGATGCTCCTGGATGTCTCATCACCTAAACACTGCACAGAGAGAAGAAAGGACACAAACTGGTGCGAATAATTCCGCAACTGAAGGGGAAAAAGTCAAATAAAGACACACTTTCTCCACATTATCATGAATTATTTTTTGCCAAATTGTGTCATGTGAAGTACTCACTGTAATAAACATTTTTTTACTTTAGTAGTATATTATATGTAGCCACACTCAACACAGAAGACATCTGTATATCTCCCATGTAGTGTGCAGATACTATTCTAATAGAAGTGGCCGGAAGACCAAAATAGGCACTAGCCTCCATATTTATTATCTATTTGAAGGAGCACTGAAAAAACTACTTTACAATAATGATCGCTTCAGACTACTACAAGCTGTCATTATTGAAAATCAGATGTCTTCACTTCTTTGGTAAAACAAAAAAACATAGACCTGTGGAAGTTCAACATTTATATAATTATCATGAGTGTGATACATAATACCCCCTTCACTCCAACTAAAGGAGTTTAAACCTTGGCATCCAATATATGATAGCCAAACCCTTTACCAAATCGCTAGATGAGCCGGGGGGGGGGGGGGGGGGGGGGGGGGGAACGACCGCAAATTATGAATATCGGTGTGGCATAGCCCACCCTTTACCTTTTATTATTGGGGGCGTGGGAAAGGAAAGACTTTGGCCGTTCTAAAGGAATGTTGAAGCGGTCAATGCCCCACCCTCCTCTTAGACATGAATTTCTACCGCAATAGATGCATCTTTTTTTTTTCTTTTTTTTAGTTTCTGTAGCTTTTGCTGACATATGAAAGAGTTGCTGTTGGAGATCAGACCTTTAGCGGCACGTAGAGACGTATTTGGAAATTTTCCAACAGAAAACGGTCTGCTTTGCGCGTCTCTCTCCCTTAGCCATGCTTGCTAAACCTAGCTGTAAAAGAGTGGTTGACACGTACAGGAATTTAGACGGATACTCAAAAGTGCTATACTTGCTAAATCTAGCTTTGAAAGGGTGGCTGACAGTATATGAATTTCTATATGCGGTTGAGGAGGGCCATTCCCAGTACTGCCGCAATATTATATGTGCGGCAGACAAATTTATGGCCGTGTCCCCAGACTCTTTCCTTCCTCACGTCCCCAATAGTAAAAGGTAAGGGTAGGCTACGCCAGACTAGCCAGAGAGTGGGTCTCACTAAAATCTGGAAAGGAATGGTCAATGTAACAATTTCAAGCACATATCACAATGGTTTGTTGAAGGCCAGCCCATCTCCTGAACCACTTCAATGATTTTGTATTGCTCGTTGATGACCTGTTTGGGCGGTTCCATCGCACGCGCTAAAGAACGCTGGCGTGTTACCTTTGCTGGGGAGTCCGAGAATCGTGGGACGCCGTTAGGTTATTGCCGAATTTCTTTCTGATATTATGTTGGTCAGTTTATTGAGAGATTAGCTAATACCCTAACCAAACCCGTGAACGTGAAACTTACTCTTGACGAGTTCGCCTGATCAATATATTCGAGCCATCCCCAAGGGGAAATGGTCAAGAAGGCTAAAGAGAATTGAACAACACCTAGCTCATCAACCAGCCACAGACAGCGGAACTTTCTGAACAAGGCCAATCTGAATTGCTCAAAAACATCCTCCAAGACACTTTTCTTTCTCTATCTTTAAGGATAAAGTTCAAGAAATGCTCGCCATCTCCTCTTTCTCATTAAGCAACGCAATTATAACATGGGCGTTGCGGGTCGTCAAATATCACACTCGCGCGAAAGTATTACAGGGGATTCCTAGGTTTCAAGATGGCTTTGAGCAGATATCGTCCAGCAGATATTTTACAAATGCTTAGACTTGGTTGGATAGTTCCAGTAGAGAATGGTAGCTGGTCACCCGGAAGTTCCTATTAACAAGGGTAGTGAGCTTGCGCAATACAGCTTAAGGTAACACTAGTATGATATTGTGAAAAATCTTGTGGGTCATGCATATACCTACTCGTGAAAATATTTTCTGAATACATGTGAAATATTACCCTTATTGTACATTGACTCTGCAATAAATATTGTATGTATATAGCTAATAATACATAATGTAGGTAGTGTAGTTTTTGTATTGTGACACAGAGACTTCCAATCCCTTAATCTTTTAGAGAGGAATACTCAGGTGTCAGGTCAGGGTTTTTAAATGTAGAGTCTTTCCAATTGTGTTGTAGGAACAGTTGTTACGTTCAAAATTCATCAGGTGGTGTGCTTGGCATTTTAGGAGCAGTCCATATGCTCTAAGTTAAAAACTACATAATTTTCAGCAGAAAAACTAAAACAACAACTAAATTGGAGGAAATTATAGTAAATAAATTTTACTAAAGCTACAGAGCTTCTTGCGGTTCATTCTCTTTCTTGACAAAGTCCTTTAGTTTAACGTCAAAGTAGCTTGGATTAGAAAGTGCACTCTCATCAGTATCCCTACAAATATCAAACATAACAAGTGTATTTATTACTTAAAAATTAAAATAATGGTCAGGCTATTGTGAAAGACTGTCCTATTTCAAACTGTAAAGGTGAAATCACTTTGATACTCTCTCAAACCTGTGAACATGTAATATAAACTTTGAAAATGACAGCCAGAATTTAGCTAAACAAGGCAAAAAGTTTGACAAATACAGTATCTGAGAGTAGAGTAGCTATGAAACATTAAGTAAAGACTATAATGACTAGTAGCAATACATAATATTTATTGATTGACTATTATGTCATGTGGTCTGGACTGAATGTATAAATTTCTTACAGTTTCACTTTAGAGATTCTTTTTTTCTTCAATATGCAGAGATACAGAAGTAATAAAATCATCAGTACAATGACTATACAAACTACCACAGCCAACAGTGCAACTGTAAAATAAAAAAAATAAAAAATACATTCAATCAGCATTTTGCATTTAATTTACTCAAAAACTATAAGTTGCTTATTCTTTAATAGTTATTACTTTCACTAGACTTAACTAGCCACCTTATGGTAGCTGCAGTACTAATTTATAAAATATAATTTTGAAAAAATAAATACACGAAATTTCTTCATTAAAAGAAAGTAACGAATACTTTCTCTGTCTTAAAGGAAACTTTTTTTTATATAATGTAAGTAGGATTAAGTTTACAATCAGAGCAGCTTACCTACTATTACCAAAGGATTTAATGCTGAGGTTGGTGATTGAGTGGCAAACTCCATTGCCATATCATCCTCACAGTTAGTACCTGTAAATACTTTACTACAGGTGCATGCAACTCCAGCATCAGAACTCTCCACACATGTCCCACCATTAAGACAGGTGAAGAAATCACATTTATCAACTTCACAGTTGTTTCCAGAATATCTGGGATCACACACACAAGAAATGGAAGCTCCATAACCTTCCGCACATTCTCCGTGATAGCTGCATGCAGAATCAGTACAGAATGTGTTGATGTCATTTTCACATGAATCTCCTTCAAAACCATTCTCACAAAGACAGCTAGTGGCTGCTCCAATTCCTTCCACACAAGTGCCTCCATTTGAGCATTGCTCTGATTGACAAAATATATCATCAGTTTCACAACTTTCCCCACTATACCCAAATGAGCAGTTACAGGTGGTTTCTGTTCCCAGTCCTTCCAAGCACAGTCCTCCATTGAGACACGACTGTTGGTTACAGAAATCTAAGTCCACTTCACAGGCATTTCCAGTGAATCCAGTCACACAGTTACAGCTAACATTAACTCCAGGCTCCTCCATACACTCTCCTCCATTAAGACAAGTATCAGAGGTACAAAACAAGATCTCTTCCTCACAGCGAGCACCAGTATGGCCTGGCATACACATGCAACTGAAGTTAGCCCCAACACCTTCCCTGCAGATACCACCATTCAGACATGTGGAACTTGTACATACATCCATGTCGTTTTCACAGTTAGTGCCATTGAATCCTTCTGTACAGTTACACCTGTAGTCTCCCATGCCTAAATCTACGCAAACTCCATTATTTATACATGGTGAAGGGTCACAAGGAATTAGATCAACCTCACAAAAGGGACCTGTGAATTCTGGAGGGCACTCACATTCAACAATTGCAAATGGCCTATCTGTGCAGTTGCCACCCTTACCACATGGATTGTCTGGCACACAGTCATCTATATCTATCTCACATAGTGAACCAGTGAAGCCAATTAAACATGGACAAATGAAAGTGGAATTTCCATTTTCACATTCTGTAGTTCCAGCTGGATTACAAGGACCATATATCGGATCACCAACACAGTAATTGATCCTAGAGTCACAATTCCTGCCTTCCCAGCCAGTGTAACAGCTACAGTTATAGTCGTTAAGTAAGTCAGTGCAAATTCCATTTGAGCATCCACTATTTACACACTCGTCTATTTCCTCCTGACACAGGCTACCAGTATATCCCGGGTTACAGGAACAGGAGAATGTTTGATTGCCATCTACACAGACTCCATTGTTACTGCAGTCAATCAAAGAAGGAACTACACAGTCATCAATAATAACTTCACAGAGTGACCCAGTAGTATCAGGAAGGCAGGAGCAAGAAAAGCTAGAATTCAAGTTCATACCATCTGTTGAACAAATGCCTTCATTCATACAGGGCTGGGAGTTACATGGGTCTGCAAATAAATAAAGTTATGTGGATAAAGACTAATATATGGTTAGTAACATACTATTTTTTCCACGATTTGCTTATTCTCTCAGTTTTTTCGGCCATATTTTTAGCTATGCATGATTATAAACAACTTACACACAAGTGCTACCACTGAACTACATCAAACAAATAGTAATAATGTGCAAGAGGTTATAATTATATTGAAATGCAAGGGAACAATCTGTAAGCAGTATGGTGTTTGAAACATATATTATTGATGAGATATAAAGACCAATAATTCAACTGGATTAATGTGCATGAAAAACTAATTAGCAATACCAACTATACCTGGTTGGTATACAATAGAGGCAGTGAAGAAGGGATTTCGCAAAGTGTTGCGAGTAAATGGATCTAACTGGATGAAGAAGGTACAGCTATGTGTTCCAGGTTGCAGAGTGTCGGGTGTGTTGAAGGTTATGCTGTCATTAATTGTGATAATTGGACCATATACGGCATCAGTGGATGCCTCCACTTCTGGATCAGTCAGGATATACAATCTGATGTTGGTTCCAGAGCTAGTTCCACAAGTTGACGGATCATTGGATGTCAGAACTATGTCATTTCCCCGTGAGGGAAAGTTAGGTCCAAAGAAATCTCGATCAACAACGAAAGCAATGGGAATAGTTTCGCTTTCTTTAGTGACTGCAGAAATTTCCAAAGAGAACACTGTGGCTGTTGGTTGGACCTCAAACACTAGTGGAACTGAATAAAATTAAAAAAAAGGAAAATGCAGTCAATACTGACGCACTGAGGTGATATATTATCCTATTTTGTATGGAATAATTCAGGGCTAGTATCAGGCCTTCTACCCAGCACTCTTTCTCTCTTTCAATGACCTGCAAATACACCGCACTCACAGCTTCTGTCAAAATCAGTAATGGTCTCACCTAATTACATAATAGCATTTATCCCAAGTCAGAAAATTTCTTTAATGATTAGTCAGAAAATATCTTGAAAGCTATCTTCCGCAACCACTTTGAAAAGAAACATACCTCCAGTGTAACTGTAGCAATTGTAACTATGTTCTATTACAATTTTTTTAATTCCATTTAAACTAATCAATCATTACTGAACACTCTTCCTGTTTCGTTTCCACAATATATTTTTAACAAAACATTTTATTCTCATTGTTGCACATTCAAATTTTTATTTAATAATTTTTTTTCACTCTAGCACATGCATTTGGTGTAAACTGTTTAACAAAGAATATTAATCACTGAAAAACAAAAACTCATATTATTGAGTACTGAACTGTATCCAATAACTTTAGCCAAATATACTTAGGAGAGTATTTTCCCATACCACAGGTATTGTTGATTATAAATTGGGTTATTATTTTGGGTTATTTTGTCCCCCAAGTTATCATTATTCATTGCATTTTTTATTATAAGTGCAGAACACAATAAATTTTATCGCTTAATTTTATATTATGAGCCTGACTGGTAATATTTACATTTTTGTTGGCAGCACTCGCATAAATACTAGGCCAGCAAACTCAAACTAACGATGTTCTCCGGTTATCAAATGAATAATATATAGTTTTTTATTTAGGAAAATAACTTACATTTATCACAAGTTCGAGAGCTTGAATCAGCCGTGTGAAATGGAGGACAGTTTTGAACACATGTCTGGTTCAGGAGGAATGTGGGTGGATTACATGTTTCTGTAAGATAATAGTCATTGATTACACTACATTGATTGTCTAGACTAAAACAACTATGTTTTCTCAATGCTTGGGCTATTGTCTTTATAATAAAGCTCTTGACTACGGCTAACATCACAATTTTTTATACATTTAATATTATGATTGTGTCTCATTGGCTACTATCTGCAAACATATCTTCATTATAATAACTAGGATGAACAAACTGCTACAGTTGTAAGTAGCATAAGTATCATCAAAACACAACTTAGCTTTACCATGCAATATTTTTCAATATATTTAACTCTAATTGTGCGAGACTAACTGACTGACAAGTCGAGTGCGAGACTGACAAGTTGATCGGCGACCATTGATGTTGCGTTCACTATTAACTTTACAGTGTATTGTAGTAATTAGGAAATGGGAAAGAATGTTGTTTACTGTCTTTAAAAAGTTCTTTTTATTATAGTTCAGTTACTACTAACAGTCCATAAGCAAGGCTGTAAGGGCCAGCACAACCTGCATGGCTATAGTCGTGCAGTATTTTTGTTTTTGTTTTTTTAGTGTACACCATACCTACATTTTAGTTATGTAGCGGGCATGCGAAAAAATTGATGTAACAAGTAAGGGTGCTTTTTAAACATTGCTAAATCTTCTTTTACCCCATCACCTTTTGATCTAAAGCATAATAAAAAAAGTAAATAAGTGAATTTGGCAGTGGCTACCATTTCAAATTTGCTTCCTGCAGTTCTAATAAGGTTATTTTTTTAATATTTTCAGAGAACAATCTAACTATCCTCGATGTACATCATCACATGATAATACATTGTAAATCGTATCTGATATTTAAGAGTTATGTTCCCTGAAACTATTGCAAATAATAGCTTTAATGATCACAATAACGACTAGAGCTACAATTTAAATGGAAACACATTTGTTTAATTTAACCACGTTGTTAATATAACACATTTCCTTATTTACTTGAACTTGGACATGTACACTTTAAAGGAAGTATAGATTGCAAGTTATGATAAACATATGTGTGTACATGTGCCTTGCTATAGAAGATATCATGTAAAAGAAGGAATGAAACTATGACCACAGGACACTCGTGAGCTGCATGAACATTGTACAAGGTTAGATTGTTGCTTGTAGCAGGTTGTTACTTCATCCTTTCTTAGTTATCCTCAATTACTTCCAATCAATACTTCAGGTATTTATGTGGTACATTCACTATGATACAACAACCAAGCCATTGCCATCCATTCTTGCATGTTGTTTTTAAGTACCTCTTAAATGCCTCATATTTTATAGATTTTTTAACTAGATATACATACAAAGTTACCTGCTATTGGATTTACTGTATATAATATTTGAGCATTTGCACTGTAGACAAGAGATTCAAATCCAAAACTGAACAAATTTATACTCAATCGAAAATCTCCACTGGTAGAAAATAGATTATTGATATTTACAATATGAATACTTCCAGTATAATAAGCAAAATTTTCATTCAAATTTATTTGGTCTCCAGGCGAGAAGAAGCTTTGAAGTTGTCCATTAGTAAATCTTAAATTACTTTCTGTAATTTGTGTACTGAGCAAATTTAAGCTAGCAGAAAAGAAATTACCATCTATATCTACTGATCTTCTCAACATCAATGTAAAATTCATTACTACTGCATTTTCAAACAGCGAACCTTGATTCAATGTTATATAATAGACATCCACAGTAAAGTCCATAGTTGAGGGAGCAGCATCTAATAATAATAATAATAATAATAATAATAATAATATTTAGTTGCTAACTAATGGAAACACATCATAGTCTCACAATGACTATCAACTCATTAGCTACATTGGAAAATAACTGCAAGCTATGTATGGAGTAGTCAGCAGGCTACATTTTTTTTTGTATGTGTATATGTTTATATACACATGTATGTGTTGTGGGAGATACTGCCACCAAGCCATAAGAGGATCACCCACATAAACAAACTATACTGCATGTGTGTTGTGATTGTTTCACATTAATGTAGTCTCATAATTTATGACTCCACAAAACTTTGATATAGCTGCTGCTATTTGTTGGCTTTGAATCACCTTCAATAAAAAGCCTTAACAACTACAAGAAATGTGAACCCCTTGGTTTTGGGGTAATTTACTTTTGGTTAGAAAAACTAAAACTAAGTTGTAGAGAATGTGAAAAACTATAACTAAATACTTTAAAAGACAGCAAATTCCATTAAAACCAAAACAACCAGAGCAAGCTTTACTGTAATCAATTCACCTTGAATTATGCAATTATTATATTATGAAGATACAAAATTTGCCATTTTAGTAAACATATCCTAAACAATACACAAAAAATAATAAAAGTAATCTACCATCTTCAGATTTCATAGAAATTTACTATTGTTCATGTTATTAGGGGTAGATTACATAAACTACTTTTAATGAGACAACAATTACTGATTTGACAAAACACTCAAGTTAACTAAGACTAAGTTAATTGATGGTTAAACTCACTAATTAATCCAAAGAATCTGGAATTTCTTTATAATTTTACTCTTAATGAGCGTCATACAATTATTGTTTAAGCAAGAGTCACTTTGGAAGCTTTCACTTCATACCCATATTTCATTTCACTTTATAATCCTCAATTTATTATACCATTTTAATGTTAACTGGAAAACAAGAAACTGTGGGTTAACACTTCAATTGCAGAAAGCAGCAATTAACTCCAGCTATTAAGAAAGAATGAATGTAAATTTACAATACTTGATGACAAGTTAATGCTTACTGGCTCTGTTTGTTTTGTTCACTTTTGTATCAGTAAGGAAAACTATTTAGTTCTCTTACTGCATTGGCAAGCCTGGAAAAAATACTTAACACCACTCATGGAAGAAGACTCATTGGAGCTGAAATGTTTGAAATTTAAAAAAGAACTACGTTAAGCCAAAATATTATTGAAAATGTGCTCTCAAAAGCCACATATGCACATGTACAGCAATTATCTAGAAATCATGTTGTGAGTAGAAAGCTAAGTCAAAAGCTAAGTCAGTGGCCGAGTTTAGTGAAGTGGGGAAAAAAGTCATTAGCTAAGTGAGTAGATAAAGATGACGTCAATGTGATGGGTTCATAGTTAAAGTAATTTTCATGAAGTATATAATTTAAAGTTTAGTAACTTACATAATTGACAAACTGCTGAATTAGCATAATTTGCAATGTATCCAGGTGGGCACTGTTGTATGCATTGACCAGTGACTGGATAATAATATGGTAGACCAGTACGAACAGGACATCCTGTGGAAAAGTATTGAATAACATAAATAAAGCTTCATTATTTGTTCAGGATCGAACCCTTAACTGTCTCAACAACCAACGTTTGATTTCATTATTAACATTATCTATTCATGCATGCTCATTTATTATTTTTTCGTGTACAGTCGATCGTCGTGCATCGTCGATCTTTCATTTTTTGTTTGTATATATCACCTAGATCACTGTCATTCACCTTAGTTACAAGTTTTATCTCTTACTGTGCATACCACCTATTGGTCAAGTAATATCATTCTACCTACTTGGTAATACTAAATATCGGGTCTGTCTCTTAGCTAGTGGACAGCCTATATTCAGAGGATCCAGTCAACGGGGAGAACGAGGAGAGATTTATGACCTCTGTCTCTATTCTCTCGTATAGAATTCTTCTGACGGAGTCAGGTCGTCGAGTTGACTTTCTTTCTGGAACTCTGACGTTTCTATACCCGCTAGTGGGTCTTCACTGCACTAATTACTTTGTTTCTCTTTAGTGTAGTGCTGCATCAACAGACTACGCTGGGATCAAATCCTCTACTAGCTGGATAGTCCCAAACATTATTAGTTCATTAAAAATGAAAATTATTTTACACCCCTGATGGTATCGTGCTTTACTACACTCATTTGCCAAATATATTCAGAGTGAATGTAAAGGCTTAGCATTAGAATATTAGCTGTGTGCATAAATTTTAGTCATGAGAGTGTGACTCAAGTTTTGAAAGAAGTGCTTGTCACATGAAGAGAGGTCTTTGCCTCAAATGAAGCTGATAGTGAGGGTCATAAATTATCAGACACCCCTGAGGAGGACTTTGGCAAGAAGTCTAAAAGTCAGGTTAAGCTTTAATTAAACATAAATTGGTGGTTAGAACAGAGAAAATTTGCTATTGAAAGAAATGTATCTTCAATGGTTAGAAAAAATACACTATGCACACTTACTGCGTTCAATTAGAGTTACACTGTTCAGAGCTGCCCAGAATGTAGTGAAACTTTCCACAAATGTGAACCTAAAAGTATATTAACACATTGACAGTTAAAGGTGTCTATGAGTGTGATGTGAATTATTCTATTATTATACATGTACTTATTCCTAATAGATTTGCATTAATTCCCTCATCAAACAAGAAATCTATACTGCAATGAAATCTTCTCCCAAAATTTATCTCAACTTTGTAAAAAAAACATCAGTAGCTAATCACTGGGGCTACTACTTTTTATATCGATCCACCTGGTAAAAGTCAACATACATGAGACTCAAATAGTATATTGCTTACTGTACCAGCAAAAGGAAAGTGTTTTTACTTTACCTGAATTGTAGCGGTCCAGTATCTGCAGGAGGTGCAGTCCATGCTATGGTCACTGAAGACTTCTGCATATTGTTTGTATGGGTAACCCCAACCTAATATAAACATGAGAAATGGTATTATTTTATACATGAGGCAATCACAGCAATTTTTACACTTTCTGTATTGTTATGCTACCTTGGCCTAACCATATTGAAGCAGAGTTCATGTAGAATATTATATATTCTCACAATTATACTCTCGTGATAAATGCTATTGTAGCTTTTTATGCCTCAATCATTCAAGTGTTACTAATGATATTGCATAGCTATCCATATCAAAACTTTACTTAACAGCACATTTGCAAATAAGTAAGTTAAATAAGTAAGCTAGTTTTTTTTAATATTATCACTCAAAAGCTGGCTTACTGCCTCTACATGATAAAATCAATGCATTTTCCCTGTGAAGAGGAAATTAGCAGAGGAAGTGTATGAAAGATAAATGCCAGTATAAAGAGCATCTACACCTCCTACTACTCCCATCATATTAACAATACAGTAGACCCTCAATTATCCAAACACCTCAGGACTGAGGGTATTTCGGATATTTGAATGGGGTCTTAATCTCTTATCTATTTAATGCACAGCAAAATTCCAATGAATATCATTATAATTCCCCAAAAATGGTGTTCGGATTGGCGAGAGTTCGGATAAACGGGGTTTGGATAACTGAGGGTCTACTGTATCTAAAATTAATGTGGTTAAAACTGAGGCATTCAGGGTATGCACGCTGCCACAGGTAGGCACTCCGTACTTTACAGGTAATTTAGGCTTTGTGAATTCTCCACTTATGGATCTGCTAGCTATTCCCACAGTATAGTTGTCAATAATTAATATACAGTAAACTCTCTAAATATAGAACATTTTGGAACACCTCTCTATTATCAATTATTTGGAAGTTTCATGTATTAGCTATGTGTTTGAGTTCAAGATAGAAGGAGTACTCTTTGACAGATAGAACATTCAATATATATAATACATGTAATAGCAAATTTTTCTCATTCTAACAGCCAATTTAACCCAACGTTTTGACTTCTTGCCGAAGTCCTCTGTGCTATTATTATAACTATTTTCAGCCAAGAACGAATGAATAATTCAATATTTCTTACTGAAGGTGTAGGACAGGAACTCAGTCGGTATGGGTCATTTGTGCCTACATTTTGGAATCCTCCAACATTACTATCATCGGCCATTAGTCTTGCTTGAATAAAGAACCCACGAAAATCAGTCTGACTAACATTGTAAGATGCAGGCAAGACTCTCAGAATCACTGTAAACAAAAACATAATGAAAGAGAATGACATTTGGTAAACAATTCAAGTTGTAATAGTTATAGAAGATAGAATAATTAGCTAGCTAACCACATTATATAAAATCCACACAAATTTTGGTTGGTATCAACTGTACTCAGTTTGCATTATGTTAGAAAATGTCCTGACTTTTCTCTTTTTCACTCAGTAGTCTGTACATTTTTTGTGCCCTTTTTTTAATTAGCTGCTATCATAGTGATGTCACTTCAAACAATGATGGCAATAATTAGTCAAGTCAGCATTATCAACCACAGTATATTAGCTACAGCATATACAGTTATATGTGGTTCCTGGATTGTAGCTGTATGTATGAAGAACTGATCCATCTGTTTGTGGTAGTCCTGGATCTTCAAATGCGTCTACAACAAGTTCATAAGGAAGAGGGTTAGTTGAATTCACATTACTGCCATGCTGAGGAACTAGAGTGGCACATGCTTCAACTGGAGCACCAGTGGAGCGACAGTGTCCAAGAGAAATGAATACAACCAAGACCAGAGTTACTCCAGTAATCCAATCCATAACTATATTATATAAAAAATGGTATAAGATATATATTTGTGCTACAGATAGGCACGAGGTAATTATGCTTTGTTTGTTTTTTTTACTATTATCCTATCCAGCAATTTTCTTTATATATAACCAATTATACTCAAAAGTAAGCTCATTAAAATGAGGACTATTGTGAAGTATAGTAACCATGTGTGCAGTCAAAATAAAATTGCATTGATTAGTTTCAATTGTATGGAGAAAAATTCTTGTGCGTCCCAAAGTTTAATGTGATTGTATAATATTGTAATGAGGAAGCCTATTATTACTTGTGTTACTGGATAGAATGCTCTAAGAAGACTAGAGAGCCACGTGCTATTTAGCAAATGTTAGTTTTACTGCAGGATCTGAGAGGCACATACTGGTCAGGCTCATGTGCTCTTAAAACTATGCCTGTTATGCTATCATTCTTACAGCATGATTTGCCTACCTATCGTGCCCAAAATTATGCTTACATTTACAAAGAAATTGTAGGAATGTTAACAATTGAATTCATGACTATAATGAATACTCACTCTCAAGTACGCTGTATTTTCTGCGCTAGCTAGTAGAGGGCGTCAAGAACAACAACCACTTCTACAGTAGCTTAGCTATTACTACACGAAACTAGAGAGTAAATATTTTTAAGTGAAAAGTCTCGCGCTCTATACATAGCTATTTATTGCAAATTTCTCTACTCTATTTCTTACATTGCGCACCACCAATATTATTCGTGCGTACTGGGAACTCACGTGCGCAGAGTAAACCGTGTCGTTTCACTGTTCTGATTAGCAATCACTGTTCTTCACAAGATTAGTTTAGAATAGAGTTTTTCTGTTTGTCTATACCTCCACCCCATGTAGCCAGAGCACCGCCACACAGTGAATACCAGTCTCACTTCAATAAATCTCACAACAATGAATATCATTATGTCTATGATTGCCATTCAAGTTGAATGAGATATACAGGTGTTCTATCTTGATTGACAGTTAATATTCATCATCTTTTCTTCGCGAGTGAATGGCGGCTAAATCAAGTAAACTCGTTGCCATTATACAGAAACGGTGAAATATTAAGCTAAAATTATCACTATTGAGTGACACAAGACCAACTAGAGCTCAGGTGATCACTTGACCTACATGCTATAAAGAATACCTTTGTGCACTATAGTGACACCGTAGAAATCGTCATCAATAATTGCAATTAATAGTACGGCGCGTTAGTTGCCCATTCAAAAATGTATGGAAAAAAATCGCTATTCAGTTGAAATCGTACGTGGGGGGGGGGGGGGGGGGGGGGGGGGAGCGGGGGGGGGGAGCGAAATAGCGCGTAACTAATTGAAATATCACGGTAACTAAGTGGAAACTAAGTGAAGTACCACTGAAATAGTACAGGTGAGTGCGCACGCGTGCAACGTTAACCTTGTAAACGTACAGTTCGAGTAGTTTCTAGTTGGAGACAATGTCATTCTTTACCTCAGAAGTTCTACCCGTATTAGACGGAATTTTTTTCAACAGATTAGGAGGAGCCATAGTTGAAAACGAAGTTCCTGCGGAAGCTAATCATGAAATAAGGAGATAGTGAGTGAACGATACTGTGTAGCTACAATTGCAAATGACTTTATTTTTTAACTGACCTACTATTAGCGAGTGATAGCACGGGTAGCCTGTGCCATTCGAGATCAGTATGCTTATTTGGCGAGCGAGCGTAGCGAGCGAGACAGTATTACGGGTGGATAATGCAAAATCGGGTATATGTTATTGGCGAGCGAGCGAAGCGAGCGAAACAGTATTAGGGGTGGATAATGCAAAATCGGGTATATGTTATATGTATATATGTATATATGTATGTATGTATGGATTGTACGTATGCCCTTTAAGCGCGCGAGCGGGGAACTTTTTTCTTCAAAAAACACTGCTTTTTAGGCTTGACCCCAGTTTATTCTGAAACTACAGCATTAAGAAAGCCTTACTTTATACTTAAGCTCCAAAGTGTGAGAAAATTCCAGCGATAACGCTTGCTTTTCAAGAAACAAAAAGTTGATTCGACCCGTTACTATGGCATTGAAGATCCTTTACCATATTTAAATTCAAAACTTCGCCTTTTTTTCGGCTAAGTGCGGCTTGTTAGTTGTCAAGAACCACCTGTAGTCAGTACTAATGGAGCTATCACTACTTCTGAAAAGTGTATGTAAGCACATAAAGTATTTGCTAAGGAAGCTACTACTACTCGAGGGATGCTGAGGTAAGTAGTAATTCCATATTGTTAGCTAAATATGCAAAAATAAGTCTGGCCTTTCTTTTTTATAGCTAAGAGCTTGTTGTCAACAGTGACTGGTAAATTCAAATAGTCAGAATGACTCAAATTTGGTACTACAAAAGTTACCACTGCTCAAGAAAATGAGGTAAGAAAGTGATTTTGTATTTGTGTGCTAAAATTGATTGTCTTTTGTTTTTGTAGGTAAGAGCTTGTTGTCAAGAATTCAAGGTAATTCAGATGGTCAAAGTAACTTCAATTTGATACTACAGAAGTTATCAATACTCAAGAATGATGTAAGTAGTAATTCCATATTTGTTGGCTAAAATTACAAATAATAACACCGGTTTATTTTTTTATCGTAGCTGAGAGCTTGTTCAAGAGTTACTGGTGATTGAGATTATCAGTATGGTTGATGTTTGATACTACAAAAGTTACCATTAATCAGGTAAGAGAGTGATTTTGTATTGTTTGCTGAAATAAAAGGTCATAACTGCTATTATAGTGTTTGCATGAACTAAGCTAAAACATAGTAACAATACTTAGTTTTATGTTACCTAACATCAGGCTCGCTCGCCATTTGTGCTCAAGCACACCACTAGTATATATGTACATATGTATGTATGGATGGTACGTATGCTCTTTAAACGCGTGCGCGGGGAACTTTTTCACCTAAAAACACGGCTATTTAGCTTGACTCCAGTTTATTCTGAAACTACAGCATTAAGCAAACCTTACTTTATACTTAAGCTCCAAAGTATGAGAAAATTCCTGCTAAAACGCTTGTTTTCAAGACACAAAAAGTTGATTCGACAGGTTACTATGGCATTAAAGACCCTTTTCCAGACTTAATTTCAAAACTTCGCCGTTTTATGGGGGGATACGGAGTGCCGGTTGTTGGTTGTCAAGAGCCGTTGGTAGTCAGAATGCAGTAGTATTAATGCTATGGAAGCTACTACTTCTCGAGGGAAGCTGAGATAAGTACGCAATTCCATATTTGTTAGCTAAATATGCAAAATTAACTCTGACCTTTCTTTTTGTAGCTAAGAGCTAGTCAACAGTGACTGGTAAATTCAAATAGTCAGATTGGCGCAAATTTGGTACTACAAAAGTTACCACTGCTCAAGAAACGAGGTAAGAAATGTATTTTTGTATTGGTGTGCTAAAATTGATTGTACTTTTTGGTGTTTGTAAGGTGAGAGCTTGTTGTCAAGAATTCAAGGTAATTCAGATGGATCAAAGTAACTTCAATTTGCAAAACTCGCACACACAAAGTTCTCAATACTCAGCATGATTTAATTAGTATTTCCATATTTTGTTGGCGCTAAAATTACACATAATAACAGCTGAGAGCCTTGTTCAAGAGTTACTGGTGATTGAGATTATCAGAATGGCAGATTGTTTGTACTACAAAAGTTCCCATTAATAAGTGAGAGAGTGATTTTGTATTGTTTGCTGAAATCAAATGTCATAACTGCTATTTAGTGTTTGCATCAAGTAAGCTAAACATGTAACATTTTAATGTTACCCTAACTATCCAGCTCGCTCGCCAGTTGTGGCTCAAGCACATCACAGTTGTATATATGTATGGACGTACGCAAGGCATTTTTGTACTTTGACCCTCGCGTTTTTTGGTTAGTTCGGTTGTCGACCCCGTCCCAAATTGCACTAAACAGAATCCTCTGGTTTATCGATCAGTACCACGGGGTCACCCTGGGTGCATTAAAACTTAAGGTACTTCCAGTTCTATTCGAGGTTAGTGGCGGTGGTAAGTCAATGCGCTCTTTTTCATGGTTATAAGCCTGCGAAACAGGATTTCACTTGAATAATTGTCCACTATACTACCGCGAAGGTAGTCTTTGTAGGTGCATGTCCAGTTGTGTCAAAGATTGTGTGTTCAGACCACTCCTTAGCTAAAGAATATCAAAAGGGGAGGGGGAGGGGGAGAGGGGGACGAAGGGGAGAGGAGGAAGGGGTGGGGGGGGGGGACAACTTTTAAATAACGTGTATTGTTTTGTTGTTGTTGTTTTTCCTTCAATTCAAGCAGTTGCAGAGAGTTGTTACTATGGCACTGAAATCCCTTTACCGTGTATGCGAAATTTAAAAACTGGACCTTATTTTCAGTAGCTTCAGTGTTAGAAGTCAAAATCATTCATATAAAAATAGTATAGTCTTTAGGCTCGCTCGCCATTATTTTGTGCTCAAGCACACCACTAGTTACTCATACTATTAGACATAACAGTATGCGCGGCTAGCGAATGATTTATTAGTAAAGAACGTTATAGTCATCCAGATTTCTGCATATTACTGCGAGTAAACTTGAGTTTGGTATGTAGTGACATTTATCAAAAAGCAAACATTACATATAGTTTAAATTAAGATTTTAAAACCTCCCATTGTGAATATAGCTATAATTATAATACTTATTACATGATTCAGACTGTGATATGGCAAAATATTTCATGAGCAGCGTAATTTATTTCCATTAGTCAAAGGCAGTGAAATAAAGCTTGAGAGTGAAATATCTTGCTATCACCTGTGAGGAGTGTAATAAGGGTTTAATTCTATGCTAGATATCTTCACTGTATATACATGTAACAGGATTTGTAATACAACTTAGTTGTGTTAGTTCAAAGGAGTTCCACGCACAAGTCCAGCAGATATTTTACAAATGCTTTGACTTGGTTGGATAGTTCCAGTAGAAAGGTAGCTGGTTACCCCAGTAAACTAGGAAGTTGCTATTAACTACAAGGGTAATGAGCTTGCGCAATACAGCTTAAAGGGTAACTGCCACCGGTTTTTTTTATTTTTATTTTTTTGAGTCGTTCAGTAGATAATAACACAGTATCACTCCAAAAAAAAATTGACAGTGTTTGGTCAAGTAGTTCCTGAGTTATGGGCCTTTGAAAATTCACCCTACTCCCACGCTAATTAAGTAGGCCAATTGGTTGATTACGTCACAAGTTGAGTACCGTGCGGATCAGCGTGCTTGTGTAAACTTCAGCGTGCTTATGTAAACTTCGAGGTTTTGAGCCAGATAGGATGGCAACCTATACCTCAGGCAGTGATAACAGCAGAAGTGATGCTTCCTCATACAGTGGGAGTGATGGTAGCATTTCAACTACTGATTCTGAAGAACACACTAGTGATAGCTCTTCTGGATCTTCCATTGAACCTTATAGATTTGAACCAAGTGCTTCAAATTCTTCAGACAGCAGCAGTTCTGCTGAAGAGGATGATCCAGACAGGCTTTTAGACTTGTCTTGGTAAGAGAGTGATAGCTACCAAGTTCAGTGTGTGTGTAAAATCGTGTGTATTCGTCAATATAATTATAGGTGTGATTGTGAATGCTGCCAGATAATGCCAACCAGCTTAGAGTGTGTTTGCTGCAAAGAAATCAACAAAGTGGTACCAAAAATGGGAGAGACTGAGGATGAACCTGCAAGTTGCATAACCAGACATCCAGGATTTGAGGGCGTGTGTCTGAACGTATGGGTACTGCAAGCAGCATACTATCAATATCGACAGGAACATGGAATGGACTCTCTCCCAGCATCAATGCACGAGTATGCATATAATATGTAATAATAATAGTAATAATAATAATAATGAAAATGATAATAATAATAAAAAAATAATAATAATAACATTTTTTCACTACTCTGTTTTATTATTTTTTAAGGAAATACAGATATATTGCATACAGGCAACTGACTCGATGGTGCTGGGGATGGCTTGGCCGTAATGTCAGGGTTGTATTACCTGCTTGTGCTGTCAAGAAAATAAGAGAGACATTTCCATCTGATAATTACACAGGATTTCATCCAACAATATTATAACCAATTACACACACACACAATTATTTTGAATCTGGTCTGATGTTCAGCAATTGCCTTCTGTTTTTCAGGTTTTTCCAAACTATCACAGAGTGCAGGTGGTGGTAACATCATAACTGATACTTCACATTCTTTGAGCATAACATCCCATAGTGCACAAAAGAGGTCTTGCACATACCCTATAAATATTTAAGCCATTGGGTATATAAGAGCAGAAATTGGTGATATATAGTTTATTTACCGTAAGTAGATTTTTCCACGATTTTTCTGACAATGTGTCCACCAGATTTGTACTTGGGATACAAAACAATATATTTTCTCCCCTTGCTTAGTTTTTGCCTGTCCTCTGCGGCTGTTTTCGTTGTAATGTAGGACTGCCAACTTTAGCCTGGTAATGTCATAATTCAGGATTGCATATCTTCATTGAATTGCAGCATCATTAGGCTCGGATTCCTTAAACCCATAAGATAGTATGGTAATGTTGTCACAAAATTTGTTAGGGAATTAACTCACAATATGATTTAAAATGAGTGATTAAAAAAAAAATTCATTTCGCTTACTCTAGATCGTTCACGTTTTTCAAAAGCAGACCGCTTCTTTGGTGGCAGACATTCCCCTTCTGCTTTCCTTTTTCCACACACAGGCTTGCAGAACAGTGTGGGTACTGCATCAGGCTTAAGACTAGCTCTCTTCTTGCCCAACCCCAGTGATTGGGAAAGGATAGAATCAGCTATAAAACATGATGGCTCGAAAAGCTGACTACACAGCACAGAGTATGCAGTGGGTTCCCATTTGTCTCTATGCCTTTTCACCTGATCTACCCATTTTTTCCTCAGAGCACTGTTGCTGGGAAACTTGTGCAGACTTACTCCACTGGTTACTGTTATTGCAGCCTGCAGCAACACAAGTCTTGACCATATTTCCACAAGTAGCAGTAGTGGCAATCAGATAAGATTAGCAGACTGAGCACTAAACCTTGAAGTTTACACAAGCACGCTGATCCGCGCGGTACTCAACTTGTGACGTAATCAACCAATTGGCCTACTTAATTAGCGTGGGAATAGGGTGCATTTTCAAAGGCCCATAACTCAGGAACTACTTGACCAAACACTGTCAAATTTTTTTTGGAGTGATACTGTGTTATTATCTACTGAACGACTCAAAAAAATAAAAATAAAAAAAATGATGGCAGTTACCCTTTAAGGTAACACTAGTATGATTGGCGAGCGAGCGTAGCGAGCGAGACACTTACAGGGGTAAAAATGAAAAAATCGGGGATGTTTATTTATTTGTATATATGTTTGGACGTACGTATGTCATTTTGTACTTTGACCCTCGCGTTTTTGTGTTAGTTATTTGTTCGACCCCGTCCCAAATTGCACTAAACAGAATCCTCTGGTTTATCGATCAGTACCCGTATCACCCTAGAAATTGAATTGTTTACCGTTTTGAATTCTTTTGCGGGTGCAGTTAATACTTGAAAACTTAAGGGACTTCCATTTCTATTCGAGTTAGTGGTGGTGGTAAGTCAATGCGCTCTTTGTCATGGTTATAAGCCGTGCGCACAGTATTTACCTGAAAATACATTGTCCACTAGACTACTGCCAAGGTAAGTCTGTGTAGGTGCATGTCCAGCTGTGTCAAAGCATTGTGTGTTACAACCACTACTAGTAAAGAATATCACAAAGAAAACTTTTAAATAACGCGTATTGTTTTGTTGTTGTTGTTTTTTCCTTCAATTCAAGCAGTTGCAGAGAGTTGTTACTATGGCACTGAAATCCCTTTACCCTGTATGCTAAATTAAAAAACTGGACCTTATTTTCAGTAGCTTCAGTGTTAGAAGTCAATAAAAATAGTATAGTCTTTAGGCTCGCTCGCCATTTGTGCTCAAGCACACCACTAGTATTGTAAAAAATCTCGTGGGTCATGTATATACCTGCTCGAGAAAATATTTTCTGAATACATGTGAAATTTTACCCTTATTGTACATTGACTCTGCAATAAATATTGTATGTATATAGCTAATAATATAATGTAGGTGGTGTAGTTTTTGTATTGTGACAGGGACTTCCAATCCCTTAATCTTTTAGAGAGGAATACTCAGGTCAGGGTTTTTATATGTAGAGTCTTTCCAATTGTGTTGTTAGGAACAGTTGTTACGTTAAAAATTCATCAGGTGGTGCACTTGGCATTTTTAGGAGCAGTTCATATGCTTTAAGTTAAAAACTACATAATAATTTTCAGCAGGAACACTAAAACAACAACTAAATTGGAGAAAATTATAGTAAATAAATTTTACTAAAGCTAAATATTCTATATTAAAATGAACCATTTTAGTTTAATTAAAAAATTAACTAATAAAACAGTTCACAATTCTGTTATCGTTTCACTTATCTTCAAAGGGGCATATACACCATATTTTTTATTTTTTTTAACTAAAAGAAAGTTGCTGACAATTAACCAATGTTCTATAAGGAGTGACCTTATAATTATATCACTAATAATACAGTTAATACAAAGCTTCTTGCGGGCCATTCTCTTTCTTGACAATGTCCTTTAGTTTAACGTCAAAGTAGCTTGGATTAGAACGTGCACTCTCATCAGTATCCCTACAAATATCAAACATAACAAGTGTATTTATTGCTTACAAATTAAAATAATGGTCAGGCTATTGTGAAAGAGTAACTATGTCCTATTTCAAACTGTAAAGGTGAAATCACTTTGCTTACTCTCTCAAAACCTGTAAATAAAAAATATAGACTTCGAAAATGACAGCCAGAATTTAGCTACTAAATACAGTATCTGAGAGTAGAGTAGCTATGAAACATTAAGTAAAGACTACAATGACTAGTAGCAATACATATTTGATTGTCTATTATGTCATGTGGTCTGGACTGAATGTATAAATTTCTTACAGTTTCACTTTAGAGGTTCTTTTTTTCTTCAATATGCAGAGATACAGAAGTAATAAAATCATCAGTACAACGACTGTACAAACTACCACAGCCAACAGTACAACTGTAAAAAATAATTAAAAAAAAATACATTCAATCAGCATTTTGCATTTAAATTACTCAAAAACTGTAAGCTGCTTATTCTTTAATAGTTATACTTTCACTAGACTTAACTTGCCACCTTATGGTAGCTGCAGTACTAATTTAGAAAATATAATTTTGAAACGATAAATACATGAAACTTCTTAATTAAATGAATGTAACAAATACTTTCTCAGTCTTAAAGGAATCTTTTTTATATAATGTAAGTAGGATTAAGTCTACAATGAGAGCAGCTTACCTACTATTACCAAAGGATTTAATGCTGAGGTTGGTGATTGAGTGGCAAACTCCATTGCCATATCCTCACAGTTGGTACCTGTAAATTCTTTTCTACAGGTGCATGCAACTCCAGCATCAGAACTCTCCACACATGTCCCACCATTGAGACAGGTAAAGAAATCACATTTATCTACTTCACAGTTGATTCCAGAATATCTAGGATCACACACACAAGAAATGGAAGCTCCATAACCTTCCACACATTCTCCATGATTGCTGCATGCAGAATCAGTACAGAATGTGTTGATGTCATTTTCACATGAATCTCCTTCGAAGCCATTCTCACAGAGACAATGAGTAGCTGCTCCAATTCCTTTGATACAAGTGCCTCTGTTTGAGCACAATTCTGACTGACAAAACGTATCATCAGTTTCACACCTTTCTCCACTAAATCCAAATGAGCAGTTACAACTGGTTGTGGTACCCAGTCCTTCCTCACACACTCCTCCATTCAGACAGGTAGTTATAGTGTTATTTGCCGATCCTTCCATACAAGTGCCATTATTAAAGCAAGTCAAGTTAGTACAAAAATCTAAGTCAATTTCGCAATTTTGTCCATCAAATCCGTCCAAGCAGTTGCACCTAGTGGCAGTACCTGTGCCCTCAATACATGCTGCACCATTTTGACATGTTCTAAGCTCACAAAAGTCATCACCTATCTCACATCTATCTCCACTAAAGCCTACAGTACAGTTGCACGATATCAGTGTACCAACTCCTTCAATGCAAGTGCCTTTATTTTCACAAGAACCGGGTTGACAGAAGCTGTCATCTGTCTCACATTGGTTTCCACTGAATCCTTCAGAACAGTTACAGGAAGTAGCTGTACCTAGGCCCTCAAGGCAAGAACCTCCATTTTGGCATGAGTCTACAGTACAAAAATTGCCATCTATTTCACAGTTTATGCCAGAGAATCCTTGTGTGCAATTACATGAAGTTATTGTGCCAATGCCTTCTACACAAATGCCATTATTCAGGCAATTCCTAAGACCGCAAAAGTCATCATCTATTTGGCAATTGTCTCCACTGAACCCTGCTGTGCAATTACAAGTAGTGATTGGACCGAGTCCTTCTATGCACACACCACCATTATCACATGTTGTACTCCGGCAGAAGTCAAGGTCGTTCTCACAGTTAGTGCCACCAAATCCTTCAGAGCAGTTACAGCTATAAAAGGGACCAAACTCTTCGATGCATGTCCCACCATTCATACACAAGCTAGAATCACAAGCCACATGTGCAGGATCATCTTGACCACATATCATCCCACTGTAACCAGTAGCACACATGCACGATATCATGGTACCGCGCCCTTCTACACAAGTGCCACCATTCATGCAAGTTTCATTCATGCAGAAGGAGAGGTCAACATTGCAACTAGGACCAGTGAAGCCTTCAGCACATGCACAGGAGGTAGCTGTCCCCACACCTTCGCTGCAGGTGCCATCATTCATGCAAGTGGAATTTGTGCAAAAGTCCAGATCTATTTCACATCGGTCACCATCAAAACCATCTGAGCAATCACAAGTTGTAAGGGTCCCCAGACCTTCTATACATGTTCCACTATCTTCACAAGATGATGGTGTACAGAAATCTCTATCAACTTCACATCGGTCTCCAGAGAAGCCTTCTGTACAATCGCATGTAGTTAATTGTCCTGTACCTTCAATACAAGTGCCATCATTTTGACATCTTATTCCACTAAAGCCTTCTGAGCAGTTGCAAGAAACTGCTGTACCTCTACCTTCAAGACAAGTTCCTCCATTAAAGCATTCTATAGTAGTGTGGCAGAAGTCACCATCAATCTCACAGAAGTCACCACTGAAGCCTTCAGTACAATTGCAGCTAGTGGCTGTGCCTACACCTTCAACACAAGTGCCACCATTCAGACAATTCACATTGCCACAAAAATCATCATCTATTTCACACCTGCTACCACTGAAACCTAGGCTACAGTTGCAACTAATGAGAGAACCAAAGCCTTCCACACATACACCACCATTTAAACAGGATGTTGCAGTACAGAAGTTGTCATCAATTTCGCATGATGTACCACTAAATCCTTCAGTACAGTTACAGCTGAAATGAGGACCAAATTCTTCTATACAAGTTCCACTATTCAGACAGAAATTGGATTGACAAGCCACATAATTAGCATTGTCTTCATCACACACCATTCCTGTGAAACCATCAGCACACACACACATGATTAAGGTGCCCATTCCTTCAACACACGTTCCTCCATTCAAACATGTGCTATTGGTGGTACAAAATGATAGGTCAATGCCACAGTTGTTCCCGGCGTATAGTTCAAGGCAAGCACATGAAGTGGCTGTTCCGAGCCCCTCACTGCATATTCCACCATTCAAACATGTTGTATCATTGCAGAAGTTTAGATCTATCTCACAACGTGTACCATCAAATCCTTCAATGCACTCACAACTGATGTCTGTTCCTTCACCGTCTACGCAAGTACCACCATTTAAACAAGCACCTTCAAAGCAGAAGTCAATATTGATTTCACAAGCATTTCCCCTGTATCCGCGAGTACAGTTACAACTGGTAGCAACACCAATGCCCTCTATGCATATACCTCCATTTAGACAAGATAAAGGGGTGCAGAAATCGCCATCAATTTCGCATGTGGCTCCTGTGAAGCCTTGACTACAATTACAGCTTGTTGCTCTACCCAGGCCTTCAAGGCAAAAACCTCCATTTTGACATGAATCTACAGTACAAAAGTCATCATCAATTTCACACATACTACCACTGAAACCTTGGCTACAGTTACAACTTAAGAAAGAGCCTATACCTTCTACACATAAACCACCATTGAGACAAGATGTAACAGTACAAAAGTCATCATCAATTTCACATGTGCTTCCACTGAACCCTTCAGTGCAATTACAACTGGTAACTGTCCCTAGACCTTCTATACAAGTACCCCCATTAAGGCAAGACAATTGAGAGCAAAAATCTTCATCAACTTCACATTGAGAGCCACTGAACCCTGCAGTACAGTTACAACTGGTTTCTGTTCCCAGTCCTTCCAAGCACAATCCTCCATTGAGACATGACTGTTGGCTACAGAAATCTAAGTCCACTTCACAGGCATCTCCAGTGAATCCAGTCACACAGTTACAGCTAACATTAACTCCAGGCTCCTCCATACACTCTCCTCCATTAAGACAAGTATCAGAGGTACAAAACAAGATCTCTTCCTCACAGAGAGCACCAGTATGGCCTGGCATACACATGCAACTGAAGTTAGCCCCAACACCTTCCCTGCATATACCACCATTCAGACATGTGGAACTAGTACATACATTTATGTCATTTTCACAGTTAGTGCCATTGAATCCTTCTGTACAGTTACACCTGTAGTTTCCCATGCCTAAATCTATGCAAACTCCATTATTTATACATGGTGAAGGGTCACAAGGAATTAGATCTACCTCACAAAAGGGACCTGAGAATTCTGGAGAACATTCACACTCAACAACTGCAAATGCCCTATCTGTGCAGTTGCCACCATTACCACATGGATTGTCTGGCACACAGTCATCTATATCTATCTCACATAGTGAACCAGTGAAGCCAATCAAACATGGACAAATGAAAGTGGAATTTGTATTTTCACATTGTGTAGTTCCAGCTGGATTACAGGGTCCATATATCGGATCACCAACACAGTAATTGATCCTAGAGTCACAATTCCTGCCTTCCCAGCCAGTATAACAGCTACAGTTATAGTTGTTGACTAAGTCTGTACAGACTCCATTAATGCAGGTCATTGTGGCACAATCATCAATGTCAGTTTCACACCTATCCCCAGTGAAGCCAAGATCACAGATGCAGGAGAATGTTTGGTTGCCATCCATACAGGTGCCACTGTTACAGTTTATGATGGCTGGTGTGACACAGTCATCGATAACTTCAGTACAATTAGCTCCAGTGTAATCTGGTAGACATGTGCAATTGTAGCTACCACTTCTGCCATTGTCATCACTGCAAGTCCCACCATTCATGCAAGGATTGGCTGTACATGGTCCTATAAGGAAGAAAGAAAAGAATAACTTATTACCAACTTACTTCATAGTATATTATGCCTGTATAATTAGGAAATGTGATGTTTAAATGTCTTTAAAGATTACATTTAATTATAGTTCTATTACTACTAACAGTCCATAAGCAAGGCTGTAAGGGCCAGCACAACCTGCATGGCCATAGTCGTGCAGTTGTTGTTTTTAATAAACACCATACCTACATTTTAGTTAACCACTGGGTATGCCCAAACAATTGATATAATATGTACGGGTGCTTTATAAACATCTCAAAACCTTCTTTTGCCCCCAAACCTCCTTTCGATCTAAAAGCATAATATAAAAGTAAGTAAGTGAATGTGGCCTTATCGGCACTTCCTGCAGTTCTGATTAGGTCATTTTAAAAATATTTCAGAGAACAATCTAACTATCCTCGAATGAGATTTACGATATAGAACATCCACTGGTAAAGATGAGTGAAACTATATATGGGTTTAGGCTATGCATTCTAACCATAAGTGCAGTTATTTCCTAAGAAAGTAACAAACATTTTCTGACTCTTGTGGAGCTTATTTTCTAGCAATTAGTGTGTTAAATTGATCTCATGAATTATTAATCTATCTAGCAAAGTGACTATTTTAACATTCCCTTTTCTATCATACAAAAATACGTATGCTAAATGACCAAAAATCATAGCATAGTCTCCTAGTCACACCCTCGCAAAGTACTGGGGAGGGGAGGGTTGTGGTCTGACTAGCTTTAAAGATAGTTATGTGTTTACCATGCACAGATATTTAGAGCATTGCAATTGGCATAGGGGAACTTTATTGTCATCGCGCTATACACAAGTTTATTATTGCATGCAATATTAGTCATGAAGTATTTGTAATATGGAGATTTGTTCAATAGGAATTTCAATAAAAGAAATACCTTCAGTTAGCCAATTGAGCATTTCCTATTTACTTTAACTTGGAAATATGTACACTTTAAGGGAAGTATAGATTGCAAGTTATGATAAACATATGTGTGTACATGTGCCTTGCTATACAAGATATCATGTAAAAGAAGGAATGAAACTATGACCATAGGACACTCATGAGCTGCATGAACATTGTACATCATAAGGTTAGATTGTTGCTTGTAGCAGGTTGCTACTTCATCCTTTCTTAGTTATCCTCAATCACTACCAATCAATACTTCAGGTATTCATGTGGTATACAAAACTACTAAAACCATTGCCACCCCCTCTTACATGTTGTTTTTAAGTACCTCTATATCTTATTGATATACTTACAAAGTTACCTGTTATTGGATTTACTGTATATAATATTTGAGCATTTGCACGGTAGACAAGAGATTCAAATCCAAAACTAAACAAATTTATACTTATTCGAAAATCTCCACGTGTAGAAACTAGATTATTGATATTTATAATATGTATAGTTCCAGTGAAATATGTAAAATTTTCGTTAATATTTGTTTGGTCTCCAGGCGAGAAGAAGTTTTGAAGTTGTCCATTAGCAAATCTGAAATTACGTTCTGTAATTTCTGTACTGAGCAAATTTAAGCTACTAGAAAATAAATTACTATCTATATCTACTGATCTTCTCAACATCAATGTGAAATTCAATACTACTGCATTTTCAAACAATGCAGTTTGATACAATGTTATATAATAGACATCCACAGTAAAGTCCATAGTTGAGGGAGCAGCATCTAATAAAATAATAATAATAATAATAGTAATAATAATAATAATAATTAGTTGCTAACTAATGGAAACCCATCATAGTCTCAAAATGACTATCAACACATTAGGTACATGGCAGCTATGTATAGAGTAGTCAGCAGGCTACATTATGTTTGTATACACATGTATGTGTTGTGGGAGATACTGCCATGCAAGCCATAAGAGGACCACCCACATAAACAAACTGCACTCTTTTTGTGTTGTGATAGTTTCACATTAATGTAATTTCATAATTTATGACTAGACAAAACTTTGATATGCTACTGCCTTATGTTGGCTTTGAATCACCTTCAATAATGGAGTTAACAACTACAAGAGATCTATCGCACTTCATGTGCTCTTACAAGTAGTATTGTTTTAGTTAACTAAGACTAAAACCAAAACCCCTTAGTTTTGGGACATTTTATTTTTGATTAGAATAACTAAAACTAAGCTGTAGGGAACATGAAAAAGTTATAACTAAATACTTTAGAAGACTGCAAATTCCATTAAAACCAAAACAACCAAAGCAATCTCTATTGTGACCAATTCACCTTCGCAATTATGATATGAAGATACAAAACCAAATAATATAAATAAAAAAGATTTATTCTCTTTCTTTCACAGGCTTCTTTTTTAAACCGAATTTAAAAAATGTTTGGTTGTCACCGGGAATTGAACCCAGGATCACTTATTTAATGCACAAGCACTCTGCACTGAGTTGTCACAACCAACTGGCAACTAAACATTTCAATTCTGTAATTGCTACAGTCTCGCTCTCAAAAGACTAACAAAAAATGTCTTTTTTTCATAGATTCTTTTTATCTGTGGAATTTCTTACTCTACTAATTTATCACTTCACAAGTTTCTTTCTCAGCCTTTTTCTTATTAAATGTTTTCTCTCTCTTTCACAGGATTCTTTCTTAAACTAATGCTAATAAATGATAAGGATTATTTTTGTTATTTCTTAAGAAATCCTTAAAGAAATTATTCTTCGAAAGCAAACATCGATAAATGATGAAGACTCATCAGCATTAAAATGACTGTGACTTAAAGATTTGTTGTTGTACTACTTATTTGAGTTAAAATTTAGAAAGTTAAATGTAGTGGGGGGGAAGAAATCATATTAACAGTGAGTATAAAGATCATGCTTAGTTCATGGTAAAAAATAATTTTCATATCATTTATTTTAATAACTTACATAATTGACAAACTGCTGAATTAGAATAATTTCCAATGTATCCAGGTGGACACTGTTGTATGCATTGACCAGTGACTGGATGGTAGTATGGTAGGCCAGTACGAACAGGACACCCTGTGGAAGTACAATTGTTCTTGAATAACACAAATAAAGCTTCGTTGTTAAACATGTCTTGGCCATTAAGTTATGTCTTGTTCTATTTATTTACTTTAAGACGTTAATTGAAAAAAATGTAAAATGAAAAACTGAAGCTGAGAAGTACAAAATGCATACAGATACTTTCTATGTTTCAATAACAATTTATTTGCATATGCTGTAATAAGTCCTACATTTACATGGGTAGCTATCAAAAAAATCTTCTGAATAATGCAGATACTGTCTATGTTTATAGCTATAGTGTATTAATTATATTAGACCGATAACTCAATTGAGATTCATTAGTGAGGGTCTCACTTTGTTCGCCAAATAAATGTTGCTATTTGTGTCATTTTTCAGTCATTGCACATGGTCCTGTTCAGTGAATTGACTGTGTTTAACTTAGTTTTACATAGCAAACCAGCCTCTGTGAAAGTGGAAAGCCATCACAGATTCTGGTGATTGCAGTGATATTTTCTAATAATTTCAGCACTCTCTTCCAGCTCACTTACAGAATCGTTGCACTTCTTTCAATCTCTACATATTTCCACTTTTAATTTTAAAATAATGGTGCCTCCACTTACGGTGGTAGAACTAATAGAATAGACTAACCTCAATATTGGTGAGGATTTTTTTGTTCAGCATAAATGGCAAAGCAAGCTAGTTACTAATTTAACACTGACAGTTTCCTTCATATTCTCAATAGCAATTAAAGCACTAAGAGAGATTAAATGTACTACAAAAACTGTAGCTGTTCTTAACACACTTAGATTCAGGAAGTCCAAATGTAATGCTTGGTTGTAAACTTAAATAAAACTGTATCCTTTTACTGGCACTCTAAAGTCAAAGATTTGTAATAAAAAAGTGGTGCCGTTTTAGTGGCTTCTTAAATTTTATTTGAATTTATGCACCTCAGGTGGCATCTTGCTCTACTACACTCACTTGTTAATAATGAAATATATATTTAGAGTTAATAAAGTGTGCCATTTTAATGCCTCAGAAGTCGGCTATGCATTGTTAGGCATTCGATCTTATATAACATTCAATTGAATTTATACACCTCTGATGGCATCTTGCTTTACTTCACTAACTCATCAAGAATTAAATATATTCAGAGTAATTTAAGGCTTAGCATTAAAATATTATATGCATAAAGTTTTAGTCTTGAGAGTGTGACTCAAGTTTTGAAAGAAGATATGGAGAATAAATTGTCCTAAATCAAGCTGATAGTATAATTTACTTATCAATGATTAGTGTTCTCTGATATTATCATCTCGCTTGGATGAAAAACAACTAATTACACTTACTGCGTTCTATTAGAGTTACACTGTTCAAAGCTGCCCAGAATGTTGTAAAACTTTCCACAAATGTGAACCTAAAAGTACAACATTTTTAAGTGAAAATTGCCTGCGAGTGTGAGGTGAACAATTCTAGTGTACTTATTACTGATAGTCATGCATTAATTTTCTTGTCAAAAAATATATTAATATCGTAAAATCTGTTAGTCAAATATGAAGTCTGTACTGCAATGAGACCTAAACTTATCTAAAAATGTGCACAATAGAGTATCTTTAATTATTCAATAGGTATTAGCTACGGCTTCAAAGCTAATTTTTTTCCCACTTACAAAACAAACATCAATAATTACTAGGGGCCAAGCACAACTATCTAATTATTCACAAGCTCACTATTACTAACAAGTAATTGCCAATAAATAACTACCCACTTTAGTCTACCACTTTATTATGTCAGTCTACCTGGGAGGAGTCAAAACATATGAGACTGAAAGGATGTGTTGCTTACTGTACAGCAAAAGGTATTTTTTGCACTATACCTATATTGTAGTGGTCCAGTATCTGCTGGAGGTGCAGTCCATGCTATAGTCACTGATGATTTCACCGCACTGTTCGTATGGGTAACTCCAACCTAATATTATGAACATATGAGAAGATGCAGAGTTGATGTAGCTAGCCTATCTTACTGACTTCTTACAATTGTAGTCCCCTGAGAAATGCTATTGTACCTTTCATGACATGATAATATCCATGCATTTTTCCCTAGGAAGAAGAAATTAGCAGACGAGGTGTATGGAAGGACAACTTGCCAGTACAGTGCGTGCTCACCTATGTTACCCACAAGCTATAAATCTGAGGGGGACAGTGCCCCCCTGGTCCCCCCCCCCCCCTTAAAACTGGGACATTCAGGGTAGGTCAGCTGCCATACTTAACAGGTAGCTAACTTTCAAGCTTAAGACTAG
>WLWD01004013.1_pt1 | contig 41136 bp, 16 predicted proteins | sample 6712731 | NCBI WGS metagenome assembly WLWD01 (sample SAMN12718690, study PRJNA576275) | sponge metagenome | isolation source: marine sponge | host: Mycale hentscheli | place: New Zealand: South Island, Marlborough, Capsize Point | collected 2014-11-01
GGGGGAAGTGAATGGAGGGGATAGGGGGAAGTGAATGGAGGGGATAGGGGGAAGTGAATGGAGGGGATAGGGGGAAGGGAATGGAGGGGATAGGGGGAAGGAAATGGAGGGGATAGGGGGAAGGAAATGGAGGGGATAGGGGGAAGTGAATGGAGGGGATAGGGGGGAGGAAATGGAGGGGATAGGGGGAAGGAAATGGAGGGGATAGTGGAATGAATGGAGGGATAGGGTGAGTTAATTGGAGGGGATAGGGGGAAGGCAATGGAGGGATAGTTGGTGTGCAGGAATGTCAGGTGAATAGGGGGAAGTTAATAGTCGGTGATAGGGGGGATGAAATATGATTGGGTTGGGGAAGGAAATGGAGGGGATAGGGGGAAGGAAATGGACATTCTCATTTTCTTTGCCCATAGTAAATTACGACCTATTGGTATCTGGTTTACTGTAAAGGGTTTCTTTGAAATTATGGAACTATATAATTACACTTGTGAGTAACGACGATGGTGACCGACGACGATAACAAAAACTGAACACTGGGTCACTGAACTGAGTTGGGAGAAAGTGTGCATCTACAGTAGCTAACCATAATGAGTATAAGAGAGGCAGAGAAATAGGAGGACGCAAGGGTTAAGAAAAATAGAAGCAGGTGAGAAAAAGCTGACTGATGTAACTACTTCAATAAAGAAGTGAAAGAAAATACACAGAAAGGAAAGATACTGGGGAGCAGGAGAGGTAGACAGAGATACTGGGGAGCAGGAGAGGTAGACAGAGATACTGGGGAGCAGGAGAGGTAGACAGAGATACTGGGGAGCAGGAGAGGTAGACAGAGATACTGGGGAGCAGGAGAGGTAGACAGAGATACAGGGGAGCAGGAGAGGTAGACAGAGATACTGGGGAGCAGGAGAGGTAGACAGAGATACTGGGGAGCAGGAGAGGTAGACAGAGATACTGAGGAGCAGGAGAGGTAGACAGAGATACTGGGGAGCAGGAGAGGTAGACAGAGATACTGGGGAGCAGGAGAGGTAGACAGAGATACTGAGGAGCAGGAGAGGTAGACAGAGATACTGGGGAGCAGGAGAGGTAGACAGAGATACTGGGGAGCAGGAGAGGTAGACAGAGATACTGAGGAGCAGGAGAGGTAGACAGAGATACTGAGGAGCAGGAGAGGTAGACAGAGATACTGAGGAGCAGGAGAGGTAGACAGAGATACTGAGGAGCAGGAGAGGTAGACAGAGATACTGGGGAGCAGGAGAGGTAGACAGAGATACTGGGGAGCAGGAGAGGTAGACAGAGATACTGGGGAGCAGGAGAGGTAGACAGAGATACTGAGGAGCAGGAGAGGTAGACAGAGATACTGAGGAGCAGGAGAGGTAGACAGATATTCTGGGGAGCAGGAGAGGTAGACAGAGATACTGGGGAGCAGGAGAGATAAACAGAGATACTGGGGAGCAGGAGAGGTAGACAGATACTGTGGAGCAGGAGAGGTAGACAGAGTATCTGGGGGGGAGGCATGGGATTTAGACAGAGATACTGGGAGCAGGAGAGGTAGACAGAGGAGGAGAAGGAAATTCATGATTGAAAACGAGGGAAAAAAAAACTGTGTTTGCTCAGAGAAAGAGAGCAGGAGAGGGAAACCATGGATAAAAATACCTTATACTACTGCACTCCTAAATTAAATTTAATTCTATTTTGTGTATTTTTTGTGCTTTTTTATGTTTCTGTCTCTTCTGTGTGTCACGTAGTGCCCCTGGCAGCATCCATCCCAACCTGTCCATAGCATGTGTGGGTATTGAGTTTCCCAACACCGCCTCCTTTGCCGTCACCATAGAGGGTACCCGGGAACTGTGCGGCATGAGCCCTGTATCCATACAGATCCAGTACATCAAGTTTGGATCAGTCAACGTGACCGTCTACCCAGCATGTTCATGCAACTGCACGGCAAACCCGGTAAGTGGTCAGCATGAGATCTTGATTCTACGAACCTTCGCTTGGTTTGGAACACAGAGTTGGACAAAGTTCTTGAAACCTGTCACAATATAAGCTAAATGTCGTTCAAATTACTGTATACATAACACTTACTGCCTTGTTGTTTGTTGTTGTTGTTTGTTGTTGTTGTTGTTTTGTTTAGTTGTTGTTGATGCTGATTGTAATGTTGCTGGCTGTCATTCAAACATTTTAAATGACCAATTATTATTATGCGATTAATTATATTCTGCATTTGTGGGAACACATTTCTTCCAGTTATTTGTTTTATTATGTTTTTTTATGCTGAAGTTGTTATTTGTCTTTAAATGAGCAAATTATTATTTATATTCTGCATTTAAGTTACATATATTTTTTCTTCCTCCCCTCCAGGTGGAGAATAGCCCTAGCTGTAGTGGTTCTGGTACTCTGCTGTGTTCGACCTGCATGTGTGATAGCCTCACGTAAGTCTCCATCTGTGGTTAGCTGTACCATTGATCATTTTGCTTGTGTGTGTGTGTGTATGTGTGTGTGTGTGTGTGTGTGTGTGTGTGTGTGTGTGTGTGTGTGTGTGTGTAGTCGAGGGGCAGCTTGCCAGTGTCCTGTTGAGAGGAGTGGTCAGAGTGCAGTAGGCTGCACGTAAGTATGATTTATGATATGCCAGAGAAGGACACACTGCACCCCCCACCCCCCCCCTCCCCCAAATGTAGCAGAGTCTTCCTAAATTTCTTCCTATATTGTCAGTATATGTAGTATACTAAGTATATGTAGTATACTAAGTATATGTAGTATACTGAGTATATGTAGTATACTATATCCACATTGGCACTATAGTTCAGCTTGACTTGATGTATTGATCATGTGCATCATTGATTTGTAGCCAAAGCAACTGGTTACACACATTTAGCTATATATTTTTTTATAAGCCAAAAATTACATTTTTAAACTGCTCAACAGTTCCCAGAATGTGAACATTTGAACAATACAGTGGCTGTAAGAGTAGAGAGCCGGCAGATTGGGGGGAGGGGGGGTGTGGACTGTAGGGAGCCAAGATATGGTAGTACACCATGTGGCCAGTAGCTATGAACAGCCCCGCATTTATATCTGAGGCATAACATCACTAAATATCTTCAAAATTTTCATCATTTATTATTTCATTAATATCACTAATTATTTTAAATTTTTTTCATCATTTGGTATGAGTAACACAATTTTGATCATAATTCAATGTTTGAAAAGTGTGTTCATGTGTGGTCCCAAGTTCATTGCACGTGCTTCTATTGAATGAGTTGGTTACGGCTGTTGGACTGTTCTGTTATTTTTGCAGGCCTCCTGATGGCGGAGAAGTATGCAGCGGACGAGGGACGTGTAATTGTGGGCGTTGTCAGTGCAATACGGTATGGGCTTATTCTTATTACTTGTGTACATCCAGGATATCAGTTTGTTTGTTTGTTGTTTGTATTAGATGTTTGGCGAGCGTTTCCATGGCCCCTATTGTCAGTTTGATCCTTCCAACTGTCCAGTTGGACGAAACGCCATGAATGAAGACAAGCCTTGTTCAGGTACACAAGTCACCCTTAGGGCTGATTTAGTGACCACGCCCATAAATGGGTATTTTAATGTGATGCCCAACTATTGTTATATTGAGAATGTAATGCTTCATACTGAATTTTAAAGAAGACCTAACTTCGGCCTTTATCTGCTAATGCTTCGTAAAGAACAATTCACATTTCTTGATCCGTTTGTGTTGCTAGGTAATGGCGAGTGCATAAATTTGCAGTGTGTGTGTGGATCCACGTTCAGTGGAAGAACGTGCGACTGCAAGAACGACAACTCGACCTGCATCGACCCTAATGGCAACCCCGGGGAACTGTGCTCCAACGTGGGCCAGTGTGTGTGTGGCAGCTGCCTGTGTGATGACTATGTGGAGAATCGCGGCCAATACTGCGAGGAGTGTGTAGTAAGGAAGAACTTTATGTTTGTTTTATAAAGGATATATTAGGGATATATTAGGTACACTAGCTGAATAGCACTTGAGAGGCCCTACATGGTACTAGTTAATATTCTGTCACTAATGCTTTTCACTCTTTCATTTCATGAGGATGATTAAGGGGCAAGGGATATTATTATTTTTAAAAAATTACTATGCAAATTATAGCTTCTTAGGATACTACTTTTTTAAAACAATACAGAAATTTAAAAAATATTTGGTCGCCACCAAATATTTTTTAAATTCTATATTGTTAAAAAAAAAAAAGCCTGTGAAAGAGAGAGAAAACATCTAGCAAGTAAACGAAGGCTGAGAAAGAAGTGATGAAGGATACTACTTGCCCCCAATTTGTCTGTTTTCCTAATTACAGTCGCAGAGACCCCAAAAGATCTATTGTTTATTTGTTTGTTTGTTTTGAACGGTGTGATGTGTGTGTTGTAGCCATGCAGTACGTCTTGTTCGCGAGTGTCTCCATGTGTGCTGTGCATGCTGATGGGAGGTATGGATTGCCCGCCAGACTTGAACTGTACTTCCAGAATCACAATCAACAACATGCTTCCCAGCTCCAACATAGGCAAGTCATTCTCTGTCTTGATGACAGTGTTCTTGTGTGTTTGTTGTTGTTGTTGTTTTATTTAATTTCATTCATAATTATTAAACATTTATTTGAATTGTTTATCTAGTCCCTTTTTCCTGGTATAACCACAAATTATTATTATTATTTTTGTTTATTTGTTGTTGTTGTTGTTGTTTGTTTGTTTTTTGTCAATTTGTGTACTTTTGTTCTAAGAGGTTTGGTTGGTAATGCTAATGATAACAAAGTGCTACTTTTCTAATGTGCAGGAATGAAGGTTTGCTCCATTCGAGAGGGCTCCTGTGAAGTTCGCTATCTCCTGAATCGACGTATCCGTGGCGACGAGTCCTCTATCACGACATTCGTGGACAATAGTCAGTCGTCCATAGAGGTTCTGGCGAGAGGCTCCACGCAGTGTCAGTCATCAGTCGTCATCTGGGCCATCTTTGTGGGTATCATCGTGGGCACCATCATTCTGGGAATCGTCATCATCGTCATATGGAGGCTGTGCACGTATTTAGGGGTAAATGATATAATTATGGTTGTTGTTATCATTTCCATACTTTTCTCTACACTCTGCTGGTATTGTGGACTTGGTTTGTTGTAATGCTCTGATGCATGATTAAATTATGGTTTTGTGCAAATTTTTCTAACTGAACCGTAATCTCTGTTAGCATTTAAGTTTTGTGACCTTTTACCTTATTGCATTACATTGTTTTGCTGAATTTAAGTTCATTAAATTCGTTGTTAATTTTTTTCTCATTCACTGATTCAAAATGCCATCCCTTTTTAAAAAAAATTTTTTTTTAATAATCCAAATATTATCATGTGTGTGTTTATATGTGTACAGGAATATTTGGAGTACCAGCAGTGGGAAAAGAGCATCAAAGACGACACTGAAAATGTAAGCGACTAATTACACCAACACAATATCCCTTTGTTTGTTGTTATGTTGTTTGTGTGTGTGTGTATTTCTACAGACTGGAGTGAACCCGTTGTTTATCGGAGCTGAGGCTCAATACAACAACCCTCGCTACCAAGGCCGACGCCAGTAGCTACCGACAATTTAACCAAACTAAAAAAAAAAATTTATACATATGCAGTCATCAGCCGTTTCAATAATATTATACCACAACTCTCACTGTCTATCTTCTTCTAGATGACTCTTTCTTCTATTTCTCAGACTGTTTGCTTTCTCTCTGTATCCTAGATAATTGAATTTTAATCAAATCCTGATTGTAGTAACTAGAGAGAATCCTGTACAATATTACATTGACCAGTGCAGATGGTAAGGGGTTCCCTCGTGTATGGAATTCATTGACAGTGTTGTGGGGTTGTAACTCCCGCACAATAGAGTAAGAATCGATTCAAAGGACCAGCCTAATTGTAAGGATAGGCAACCCGTTCAACTCTGAGCAATCAGGTCCTAGAAGTGACACAGTCAGTGTTGTGCTACGTCAAGACCGTGTAACAGAGCACTGCAATAGCTACTGTAGTAGTGACACTATCGCAGAGAGAAAGTTAGTACTGTGGTGAGCAGAGAAGATAACTAGTTGCAACAATTCTTTCAAAGTGTACAGTAACTGAATGAATGACAAAGTGTGTGCAATGTGATGACCATAACAATTGAGGTTAATTAGTGTCATGCAGGCTATTGTTCAGAGTCTGATGCAACAGTGGTTTTATCTGTCCACTCCACAGAGGCATAGCTGTCATTGGGTGGTGTCACACCCAGACTGACAGATTAATACAGTATAATCCAAAAGGAAGTTTTTTTACATGCAAATAAGACAGTTGGTGGCATCAGTGCAGTGTAGCATTATTGGTGGGTGTGGTGACACGAAGAGATTCTGTTGCAGTCTTTAAACAGTTCTGTGTGTTCCTCCGTCACCTGGGTGATATGTGGAGACCAGTGTAAAATTCACACCCGAGTGCCCAATCATGATACCATTCACAACTTCAGATATAAACAACACACAAGAAGCCATGCAGTTCCTCACGCGTGTTGCCAGCATGTAAAGAAAGACTTCTTAGGACTTTCAGGTATATATTGAAAGGTAAGTGCATGGGAGCAATAGCTACAGTGAAGGTCAAAGAAAAACAACAACAAACAAAAACAACAAAACAATATCCATGATCTATAGCACTTCCATACATGCTATGGCATGATCTCCACCCCCTCCCCCTACATCCAGTAATGCAGCCTACACCCACGGTTCCTTCATGTTCCAGTATCACATTTACCCTTTACCGCATTAGATAATGGCCTGGCTTGTCACGTAAGATGCACATAACTACTTTCTAAGCAATCCCGGTACTTATGTCGGTGATTCGATATATTTATTGGTGTGAAAAATTATTAAATTAATGAAAACCATGACAAGATGCAATATCAGTGAGAGCAGAAACATTACCAGAATATGATGCTAAAAATGAAACAAGATGACTCAAATATCATCAAAGAGAGACTTGGGTGGTTCGCTCGGTGCTTTCCTGGTCCTTCCAAAACCAGAGTCACTGGAATTTCCGTTAGATCTACTAAAACTAGATGACGAAGACGCCCTAGGCGGCAGTAGTTCCACCACATCATCCTTTTCCTTGCTCCGGCGTGAAAAAGCCACTTTGGAGGCTTGGTACTTGGACGTCACAGCTCCTTTGCCTTTAGAAGCATACGTCTTTACCCGGCCCAGGAGCTTCTGGAGACCGGACTCTCCCTCGCTGAGGGGGGTTTGGTCCCTGGACGATGAGCCCCCTCTTTCTGCTCGCCGGGAAGCAAATTGGTCAATTCCTCGTCTATTTCCTCCTCCTGCTGCCGCAGACTCTCTTAAAAGTTCAAAAGGCACTTGATCTCTGTTCCTCTTCTTCCCTAGTTCTTTCAGATTTCTCTCTCTGATTCTACGCTCTGTGAAGACAACAGACAAAAACAAGTCAAACTATAAAATAAATATAACACACACACACTTTAAGCTAAATACACTCACTCTGCTGCAACCACCTTCCCTCCCATCTTTCCCCTTACCTCTTTTCATGAGAGTCTTTCCCTCGTCAATATAATCTGCAGAGAAATCGTCTTCTCCTATGAACTTCTGGTAGCCCAAGATGGAGACCAGCCTGGTGCCCAGACTGAAGATGGTGGCCAGACAGACGAGGATGATGAGGATGGGATAGTAGATGTAGAAGTAGCTGGTCAGCCATGGGATCAGGTTAGTGTTGCCTGTAGCCTGACATGTATGGATACATGCAAGGGATAGGTCACAGAGACATGCATAAGTATGTATGTATGTATGTATGTATGTATGTATGCAAGACAGAGGCTTAGCTAGCTCACTAAAATTGGGGGAGGGAGGGAGGGGGAGAGAGAGGGAGGGGGGGCTGATGCGAAAGCAAAACAATCACTGCTAGTTAATTATAATGTATTATAAGGAGATTAATAATAGTGGGGGGAGGATGAAGCCCCTCAACACTCCCCCCCCCCCCCCCCCACCTGAGCAAGAGAGACGGGTCACAGAGGCTATACATGGAGGATGCAGTGTCACTGGTTACAAGACAGAGGTTGAAAAATGCATGACACATTTATCAAACAGACTAAACATCTCCAAACACCTGCACACATGCACCATCTCAGCTAACAACAGGCTGACAGTATGTAGTCCGGGTCATATCTAGAAATTATTTGGGGGAGGGGAAGCCAGGGCAGGTTCACTGACCTCTCTCTCTCTCTATATATATATATATATATAATACTCATAAGTATGTATGTATGTGTATATATATTATAAGTTTTGACAGAAGAGGGACAGTTTTAAGGTAATCAAACGTACCAATATTGACTGATGTTGTGTCGTGCAAATTAAAGATTCAACCTCGACATTATACTGCACACAGCATGCAAATAGGAGGAAGCTGAGATGTTGGGTGGGGGTTAAAGGTTATCTCTGCACAATAGAATTCTGATACAAGAGGCAAACTCACACTTCAATACATGCACACACACACACAAACATACCTCAGCAAATGCAGTTTGTGGCGTGTCCGTGAGGTTGTTCTGGTCGTCGATGTCCACTACTTGTATGACGTAGAGGTAGTTGAGGCAGATGGGCAGGGCCAGACGACTCAGCAACATGGCACTGAACAGCAGGCTGTACTCGTCTGTGGAATGATTAGGGGCCAAGTGGTAGAGGTTGAAGATACGAATGCGAAATACAGTGAAGTACGCACATATACTCAGATACGCCACAATGCCCACGGACAACAGCTACAAACACACACACACACACATACATAGACACATGCACACACAGACACATGCACACACACACACACACACACACACACACACACACACAAAGACAATGATACATGCACATGTTGGCCAATAGTTCTTCATTCAAATACCAATCATAAACTGGAGGAACATCTCACAGTGATATAAGTGTGCTAATAGCATGTAAAGAAATGTACACCAAAATAGTAAGTGCACACAAGCAAGTGTGCAATCGTGCAAATCTCCTCCAATGACTGACCTCCCTTGTTGCTTACCTCCACAGCTATGTAGTTGCCATAGTCATGGAGGACATAAACAAGCTCTGCGAAGATGGACAGACGGATATCTCCAAACTGAGCCCAAAATGTGATCTCACACCAGACGATGAGGATGGACAAGAGAGCCAGCAGGATGGCACCCACCCGGTACACCCACTGTCTGATCCACAGCTTCCAATACCACTCTAGTACACAGTGCAGTACAGGACACATAGACAAGAGGGGGAAATGTATGTGTGTATGTATGTGTATGTATGTATGTATGTATGTACGTATACTAGTGGAATGTCTTCGACATGCACTTATATGATAGATACATGCAAGTTACCAGTTAATCCAAACACGCCCACTGAAGAGAGAGAGAGAGAAAACAACTCACCAATGGTCTCCAAGACAACGTGGTACCACTTGTCACCTGACAGCCTGATGGAAGATTGGAACCTCCTATATTATTCACACAAACACACACACACACACACACATACACACACAATATGAAATGCTTTTACATTGAAAAAAGCTAGCGTAATTATTGGATAGAGAAATTTTGTTGGAAGATCACTCAGGATTTGGTATAATGCACGTTCAGAATTAAAAAACAAACAAACCAAACAAATATGACAGCAAAACCCTTACTAGACCAAGTGACTGCACATGCATGTCAGATGAATGTAGCAGTCTACAGGTAACACACATACATACATACATACCTGAGGTGTGAGGTAGAGTTAGTCTGAACATCCTCCAAATCCAGCGTCTGATCAGTGAGAGCCATCCACTGACTACATACAAACAAACAAACAAATAAACTACAAAACACACAAATGTGTCCACTGTGTATTGAATGGCAACAAGTCCATTGCATCAACAAGTCCTATGTATATTTCAAAACAACAATGTATGTACTACGATGTCTAAAAGGTTCGTAAAAAATCTTGAATAGCATTAACAGAGTAAACAATGAGTCTATTATAACAAAGTCCTATGTACAATGTTCCATTGTCCTCCTCTACCCTTTACCAACTCTTTCAACTCACATCTTCGTGCTGTTAAAGACGCGGACAGCTTTCATAGTCTTCTTGAGAAGTCCCTCTAGTCCGCTCTTACTGAGAGGGTCTTGTGTGGTGGAGCTACGGTAATCTTCATAATCGTCATAACCTCGACTGAACTTCTTCTGCTGATCGGACGAGAACTTGCCGATAATGACATCCACATACTTACGCAGAGGATCGTTGTAGTGGAGGTTCTGGGCTACCTGTTCAACTCGCTGCACGGGATAGGAAGGAAGATGAAGCCATAATGAAAATAATGATAGTTCAAAGTCTGTAAGTTCTAAATACCGTAGCTACAGCTAAAACATGCATTTCAAAAATGATGATATCTTTTGGCTTCAATACTCTGCCACTTCCATGAAAATTTGAGGGCAAATGTCTCCGTGAAGGTCATAATAATTTCTACCTTCTATTTTCAGGAAAGGTGTAAATGCCCCTCCCCATCTAAATACACACGCACACACACACACATGCACGCACACACACACGCACACACCTCAGTGACTTCCTTGAGGTTGTCATCTGCTTCCGCCAGGTCCGTGTAGAGTTTAGCGGCCTTGAAGTAGCAGTGGTTCATGGTGTGCCTGCGTCGTGTGGTGTTCCACAGGGACCGAGGGACTTCCACCAGCCCATAGCCCAACAGCAAGGTCAGGATGAGCAGCCCCCACGTGTTGGAGGCGGTGGCAAGGAGGGACGGAATACTAGTGCTGCACTCACACAAGAAGAGAGAAGACACACACAGAGATCAAGTAAGTACTAATGCTTTAATTTATCTGTTATTACTAGGGGTAAGGCAGGGAAAGGGGAAGGGAAGATAAAGGACCTGGCTGGTTTTTCTGAGTTTGAGATAGATATCAAGAGTTCCTGCTCAGCAACAGGAAGACTGCAACATTTCACTCTTGCTGGCTATCGTAAAAAAGATTCACAACAATTTATATCCAGGAGATTACTTGTGCTGCGTTCTTCCTGGATCTATATAAATATTGGTACAACGATTCAGTCATTCTTGGCTGAAATAATTACAATAATAGCAAATTTTTCTCGTTCTAACAGCCAAAGGTTGACCCCTGAAGAGGACTTCAGCAAGAAGTCGAAACGTCGGGTTAATTTTAAATATTTAATAAACAATATTGGCTGTTAGAACAAGAAAAATTTGCTACTAATATTGATATACATTGAAAACATTTTCTTGGAACAACTTATTATGTGGGAGCAATAAAACTATACCACTATTTATATAGATCCAGGAAGAACGCAACACAAGTAATATTCTCCTGGTTATAAATTCTTGCAAATCTTTTTTCATGATAGCCAGCAAGAGTGAATTGTTGTAGTCTTGTTATTGCAGACTTAAATGTATTGCAGTTCTCAGAGGCTAGTCTCGTCAACCAGCCCAGCCATTCTCTGTGTTTGGAGGGGCGTGGCCCAGGGGAAGGAGAACGTCTGGTACCTTTCGTCAGGTCTCCATGATATGCCAGAATGCAATTAATTTCGTTTTAGTGAAGTCGTAGACCTATGTGATGTCTACTGTGCACATAATCATGAAATAAAGTGCAGCAATTATAGAGTAAATGCAGTAAATGTGTAAGAATGACATTTATGTAACTTTTATTTAACATTTTAATTAGAATAAATATTGCTCTCTAAATCTCCTCTGCCTTCCCAACAATTGTTTCTTAGAAAACTACTAGAAAGCAAGTGATTGTAGAGCATGAGTACATGTATGTTTATACATTCCAACATCGGACATGTGTAGGTCATCTCGTGTGTCTCTATTCTACATACAACACTACACTACACTACAAGGAAACGAACATCAGAGAAGAGAATGCAGATATTGTGGCATTGGAAGCAAGGGGGAGAAAGAGAGTAGCCATACATGGAGTGAATCCAATTCATGCCTTCAGCAGGGCTTCACAAAATTTCAGGGAGGTCAGAGTCAACTTTTTTGAAATTTCGAGGGGTTGTCATGTCAATTAAATAGATGAAAACTTACGGGGGAAATGTCTCCATGAAGGTCAATCGTTTTTATGGGGGAGTGTGTGTGTGCGTATGTGTGTGTGGGAGGGGGGAGGGGAGAGGGGGAGGCAAAACCATTATCAAGGGCAAAAACCATTTTCAAGGGGACAAATAAGAGCAAAAATGCTCCTACTTCAGGGTGGGAAATATTATACACATGTGCAAATATTACACAATGACCACCTCCAGCAGAACTAAAGTATCTACTCACAAAGCAATGATCTTCTTGACGATGACCAGGTAGATGAACAAGACGATGAATATGACCAGGAAAGTGACGTAGAACAACGCATTCTCTATCAGAGCACGTAGCATCTTCTTCCAGACGCTGAAATAGCTGGCCAGCACATAAGACTGGCCTAGGGGGATAACAATCCTGGACGAAAAATACATACCAAAAGAAAGTACCGTATTCATTCTTGTAGAATAAAACCACATTTAATTAAAAATTTCTTTATATTGTACCAATTTGACCATTATTTGGAGGAAAAAGAAAAGAAAAACAAACAAACACACACAACATCGGTTAAATAACTTAACTGTCTACTGTTGAGGTCACCCACCTCATGAAAGTAATAGCTTGCCATGTATGTAATAGCTTAGTATTACGGCATGGCTGAGACTGCAAGCATCCAAGCCCACAACATCAATAAGCCCACAACATCAATAACCCCTTACCAAGTGAGGATAAAGTACAACCAGTATATGATATACCACAGGATCTTGAGGGGAAGAGGGCAAATGAATGTGTAAGGCTGGAAGCAGTCTGAACATGCCTCAGGAGATGCCTTCAAGATGGCTTCCAGCTCGTCTGGCCTGGACGAGGTGCACACAAAGCCGTGGCAGCTGTAAGAGCTGGAGTTTCTGGTCAGATTCTCATATACAACGGATGACTCGGTCGGATAGAGAGGCTTGTCAGTATCAAGACAAAGACGATAAAATGCCTGAGGGAAGACAACAACAACAACAAAATAATGTAACACATCAACAGTAATGGAGTGTCTCTCTAAACTATTCAGATAAAGCCACAATTAATTTTATCTTTGTATAATTAAAGGAATCTAATGATTTTTTTCCTCTAATAATGTATTTGTATATTAAGTTATAGTTACCGTTACACCATATATATATATGCAAACGAAATCGATTGAAGTACTGTATAAATAGAAATTTCACAATGTTGATTTGACCCTTCTCAAGTTCAGTTCTAAAAATACCCTAATAATAAATGACCCATTCAATCGAACTTGTGTGAAAGTCAGCTGTGGTCGTTACACATGCTCAGTAGCTATTAGCATGCACAAGTGCTTGTGTTCTTCTCAGTTGGAATTCATAACTGATACTAAGGAAGAGGAGAAGGAAATTTCCAGCAGCTGCCAATAGTGGACTAGCTGTTCATACAATAACAGAGAGAAAGTAAGCCAAACTCAAAGCTTGCACGGCTATTCTGGCATAGTTTCAAACTCTCTGCTAATGGTGCAAAATAAACAATAGAACTGATATATACAGCTACTTCATAATTTATTTTATTTTATCATTATCATAATAATCACTGTAAGTCATCACAATTGTGCAAGACTCTCTTCCTGTACCAATAGACCATTGGTCAAGAGGAAGTTCAAATGAGCTGGCAAGCTGCACGCGCATGTGTGCTTGACTGCTGTATGAGCACCATAATTTCCCTCCCCTCCCCATCCCGTCCCCCCCCCCCCCCCCTTCCCCCAACCGGGTAAATACGAACTAATAAATGAACAAAGAAGTAAAATTAGAGTCTTGAACCAGCCTCAACACACCACCAACTGAACTCACTGAGGATACATCCACTGGAAGCAGAAATATAATGACAAAACTCAAGAACCACACCAGTAGAGTGCAACCAGTCACAAAAGGGTTGTGCTTTCTGAAGTTTCCATATTTATACAATAAATATACCGCCAACAGCAACGCGAGAGAGAACTCCACCAGGAGGATTACAGGAGCACTGAAACGAGACTTCCCCTCCTCCATATCCAGGGCTAGCGATGCAAGTTGGTCTTTTTTCCTCCGAAATTGGCTGACTAATAATACTCATTCATTGTTTTCTTTCGGTTCTTTATTAACCGAATATTTACTTACGTCATATTAAATTGTTAGAACCCTTTACCATTTTTGTTATTTGGAAATCTTTCTTTCTAAGTCTAACTAAGGAAGCTTGTCTTCCCGGTGGTGGTGGTCGTGTCTGTGAGGTGTGTCGATTCACTGTGCTTGTTGCCTTGCAGCGGTTTTCTTCAGTAGATGGAAGTAGACAAGCCTAGGAAGATGAAACCGTTTAAGAGGTTGCTAGCTTTGTGCAGTTGGCCCAGAAAAGGGGCAGTGCGGCGGAAGCCCTACGACAAGTGCGATATGTTAGAAGTAAGTAATTTTCTCGTTACTCTGTCAGTTTTTGATCCCCATGGAGTCCTATGCTGTTAATTCGTTTCTAAAACAGCACATAATAGTTTGTTCCCCCTTGAAATACTACTACAATATTTCCCTATTTGTTTCATTCAGGGCTATGGAAAGCCCAGTGTGATGCATGCCACTGTGGTCATTTTCTTGGAATTCTTTGCCTGGGGCCTTCTGACTTCTCCCACTATAGAGGTGAGCATTAAATGTTATGTGCGAATTACACGAGCCACAGTATTCGTGTAAACAATGAAAAGTGTACATTAGCTAAGACGTGTAAGTGTTTCGTTGTTCAAGTAATTATGGTGTCTGTTATTTTTTTTGTTGATCTTGGATTGACAGAATAGCTGATCATTTTTAAAGCCTTCTCCTAATTTATCCAATTCTTCCATTTCTATAGTTGGTGCTGGCTGGTTGCCAAGTAGTGGGTAATAAACAACTTTAATTCTCGTTAAATTCCTATTGGTAGACAACTATAGACAAGTGGCTATTATATTTTTCCATAATTTAATCAGTTCTGTCCATAAATTGGGGTAAATATACTTTAGGTGTTTCTTCTACCTTTCACTTAGCGAGTTGATAGCAAGTATTCTTCAACACGGAGCTGTGTGCATCACCGTAATGTTTTGATAAAGGCATGCTAACCGTCTTTCTGTTTGAATGCCACGGACTAAATTCATGTTCTATCTGAACAGACTGTTTTAATTAAGAATGTAAACTAGCCAGTCCAGTCTGCCACTTCCATTGGCATTCCTCCTGTACAATACTCAGTAATAGTGTAGAAATAGAAGCAGACTTACATGCTCGTCTGAGACAAGCAGTTGAACAATGAGCATCCGGTAACGCTGAAGAATTGTACCGGCCGGTAAAGAATGAATGCTAGGTTGTGAGAGATGAATGCACTTGCATGCAATCAATCCTTTGACACGTATCTGATTCAGCAACTAGTTCAGGGCTGGGATATCTTCACCCTTGACTTCATGGTCTTCTCCCCAGGAAGTGGGCCAGTGAGTAGCTGTGTCAGTTCAGGAAGGTCCGCCATGATGTTGTTGAGTTCTTGGTGGAGGATGGGTGTGGCTATGTATGTTTGCTGAAGCGAGTGTGAAACTTGGTGTTGTGCATGGAAATGATCGGAGAGTCCCGAAGGTTTTCTAGGATGGGTTTCTATATCAGACTTGTTTATTACCTACTTGCCTCAGGCGGTGGATTATACTATTATCTTTATTTTATTTACTATTTTTAGTTTTGGTAAGTTGTCCAGTGTTTTCCAGCTGAATGTGTTTAATAAATAACCAAAGAGCTGCACTGAACTATAAATAAGTGAACTTATAAATTTATTAATAAATAGATATGGTGATTTTGGTGCAAAAATAGCCACGAAATATTGATTTTAGTCTGCTGTTAATATGGCAGAAGAATTATGAGTACCGGACTATGGAATCACGTTTGGTGACAATACCACTTATTAAAAACAACATAAAACTCTATAAAAACAACTTAAACCACCAAAACTAAACATCTCAACGGCCAAGTTTTGTGTAAATAAACCATCACATGACACAGTCTGACTTACAAGTTTCAATATTTACAAGTGTGCCGCTCTTAATTAAAAAAAAACAAACTACATTCCGAGACCAAGTAGTTGTTTTTCTATGTTGTCGGCAAATGCCATTGTAACAAAACACAAAACTCACACGCTTACAACTTGCGAATGTGTGAACTAGTGTCTCCTATTTATTGGAGAGATGTGTCAGAGTGATTTTTAAAATATTCATGGGTATTATATCTTATATATTCATTATTGCGCCTCTGATAATATAATAGAAAAATTTATTGAACTTTGAAATGCGCAATAGGGGTTTTAATGGAAAATTATCAAAATTTTCTGTCTGTGGACCTTCACCAGTGATAATGCAATTTTTATTCATACGTAGAGTTGAACGAACATTTAAGGTTGAATAATGTAGGTTTGAATGGATTACACATTCACCACTGTTGTGGAGGGGTTTGTTAGTCTTATTGTTGTTGTTGTTGTTGTTGTTGTTGTTATTACAGGCACTGAAGGTAGCCTTTCCAACGGGCACATTTCTAAAGAATGGTATCGTGCAGGGAATCAAGGTTAGTAGGTGTGCATACATGTGTATTTATTCAGCTAAGCTGGTCCTACACAATGTACAGTAACCAGCAAATAGCTGAGCAAAGAGTCACACCTCCATAGCTCTCTTCTCTCCTTGTCTCATTTTCATTCCCCATTCCATCTTGTTCTCACTTTCAATACTTGTAAGTTCAACTTTATCAGACTGGTACCACTGGCTTGTTATATGTTGACATTAGCATTGCTATGTTAGTGTTGGTTGGTACAGCGTTTTGTTATGTTTGTGTTGGTACAGTGTATGTATACGTGTATGTATGGTTATATGTGCAGGGAACTCTGTCCTTCCTGTCTGCCCCTCTGTTGGGAGCTCTGTCGGATGCGTGGGGCAGAAAGTCTTTCCTGCTTCTAGCCGTCTTCATTACGTGTGCGCCTATTCCTCTCCTCTTGCTCAATGCCATGTGAGTCTGTGTTGGTAGGCGTGGTCAATGGGTGTGGTCATTAGCTGGTGAAAAGATGATTCCCTTATCTTTAAGTGTTCGTCTTCTTAAGTTGTCAGTGGTTGGTCTCGGTCGTTTTTTCTCTCTTTATTGTCAGGTTTGTCTTTACGTGAGCAGTCACACAATGGTTGGTAGGTATATATAATTGTAGGAGTTGGCTCTGATGATGCAGCAGTTCACTCTAATGCTTTGGAATGGAAGGGGGGAGGGGGAGGGGAGGAAAGGAGGAGGACCAAGCTGTTCATCGTGAGATACATTTTCAAAGTAGCATTAAGGCTTGTGAGACACACCCATTCCGATTAATATGTTTCATGAATTGGCTGTTAAAACAGAAAAACTGCTATAATTTTATTATATTATTATTGTTGTTGTTGTCATCGTCATTCGTTCTTTAGGGTTTATTTTGTGGCAGTGGCATTATCTGGAATATTTGCGGTCACGTTTTCCGTTGCGTTTGCGTATGTTGCCGACTGTACGACGGAGAATGACCGCAGCAGTGCCTATGGCATGGTGAGTGAGAGAGGGAGGCAAGGAAACTGATTTGGTATATTGGGTAGGCATACCAACATGCCTGCATGTATGTGTGCATTAAAACATGATGATGGGTAAGGTGTCATCACAGATACACACACATCTAGCGGTTCGTGTGTACAGTTATCTAATTATGAGTAAAAAAGAATTTAATGAGAAATATTTCCAAGCCTCTTTGATACGCATGCATGCACATGACTCATTTGCAGGTGTCTGCCACATTTGCTGCCAGTCTGGTCATCAGCCCCGCCCTGGGGACTTACATTATCGATATCTCGCAGGCGTACGGTCAAATAGAGGTAGTCCTTCTGGCCACCATGATTACCGTCTTCAACCTCATGTTCATCATCTTCATGGTGCCGGAGTCTCTGCCAGAGAGGAAGGCAGTGTGGGGAGTCCGCATCAGCTGGGAGCAGGCCGACCCTTTTGCAGTGAGTTGCTTCGTTAGTGCGTTGAGTGGGAGGGGCAGAGGAAGGGGTGCAAGTATTTGTTGACTCTCAGTGAGCATGCTCAAGTGGATGGAGAGGGTTATAGTGCCCTGTCTGTCTGTCTGTCTGTTGGTTTGTCAACTGTGTAGCTCTAAGATGGCAACATTCAAGTTGAAAGTGATATGAAACTTGTGTACTTGATTATTAGGCAACTCAAAATTATTAATTAGTTTTCTCGGGTATCAAAGCAAACAGGAAGCGATTTTTTTCTTCTTCTTTTTTTTTTTTTTTTTTTTTTTTTTTTTTTTTTTTTTTGGTGCTGTCACCGATGCACTGGAAAAGGCCAGTTGTTACTGGGTATGTTTGTTAATTACTGGCCACTCTCTGGCTACACTAGTTAGTTGAAGAACTGCAGTTAAGATCAGAATTGACACTTACTGGCTATCTGCACCACTGAGCACCAACTACCACCATCAGTGGCAGGCTAGCTCCACGGTGAAGGCTGTTCATACTTCTTTTGCACATGTGTAATAGATTGTTAATTAATAAATTCAAAAGCAATTTTTTTAAAATTGAAGTGGGTGGTGCTTGAGAAACTAATAAATAACTTTGTATTGCCTTATTTCATTTTCAAAAAAATAGGCGAATCAGCTTTAGGTGGTGTACTTCACTGGGTATATGTTGTCCTTACAGTCATTTTGTGTTCGTTCCTGAGATCTATGTTCTTGGTTTATCTTTCTTGCTGGTGCACTTTAAGCCAAAGTTTAGTTTGAAATCCAACTTCCTTTGGTTTAAAGAAAGGAGTTTATCAATAATAATTTTGATCCCTGGAGAGGACTTCGGCAAGAAGTCGAAACGTACAATATTGGTTGTTAGAACGAGAAAAAACTTGCTATTATAATAGTAAGTTTATGGAATTTTTTTTGTTGATGTTGATAGTTTCTGTAATTATGACAAATAGCACATTGACTTACCACCACCATTAATTCGAATAGAAAATGAACTCCGGTAAGTTAGTAAGTTTTAATTAACTCACCTGCAAAAGAGAATTCAAAGCAGTAAACGTAAACAATTCAATGCTATGGGTAAAGATCAATGAACCAGAGGATTCTGTTCAGTGAAATTTGGGATGGGGTCGACCGCCGAGCTAACAAAAATATGCAAGGGTCAAAGTACGAAATGACATATGTACGTCCAATAAACAAAGAAAGAAAATATCCCCAATTTTCAATTGTGTTACCCTGGTAGTGTCTCGCTCACTTCGCTAGCTTACCAACTACATTTTTGATTGCATTCTTCTGTCAGATTAACAAACTTCACTTACAGTTAGACTCTAGCAATAGTTTGTTACTTCACAAGATAGAAGTGGTATGAAAGCAGCTAGTTGATGTCTTGTTGTTGTTTTCGTTGGAGTATATAAAAGATATTGAAGTGTGTGTGCATGTGTGTGTGTGTGTGATATTTCAGCGGATATATGGACCGAGAAAATGTTTGTGAACATTTCAATTTGCTACTATGGTATTAATTGCAGAGGACTTGAGAGGGTTGAACCTTCTGTGTGAATGTGTGAAATATGTGCAGTACAGTAGATTGCCACAAGTTGGGACTAAGATGTGTTCGGATAACTAGAAATATCCAGATAACTGAACACCATAAAAGCACTAATGAAGGGGCGTGGTCATTGTAATTCTTCGTGTCTGCACGTGATACTATTAGATTTTGTTATGGTCTTTGTAGAACTGAAGTGTTGAGATATAGTTCAGGTTACTAACATTCTATTGAAAAACACTTGATCTCAGTCATTGCTGCATTAGTCACGTTGATATAAAAATGTTCACCTGTGTGTGCATGTGCAGTCCCTCCGCAAGGCCAGTACAGACAAGACGCTGCTGCAGCTCTCCATTATGGTGTTCCTGTCTTACCTGCCTGAGGCTGGCCAGTATTCCTGCTTCTTCCTATACCTCAAACAGGTTAGACCAGTTATTAGCTGTCAGTCTACCATGATGAATCCAGTAATGTGGGTGGGGCAGGATGGGTGGGGCTGTACATAGTAAGGGTGGCTAACAATCATTTCAATAACGTGTCTATGGCTTTGAGCATAAATATAGTGTTTGCATTTGTGTTTAGTAATTTTGTTTTTATTAAATGTGAAGTTTGAGAGAGAAAGAATTAAAAATGTAAAAAAAAAAAAATACAGATTCCTTTTTCAGGATCAGTTAGCTAGCCATGCATTAATTTATAAATGCCTACCTCATGGTTAATTTTGTAAGGATAATTTTCAAGATCACAAGTTGGCGAATTTAGCCTGTTCATTAATCAGATTTCATCGTTGGACAACCAGTTGTGACGTATTCCTCTGTTTGTACGCAGGTTGTTGGGTTCAGTCTGAGCCAGGTGGCGGTGTTCATTGCAGTGGTGTGTGTGACCACGGTGTTCGCACAGACTATACTTCTGTCTACCTTCATGTCCTGGTTTGGGTACAAGTACACCATTCTGCTTGGACTCTTCTCTCAGGCCTTGCAGCTGGCTATCTATGGAATATGGACATCTAAATGGTAGATGGGGAGCATGGGGTCAATGTCTGACTGACTATGTAGTATGACAAGCATTGGAAGGTGGGGGGAGGGGGGGGTGGGAGGGCAGTAACATCAGTATTGAATTATCAATACTTGTGTGTGTGTCTGTGTGTGTGTGTGTGTGTGTGGAGGAATGTATTTACTTGAAAGATCAGTGGGTATAATAAGACTCTTTCAGAGCTTTATTTCAAACTTTATTAATTTGTAAGTGTGTGTGTGTGTGCATGATGGAAAACTCTGTTCTCCTGCGAGTTCCTAGCCCGGCTCCAGGAGCTTTGCTTGCACGGCTCACAGTGCCTGCTTAGTGCACAGGCATCCTGGCTCTGCCAGGTGGGCGTGACCACCTAGCAGCAGCAAGAGATTTTACATTTTGCATTTGCATGATGGAATATAGAAATTTTGTGCACACCTGTGTAACATGATGTGTGTGTGTGTGTGTGTTTGTGTGCCCCTAGGCTAATGTGGGTGGCAGGTCTTCTCGCCTCGGTAGCAAGCATCATCTACCCAGCAATCAGTGCACTAGTGAGCAAGCAGGCCAGCCCTGAGCAGCAGGGCGTGGCACTTGGCATTTTGACGGGCATGCGAGGACTCTGCAACGGCCTGGGGCCGGCCGTGTTCGGACTCCTCTTCTGGCTATTTGACGTCAGTCTCAGTGAATCGGGTCAACCGGATATGTTCGTGTCGTCTCCGGATTCTGCCGCTCATACAATAAAGTCAAAGTTCGGAAATGCAACTGCAACTCACATACATGTACGTGTGAAGTCATTGCCTCAGGTTACGGAAATATTTAGTGATATATTGTCAAGTTAAAAAACACTTGGAGAGGAATATTTAATTGAACTTTTGCATTTGTTGTTGTTTTGTTTGTTACTACATACATCAAATAGCATTGAACATCCTCTGAAAAAAATACACTAGCAAGCTAGAGTCATAATTGAGGTTTTATTGACTTGAATTTCCAATTTTATTTGTTAAATTCTTCCAATAACTGTGATGTTAAATTCCCTGCATTAGTTAGCTCTTCTCAAATCTCTCCTGCATTTAGCATCTTTTATTCTTTTCTTATATATCCTTTTGCACACATGTGTTGTTGATTAAATTGCAGTTATTTATTTACCTAATTTTTGTCTTTACGCAGGAACAACTATTTGTTGGTATCCCTTTCCTGTTTGGAGTGGTGCCTGTGATCCTCGCGATGATGGTGGCATGCTGCTGTATCTATGACAAGCAGAATGGAATCAGAAAGAGAGAGTCAGACTCCAGTTCTTCGTCTAGAGAACACTTTAGCTGATACATGTCTTCCCGTCATTATATCACCAGCACTTAGTCCTGTAACAAACTTCAACTAATTTTTAAATTATATTTGTTCACCATTGATGTTTTTCAATTTACAATGCACTATTCTCTTGGATGACTTGGAATAAAATTGGTCTGAAATTGAAAGTCTCAGGTCACTGTCGAGAAAGAGCAAGCTAGGGGCTTCCTGGTTTTGCTGGCAGAATTTTAGGTAAAAGCAAATGAGCATTAAGCTAGCTCGATGGGGCATGACAACCAGTTTATGCTAGTATCTTTTTGAACATCTCAAAATATAGCCCAGAAGTAAAACATACCTTACTATATCATTACAGTTACATGTACCAGAACTTTGACAACCCTGATAAGTCAATGAGGAGGGGAGGGGCAAATCGTATGTTGGTAAAGTGTCGTTGACACGGAAGTCACTGCGCGGTGCATGTGCGGAGGATGACTCCACTCCAGAAAATTCGAGAATCTTCTAGATTTTGCGTGGTCGTATACTTATCTATCGACGTTGTATTGCAAGTATTTTCGAGAACTTCTCTGAAAGATACAGGTCGGTACTTTAGTCCACTTTCCGAGAGTATAAAAATGTACGTTAAGTTCAGTCCGCATAAAACTAAGCCAAGAAGAAAAGGCGTTGCAGAGATTAGCAAGACAAAAATTCCCTGACAACCTTCAATTCTACTTTTACCGAGAACTTCATAACAGCAGCTATGGTACTCTTCAAAGTTACAGACGGATCTCAAACCAGGAGATTTGAAGCTCCCTCTGGAGTAACCTTCAATGATCTAAAGAAGAAGCTTTCCTCTGTGTTTCCAGACTCAGTGAGCGAGAAGGAAGACTCTGATTTAATCTTGCACTACAGAGACAGTGAAGGAGATGTCATTACTCTGTCCTCTGACAGTGAGCTCCAGGAACTCCTCAACACAACTCAACAGGCTGTTGTGAAATTGTATATTCCAAGGAAGAATGCAGCCACTGGAAATACTTCGCATTGTCACAACTGGAGGTTTCCAGCATCCTCACTGACCAATCAGTATGAACGAGAGCTGGAGGAGTTGTCTAGTCTTTTTGACTCCCTAATTAGACCCAATACGTCTTCTCCTAATTCAAGACAAAGTAAAGAATCATCGTCTGCTGAAGAAAGGTCTACTTCACCGGGTGCCAACAATACAGAATCAGTTTCGGAGGAAGACAAAAGCGAAGAAGTTAGTGCCAAGCCATCGACTCCTGGAGAAGATAATCCTGAGAAGACGGGGTCAACCTCCAAGCCATCGTCTGGCAACAATGGTGGCAACTTGCGAGGTTGCACTGGACAAAGACTGTCTCCACTGCTGCTGAGTGACCTGCTCTTTTATTCTCCTCCTACCAGAAGAGTCGGCTGTCAGCTCAGGTGGACTCCTTGGGGAGTGACCTGCCATTGCTAACATTCACATTGTCATATTGTGTATTTTTATCAAACTTTGCTTGCTTTTTTAATTTTTATATTGTATCTTGTTCATTAATACTATATAATTATTCCACTAAAAACTTTGGATTTTAAAAAAAATGTAAGATTAATTTTTTTCCAAAATTTTTTTTTAAAGCTGGAGACTAAATGATGTAGCAAGAGGGCTAGTTGACAAAAGCAAGACTCAGAAGAACAGTTAGCAAAAGTAGGACTTGAAGGGGTAACATAAGCAGGACCCAGACTTAAAAGGGTAACAAAAGGAAGACTTAAAGGGGAGCTGCATGGTCAGTTATGTAAGACGGAAATGGAGGATGGGTGGCCATACTCAGCGTAATGCAGTTATCTGGCTGCTATGCCATGACCAGTGCTATAATCTGCCCTATATTTTTAACAAAGAAGAAGCGTTTACATTGCTTGTTGGGTTTCTACAAAAATACGCTCAAACATTTCCTGGCCATACATCAATGTGCTGACGCATGACAAACTTAGCTACAATCGACTTATGCTTTTGAGAAGGCCTTGAGAAGTGCAGTTTGGCTACTTTACCCTCTTTGTTGCCTCCTGATACTCAAGTTGCTTCTTTGCAGAAAAAAAAGTTGATGGCAGGTCAATTTCATTGGCTTCAAAAGAGGATAGATATTTGACTTCCAAGCCAACAACGGCAACAGCTTGGGAGGTAGACCTAGACAAAAACTGTCTCCTCTGCTGATCAGAAACCTGCTTTTTATTTTATTTTATTTTTTTATTCTCCTACTTTAAAAGTCAGCTGTCAGGTCAGGTGGACTCCTGCCAATGCTAACATTCATTCATATCATTTTTTTAATATAATTCTACACATAGCTAGACTTACAACCATCAAATAATTTACAAAAACAGTACAGTATCACATTGTGACCAATATCTAGCTAACCAAGAATTCACTAGTGTTTTCTTTTTTTTCTTCTAAATTTGGATTTTTCTCTTTTCTTAAGAGTCTGGTGCCTACTTAACAAAGAAATTCAAATTCTTTTCATCTGAACATCTGTCTTTACCATTTCACCGAAATAGTCATCTGGCCTTAAGTACGAAATACCAAGTTTATCTAGCTTCTTTAGGCCTGCAATGGAAGCTGTTTGAGCTTGCTGGAAACTGGGGGGGAAACAACAGCAACAAAAAGAAACCAAAAACAACAACCAACAACAAACAGAATTATAAGATAATCACTGGAGGATTTCCACCTTTAAACTCTTACAAATGCATTTCTCTTTGGAAATCATCCTCTACATCCACTCCATGTTGAGGCTTGTCTTCAGTACAGGTTACATCCATTCTTTCAACCCACGAGCTTTTTTTTCCTTTTTAAGTAGTTTAATTTCAGGTTGAGACCAGGCTAGAGATTCAACAAAATTCACAAAAACATAGCAAAACTAAACACTTTTAAGGGTATACAATGACCCAACAGCTGGTAATACATAATATGGCACACATGTGTCATACTAGTAGTAATTAGATAGTTAGGACCTTAAAAAAAAAGGCTAACTTTGAGACAGACCAGAATAGTTTTTCTTTTTTACTTTATCAAGTAAATTCAAACTTTAGCATGTCATTTAAAAAATGCTCATTTAACTTCAGCATAGTTTTAACAGGGAATACATGTAGATGTTATGTATATTAAAATCAAACAGTAATAGCATCTCTCTCTGTATAACCTATATTAATCTTAACTACTTTCTACTAAGCAATAAAAACTAAATAAAAGTTATGATCTACCAATACACTACACCTAATCTTGCAACCACAGTTACATAAGACATCTTGAGTTGTAACAATGCTATTGCAATGCCCAATGTCCTTCATTCTGTGCTAACCATGACAGCAATGGGCCCACGGCAGCCTGACCACTGTGCTGAGGTGATGGTGGACATCCAGATGGCTTGCCTGGCTGAGGAGAATGTTGATGATTTGATGGGATACTTTGGTGGGTGGTGGTCGGCCTCAAGATCAGGAAGGTAGTTGACTCTAGCTATAGCTATAGGGTGTCATCCTGCAGACTGGTGGCAGTACAATAGTGTATGTTCTAAAGGAGACCAGCCAGTGGGTAATCACACCTTTGGTGGTGATTACTACACCGGCCTATGATAGGTGTTGATTATACTGGTTGAGGGAATAACCAGATTCACAACATGTGTGTGATGACGAGTTATTCAGAAGGGACTGTATAAAAGTTCAAATTCAACGATAGGATAAATAACATTAGCTAGCTAACAGTTCTACAAGCATACACAAATCTCACAAATCAAATTGAACATAAGAAGGCATGTGATGATAAGAAAGGATGAAAAAGAAAACAATTAAACATGTCTCTTGATATTTCACAGTGGTATAGTAGAAACCAGTGTGTTTGCAATATTGGTCCTAGGCAGATCCTCAAACCAACTGTAGAATCTTCTGTGACTTTCATTACTAGCTCTTTTCATACCCGTTAGGTGCTTATACATTGCCAACATGAATTTAAAAAAAAAGAAAAAAAAGTTTGACCTTCATGGTCTTCTCCCCAGGAAGTGTGGGCCAGTGAGTAGCTGTGTCAGTTCAGGAAGGTCCGCCATGATGTTGTTGAGTTCTTGGTGGAGGATGGGTGTGGCTATGTATGTTTGCTGAAGCGAGTGTGAAACTTGGGGTTGTGCAGGGAAATGATCGGAGAGTCCAGAAGGTTTTCTAGGATATGGGTTTCTATATCAGACTTGTTTACTACCGACTTGCCTCAGGCGGTGGATTTACTATTATCTTTATTTTATTTACTATTTTTAGTTTTGGTAAGTTGTCCAGTGTTTTCCAGCTGAATGTGTTTAATAAATAACCAAAGAGCTGCACTGAACTATAAATAAGTGAACTTATAAATTTATTAATAAATAGATATGGTGATTTTGGTGCAAAAATAGCCACGAAATATTGATTTTAGTCTGCAGTTGATATGGCAGAAGACTTATGAGTACCGCACTATGGAATCACGTTTGGTAATAATACCACTTTTTTAAAACAACATAAAACTCTATAAAAACAACTTAAACCACCAAAACTAAACATCTCAACGGCAAGCTTTGTGTAAAGAAACCATCACATGACACAGTCTGACTTACAAGTTTCAATAATTACAAGTGTGCCTCTCTTAATTTAAAAAAAATTATACTACATTCCAAGTAGTTGTTTTTTTATGTTGTCGGCAAATGCCATCGTAACAAAACACAAAACTCACACGCCTACAACTTGCGACTGTGTGAACTAGTGTCTCACTTCTATCACGACCTGCCTATTTATTGGAGAGATGTGTCAGAGTGATTTTAAAAATATTCATGGGTATTATATCTTATATATTCATTATTGTGCCTCTGATAATAAAATAGAAGAATTATTTATTGAACTTTGAAATGCGCAATAGGAGATTTAATGGAAAATTATCAAAATTTTCTGTCTGTGGACCTTCACCAGTGATAATGCAATTTTTATTCATACATAAATTTAAATTCAGAGTTTTATGAGTTGAACAAACATTTAAGGTTGAATAATGTAGGTTTGAATGGATTACACATTCACCACTGTTGTGGAGAGGTTTGTTAGTTCTTATTGTTGTTGTTGTTGTTGTTAATGTTGTTATTACAGGCACTGAAGGTAGCCTTTCCAACGGGCACATTTCTAAAGAACGGTATCGTGCAGGGAATCAAGGTTAGTAGGTGTGCATACATGTGTATTTATTCAGCTGAGCTGGTCCTACACAATTAACATTAACTAGCAAATAGCTGAGCAAAGAATCACAGTCCTCCATAGCTCTCTTCTCTCCTTGTCTCATTTTTCATTCCCCATTCCATCTTGTTCTCACTTTCAATACTTGTCAGTTCAACTTTATCAGACTGGTACCACTGGCTTGTTATATGTTGACATTAGCATTGCTATGTTAGTGTTGGTTGGTACAGCGTTTTGTTATGTTTGTGCTGGTACAGTGTATGTATACGTGTATGTATGGTTATGTGTGCATGTGCAGGGAACTCTGTCCTTCCTGTCTGCCCCTCTGTTGGGAGCTCTGTCGGATGCGTGGGGCAGAAAGTCTTTCCTGCTTCTAGCCGTCTTCATTACGTGCGCGCCTATTCCTCTCCTCTTGCTCAATGCCATGTGAGTCTGTGTTGGTAGGCGTGGTCAATGGGTGTGGTCATTTGCTGGTAAAAAGATGATTCCCTTATCTTTAAGCATTCGTCCTCTCTTTATTGTCAGGTTTGTCTTTACGTGAGCAGTCACACAATGGTTGATAGGTATATATAATTGTAGGAGTTGGCTCTGATGATGCAGTAGTTCACTCTAATGCTTTGGAATGGAAGGGGGGAGGGGGAGGGGAGGAAAGGAGGAGGACCAAGCTGTTCATCGTGAGATACATTTTCAAAGTAGCATTAAGGCTTGTGAGACACACCCATTCCGATTAACATGTTTCATGAATTGGCTGTTAAAACAGAAAAACTGCTATAATTGTATTATTATTGTTGTTGTTGTCGTCATCATCATTCGTTCTTTAGGGTTTATTTTGTGGCAGTGGCATTATCTGGAATATTTGCGGTCATGTTTTCCGTTGCGTTTGCGTATGTTGCCGACTGTACGACGGAGAATGACCGCAGCAGTGCCTATGGCATGGTGAGTGAGAGAGGGAGGCAAGGAAACTGATTTGGTATATTGGGTAGGCATACCAACATGCCTGCATGTATGTGTGCATTGAAGCATGATGATTGGTAAGGTGTCATCACAGATACACACATCTAGCGGTTTGTGTGTACAGTTATCTAATTATGAGTAAAAAAAGAATTCAATGAGAAATATTTCCAAGACTCTTTGACACACATGTATGCACATGACTCATTTGCAGGTGTCTGCCACATTTGCTGCCAGTCTGGTCATCAGCCCTGCCCTGGGGACTTACATTATCGATATCTCGCAGGCATACGGTCAAATAGAGGTGGTCCTTCTGGCCACCATGATTACCGTCTTCAACCTCATGTTCATCATCTTCATGGTGCCGGAGTCTCTGCCGGAGAGGAAGGCAGTGTGGGGAGTCCGCATCAGCTGGGAGCAGGCCGACCCTTTTGCAGTGAGTTACTTTGTTAGTGCATTGAGTGGGAGGGGCAGAGGAAGGGGTGCAAGTATTTGTTGACTCTCAGTGAGCATGCTGGAAAGGATGGAGAGGGTTATAGTGCCCTGTCTGTCTGTCTGTCTGTCTGTCTGTTGGTTTGTCAACTGTGTAGCTCTAAGACGGTAACATTCAAGTTGAAAGTGATATGAAACTTCTGTACTTGATTATTAGGCCACTCAAAATTATTAGTTAGTTTTCTCGGGTATCAAAGCAAACAGGAAGCGGTTTTTTTCTTCTTCTTTTTTTTTTTTTTTTTTTTTTTTTTTGCATGGTGCTGTACCACCGATGCACTGGAAAAGGCCAGTTGTTACTGGGTATGTTTGTTAACTACTGGCCACTCTCTGGCTACACTAGTTAGTTAGTTGAAGAACTGCAGTTAAGGTCAGAATTGACACTAACTGGCTATCTGCACCACTGAGCACCAACTACCACCATCAGTGGCAGGCTAGCTCCACGGTGAAGGCTGTTCATACTTCTTTTGCACATGTGTAATAGATTATTATTTACAAGATTGTTAATTAATAAATTCAAAAAGCAATTTTTTTTAAAATTGAAGTGGGTGGTGCTTGAGAAACTAATAAATAACTTTGTATTGCCTTATTTCATTTTCAAAAAAAATAGGCGAATCAGCTTTAGGTGGTGTACTTCACTGGGTATATGTTGTCCTTACAGTCATTTCTTGTTAGTTCCTGAGACCTATGTTCTTGGTTTTTCTTTCTTGCTGGTGCACTTTAAGCCAAAGTTTAGTTGAAATCCAACTTCCTTTGGTTTAAAGAAAGGAGTTTATCAATAATAATTTTGATCTCTGGAGAGGACTTTGGCAAGAAGTTGAAACGTACAATATTGGCTGTTAAAACGAGAAAAAACTTGCTATTATAATAGTAATTTTATGAAATTTTTTTTGTTGATGTTGTGTGGTAAACTTATGACTAATTATTTCTTGTAATTTCCTGTTTGGTTTTGTAATCATTGTCACTGCTATAAATGTATTCAATCTTGTGCACTTTAACGATTGATCTTTTAAATCTTAAATATTGTTGGGTCACACAGCGACCGTGTAGTAACAAGAATACTACATACTGGCGACGAGGATGGCTGCATCTCACGGACAGTTGCATCCCTTTGATAGCAGCGTTGAAGATTGGTCAACATTTATCGAGAGAGCTGAACTCTATTTCGATGCGAATGATATTACGGTAGACGCTAAAAAACGTGGCGTACTACTATCGTCCTGTGGGCCCAAAACGTTCACAATGATCAAAAGTATTGTGGCACCCGCAAAGCCTGCTGACGTGCCATACAAAGACTTGGAGGAAATTATCGGTGGCCACTACAACCCGAAGCCTATGCAGTCCGTGCAACGTTGCCTATTTAACTCTCGCTCGCGCAAGCCAGGGGAGTCGATGGCGACATTCGTAAATGAACTGAAAAAATTAGCCGAACATTGTGGATTTGAAAGTGCGGACAAGCTAAACGAGAATCTCCGTGATCGCCTTATTTGCGGCATTAATGACGAGCGCTGGCAAAAGCGTCTACTCGCCAAAGATAAGCCGGACTACAAGAAAGTGTATGATTTGGCCCTAACCTTGGAAGCAGCAGAAAAAGGTGTAAAAGAGTTGCGTGAAACGAGTTCCCAGGGCAATTCGCACAAAGTTCACAAGATTGACCGCGGTGGCTCCAAAGAAAAGTCAGAAGGAGGAGCTGGGGCATGTTGTCGTTGTGGTGGGAAGAACCATAGCCAGGCCTACTGCTATCATCGTCACGCCGTTTGCCACAACTGTGGGAAGAAAGGACATATTGGTCGTGTCTGCCGCAGCAAAGGAAAACCTCAACAGCACCGCGATAACCCTGAACCGCAGCAGCGTGGGAAGAAATCTCAACAAATCGGAATTATCGCTTAGAAGACGAACGTCCTTCAGCATCTGCAGACATTTCAGATTCGGAATACACTTTTTACGCAGTTAAAGCTGAAAAAACCAGGCCAATTACGATCATAGTGCTCTTGAACAGCGTAGAAGTAGAAAAATGGAAGTAGACACGGGAGCTTCATTTTCCATTATTAGTGAACGCACCTATCGAAGTTTATGGCCCAACAGTCCCACATTAGAGAAGTCAGACATCAGGCTTACCACGTATACTGGGGAAGCAGTTCCAGTCCTCGGATCGATCGATGTCGAAGTTTCGTACAACAATCAAAAGGAAAATTTAAAACTTCAAGTTGTTGGAAATGACGGTCCCACACTCTTGGGCAGAGATTGGCTGAAAACACTTACGCTCGATTGGCCTCGATTGAATCTACTGCAGCAAGCACCTGAAAAATGGAAAGAATTAGCGGAGAAATTCGAGGACGTGTTCAAGGAAGAATTGGGTCACATTAAAGGTTACAAAGCCTCTATACAATTGAAGGACAACGCAAAGTCAAGCTTCTACAAAGCACGGAACGTACCCTACGCACTCAAGGAAAAAGTCGAGATTGAACTTGACCGCTTAGAGAGAGATGGAGTAATCGAGAAAGTATCTACTTCACAATGGGCAGCACCGATTGTGCCGGTGGTGAAGAAAGACGGCTCAATACGTGTGTGCGGGGACTACAAGCTGACAGTTAATTGGCGAGCGAGCAAAGCGAGCGAGCAACTATAAGATGTAGTCTATGGAAATCCTGAATACGTCGTCGTTTAAACGCTCGCGCACATACGTCGTCGTTTAAACGCGCGCGCATACGTGGTCGTTTAAACTGAATACGTGGTCGTTTAAACGCGCGCGCGCATTCCAGAACTTCGCTGTGGCTCGCCCAACCAATGCTACACGAGCATGCTTAGCATGTGGACACTTCAGAGTATCCCCCATCCCCATTTCCCCCTTTACACGTTTCCCCCCTTTACATGTTTCCCCTTTACACGGTTCCCCCTTTACATGTTTCCCCTTTACACGTTTCCCCCCTTTTCCCCTTTTCTGTACTTTACACATTATTTTGTTATCATTGTTACTCTATCATGAGGAGTACCATTGTTTACCCTTTACCAATCATCATTTCCCCCTTTACATGTCATTACATATTCTACTACTAATAATGAGATGTGAATTCAGATTTGGCAACCTGCAGGAAGAAAACCAATGCAAATTCAAATCAAACGACCCCAATGCAATTGAAAGTGTCAACATTTCCCCAGAACTTCGCTCGCTCGCCCAACCAATGCTACACGAGCATTTTCTAGTTTAGCTGCAATAGTTGACTGCTATCCTCTTCCCAAAATTGACGATATTTTTGCATCTCTAGCTGGAGGCAAAACGTTCACGAAGCTCGACTTGGCTCACGCTTACAATCAGATCGAGCTAGATGATGAAGCAAAGCGCCTAATGACGATAAACACGTCGAAAGGTCTCTATCAGTCTTCCGTTCGGAGTAGCTTCAGCACCTGCTATGTTTCAGCGTACAATGGAGACTGTGTTACAAGGGATTCCAGGTGTATCAGTTTACATTGACGACATTCTCGTTTCTGGAAAAACTGACGATGAACATTTGCAAAACCTACAAGAAGTGCTGAAACGTTTAGAAAAAGTGGGAACTCGCCTGAAGTGCAGCAAGTGTTTCTTTATGCTACCAGCTGTGGAATACCTGGGACATCGAATCTCTGAACAGGGACTCCGACCCACCATGAAGAAAGTCCAAGCAATTCAGTTGGCCCCAGCTCCATCAGACATAAGCCAGTTAAAATCATTTTTGGGGTTGATTAATTATTACAGTAAATTCTTACCAAATTTATCACATACTCTCTCTCCCTTATACAGGCTATTACAGACCAAGGTTCCATGGCACTGGGGAGAAGAGCAACAGAGGGCTTTCGAAGCAGCTAAGAAGCAACTAACTACAGATCAAGTTTTGGTTCACTATGATCAGGAGAAGCCCATCATTCTGGCCTGCGATGCATCTCCATATGGACTTGGTGCAGTTCTTTCCCACCAGATGGAAGACGGAACAGAAAAACCTATATCATTTGCATCCAGATCACTCGCTCCAGCTGAGAAAGGCTATTCTCAGTTGGAAAAAGAAGCCCTAGCTATTGTGTTTGGGGTAAAACGGTTCCACCAATATATTTATGGCCGAAAATTTGTGATTCTTTCAGATCACAAGCCACTAGAGGGTCTGTTGAAGGAGACAAAGGCAGTTCCAGTTATGGCGTCAGCAAGGATTCAGCGCTGGGCTCTCTCCATGGCAGGATACGATTACCGCATCAAGTTCAAGAAAGGACAAGACAATGGAAACGCTGATTTGCTTAGCCGACTACCCTTACCTGAGTGTCCTACTGTGATACCAGACCCTGGAGAGACACTGCTGTTGATGGAAGCATTGGAATCCTCTATTGTCACAGCATCTCAAATCAAGAACTGGACAGCTACAGACACCGTACTTTCTAAGGTGAAGGACTTAATTCTACAAGGGAAAAGACCACCCAACAGTGAGGAATTTAAACCTTACTATGTGAGATATACAGAATTGAGTGTGCATGAGGGTTGTCTGCTTTGGGGAAGTAGAGTAGTAGTTCCTCCTAAAGGTCGCTCAAAAATGATTGAAGAGTTACATGAAAGTCATCCTGGTATTTGCCGAATGAAGAGCCTTGCTCGATCATATGTATGGTGGCCTAATATGAATCATGAATTAGAGGTTAGAGTACAGACTTGTAATGTTTGCCAGATGAGTCGACCTGCAGATAAACCTGTTCCAGTACACCCTTGGGAATTTCCAAAGAGACCTTGGGTTAGACTCTATTTGGACTATGCTGGTCCAGTGGGAGGAAAATACTTTTTAGTACTAATTGATGCCTATTCAAAATGGCTGGAGGTCAAAGTGGTGTCAACAGCCACATCAAGTGCTACTATTCAGCATCTTCGCGACATTTTCTCTACTCATGGACTTCCAGAAGTCCTCATATCCGACAATGGTTCTTGCTTCACAAGCCAAGAATTTAAGCAGTTTACAAAGCTAAATGGTATTCGACACGTCTGCACTGCTCCATACCACCCCGCTTCAAATGGTCAGGCAGAACGGGCAGTAAAAATCGTGAAGGGAGCTTTAAAAAATCGTTCAACAGAAACTTTAGACACGTACTTGTCGAGATTTTTATTTCACTATCGTCTCACTCCTCAGACGACAACTGGTAGATCACCTTCTGAATTATTGCTGGGCAGACGTCCGCGATGTCAGTTAGATTTGGCCAAGCCTAACTTTCACCATCACATGGAAACGAAGCAAAGTATTCCAATGTCTAGAGGAGGAGGGAAGGAAAAGCATCTTGGAATTGGCAGTAAAGTTTTAGCTAAAAACTTCAGCACGGGACAAGCATGGTTGCCTGGAACTATTTCCGAAGCAAGTGGTCCAAAATCATATATTGTGGAAACTACCGATGGTTGTCTACTTAGACGTCATGTAAACCATATTCGCTTATGTCACTCTTCTCTAACTACTGCCATAGAATCGACTGATCCAGATGATTGGTCAGACTCAGTACCAGCTACTGCAAGTTTAACAACATCTATGGAGCAAGCTTCACATCCTCCAGCAAGTTCTTCAACATGTCCACTTCGTCGCTCTCATCGTGCAAGACGACCTCCCTCATATTTAATTAATGAGAAAACATCCTACAAGGGGAGGAAGTGTGGTAAACTTATGACTAATTATTTCTTGTAATTTCCTGTTTGGTTTTGTAATCATTGTCACTGCTATAAATGTATTCACTCTTGTGCACTTTAACGATTGATCTTTTAAATCTTAAATATTGTTGGGTCACACAGCGACCGTGTAGTAACAAGAATACTACATGTTGATAGTTTCTGTAATTATGACAAATAGCACATTAACTTACCACCACCATTAATTCGAATAGAAAATGAACTCCAGTAAGTTTGTAAGTTTTAATTAACTCACCTGCAAAAGAGAATTCAAAGCAGTAAACGTAAACAATTCAATGCTATGGGTAAAGATCGATGAACCAGAGGATTCTGTTCAGTGAAATTTGGGATGGGGTCGATCGCCGAGCTAACAAAAATATGCAAGGGTCAAAGTACAAAATGACATGTACGTCCAATAAACAAAGAAAGAAAATATCCCCAATTTTCAATTGTATTACCCTGGTAGTGTCTCGCTCACTTCGCTAGCTTACCAACTACATTTTTGATTGCATTCTTCTGTCAAATTAACAAACTTCACTTACAGTTAGACTCGAGCAGTAGCTTGTTACTTCACAAGATGGAAGTGGTATGAAAGCAGCTAGTTGATGTCTTGTTGTTTTCGTTAGAGTATATAAAAGATATTGAAGTGTGTGTGCATGTGTGTGTGTGTGTGATATTTCAGTGGATATATGGACGGAGAAAATGTTTGTGAACATTTCAATTTGCTACTATGGTATTCATTGCAGAGGACTTGAGAGGGTTGAACCTTCTGTGTGAATGTGTGAAATATGTGCAGTACAGTAGATTGCCACAAGTTGGGACTAAGATGTGTTCGGATAACTAGAAATATCCAGATAACTGAACACCATAAAAGCACTAATGAAGGGGCGTGGTCATTGTAATTCTTCGTGTCTGCACGTGCTACTATTAGATTTTGTTATGGTCTTTGTAGAACTGAAGTGTTGAGATATAGTTCAGGTTACTAACATTCTATTGAAAAACACTTGATCTCAGTCATTGCTGCATTAGTCACGTTGATATAAAAATGTTCACCTGTGTGTGCATGTGCAGTCCCTCCGCAAGGCCAGTACAGACAAGACGCTGCTGCAGCTCTCCATTATGGTGTTCCTGTCTTACCTGCCTGAGGCTGGCCAGTATTCCTGCTTCTTCCTATACCTCAAACAGGTTAGACCAGTTATTAGCTGTCAGTCTACCATGATGAATCCAGTAATGTGGGTGGGGCAGGATGGGTGGGGCTGTACATAGTAAGGGTGGCTAACAATCATTTCAATAACGTGTCTATGGCTTTGAGCATAAATATAGTGTTTGCATTTGTGTTTAGTAATTTTGTTTTTATTAAATGTGAAGTTTGAGAGAGAAAGAATTAAAAATGTAAAAAAAAAAAAATACAGATTCCTTTTTCAGGATCAGTTAGCTAGCCATGCATTAATTTATAAATGCCTACCTCATGGTTAATTTTGTAAGGATAATTTTCAAGATCACAAGTTGGCGAATTTAGCCTGTTCATTAATCAGATTTCATCGTTGGACAACCAGTTGTGACGTATTCCTCTGTTTGTACGCAGGTTGTTGGGTTCAGTCTGAGCCAGGTGGCGGTGTTCATTGCAGTGGTGTGTGTGACCACGGTGTTCGCACAGACTATACTTCTGTCTACCTTCATGTCCTGGTTTGGGTACAAGTACACCATTCTGCTTGGACTCTTCTCTCAGGCCTTGCAGCTGGCTATCTATGGAATATGGACATCTAAATGGTAGATGGGGAGCATGGGGTCAATGTCTGACTGACTATGTAGTATGACAAGCATTGGAAGGTGGGGGGAGGGGGGGGTGGGAGGGCAGTAACATCAGTATTGAATTATCAATACTTGTGTGTGTGTCTGTGTGTGTGTGTGTGTGTGTGGAGGAATGTATTTACTTGAAAGATCAGTGGGTATAATAAGACTCTTTCAGAGCTTTATTTCAAACTTTATTAATTTGTAAGTGTGTGTGTGTGTGCATGATGGAAAACTCTGTTCTCCTGCGAGTTCCTAGCCCGGCTCCAGGAGCTTTGCTTGCACGGCTCACAGTGCCTGCTTAGTGCACAGGCATCCTGGCTCTGCCAGGTGGGCGTGACCACCTAGCAGCAGCAAGAGATTTTACATTTTGCATTTGCATGATGGAATATAGAAATTTTGTGCACACCTGTGTAACATGATGTGTGTGTGTGTGTGCGTTTGTGTGCCCCTAGGCTAATGTGGGTGGCAGGTCTTCTCGCCTCAGTAGCAAGCATCATCTACCCAGCAATCAGTGCACTAGTGAGCAAGCAGGCCAGCCCTGAGCAGCAGGGCGTGGCACTTGGCATTTTGAGGACTCTGCAACGGCCTGGGGCCGGCCGTGTTCGGACTCCTCTTCTGGCTATTTGACGTCAGTCTCAGCGAATCGGGTCAACAACCGGATATGTTCGCGTCGTCTCCGGATTCTGCCGCTCATACAATAAAGTCAAAGTTCGGAAATGCAACTGCAACTCATATACATGTACGTGTGAAGTCATTGCCTCAGGTTACGGAAATATTTAGTGATATATTTGTCAAGTTAAAAAACACTTGGAGAGGAATATTTAATTGAACTTTTGCATTTGTTGTTGTTTTGTTTGTTACTACATACATCAAATACCATTGGACATCCTCTGAACAAAATAAGGAAAAAACACTAGCAAGCTAGAGTTCATAATCGAGGTTTTATTGACTTGAATTTCCAATTTTATTTGTTAAATTCTTCCAATAATTGTGATGCTAAATTCCCTGCATTAGTTATCTCTTACTAAAATCTCTCCTGCATTTAGCATCTTTTATTCTTTTCTTATTTATCCTTTTGCACACATGTGTTATTGATTACCTAATTTTTGTCTTTACGCAGGAACAACTATTTGTTGGCATCCCTTTCCTGTTTGGAGTGGTGCCTGTGATCCTCGCGATGATGGTGGCGTGCTGCTGTATCTATGACAAGCAGAATGGAATCAGAAAGAGAGAGTCAGACTCCAGTTCTTCGTCTAGAGAACATTTTAGCTGATACATGTCTTCCCGTCATTAAATCACCAGCACTTACTCCTGTAACAAACTTCAACTAATTTTTAAATTATATTTGTTCACCATTGTTGTTTTTCAATTTACAATGCACTATTCTCTTGGATGACTTGGAATAAAATTTGTCTCAGATCACTGTGGAGAAAGAGCTAGCTAGGGGGGTTCCTGGCTTTGCTGGCAGAATTTTAGGTAAAAGCAAATGAGTATTAAGCTAGCTCGATGGGGTATGACAACCAGTTTGCTAGTATCTTTTAACATCTCAAAATATAGCACAGAAGTAGAACATACCTTACTATATCATTACAGTTACATGTACACCAGAATTTTTGACAACCCTGATAAGTTAATGAGGAGGGGAGGGGCAAATCGTATGTTGGTAAAGTGTCGTTGACACGGAAGTCACTGCGCGGTGTGTGCGGAGGATGACTCCACTCCAGAAAATTCGAGAATTTTCTAGACTTTGCGTGGTCGTATACTTATCTATCGATGTTGTATTGCAAGAATTTTCGAGAACTTCTCTGAAAGATACAGGTCGGTACTTTAGTCCACTTTCCGAGAGTATAAAAATGTACGTTAAGTTCAGTCCGCATAAAACAAAGCCAAGAAGAAAAGGCGTTGCAGAGATTAGCAAGACAAAAATTCCCTGACAAACCTTCTATTCTACTTTTACCGAGAACTTCATAACAGCAGCTATGGTACTCTTCAAAGTTACAGACGGATCTCAAACCAGGAGATTTGAAGCTCCCTCTGGAGTAACCTTCAATGATCTAAAGAAGAAGCTTTCCTCTGTGTTTCCAGACTCAGTGAGCGAGAAGGAAGACTCTGATTTAATCTTGCACTACAGAGACAGTGAAGGAGATGTCATTACTCTGTCCTCTGACAGTGAGCTCCAGGAACTCCTCAACACAACTCAACAGGCTGTTGTGAAATTGTATATTCCAAGGAAGAATGCAGCCACTGGAAATACTTCGCATTGTCACAACTGGAGGTTTCCAGCATCCTCACTGACCAATCAGTATGAACGAGAGCTGGAGGAGTTGTCTAGTCTTTTTGACTCCCTAATTAGACCCAATACGTCTTCTCCTAATTCAAGACAAAGTAAAGAATCATCGTCTGCTGAAGAAAGGTCTACTTCACCGGGTGCCAACAATACAGAATCAGTTTCGGAGGAAGACAAAAGCGAAGAAGTTAGTGCCAAGCCATCGACTCCTGGAGAAGATAATCCTGAGAAGACGGAGTCAACCTCCAAGCCATCGTCTGGCAACAATGGTGGCAACTTGCGAGGTTGCACTGGACAAAGACTGTCTCCACTGCTGCTGAGTGACCTGCTCTTTTATTATCCTCCTACCAGAAGAGTCGGCTGTCAGCTCAGGTGGACTCCTTGGGGAGTGACCTGCCATTGCTAACATTCACATTGTCATATTGTGTATTTTTATCAAACTTTGCTTGCTTTTTTAATTTTTATATTGTATCTTGTTCATTAATACTATATATTTATTCCACTAATACTTTGGATTTAAAAAAAAATGTAAGATTAATTTTAATCCAAAAATTTTTTTTAAAGCTGGAGACTAAATGATGTAGCAAGAGGGCTAGTTGACAAAAGCAAGACTCAGAAGAACAGTTAGCAAAAGTAGGACTTGAAGGGGTAACATAAGCAGGACCCAGACCTAAAAGGGTAACAAAAGTAAGACTTAAAGGGGAGCTGCATGGTCAGTTATGTAAGACGGAAATGGAGGATGGGTGGCCATACTCAGCGTAATGCAGTTATCTGGCTGCTATGCCATGACCAGTGCTATAATCTGCCCTATATTTTTAACAAAGAAGAAGTGTTTACATTGCTTGTTGGGTTTCTACAAAAATACGCTCAAACATTTCCTGGCTATACATCAATCGCATGACAAAACTTAGCTACAATCGACTTCTGCTTTTGAGAAGGCCTTGAGAAGTGCAGTTTGGCTACTTTACCCTCTTTGCTGCCTCCTGATACTCAGGTTGCTTCTTTGCAGGAAAAAAAAAGTTGATGGCAGGTCAATTTCATTGGCTTCAAAAGAGGATAGATTTTGACTTCCAAGCCAACAGCTTGGGAGGTAGACCTAGACAAAAACTGTCTCCTCTGCTGATGAGAAACCTGCTTTTTATTTTATTTTATTTTTTTATTCTCCTACTTTAAAAGTCAGCTGTCAGGTCAGGTGGACTCCTGCCAATGCTAACATTCATTCATATCATCTTTTTATATAATTCTACACATAGCTAGACTTACAACCATCGAATAATTTACAAAAACAGTACAGTATCACATTGTGACCAATATCTAGCTAACCAAGAATTCACTAGTGTTTTCTTTTTTTTCTTCTAAATTTGGATTTTTCTTTTTTCTTAAGAGTCTGGTGCCTACTTAACAAAGAAATTCGAATTCTTTTCATCTGAACATCTGTCTTTACCATTTCACCGAAATAGTCATCTGGCCTTAAGTACGAAATACCAAGTTTATCTAGCTTCTTTAGGCCTGCAATGGAAGCTTTTTGAGCTTGCTGGAAACTGGGGGGGAAACAACAACAACAAAAGAAACCAAAAACAACAACCAACAACAAACAGAATTATAAGATAATCACTGGAGGATTTCCACCTTTAAACTCTTACAAATGCATTTCTCTTTGGAAATCATCCTCTACATCCACTCCATGTTGAGGCTTGTCTTCAGTACAGGTTACATCCATTCTTTCAACCCACGAGGTTTTTTTCCTTTTTAAGTAGTTTAATTTCAGGTTGAGACCAGGCTAGATATTCAACAAAATTCACAAAAACTTAGCAAAACTAATTAAACACTTTTAAGGGTATACAACGACCCAACAGCTGGTAATACATAATATGGCACACATGCGTCATACTAGTAGTAATTAGATAGTTAGGACCTTACAACAAAAAAAAAAAGGCTAACTTTGAGACAGACCAGAATAGTTCTTCTTTTTTACTTTATCAAGTAAATTCAAACTTTAGCATGTCATTTAAAAATGCTCATTTAACTTCAGCATAGTTTTAACAGGGAATACATGTAGATATTATTTATATTAAAATCAAACAGTAATAGCATCTCTCTGTATAACCTATATTAATCATAACTACTTTCTACTAAGCAATAAAAACTAAATAAAAGTTATGATCTACCAATACACTACACCTAATCTTGCAACCACAGTTACATAGACATCTTGAGTTGTAACAATGCTATTGCAATGCCCAATGTCCTTCATTCTGTGCTAACCATGACAGTAATGGGCTCTGCCCATGTCACTACAGCAGGCAGACTCCCAGTGTGATTTTCAAGGGCTGAGCCCAAAAAAATGCAATACCGCACACACATGGAGCAATCCCAGTCAGGTTGAAACACATTAATGTGGTTGCTTCAACTTACTATATCATTCCCATTCCCTAAGCAGTCCGATTCTTCCATCCTAACCTCCACACCACAATTACGCCGCTGACCGTACCACACTTTAAGGATCCACGTGGCCAAGAAAAAAAATGGTTGCACAAAACGAGTCAATGAAATGGCGCGCTCGGTATTCGTGGAACGGGAATTTGTGTGCGCAGTGGAATTCAGTCAATAGTGTATGTACTAAAGGTACACCGGCCTACGATAGGTGTTAATTATACTGGTTGAGGGAACCAGATTCACAACACGTGTGTGATGACGAGTTATTCAGACTGGACTGTATAAAAGTTCAAATTCAACAATAGATAGGATAACATTAGCTAGCTAACACAGTTCTACAAGCATACACAAATCTCACAAATCAAATTGA
>WLWD01002693.1_pt1 | contig 41135 bp, 31 predicted proteins | sample 6712731 | NCBI WGS metagenome assembly WLWD01 (sample SAMN12718690, study PRJNA576275) | sponge metagenome | isolation source: marine sponge | host: Mycale hentscheli | place: New Zealand: South Island, Marlborough, Capsize Point | collected 2014-11-01
TTATCCTATACCAAGATCACACCCAGCTTATATTATCCTATACCAAGCTCACACCCAGCTTATATTATCCTATACCAAGCTCACACCCAGCTTATATTATCCTATACCTAGCTCACACCCAGCTTATATTATCCTATACCAAGCTCACACCCAGCTTATATTATCCTATACCAAGCTCACACCCAGCTTATATTATCCTATACCAAGCTCACACCCAGCTTATATTATCCTATACCAAGCTTACACCCAGCTTATATTATCCTATACCTAGCTCACACCCAGCTTATATTATCCTATACCAAGCTCACACCCAGCTTATATTATCCTATACCTAGCTCACACTCAGCTTATATTATCCTATACCTAGCTCACACCTAGCCTATATCCTGTCTCGGAATAAGGTAGACCATATTCAACTTATACCCACCCAGAATATTACGAATCCAAAGTCAATTTTTTTTAAAATTTTAATCAAGTTATAACAATCAATGTCTCGTAAATTATTATTCACTTTGTTCATCAATTTCTTGATTGTCCTTCAATGAATCACTTCGCCTGGTTCCTCTTGGATGACTTGATGGCAGGCTGTCCAAGTAGACATCTTACTTGGCTATAAACGTATTTAATGCTTTTGATATGATGGGATGGCGTAAATTTCTTCTCATCTTGTTCTTGTTCTTCATCTGACATCATGTCAGGTGTGACATCTGACCACAGCTCCCTCTTCCGTCCTTCCCTCACCTCCTTGCCCTGGCACTCATAACTCTGTAGAGAAATAATTAATACGAAGTGCACATAAAAAATGTTGTACATAAGATAAAAACACACGCACAATACATTGTCAATCTGCAGTGATCATAGGTAATGTATAGTGGCCATTGATGTTAATTGTTAGATAAGTAAAAGTACTACAGAATCGACACCTCTGATTGACACCTATGTCCAAAATAATTAATCATATACACCCATGCCATGCTTACAAACATCAAACCAAACAACACCCTTTCCTATGTATTAATTGATGGCCATTATTTTATATTAACCCTGAAATATGATCAGGATAGCAAGTCACAAGCAGTAAATACTTAGTGTATGTCACAATAAAAGGGTACGACCTACATTATTATTGAAAATCAGCGAAAATACCTATTATTTTTCTCCAATTAATGACCATTAGGGGCTATACTATCTTATTAAATTTAGAAACCTAAACTTATTTTGACAAAATGTTAAAGTCGCGATAACAAAAGATACTATATTTGTGTACAATACACAAAGAAACAAATATCCCCGATTTCCAATTGTGTCACCCCTGAGAGTGTCTCGCTCGCTTCACTGCAAGGGGAAAGTGGAATAGCTCTAAGTGAAATAGATGGGTATGTGCGCATGCCTTGGAAACATGGCTTGGAAATGTACAATGTCATTCTTTAACGCACCAGTTCTACCCGTATTTGACAAAACGTTTTTCAACAGATTTGGAGGAGCCATAGGTTGAAAACGAAGTTCCAGTGGAAGCTAATCCTGAAATATGGAGATAATGAGTGAACAATACAGTAGCTACAGTGCAAATGATATTAAAAAACATATAAACTGGCCTTTAGTGAGTGATAGGAATTCACAGCACTCCTAAAGTATTTGAAATAGCCCTTGGCTTCGTCTCAATCACATTACTCGTGCTATTAATCCCGAATAGCATGGTATCCATGCTATAACTCATGTGAGTAGTGTGGTTGAAATAACACAAGGCGAAGCCGAGTGCTATTGCTATCACTAGTTAATAGTAGACCAGTTTTTTTTTTTAATCATTAGCACATATCATTAACTCACTATCTCTGTATTTCAGGATTAGCTTCCTCTGAACATGTATTTGACCTGTGGTTCCCTCTAATCTGTTGAAAATATTTCGTCTAATTCGGGTAGAACTTCAGCGCTAAAAAATGACATAGTCTACAAAGAAACTACTCAAACTGTTTGTTTCTCAAGGCTAAAGCTGTATGCATGCACACTTACCCATACTATTTCACTTGGCTACCATGGTATTTCACTTTCCCTGTGAGATTTCAATTGAACAGTGCTTTTCCCATACATTGTTGAATGGGCAATTTACGCACACGACTATTAGAAAATGAACACAAAGGGAAAAAAATAACTTACTCGTTTTTGTGATCTTGCCACCTTTCAGCCTCTATCGGAATTGAAAAATATTTCACTTTTTCAGATAGCATTTTTGTTGTAAGTTTGATATCCTCTGCAAACGAATTAATTATACAATCAGCGACCCTCAATAATAAGCTACAACATTTAAATCATCTCCTAGTTACATTCAAAGAGAATTTCCTACTGCATTGTTTATCCCCCCTCTCTACTTCCCCTTCCCCCTCCACCCCCTTGAATTTGTCCGCGCTATCATCTGTGTAGTGTACACACACAAATACCAATAATAAATGAAACGCACTATACTAATAATTACACATGAATGAATTGAATTGTGCGAACACACACGCACGATGTGTATAAATCTAAAAGCGAACACACGCACATGATGTGCATCAATTAAAAGTGAACACACACACACATGATGTGCATAAATCTAAATAGTGAACACACATGATGTGCATCAATTAAAAGCGAACACACATCAAGATGCTAGTTCAGTGGGGCCACTAGTTTTAGACTTAACGACTGGAGGGAATGGAAGAAAGGTCACGGCACTCAAGTATAGCATTTTAACTCTAGCAAGAAAGCTCGAGATAATTATAGCAGAAATGAAGAAGGAAAGTCATTGAGGTTAATCTGGACAGTTCTAAAGCTACCAGCGAATGTTATTTGAATGTGTTTCTGAGTTAGGGGACATTTCCTAGTTTTGGTCCCACACAGTTCTGGATAGAGAGGTTTCAGTGTAATAACGTCCCCGCCCACCCCCACCCTGTATATTAGAAACATGTGTATACACACACATGCAAAAATGCAAAAAGCTAATTATCTTGCAACCGCTAGCGGTTATGCGCACCTGGTAGAGCCAGGATGCCTGTGCACTAAGCAGGCACTGTGAGTCGTGCAAGCAAAGTTCCTAGAGCCGGGCTAGGAACTCTCGCAGGAGCACAAGCCTGTCCTCACAGCAAGTGATGTAGGCACCCGAAGTCCCACCTAGACCATTGCTGTTTCATGAGAAAAGGCCTTGAATTTGCAACCAGGTACCCAATCACAGCTGAGTGGACTGGTGGGGCTGGTGGGAGGCAGGTGGAAAACAAGATGGAAAACTGCCTGAGTGTGGGACACAACCACTACACACCACACAGTCACAACCACTACACCACACACACACACACATACACACACACACACACACCTTGAACCTTGAAAGAAAGCCACCCATTGGATGATGCTTCTCTGCCACAAGTGACAGACTAAATCACAGTAACTAATGTTTTCAACGAGTAGTCACACATCTGTGTCTATCAATGTCTTGCTTGCGTATGAATGCTCTCTCACACGTACTACACTGGTATGGCTTATCTGTCACTGTCATGCCTCCCATGGAACTAAACACAATGAATAAAACACAGTCATGGAGACTGAGCACATGTACACTGTAGCACATGTATAATGTATAAGACAGAGCCATGGAGACTGAGCACATGTACACTGTAGCACATGTATAATGAATAAAACACAGTCATGGAGACTGAGCACATGTACACTGAGCACATGTACACTGTAGCCAGCTATAGGTCATTGCTATACATTTTGGTGTAATTCATTGATCAAGTCATGGATGAGAAAAAATAGAGCCATCTATTTTTTGAGACAGAAGGCATGGTAGCAGAAGAAACCAACAAACACCTTCAATTAATTGTATGATTTAGTTACAGTTTTAGGTGTGCCATATACTACTCTGACAGAGAGGCAGCCCTTCACATGCGCATATCCAAAAAAATAAGATCACACAGTGGATACCCATGATTGGTGCAACCACCAAATTTTAGCTACATCACCTAAGAAAGGTCAAGTTAAGTATCCAGCAACAGAAACATAACAATCTCACTTAATATTAGCTATACATACACAAGAGCCAACAGACAGTAAATACATTTTCTTATAGCTAGCCACAAGTCTCAACTTGCACGTGCATATGCAGCCCCGGAATAAAGTATAGCCACCTAAACATCTCTAACCATTCTTACAGGAGGGCCATTCCACCCAGCACTAACTGTGTATTACTTACTGAGACTGGACACGAGAAGATTGACCTTTCTTTAAACGCTGACTAGGTGGGCGCGGACTGTTGTTATAGTTACAGTCGTTTTACAAACAATTCTGAAAGTATGTACGCACTGATCTAGCCCGGGCTGGACTCGAATGATCTCGGAATTTAACTTTGCTCCAACGAACAATAAATTGTTGTTCAAATATTAAAGAATCGATGATGAATTTGTTTATAACGTCAGGTTGGAAACTAGATGAGGTCGCTGATGAAGTATGCACGCACAAGAGCGTTGTGGGAAATACATTTGAGAATATGCTTATCTAAATTAGGTGAGAAAAGCATATAAACATACATATAATCAACCCACAATATGGGTTGATTATATGACATATTATGTCCATTGGCAAAAGTACTGTATTTTTTTTACAGCAAAACCTCTTTACAAAGGCCACCCATGCATGGGGACAAATGTTTTGATCTTTGTTAAGAGTTTGGTTGCTTTCAGAGGTTAGCTATTTTAGATTGTGGAAGATCATTTTGCTCCATACTGTTTGCTGTCGCTGAGATTAAAGGTTGCTTTTCCAGAAATCCATTGTAGAGAGGTTCTACTGTATACATAGCTATATGTTTACTTAGCTAATTGTAATATTAATAATTGTCATCCACTCTAGGGTAATTTCTTTTCTATCTTCTCCATTTAGTTTTATATAGCTGTTCTTCAAACTAAGGGGTTTTGTTTTAGTTCTAGTTGGCCAAAACAGTAGCTACTAGCAATGGAAAATATAAACTCCAGTGATCGGAGTGATCATTATTAATTTTATCACAAACTTATCCAGATTAAGATTCTCTACATATTGTATTATTCTCTCTAGACATAAATAAATCATATTTTAGCTATGCAAGTGAGAAAAATTAGTCTAAAATAGTAGAACCCACAAATCAAGAGCAATCTTTCAGATCATCCAAGGAGTAATAAATTATCTAATTGGATGGGGCAGGAAGAACATTCACTGTAGCTATGCACTATTATACAGTGTTTCCATACAAAATGTCGAGGTTGTTCAACATACGTCCATTCTATAGCTAACTGGTCATGACGCAAATTTCAAGTCTCTCTACTCACTAGAATTTAGCTTTGTTAAGTTGGTACTTTTATGTTACTGTAAGTCTAAAATATCTGCCACAGTAACAATTTTTACCAGTGCATGATTGACTAAGTAGAACTACAAGTAAAAGTGAAATAGTTGAAGTTGAATCAGTTACATTATTTTGATTACTCCGTATCTATAATATCTATGCTGCGATGCCCTATTTGCTGGTTTTAGTGGTAGATCAGTATGCACTGCTTGCTTATTGGACTTCATATCTGACTCCGTACAACAGCCAAAATGAATGTAACCACTGTTGTAATAGAAATATATTTGTAGTACAGTGAAACCTCTCTTAATGGACATTCTATGTAAAGGACATCTCTCTGTAATGGACAATAGTAAAAGCACTGATGGGAGTTACCATAACTAAATAAGAACCTCTATGTAAAGGACACCTCTGTATAATGGACAAATCAGGTTGTTCCTATAGTGTCCGTTATTTGGAGGTTCCACTGTAGTAGTTAACCTCCTCCACAAATCCTCCCACTCCTGTTGTGTGAGGTTTCACTGCGTAATGAGTTACTGCACAAAACTATCAATAAGTATAACTCAAATTAATGAAAAACAAACAAACAAAACAACAACAAAACAACAACAACAACAAAACAAAACAAAAAAGCAACAAAAAAACAACAACAAACAAACAAAGAAAAAAAAACCCAGTGGGTTCAATGAAAATGCACAAAGAAGTGGGATATGATAGAATGACAGGTGTTAAGAATGTTCGCAGCTTCCTTTCCAGTTATCTTGAGAAGGACAATTCACTAGGGGACCACCACCTTCTTGTGGGGGAGTGGCCCACACTGGTAACAAAATTCTGTGCTTGTTTTGCCATACGACGAGCATCAGCAGAATTCCACTGTTCACTGCATCTAAAAATCAAGAGCATAAAAATATTTCACAATTTCTTTCTCAGCCTTCTTTTACTCATTAGATGTATTCTCTCTCTTTCACAGGCTTTTTAAAAACAATAAAAAGAAATTTTTAAAATGTTTGTCTATCACCAGGAATCCAACATGAGACCACTCAGGGCTTCTCTGGCATTTCTAAGTGGTCTGGCCAGGAATTGAGTGTGGTGTAAGAGGTGTGATATACCAAACCACAGTAAACAGCATCTGAAGCATTTAGTAGTGCTGGCATTGTTCAAAGTGCATCTATTGCGTATTTATCACAAGCACTCTGCTCATGCTTTCAAAAAGCATTACCTTTGAGAAACCCTCGAGATAGCAAAACAAAAGCATTCTGGTAGTGCAATCATAACTAGCAAAACAATATTAATAGCTGGTTTAGTCACTTCATGTATTCATTGTTAACTTTCTGGCACATAAGAAACAAAGAGTAGTCTTCAGTCACAATACCAAAGCTATTTTATTTCCAACTTGCAAATCATTCTAGATAGAAAGTTGTAATTTACTACCACCTCTAGCCAATACTTCTCTTTGAAAATCTATCTGTTAGGTTGATGTGGACTTCCTAACACAATAAGCTGTGTGGCGCCTTAGAAAGAAAAAAGAGGAGCATACACCCACTTTTGGAAAAATATAACTCAGCCACAGAGTGTTTGTGTGTTAAGCAAGCGGTCCGGGTTCACTTCCTGGTGACAGCCAAACTTCTTTCTTTTTTAAATTTGTATGGTTAAAAAAAAAAAAAAAAAAAAAAAAAAAAAAAAAAAAAAAAAAAAAAAAGCCGTGAAAGAGAAACATCCACAAAAATATTTGTATAACAACACACACACAAAATTAAACATACCTTTAGTAAACTAATTTTAGTCTGTCACATGAAGTACAGCAAAAAGACTTCAGTACTCTGCAAAACACATAACACACACACACATGTACACACATGTACACACACACACATGCACACACACACACACAGAGCAGTATGGTACATATAAATAATAGCTGGATAATAAATTTAGACATTACAATTTGATTGAACTCAGATATAGCTTTCGCACTAGAATAGTTAAAAATACATCTCACCTAAGTATTACTATTACATATATATCTTTATTAATGCTCATCTACACAATCACATAGGAACCACGATGTCAAACATTCAGTATGCACATACGGCAGTTCTGCCTTCTCAGGTTAATGCCAATGGCACAGACCTGGACTGAGCAAAACTTCAAAGTAGTGAAGTGTGTGAACTGATAAAACAAAACAACAACAACAACAACTGTCTTGGCTCCACCCAGAGTGGTCAATCTCAGGAGAACTGTCTGTCAGAACCACCCCCACAAAGGAGGAAGAACTGACCTACAGCTATCCGTCTGAACTTGGAACAGAACCTGTTATTGATTACCACCACATTTACCTCATCATTTAACACCCACACCTTACATTTGGCCAGCTTGCGGGCGCCTCTCATTTTAAAACTTAATCATATTCATCTCAATCTCCACCTACTTCCTACCTATCTTAGTTCTATACCATATCACCCTATATAATCTGTACCAACTCGCAATCAATTATTATTCTTGCGCAAATAAAGTCTAAGTGCTGGCGCGAGCCTCTGTACGTCTCACTGACTAATTAGATGCCATTATAAGAATTCTGGTCCTAACAGTAAGTCCAAATTTGTAGCTATTTGTTGTGTGGACTAATAGACTATTTTTTTGCATCATAGTAAACAGTTTTGTCTGTACCGGCTTTTAAAATATATCTCGTTGCTGAATGTCTGTGCAGGAAAAAAAAAATTATTGGCGAGCGGAGCGAGCAAGACACTCTCAGGGGTAACACAATTTAAAATCGGGGATGTTTGTTTGTTTATATGTTGGACGTACGTATGCCATTTTGTACTTTGACCCTCTCGTATTTTCGAGTTAACTCAGCGTTCGGCCCCGTCCCAAACATCACTAAACAGTATCCTCCGGTTTAACGATCATTACCCGTATCATCCTAGAAATTGAATTGTTTACTGAAACTTTGAATTTTTTTGTGGGTGCAGTTTAAACTCAAAAACTTACTCTAGTTCCATTTCTATCGAGTTACTTGCGGTGGTAAGTTAATACGCTATTTGTCATAGTTATAAGCCCTACGCAACAGTATTTATTGTCAACTAGACTTACCACGAAGGTAAGTCTTGCGTACGTATGTTCAGTTATGTGAAAGTATTGTGCGTTACAAAAATATCCCAAAGAAAAAGTTTAAAGAACGTGACTTGTTTTTTGTTTCAATTGAAATAGTTTCGGGGAGTGGTTACTATGGCATTGAATGCCTTTACCGTATAATACATAATAAAAAAACTCCACTTTTTTTTAGTAGCTTGAATATTAGAAGTTAAAACCAAACGTTTAACACTCCAGTGTAGTATTAGGCTCGCTCGCCATTTGTACTCAAGCACATCACTAGTTACATTTTCATGTTACCAAACTGGTCGTCATAAACTTGGCGGTGAAAGGGTTAATGAATCTTACATTATCTGGAAATCACAGGACCATAGAAATACTTGACTCCAGCCCCTGTGTAACAAATGACTAACTATCATGTGTACCATTACTTTTCTTCTTTCACTTTCATTAATTTCACTACTGTAGCTATGTGTGTGCGTGTGTTTGACCAAATGATTCAGGAACTCTTCACCTTTCATTTGAATTCAATACTTTACAAATGAAGAGTTGAATAAATATAATGTGTGTGTGTGTGTGTGTGTGTGTGTGTGTGTCCGGCCACACATACAAATGGTTTCAAAGAATTATTCTGTTAGTAAATGAAATGACAAGAGTTCTAGAAGTTCAGACTTTAAGTCGCTCCCTATATTTCAGGTTGTCTAAGTGTGCATTAAATGGAAATATCCACAAGTCAATTAAAATGAGTAATAAATATAGTAAATAAAAAAATAATTTCACAAGGCCTCTTTCTTGTTAGTGGAGTTAAGAAGTCATTCTAGAGTTCCTCACCTCTAGTTTTGAAGTCCAGGAGTCATCATGTGTACACCAGTGGAGTAGTCACTGCACTATTACACCTGCCACTTCACACTCCTACATTGAAAGTGTATGTCTCAAGTAAAACTAGCTCAACATAATTCAAGATTCTCGGATTTGTGTTTTCGTGCTTGTAATTCTAACACATGTAGACATTCTTTTTTTAGAGAAACAGGCTAGTTTAGTACAGTACCTTCCATATTATATTATATTTATATTAACTACCACAAAACTTTATGAAAAATTGGGGCAAATTTCTCTACGAAAGTCAAACTAATATCTGGGATGTGTGTGTGTGTGTGTGTGTGCATATGGGGAGGGGAGCAAAGGAAAGCAAAGTACTTCCCTGTCTAACTCAAGTGCAGTGGAGCCTCCCTATTCCAAATAATCTTCCACGCCCCTGGACACCAAAAAAGCCACAAAAGTTTATCAATTGATGAAATCACGAAGAAAGCATTTCGTCCAATAAGACCACATTTATCATTTCCTTAGCCCCAAAAGATATTACTGCTCAGTGTCATAATTGAGCAGCACAATAGATATTACAGGCTAAGCATCTTGCCACAGTCTGCCTTATGCTGCTCATATGGAAAGAAGTTTATTACAAATGACGCTGATTAAATTAGACTAGTTAGCCATTGTACATTGCTTTAAATTCACCAGAACAGTTATCTAATGATGACTAATTGACATTTGGAAGAAAAAAAAAATCATATCTCAATGTATTCTATTTTTTCGTAAATATTGAGTACAATTAATTTTAGGATGTCTTTAATCCCTAAGGGGTGGGAGAAGGGCGGCAAACTAGATTTAAGGAGATGTACAAGCCCCCACCCCTCCGCTCCCTGAAAAAACCCTGGTATTACACAAGATAGAACAATACCATATAACTGTGGTTAGGAAGAAAACCGATGGGTCCAGCCACTAGTACTACGGCTTCAAGCCATGAAGGCTGAAACATCATCCCTAAAGTTAGTACAGCTAGCAACTGTCTTAGAGAGAATCATTCCTGGCATCACACGATAAAATGCAGAGCAGTGGTAGAATATGAGAATGAAGTTAAAAGTCATGCAAACACACACACACACACGCACACAAAGCTCAACCATGGTAATTATATATGGAAGCGAGTGAGACACTATCAGGGACAACACAAAAAATCAGGGATATATTATTGTATAATCATATATGCTTGGACGTATGTATGTAACTTTTGTACTTTGACTATCACATTTTTTGTGTACACTCGTTACCTTGGTTAACAACTCACTGTTTGTCATCACTGTTCATACTTGAAAATTCATTGCCCAACATGCCAAGCTACCGAGGGACTACACTGTAAATCTTGTGTTGGTATATCCAGTGAACGCGTGCATGTGAGAGTGTTGTGTGTTACATCTGCTGACTAGCTAAGAACAAACAATAAATATACATTTGCTGCTTAATGTGTTAAGCTTCTTAGGTTCCTTCCTGTTTCTTTTGTTAGTAAGCAAGCCTTATATAGAGTTAGGATTTATACAGCGCAATAATTCCTTGGAATAGCTTGTTTTTTTTTTAAGTCTCAAAAATTGCCGTGAGTGGTCTCGTACGCTAATTTAAAAAAGTCGGCTGTGTAAATTGTTCAAACAAATTGTGCATGATGATTTATAAAGATGAATTTTACCCTTTCACCTTATTTTTTTACTGAAGCACATCACAAGTATAATGCCTTTTCCCCTACGACTGTGTATATGAGTGGGTGTGAATGATTGTGTGCTTGCGTACTTGAGCTACAGCAGAAGGAAGGGCGTGTATGGTCAGTGAAACTACACCACCTTGACTACTATACAAAAAACATTTGTACTGGCTATAAATTACATAGTACAGAAAAGCCTTAAATAAGAACAAGAAACAAAACAAAAAAAATGAAGCACCAAAAGGTGGGAACCCTCAGTGCTATTAAACATTACCTAGCTATTATAATATAATCTCCTTCAAAAAGAACAAAGCAATCTGTTAGCTATTTTAATGAGGCATCAATATAGCTCGAGCAATGAAAACAGTACATGGAAATGCTGTCTTCATAAGAGAAGCTAAACTAGCCAGAAACACTCACTGTTATAATTTTTCAACGTGAACTTCACTTCATTCAAATCCGTCGGTTAACTTTCCTGAGCATAAAGCAAATTACACTGCGGGCTGCAAGAAATTATTTGCTCAAGTGATTATGACGTGACGCTAGGGAGCTGAAAGCTTCACGTTTTATCAACAATTAGCCCCAAATTAAAAAAAAGTAGCACAATAAAAGATCCTAAATCTTCTTTCTGAATAAGTTCATACCTAAATCAACAGTTAATTGTCAGTAATCTCCAAAATCAGAGCATGACAGACAGACTGACAGGGCAACTACTACAACTCTCTCATGCATGCGTGCTTAGGGTTAACAAACATACAAACAAACAAACAAAAAAAAAACACCAACATTGTCGCTCGAAATTTTTTTTGTAAATTAACTGCAAATTAACTGTCTACCAGTCTCAAATCCACATGACTTATAAGACCTGCAACTACCTCTATGAGGTCATGAGACTTGCATTTGGTAATGGTCATCAGTACTATACTGTATCATGCCAAGCAAGTTGCTTATGGCCTTAGTGGTCGTCATGGCTCCCATGACCTGTCCTACTCTTATTCTATGAACTGCATGTGTCTTCCCATCACTGCACATCTGAATACTGGAAGCCAATATATTTGGCCAACGGAAGAAAATTATTGTTCCCTATTCTCACAACATCAGCTGAAAAATGCACAAATGCTTCATAGTGACATTATAAATTGGGGAAAAAGAACATACTTTTACTTCAGAAAAAGCATATGATGACTAAGCTATCAGGGTGTCATACTGGATTCTGCGCTGGGGGTGGGAAACACTGGTGTACTTAGCCACTCTCATTTTGGAAACCCACACTGCTTTGATGGGCATGCCTATGTGAAAGTGTATATCTTATACTGACCTGTGTTTTGTCACATAATTCAAGCTTATAGTTATTGTAGCTACTTACTAAATTAAAATTCTAGGGGGAACTAAGGCTTGGAGGAGATGGGGGATTTCAGGGTGCCCCTACCACCTCGGCACAAAACCTGGTTATACAAGCTAATACGACACTGTGCTTCTGAAGCCGTGATATTAGCACTTATGTGCTTAGAGAACTGACAAATTTACTGACGTTGCCTTAGAGAACATAATAAAAACGAATAATCATTTAATAAACTGTTAAAACTATAATTAAGCAATTGGCAAGTCCTACAACAACAGCTCAATGAAGAATAAGCAGATACGTAAAATGATATCACTAAAGTTTATCAGAATTACATGAACTAAAATGACAGAAATTCATACAGGATTTTCACTGGGAGGGAAAGATAAGAGAGATTTGTAAAGTCACAAAAACCGTTTAGCCACATGAAAATGGTGAAGTCATGATCATGAAAGCTTGGACAAACTACTACAAATTTCTACAATTTTTTCATAACTTATATTCAGAAGGGGTAAAAAAAAAATTAGGGTGGAAATCCCAGGGCTCCCATAACCTGCATGAAACCATGGGCCTAAAACAAAGTAGAAAATATAATTATGTATGTTGAGTTGTATGCAATGATTATCTCCCCTTCATTGTCCAGGAGCACGCTAAAGGATGTTAGGATGGCCATGGGAAAAGCTATGAGTGAGGATAATTTTGGTAGAGCATGTTTTAGAATAATTCAGTAACTAGAAACCATTCCAACATGCACCCACACTTTCTCACAAAGAAATGAAAAATTTCAAGAGTACTATGGAACAAACAAACTGATGAGCCCTTGTCATAAAGATATAGCTAAAACTACCACAAAATATCACTATCATAATTCAAGCCACCCTTGCTCTTTATTTTCATTCATTAATTAATTCATATAGTAGCTATATTATTAGCTTAGAAAAAATTGTTCAGGAAACACAACTTCACCAGGAAAAAAAAATGACCTGGGTGACCCCGTGCAGCTAAAATACTTAGAAACCCACTGACCGCTAGCCATAAAACTACTTACCCAGAAGCATAAGCCAGGGTAGACAGCGAAAGCTTCCTTCAAGTTCCCCAAGACACAGTAGTAGCGTAGCCGTATTACAAATCAGTGGACTAGCGCGCAACAATAGTTTAGACGACCACTTCCAGTCGAGAGTTTTACTTATATGGTAAAGCGTTTTTAACTTATTTAGCCTGGCGATACTTACCTACACGTAACTGGAAAAGGGTTTTCCATGAGATAATGCATTATCTTTGCGAGGCTGCTGGAGAAACAACCTTATTTTAACGGTCCAGCGTCTCGCGCAGCGAAGTACTTAGGGCCTGAGGGAGGTAGTTCACGATGCACAGATCCGCCTATGTCTACCCAACAGTACATAGCCTAACAAATATTTAAGGTAGCTACATTTTCATCACAATGCCGTTGGAGGGACATTATAAACTCAAGGTGGGGTCACTATCTAATTGTGTCTTTCTCTGGAAGGACCTGGGACCTGAGTGATCAAGTAAAAAACTACACCATTATAAAACTGTGCAGTGGTATGCACACTGGATATGCTGGCGCTTATGAGGGATTCTTCTTCAATTAATCATCAGCCATGTTAGCTATCTATAATGCAAGAAGTTAACTAAAACAATTAGTTAAATGCATTTAATAGTTAACTAACAACATTTGGACCCTTCAGTAAACCATGAGCAAAACAAAGGTGTAAAAAAACAAACCTGTAAAACTACAGTAAAACGTGGTACAATGTTTTACTTAAGGTTTCCTGTTAGTAAAACTAAGTATGTTTTACTAAATGAGTAAACTATGCAGTAAATCTTTAGTGTAATAGTTTCCTCAATTTAGTAAAACAAGCACCTTCAAGCAGTGTAGTAAAGATGTTTTTTAGTTTATTTGTGATCAGATGAATAAAATATACTTGGCACAGTACAACAGTAACGAGTATGAATATTTATGTTCTTCATCCAAAGCTCCATGTTATACCAGCTTGCCTTTATTGCTGCAATGGAAAGTAAAACAACAAATAAAACAAAACCAACAACAAATAATAATGGGAAATTATAAGTCAACAGGTTCATTATAAAATGTTGGTATGTAAAAAAAGTATTCCTGAAAGGGTGTTACCTATTATTCCTGATAAAAATACACTCCTTTTGGTATGATCATAGAGTGTTTCGCAGTGTGAGTGTAACAGCACGCCCTATGAGTGTAACAATACACCCCAATGCAAAAAATTGTTTCAGTACACCCCACTTAGGGTGTAACTAAACACCCCGGTTTTTACAGTGTAGAGTACCTGATAGGTGCACGTTATATGATGTGTACTTGTCCAGGATTAGCGATAGATAAAAATATGAAGTATCAGGAGGTCAAGGACAGGTGCACGGTAAGGTGGAGTGTCGTAGTACAGTGCAGATACTGGGCAACATTGTATGTTCTAGAGTACCTGATAGTTGCACGTTATATGAAGTGTACTTGTCCAGGATTAATGATAGGTAAAATGAAGTATCAGGAGGTCAAGGACAGGTGCACGGTAAGGTGGAGTGTCGTAGTACAGTGCAGATACTGGGCAACATTGTATGTCCTATAGTACCTGCCAGGTGCACGTTATATGAAGTGTACTTGTCCAGGATTAATGATAGGTAAAATGAAGTATCAGGAGGTCAAGGACAGGCACACGGTAAGGTGGAGTGTCGTAGTACAGTGCAGATACTGGGCAACATAGTATGTTCTAGAGTACCTGCCAGGTGCACGTTATATGAAGTGTACTTGTCCAGGATTAACGATAGTAAAATGAAGTATCAGGATGTCAAGGACAGGTGCACGGTAAGGTGGAGTGTCGTAGTACAGTGCAGATACTGGGCAACATTGTATGTTCTAGAGTACCTGATAGGTGCACATTATATGATGTGTACTTGTCCAGGTTTAACGATAGGTAAAATGAAGTATCAGGATGTCAAGGACAGGTGCACTGTAAGGTGGAGTGTCATAGTACAGTGCAGATACTGGGCAACATTGTATGTCCTATAGTACCTGCCAGGTGCACGTTTTATGAAGTGTACTTGTCCAGGATTAGCGATAGATAAAATGAAGTATGAGGAGGTCAAGGACAGGTGCACGGTAAGGTGGAGTGTCGTAGTACAGTGCAGATACTGGGCAACATTGTATGTTCTAGAGTACCTGATAGGTGCACGTTATATGAAGTGTACTTGTCCAGGTTTAACGATAGGTAAAATGAAGTATCAGTATGTCAAGGACAGGTGCACGGTTAGATGGAGTGTCGTAGTACAGTGCAGATACTGGGAAACATTGTATGTCCTATAGTACCTGCCAGGTGCACGTTATATGAAGTGTACTTGTCCAGGATTAGCGATAGATAAAATGAGGTATCAGGAGGTCAAGGACAGGTGCACTGTAAGGTGGAGTGTCGTAGTACAGTGCAGATACTGGGAAACATTGCATGTTCTAGAGTACCTGATAGGTGCACGTTATATGAAGTGTACTTGTCCAGGATTAGCGATAGATAAAATGAAGTATAATGAGGTTGAGGACAGGTGCACGGTAAGGTGGAGTGTCGTAGTACAGTGCAGATACTGGGCAACATTGTATATTCTAGAGTACCTGATAGGTGCACGTTATATGAAGTGTACTTGTCCAGGATTAATGATAGGTAAAATGAAGTATCAGGAGGTCAAGGACAGGTGCACGGTAAGGTGCAGTGTCGTAGTACAGTGCAGATACTGGGAAACATTGCATGTTCTAGAGTACCTGATAGGTGCTCGTTATATGAAGTGTACTTGTCCAGGATTAGCGATAGATAAAATGAAGTATCAGGAGGTCAAGGACAGGTGCACGGTAAGGTGGAGTGTCGTAGTACAGAACAGATACTGGGCAACATTGTATGTTCTAGAGTACCTGATAGGTGCACGTTATATGAAGTGTACTTGTCCAGGATTGATGATAGGTAAAATGAAGTATCACGAAGTCAAGGACAGATGCACGGTAAGTGGAGTGCTGTGGTACAGTACAGGTCTAGAGTTTATGAAGTTTACTGTAGGAAAGGACAAGTGCAGTTTATATGAACAATACTGATTAAGGACAGGTGTAGAATCAAGTGGGCTGTCCTGTAGTAACTGACAAATGCATAGAAAATTGTATTATCCTACTATAGAACATATATAGAATAGTTGGACTGTCATGTTGTGTCTGATAAGTACAGGATTTATGAATTGCAAGCATACAGTACATGTTAAGGTTAATTCATGTGTCGTGAAGGTATAGGATTGAAGCAGGGAAACATGGCATGGAGGGTATACAACATGTGCAGGAAAGATGACAACTAACTATCCTATACATTTCCTGAAGCGTCAAAAGTACAGGAAATCTGGATATTTTTCCAGTGTAGTGACCAAACGAGGCGCTTGAAAAACCTTGCTTCAACTAGGAATTTATGAAGAAACGCGTGAACGGAAATTAAAATTTAATGTTACGCGGAGATCGCACGGAAGAAATACGGAAGGTAATGGAAATTCCCTGCGATTAGGCAGCAGCTGCTCATTACTGTTATGGTTTCTATGGCTATACACTGAGCTTTATCATAAAATGCCATCTAAGAAAGCACTTGAGGCTCTTAAGGCTGTGAATTCAATTGTTTCTTTTTCTGCTGAAGATCAAGCTTGTCTTGAGGCTACAATAGAGGATTACTTCACTGTTCCTGACCCTAATGAAACAAGTTCAGATAATTCTGACTCTGATGAAGACAACAATACTGGTAAGAATTTGTATTAGATCACAATAATCATAATAAGCATATTAATTTAATTTACCAATAAAAAACCTACATTATGATTAATTGTTACAGATTGTGAAATGGATGATGTGCATGAAATGGATGATGTGCATGAAATGGATGCTGATTTATCACAGATAGAAGACAATGAAGCTGAAATATCACAGTTAGGTGACAATGCAGCAGAATTATCACAGTTAAGTGAAACTGAAGCAGAATCATCACAAGTCCATGATATACAGAACATCAAATTACAGAAGCATTAACTCAACTACCTTTTTTGTCAGACGTAAGTATCGACTATCGACCCTGTGACAAGGATGAAGACCACATTGTTTCGAGACTTATGTCTGCAGGATGTGGATGTGCACGCAAATGCCATCTGAACTTCAGTACTGAGTATGTCAGCAATTTTCGGCTTCACTGTCTTGAGCTTACAACACCAGAGTTAGATTTAGCTGTTCTTGGACAAATTTCTGCGTTCACTAATACAAGCTCTAATGTTTCAGACACTTCTCATACTGCCTCCATAAGAAAACATAGTTACTCCACCTACTACCATCAGAGTAGACAAGTTTGCTCTTCTATGTTTGGTAGCTACTAATACCCGGGACGGGACGGGACGGGACGGGACTAGCTACTAAAACCCGGAACGGGACGGGACGAACGAGACTATTTTACTACTATTAATTGTACAGTGTCATTACTGTGGGAGCGTTGCTAATTCATCTTTCTCGCCCCAAACTACCCCAACAAAGTGTTTATTTGCATCTGTAACTCCTCCCCCTTTGATTTGGGCCTCTTACCACATGTTCAAAAAGTTCGGACGCTTTAATAAACCCAACTGTATAGGCCCTATCTCTGGAACAGGTGTAACTACAGCTTTGAAACTTGGAAATTCCTCTTTCTGGCCCCAAACAACCCCCACAAAGTGTTTATTTGCATCTGTAACTCCTCCCCCTTTGATTGGTGCCCCTTACCACATGTTCAAAAAGTTTGGACGCTTTAATCAACCCAGTTGGGTGTAGTTTATCAGTGGATTTACACCACACTAGACTATACCATTCTATTGCCGTACACTTCCAGACTATATACATACAACCCCCCCTCTCTCTCTCTATCATGCCTAAGTTCCGCCCCATCAAACAGTATTAGCATTGGAAGAGCACCCCCACTGGTTAAATGACTATGCCAAAAATAGTGACCATCTTTCAATCACATCATACAAAAATACAAGATAGCAGTGCAGATATTGAAATTTAAGTAATAACAGAGTCCACAGCAAGAGATGATGAGGTAGTACCACTGTAGGGTAATGTCTTTGGAATAGACCCATCATCGTTTAGTACAGCATCATAGTGATTGTTATATATATATGACATATTTCAATGTGGCTTTTGTCAGTTGTCAATGTGAAGTGAGGGTCCACTGGAAAAACCAGATTGGCTTGTACCAGCAGTTTGCGAATGTCAAAATGTTTTGACTCCACTTCAAATAAAATAAAGGAGAAGCTACGAAAAAGGCAGTTTCCATCACCAACGATTGAATGCCTGCGACGTGAATATATCCAGCCATCCATGGTAGACCGTTCAAAATCGGTATACCGATGTAGTTAGTATTTTGTTGTTGTTGATGATGATAAATGATATTGAGAAGTGGCTTGCAGAGGAATTGGAAACGTGTAATTTTAACTGTCTTAAGGGTGCTCACACATAGCAACGCCTGGGCTCCTTTAGTAGCGCACTCCAGCTGAATAGTAGCACGTTCACGCCCGCTCTGTAACAAATTAGTACCCGTGAAATGCAGCTGTACCTCACTTACCACTATGCGTGTACTGATAGGGCAGGGCAGAGTCAACTTACAATAAAAGATTCTCGCACTCTAAAGTAATGGATCCAGAATCTTACTATATTATTCATTGAAGTAAGAATCTGATTGTTTTATCCTGCTTTGTTTTTATCACTATTCTGGTTATAACAGGGCTCAATTCGCAAGTGGTAGTGGTAATGAAGTCGTTTTCGAACAGCTATCACGGTTAGTATAGTAAAAATAAATACAGTGTTTCCAATTTAAAGAGTGGATTTTCTTAAACAACTGTATAGATGATGGATAAAACAATCAGATTCTTACTTCAATGAATAATATAGCTGTAGGATCTGGAAATACTTGGATTTCCACTGAGGTGGTCCTATGGATAGTGAAAGTAAACAGTGGGTAGTGGGAAGGTGGGGGAATGTGAGATAAAGGGTGAGATAGTTAGAATAAATATAATTGAGATCTGCTATTGGTTGACTGACAGACCGACCAAGTGAGTGTTGTAACCCTCATGCACACATAGAACGAAATACCACCTTGGCTATACAAAAGTCAATGACTCTTCAGGTCTTTGGTGCAGCAGTATGTTCTGGCATGGGTATTGTAGATGTCTGCAAGTTGTCATCCTTGGCGACTGGCTTCAACCACAAAGTTATTCACCGCTGGGCACATAATACTTTTGTTGACTTTTTTTCGCCCAAGTCATCCCTTGAAGATGTTACTGATCAGCTACTTGATAATGAACTTGAGTCTGAGAGGGGGAAACATCCGAAGTGGATAGCTTTAAATTCAAATGAGAACTTTCAGGTTGACGTTAGGAAGTTTGTTTGTGAGAAAGCATAATTGAGGTCTTCACCCGCTTTTAAGCGGGATTGGGAACGATCCCGCTTAAATGTAGATGTCTCCTACATGATCACAATCACCACCAAACACAACAAACAACATATTTTATTGTTGAACTAATATAATATTGGTATACAATACATCAAACATAATATTATTTCTATTTTTTTTTTTTTTTTTATTGATGGGAAATTGACCAAAAAAAATTTTTTTTTAAAGTATTAGTAGAGTGCCTAAATATTATTCAATTTTCTCAATCAAAAAATGAGGGGAATCTCAAACTCTTGGTCTATTTAGTGATATATGATTGCTATGGGGTTTTACCAGCCAGCATCGAGTTAAAAAAATAAACGCGTGTCCAAACAATTCGTGAACAAGAGGGTTAAAGAAAGCTGCTCATCATTTGCAGAGTCAGTTGCTTCGTCTGCAATTATAAAAAAAACATTGCTTCTCTTACATTCTGCAGTATCTTACTTCGAATAATGTCTCCACATATAAATATCATCTGATTCTGTATTTCTTTACTGGTATAGATAGCATTACGATCTGCTGTTTCCAGATGCTCGTTCAATACTAAATCTCCCGCATCCACTCTAAATTTCAACAAGGAATGAAAATTGCCCCTATTATCACTAAGATCAAATGGACCATCTTCTGCATGACCTCTGAAAGCTAGTCCCTGTTGCCCACAAAAAATAACTGTAGCTGTAATTGACCTTAACTTCAATCTATTTTTACTGATCAGTTTAGCTCGGCTAGAACTAATTTGCTGATCAATAGGTAGTATTTTTTACTCTTGCACAGAACAAAATGTTATGGCTTTTTCTACTGCTGCTAGGTAATTCTTTTGTTCTACACCGGGTAGCTTCTGTGGCAAGATGTCCCAGCATTTGGTGTTCCGACAACATCAGGGCGATACAGTTGAAGTCGTACGGGTTATGTGGCTCAAGACAGCAGCTAAAACGCTGGCCGTGATAGGCAGCAGCGCCGTAAAACTTGAACACGCGGGCCTGAGATATAATCGTAGCTAAAGCAGCCATATCTACACAGAGTTACACTGACACCAAAATTCCAGCTGGGAGTGTCCCTTACCTAAACGCGTGGACCACACACCGCCGCGCGGTGACCCTTTTCTGATTTATGGTTATGTGGTAATGGGTCTGGCTATGCCAGACTAGTATGACCCCTTGCGTGCCTACCATTTTCCTCAACTGCAGACAGAATACTTTCTAGTGTGACCTTTTACCAAGTTACTTGAAAACAAGGTTTGTATAAAATTTTGCAGTAATTTAATTCTGACATGTTTTGTTCATTGGACTATAAAAATTAGATCATATAACTGAGTTAAATGTCTACTGGCATCAATCAAAGTTCTGAACCTTAGAGTAGTCCGGATGAGCTGTATAACAAATTAAATAAAGTAAAAGGAATATTGTGACCGTCAATGTACAAAATTTACCTTCCAACCAGTGGCTGCTAATCATCCACTTCTTTAGGCCTAGTGGAGGGTTACATTCCTTGGGTTCTCCCTGCAGGCTGTCCTTCCTTGGATTAGGCTTTTTTCTGCTCAGGAGTCTCCGCCCGCCTGTCTCGTTCATTTATGAAGCTATTTAGAACTATAGGATTGCAACAGAGGAAGTAAATAATATAAACAAGGTACAGCCATAATAAAAGCAATTGATATATTTACCCCAAGATCTCCACACAGGCTTGTGAACAACCATGTGTTCGCCTTCACTGTCACTCGACTCCTCGGACATACAATCAATTGTTATGTCTTTCATCCTATCCTTCTTTTCCTCAACCACAGCTTTTCTTCTACGTTCTAGTAACTGCAAATAGAACCAAAAAAAAAAAAAACATTAATTACATATTTTAAAAATTAAAAGCATTTCCCACCTCTTAAAGGCAAACATTGTTGCCCACAGTTTATACTGCATGTAATATTTGTTTAACCACTTGACATTATGCTATACCTCCTTATCCAACCTGCACATCAGACCTGTTTTTTTTGTTTTTTTTTGTTTTTAATAGTATGAGTTACACACTTATCATCATTACTTCTCTCCCTGCATTTAATAACTATATGATGTGAGGTGTGAGATCAGGGAAAACATACCTTAATTCCACCAGCACCCAACCCCCCCCAATAAAATCCTCCTTTTTAAATTGATACAATTTGTAGTAACATATTCAAGTATATTCTAGCAAGTAATTCAATTTTGATGTGCAATGCCTACTACCCTTGACGTCACTGCTGGCTTTCACCAGCTAGAAATGGATGAAGATTTCAGTGAGCTCACCACCTTTGTATGTCCCTTTGGGAAGTATAGGTATCTGAGGATGCCTTTCGGGCTAAAAAATGCCCCTGCAATCTTCCAGGCAGTCGTCGAAAATGTCCTTAAACCAGTTAGTGATTGTTGCAGAAATTATGTGGATGACATCATCATCTACAGTAGTAACTGGTCTGACCATCTATCCCATAGAAAGGTTATTGAGTGTTTGAGTGTTTCCGGTTTAACCATTAAACGTAGGAAATGTTGTTTTGGTCGTAAACATCTCGTGTATCTTGGTCACAAAATTGGCACTGGCCAGTTAGCAGTGCCTGAGCATAGAGTACAAGCCTTAGCAAACTTTGCTAGGCCCTAGACTAAGAAGCAGCTTAAGCCATTTCTAGGCTCATTCTCATACTATAGGAGATTCATCCCCGGGTTTGCGGATTGCTCAGCTGTGCTGACTCCGGCTGTGTCCCTCAAGGTTCCTCTCCGGGTTGTCTGGACGGAGGAGATGGACCTCATGTTTTGTAAGTTGAAGCATTTGTTATCCCAGTCATGTATGTTGGTCATTCCAGCACCAGATGTCAGATTTATCCTCTACACGAATGCCTCTGGAACTGAAGTAGGCGGGTGCCTTCATGTCGTTCAAGGAAATGACGAGCTTCCGGCAGGATTTTTCTCCAGGCAATTGAAACCGGCAGAAAAAAATTATTCTGTTTCCGAATTAGAGTGTTTAGCAATAGTAGACAGTCTCAAACATTTCGAGTATTTTGTGTATGGCAAAGATGTATTAGTTGTTACAGATCATAAGCCATGTCTGGCTCTGATTGATGGGACGTCATTGAACATGAGGCTGCTCAGATTTGCCCTGTCCCTGCAGACGTACCAGGCTACTATCGTCTACAAGCCGGGAAAAGATCTTGCCAATGCAGATGCCATGAGTAGGCAGTGTTGGACTGAGTTACCCTCAAATGCCGCCCATGGTGAATCAGATTCTACTCCAGGTCGAATCTTGGCAGGGGGAGATGTGGGCGGAGAACATAGACAAGAAAGAGATGAAGAGAAAGTCAAGAGATGAAAGAAGAAGATAAAGAACATTGCATGAAGAGAACATTTGTGTTGTGTCACGAATAACAATGGTGTACGTATTATAAGCATAGTGTGATTATATGTATGTATGCACATGTCATTTGGTTTGGTTCTATCCCGGACTTCCGGTGACCACACCTCATTTTTATTGTGCGCATGCGTGTCCCCTAGTACTATGCATGTGTCCATTCAGTTCCCACTATGACTTAGTTAAACCCAACCACTGAATTAATACTTCAGGCGGGCTAGCTTGCCTTGGGTGGAACTCTGGTGGCAGCGGTCATAAGAGTCTCTAAGGAATAGTTGTTGGAGACTTCGGTGGCTTACCTTATCGCTGAGTGCTGATCCTTACATGTGGGCCTGAGTACTTACCTTACCTGAAGTGAGTGACAGTGGTGTCACTTGGCGGCTTTTCGACCCACAGACACATAACGAAAGAAAGAATTCAGTGATTTAAACTAGGCTGATCCAAAAATTACCCCCATATCCCCACCTCATTGTATATCTTTAATGCAGAACATGCAAATTATACTATATATTATGTATACATAATATATTATGTAAATTTCTACATTTACAATAATATATCATATATATATATAATTGTTACTTACAGACTACTCTGCTGGAAGTTTTTGGGAAGGCGTATTAGCTACTGGAGCACATTTGTCTTCTTCTAGCTTCTCCACCCTAGAAGTCGACTTCTGTACCATTTCTTTAAGTTCCTTTTGCCCCCTCAGAATTTCTCCCAATAATCCATTGTTGTTGTCACTCTGGCTGGAACTTGGTGAGTTTATAGGGGTGGTAGCGCATGGGAGGAGGATAAACTGTATTCCTTCTTACGGGTGTAAATCTGTCATAAGTTAGCAAATGGCCATATTGGTGAAGGTACTCATCACAGAATGATACAATCAGAATTATCATAAAAATTCAATTACTGCTATAAAGTTTTACTCACTGACCCAGGAGTAGAATCATAGTAAGATTCACTTTCACTTGCTCCAGCATAATCCATGTTATATCAGCAGCGAATGAGAGGATATTGAATGTAAAGACACACACACGGCGGAGAACTAGTCTCTGTTACTTTGAAAGTAAATAAGAACATGCTTAATGGAAAACAAAAAAAATTAATTAGCAAAATTTGAGTGGAGGGATTAGGAAAAGAGGCTACCCATTGGAATATGAGTAAATGAAATAGAGGTGTTAGTAATATACGATTATTTAAGCAATGGCACAATAACTGTAACAGTTTCGTATACATAATCTTGGTTGTAACTTGTGCACACCTGCACACAATGTTATCCGTTAAAATGTAGTCTGAGGCAACAGCATCCTGTATTGGTTGCCATACTTGGATTTCAGTTCCAAACCAGTCTTTATTTGGATGATCTTCAATCCAGTGAACTTGCACCATGTATTCTTCTGTACTGGGCTCATGCAACTGGACAAATATTAACCAGCATTCATAATGTTCATGGGGAAGTATTGATTTTAAAGCAACCTGAGAATAAATTAGAGACCAGTTTTTCCATTGGTCTAGTGACAAATTTGTCAACTAAAGCTTGAATTTCATGAAATTGGGACTGATTTATTAAATCATTAGCCTTTCAAATAGACATCATCAACTTATATGTGCCCAGCAAAACATTGTGCATAGGATCAACTACGCTGTAATTAATTGTATCAAAATAGGGCAGTCGCAAAAGTTGGGAAAAGCGTACACCACAGTCTCTTTCTATTTTGTGGCGACATGATAATGTTTTTGCATTTTTCCAATCAAAACCCTTACTCATGTGTTCCTCTACACTACGCTGAGGCCATTCCTCCCTACAAAAGCCACTATATTCAGCGTTGGTACCCAAACTGTCAGTTGGAAAATATTTTAAGCACATCGACCATCATTTTAGAGCACCGTGACCAACAAAACCTCCAACTTTTCTAGTAGCAGGGATATCTGAAGAATTGCAGAGAAGAGCTGTTCGTACGTTTTGCTGCCTGCACAAGTACCCATAGATACATTTTTCCAAGTTTCAGCAAATCTTGAACTATTGGTTCCAAGAATGAGTTGATATGAAGGCTTGGTTCACTTGGCCCTGGTATTATTCCACAAAGTATCATGTTTTCTTTTTTATATCTCATATGTCGTGGAAAGTTTAATATGGAAAGATAGACAGCTCCTATACTATTATAATGTATGTGTTTGTAAGGCTGAAACCAAACGATCCAAAGAAAAAAATTGCGGCCATCAATACCTTAAAATTCTTCCAGACTTGACCATCATATATATCAGCAAGATAACTGTCTACTATTTTGCGCTCCCTCCACTTATTTATTAAATTAATACATCCATCTCTATTGAGTAGAAGTGCTAATTATTATTGATACTCTTACAGTAATATACTTTGATTGGGAGCTTTTTAATTCCTACAGTAGATAGTTTTACTGTCTTTAAAAGAGAAGTATGACATTTAGATCGCATTTTTGCTGAGGGTGTTTAGGGAATCTAACAAACACAGGTTGTTATTCCATACTTAAAACAATCTTCATAACTGTAAGTTGAATGACACTTTGGGCAAACTATCATTTCATGGAAGTCATTGCGGTCAATATTTAGAAATTTTCTGGCAGTAACAAGGCTACCGTATCTCCTCGAATAGACCGCGCGCGGTCCATTCTTTTCAAGCCTACAAACCGTGCGCGAACTAATCGAGGGCGCGGTCTATTTCCTTCACCTTCAGTTTTGCAACTTGCTGTTTAAATAGAGTGCATGCGGTTGCCGCTGCGCCCTTCATTGTGCCCAACCCAGTCTTTGTTTGTCATTTTGTCAAAACATTAACAAGAAATACTATGAATTGATAGCTACCTAGTTCAGCTAAAGCTAGTAAAATGTCTCAGCCACTCGTCGTCTATCATGCGCTCTTCGTCCTCTTCCTCATCATGAACTCCATCAAGGTCGGCAAAGGGGTCGTCTGCTTCAACTTGTAAACAATTCCGGAGTACGCGCGAGAAATCTAGCCCTAGGGTGCCCGCACACCGCCTACGCAATTTTTTGTTGATGGTTGCTATGCACGATTACTAATGCCTTGATATCAGTGACATCGATGGGTTTCCAACTATTAAACTTCTGGATTCATAACTTCTTTGGCGTATCAATTGGACTCTATCACGATCTTCTTCAAACATTCTGCTGTATAAAATAGCTGAAAATTTTCCAATTCTGTATCTGGAATGTTGACTGTAGACCAACTGCGGATGTAAAGACTGCGACCATTCTGTATCAAAAGAAGATGGCTTTGAGGCTACTGAAGGAGTGTGAGGTGCTGTAACTTCGTATGAAGAACCAGGTTCTTGTGATTCCAATGCACCATTCCGGATATTTTGTGATTCATGCTCTAAATTATTTTTTGAAAATTTTGTTTACATTTCAATTAAATAAAACTATTATCATATTTACCATACATATCTGTCTCCACACACTCTAACTTTTCTTCAACACTTTCTATATCTTCCTCTGCACTCTCCCCTTCACCCCCACTCTCTAAATCTCCTTCTGTACACTCAAACTCTTCATCACTACCATCTACTATTGGTTCATTTGGGTCATCATATTCAGGTTCCTCATTATCAACCACAAAAGAAAGTACTTATTCAGTGGAGAACACTCTTGATGCCATTTGAACCTTCATATAATTAAAAAATTAGTATTGTATATATAAATTAGTATTGTAACAATTTTTTAATTGTATTGTAAATTAGTATTGTAACAATTTTTTCTTGGGACATATTAAATTTTTAAAAAATAAAACCATATTTTCAACCCCAAAAATCTCAATAAAGTTCTATACAACTCCCCCCCCCCCCATGTAGATATACTGATAAGATACTTACACCACTATAGAAACCACAGAGATTGTAGACTCTTAGCTGTACCGAGGTAGTAAGCAGCTGTGCGTGGAAACGAATTACCTGCTTTCTCGTACCCTAAATCGGGTATTTGGCGCTTCACGCGCGTTGCTAGTGCGTACCCAATATCGGATATTTGGCCGATAATTGGTTAACACTTCCCGCAGCCTTACCAACGGTTGCTATGGGTCTCCTCCCTTAAGCCTGCAGCAGAAGATTTCCATAACAGAATTGGAGTCAGATAGTGAGCCTGCTGTTAGTTTGACAGCATCTAAAGTGAAGTCCAAAAGTACTCACAGAAAAAGTGGCTTCACTTCATCCTGGCAAAAGAATTACCCATGGTTGTTGTATGAGAGAGCTATGTACAGCAAATTGTGTATACGGTATGGCAATTTCCCTCGTAATGATAGTGGAAAATGGGTCAAAGTTGGCTGCACTTCTCTGCACATGACAAGCTTTTAAAGCATGCTGCTTTAGCGATGCATCGTGATTCTGAGATTAGTACATTGAAGGTCATTGCCAACCACAATATCCCTTAGCACAAGCACAGAGAAATACAATATCCAGTTTTTAAATTGATCTGCAGTAAAAGCTGAGAACCCTGACCTTATTTTCAGTGGAATCCTACCTATATCAGCAGGCAAGTCATAAGAAGCACAAAGTAATGCACATCGTATTAATTCTTTAGTGGAGGACCCATATAATTATATTCAACAAAATTCCCTCCCAAAACTCATTTAGTTCATTTACCAGAGGCTTCAAGAAACCGTTAAGATTGGTAGCTTCGGAAGGTCCAGGTAAAATACCTACTAGCAGTACATTCTCAGGTTTGTTTCTTAAATGTCGAGGAAGATTCATGACAGTTATGTAAATTGCTCCAATTGAGTATTCAGAATGTTTAAAGGGACGAAACCAGTCCAAATTGATCATCAACCCCAAGCAATGGCGTTGAGAAAGAAAATAATGTTTTCAAATTCTAGCCATAATTATATCGCCATCATATATATCACTCAACTTGTTCTGAGATACTGTTCTTGAGCGCCATGCTTCACAATCAAGTAGAAAAGATTCTTGTACAAACAACTTTCCAAGTGCATCTTTAATTGATACATAGCAGTATGTTAAGTATGGGTATAACAAGTGTTTTCCACTTGATAGTTTCACGGTTTTTAATAAAAGTGAATTACAATGGATGATTAGGAAAAATGTCGGACTGTGCATTGGATAGTCGTTCAGAGGATGAGTTTGATGAAGGGGACATTCGCGAGAATTGTGACAAAGGAAGTGAGCGGCTGGATGAATCACGTAAGTATAAAAAAGTGCACTCTGCTGTGTTGAGGGCTGGTGTGGCAGTTTTAAACTTTCCCAGTCTTTTTCGACAGACTTTAGTAATAAAGACAGTAAAATTTGCTCTTCCAAGGTATTTAGTAGTATAAATATTATTTTAAAAATCTAAGGCGGAATACTAACTTATGCAGCATGCTGAAACAGAGCAAAAAATATTAAATTTGCTGTGCTACGCTAAAAAATCAAGGACAAATTTATTTATAAGCTTCAACTGCGCGATTGTTTCTGCTCGCGTATTATCGAATGGTGGGGTATTGCCAGGGAATAAATTAATGTCCGGATCTACAGGCGGTGCGTGTTGCTATGTGCGGCCACCCTTAAATATTTATTAATTTATATGTTAATTTAAAGGTGCTGGCACACCGCCTACGTATCCGCCCCCGCAAACTCAGTAGCTAAGTCAATTATGTTCTATGGCCCAAGTTTGTATACTTTCTATTCTTTGCTGCCTACTCTCTACAGCTACTGTGAAGTGAACCTTTCCAGAAGCAAGCTTACCTGAAATTAGACTCCTATGGCAAGAAACACGGAAGGCATGAGCCCTCCAATTTCACACGCTACAGAGGGAGCTACAGCTTCATACCTCTCATGGAGGAAAAGGGGGTCACCTCCGCGTTAGCAGTGCATGCTGGACTGAAAGGTCTGTGCCATGAGGGCATTATTGAGTCCATTGAGATTAAGGTGCAATAGGGATATTGATAGGGACATTGCCTTAATATAACAATTACCTTAATTGAACATAATTTTTTGACACCATTTAATTTATTTTTTGAATTTTAAACAATCAACACAATGCACAATGAATATGAGTAACTAAGCTAATGTAACTGGACGAAAAAAAAATTGATTTGATTATTAACCCTTTCGTTCCGGATCCCGCTTTAACTTACCGTTTGACTTACTGTCTTCTCCTTTTTTTATAAAATCGCCAGTTCAACTGGGGACCTCCCTATTACGTACAGTCTTAGGTAATGCTTATTACATCATAGGAAAAAAATGAGCATGTCGTGTGACCCCGGTAACTATGCAAAAAAAATTTTTTTGCAAAGTAATTTTTTGGAATATGGTGTCTAGAAGTTACAATGCGGTGCAAGTTTTAGACTTGCTTGATGCTGACTCTAGCGACTCAGGATCAAGCGGAGAGAAAGGAGACGACATCTAGGGCTATAGGAGGCACTGTATCAGGGTTAGTGGACCAGACCCCGTCAACTCTGATACTAAAAATGGGAGTAAAGAAGATGACTGAGGTAAGCCTGTCTTTTTTTTGTCTTTCTCTTGAAAAATAGCAAGCTTCTGGCTATATTGAGATAGAGTAAGCTGGGTAAGTTGAATTTCATTTCAACTTACTGATATTTGGGTGTCCAGCTGGCGCGGAGGGGGGAGGGGGAGGGTTATGGTACAAGAATGTCAGTGAATAGTAATGACGGGGGAGGGGGAGGGTTATGGTACAAGAATGTCAGTGAATAGTAATGACGGGGGAGGGGGGGGCAAATCAGCGAGGCCAGCTGTTATGTTACAAATATCATTGTTGTCTGTGTTTTTTTTGGTATTGTATGGAGGTTCTGGATACTAACCTGGGAGGGATCGTTCAGTCTGTGACACCATCCATGCCGGGTAAGTTGAATTTCACGTGTGTGCTCATACTGCTTTTCATTTTCAAATTACACTTTCTCAATACAACGATTGTTTCTGTCATGTACAGTGTGGAGTATACATACCAGGGGTTCATACAGTGGGAGGAAAGCCCTGGGTTCCCCCCTAGAATTTTGGGAGTTGAATAGAAATGAACATTTTGGAAGCATTTATTTTTAGTCTGATATTGTATCCCATTATGTTTCTATCATAACTGAGTCATTTAGTGCATAGGACCGAACACTGATCATCAGTGTGAAGTATAGAGTCTTATGCAAAGATGTGCATCAAAGTAGTGTTGGTTCCAAAATATGGGTGTAGCGAAGTACACTCGGAGCCCAACCCCCACCCCCTCTAAACAAAAATCCTGTATGAAACCGCATACAATACATCATAAAGTTGCAATTATATAGAATCATGAATAATTTGTTGTTTGTATTACAAATATCTTTGTTGTTTGTGTTTTTGTGTATATGAAATTGTTTTGTAGTGGAGCTCGACGTCTGATGGCATACGTTCTTTGTGGACACTCATAGATGTCTCCTACATGATCACAATCAGCACCACACACAACAAACAACATATTTTATTGTTGAACTAATATAATATTGGTATATAATGCATCAAACAATATTATTTCTATTTTATTTTATTTTTTTATTGATGGGTAAAGTGGACTTTTTTGGGAAAAATTTTTTTTTTGAAGTATTAGTATATGGCCTAAATATTATTCAATTTTCTCAATCAAAAAATGAGGGGAATCCCAAACTTTTGGTCTGTTTAGTGATATATGGTTGCTATGGGGTTTTCCCAGCCAGCATCGAGTTAAAAAAATAAAACGGTAATACTCTGTTCCGCGGTCGACGATTAAATTTTTCCGCGCGCGTCCAAACAATTCAGGAACGAGAGGGTTAAGGTAAGTTTAATTGTAAGTTCAAGGTAAGTAAGTTTAATTGTTGATGGCTAGGCTTCTTTTAACTACTTTAGAAGTGGCTTTCTTGCAATCAAGCAATAAATCATTCGGCAGCTCAGTATCAATACAGCAGTCTTCACAATTCAATTTAATTGACATTAAGGCTGTGATAGTTGACATGCTCAAATTAGAACGCTGGTCGGTATGTATTTTTCGTAACATAGAAAATCCTCGCTCTGCATCAGCATTGAAGGCTGGAATTGTCATGAGTCCTATCATTAGCTTGTACGTAAAGGAAATATCGGCTGACGATCTAGAGTCAATAGTTGACTAACCTTTCTCCAGTATCTTCCTATCTGTGGCCTTTCAATACCATCAGCTGCTGTGTACATGTCAGGTGTAGGAAGATCAGCTGATGAAAGAGTGTAGTCCAAACACTCTTCCCAAAGCTTATGAAGAGAAATGGTGTCTGATATTTCCAGTTGAGGAAAACGTTCAGCTAACTTAAGGGCAGGCAATACTTATAGTTGTTGTAGATGTCAACTTGGTAGGCAATAAAATTTCTAAGTCACGAAAAAGACTATCACCGAAAGGAAATTTTTAAATCATCTTTTTAATAGATGAATTAAAACTTTCTTACTGCTTCAAAAAATGGCTTAGTAACAGATATAGCAGCCCATGTTTCTGTACCAATGCCTAAATGCTCATTTTCTAGCTAACTGGCTATCAAATTAGTAGCAGGAACCTTGAAAGTGTTCTGGCAATTTAGACCACCCCCAGTCAGGATAGTGTTCAAAAATAGCAAAGAAGTGCTTGCAAGAAATATTATACTTTACCCAATCTTTACAACTGCACTCTGGCACATTAAAATTTATAGTATGCTTTCTCCCATCACCTTTCATTATGTCAAATATACCTTGCTCTCGATCTTTGATTTCCTTTTGCTTTTACTTTCCAAGCAGTGGAAGATGATGGATCTTGGGCGACCCTTCAAATAATAAGGGATATCATCACTGTAGGTTCGGTAGTCTTCAGACAACTTGTAGTTGTGAAATACATATTTCTGCCACATGTCTGGCAAAAAACGATCAATCAGTAGACTAGCAATTCCAGAAAGTGTCAATGATTTTCTGCGAGGAAGATATGAATATTTTAACCGATTAATGCCAGAAATTAAATTACATCCACACGCGCCGTAGTCCGGAATTGTTTTCAAACAAAGACACGCGGAGTGAGGACTCCAAGAATCATTGCTATTTTTTTTGCCTAGCGGCGTAGTGCTTTAAATTTGACACTGTATTGTATTTTATAGAGTTTTTTTGTGAAATAAAAGAAAACAATCAGTAGAATATCCTTGATGGCATAGCCACACCCCACAACTTGAGCAGAATTAAGGAGTGTCCTTTCGCTACGCAACACCCTCTCTTTGTTCCAGGTGACTCATACCTTTTTTGGGGAAAATGAGTGATTGGTAATGGTTTCACCAGATAGCTGATTCTTCCTGGCTTTTTCCTGCTGCAGTAGTCTCCAATGAGTTGTATTGCTACCAGTTCGTGAAACTTCTTCAGAGAGGTTACTCCATTTTGTGTAGCATGTCGATAAAAAATGTAAGCATTTGAGATTGCCACACTTACTAAAAAATTAACAATGTACTTATAAAATTTTCTGGACTTGATTTTTGTGGCATAGTAGCCACGAATCTGATCTCCTCTGTCCACTCCTCCCATGAACTGGTTGTAATAAGCAATAGCCACGGGACATGTAACAGGACTTCTGGTGCCATCTCTCTGTCGTCTAAGGACGGTGGCATGTTGACTGGGGTTGTAGCCACAATACATTGCTGTAACAACCTTATTGTCCTTCCATGCCGATGCAGCAACCGTCTTGCCTGCTTGAACAGTGATCATGTCTCCCCTATACAATATTATAGAAAGTATGTATGTGTGTGTGTTTTATTGTATGTATTTATGCATCTATACATGTATATGAACATCATTTTTAATTTGTACTTTCTACTGTAAATTTCTGTCGTTACTAATGTTGTTTTTTTGATTGTTTTATATTGATTGTTTTATACGTTGCATCAATAAGAGAAATGCAATTTCCATACTTGCACATCAGCTCTTTCTGCCATTGCTCTTGGTGAACCCTTAAAAGAATATTTTTGTCTTGGCTTTCAGATTCATCTGTATATGGGCGAAAAAAATGGAAAGCAGTATTGCCATCATCTTTCCACTTTTTTATCATGGCAATAAGGGTGGAGACCCATCCGGCCCACGCATTTTCCTTAAAAATTGATGCTGAAAAAACAACAACTTCAAGCAACGGTGGCAATTCTTTAACATGCTGAATTTATTTAGGGTGATAAGGTCTCTCTGCACACCAAAATTCAGACCATTTGCATCTTCGTAAGCCCAGTTAGGAGCGATTTACTTCTGCGGACACTTCGTGTTGTTTCTCCGCAACCGTCCAAGCTTTTCTGCCGATTCAAGACTCTACGGCTTCCTCCCATTATGTTCCCGCTTCCTACGTTTAGTTTTTAGCTATAGCAACTTTACTTTTCTAAATATCCGACCACTAAGGTCAACTTTGCTTCCTGGCACGCTATCAAGAAAATCTAAACGTAGGCCTGTTCACCTTACGTCACCGAATTACTGTTCCAAGTTTAGACTGCATCCCGTGACCCCTTATAGCTCAAAAATACAGCCCGCTAAATCAGGCTTTTTGCAGCCGGTCGCAAATTGCAGTAGGAGCGTTTGGAAGTGCGCGTGAAACAGAAACGCCCCTAAATGTTAGTGAACAAACGCCCCGCCCACTTGACTTCGTGTGGGATTGTTTACCTCGTAGCTCAGCTGCTTCAAACTTCTTTCTGCTTCGCTCCGTTAGAAGACTGTCCGGTAGTGTTATGGAGAGAATGGCCGGGCAATTCTGTCGAGGAACTACTTAGCTACAACGTGTGGATTTGGAGGCAGTGAAGTCGAAGTCTTTGTCTGCCGCTGCTGGCATCTGAAGCGCTTAGCAAATTATACAGATCCTTCTTGTACAACTACACCATGACTGTAAGTGAAGTAGAGTATGGTTTAGCGGAACAGTTTAGGTGGATAGCCTTAGTTTTTTTCCCCATTTTAGAGATTTGTGGAATACTACCTTTTGTTTTGTTTGAATTTTAATGTGGTTTTCATTGCCTTTAGCTCATTTTATTTTTTATGCCTAGCCTGTGCTGGCAGGGTTTAGTTGAGCCTCATAATACTTCTAAACATGTGAGTTTGTGTATGGATATCCAGGTGAAATCCTCTGTGAGGTAGTGGCTCTGAAAAGAGCCGGTTTGAAAAAAATAAAAAACACAGAAACAAAGAACTACGAGCCACGGCTGCACTGGAAATGCTTGGACAGCTTCTCCTGAAGAGGCTTGCTGTTGATGCCTCGGTCCTTCAAGGTACGCACGAATTCTTCACGGTCCTTGCATGCTTGCCTGAGTGGTTCCAGGTCACCATAGTTCTATCCCATGCCATCCAGTTTCTTCGCCTGAGCAGAAGTGATGGTGTGCCTGCCAAGCGACCTTATCAGATTTGTTGTACGCTGGAAGGATCTCTTCTGCTGAAGCCACATGTCTCCTTCATTTCTCGGCGAACGGATTGGAAGCTGAGATAGGCAGTGCACAAGGAGTGGATGGGTAACCACGGATTCTAGTGCTTGGACATCTGGCAGAGCTCTATGTGCTCCTGCAAAGTATATAAATGATAGTTTACTTCCTGATGATGTGTAGTAAATTGTAATTTTACCTTCTAGGTCAGTCCCAAGAAAATGTTTGTGGAGAGCTCCAACACCAAGTGTACGTCCTGAAAGATTACGGTCTCCATCCTTCTTCATCTAAGACAGGTAATAATTATTTTGTAAAATAATATATATATATATATATGTATATATTGCAGCCTTGATTTATTTGCATATACATTTCGGCATCATGTGAGAATTCTGTATTCTCCTATATTGACTCTTGTTATTGAATGCTCCAAGTAGTTCTTGCATAGGGAGTAAAATCAATGAAAATTGTTTTGCTACCGGTTGAGTAAAAATGTCAAGTCAGTAATAAATCACTTATCACACTCTTCGTACAATATGGGAATGATATTTACTCTCACTCCTTATTTTCCCATATTGTACTCTGACTCGTGTTATAAGTATTATATATATATATATCATGCCCTGTTGTATTGTCTGGTAACTAGGGAAACAAACTTTTCGCAAAAGTGGTAACGTGTCACTGAAATGGATATTGTTGTCCTCAAAGACAGAGACAGTCAACTGCCTTGGACGCCGCTCAACTTCTGCTAGTAATATCGGGAAGTCGAAACAGAAACCATTGTGGGCCACCAAGACTGTGAAAAATTGTAAGTTAAAAACAGTATTGCATATATATTTTATACAGTATTTGCTTACCAGGATAATGCACAGTGTCTGTATTGTCACTGAAATACTCTGTGGTTGATTTTATCCACCTTAGAAAGTGTGGCAAAACCTCCGACAATGGTTTCTCGTTTCTTAGTGAATTTGCCGTTATCCCAGTCAGTTTAGAAACTATGGCACACAAAATATAATTTAAATTGATTCATACTGAGTAAGTTAGACATACCAGGTGCTGAGATATGTTTTGACGTCTTCACCAAGCTTGAAAAAGAACCGTCACTAAGAGGCACAGGACTGGCTATGACCTTGGCAGCAATGTCAGTGATGTGGTCATTGTAAATACTTAGTCCAATTGTCTCGCAGTCGTAGAGGAATAGCAATGGTTCTGCATCACTTGAGACCTCATTGCACTCTGAGTTTTCCACATCTTCACTGACTGGACTAAGTATTTCCGTTGCTGCACCACCTGGTTCAATTGCACCATCTGGTTCGGTTGACACACTGTCACCCTGTCCATCCCCAACATAGTCCCCGGTAACGTTTCCTAAGCCACGGATGGAGTCCATGTATGCCTTTTCTCTTTCATACCTGGCCTTTTTTGCCTTCTTCTGCAGGTTCCTGCAAGTGGGAGGAGCACTCATAGCATGGTATGTCTAATGATCAAGATGTGTCAAGATTTGTACCTTTTGTGGAGGTTCTCCTTAGATGAAGCCTTCTGTCGCTTCTTCTCCCAATCTGCCTGCTCCTTCAAGACAGACCTGGCTGCATCCACAGGAATGTCTATTCCCATGGATGCCAGGCAGAAAGCCCTCCACACGGGACCCAAGTTCTACCACAAAAAAGTTAGTTTAATTTATTTATTTAATAATATTATTTGTGATTGTTCATATGAAAACCAGGCATAATGCGATCCCACAATAACCAATTTACAGACAGGCTTTTTAAATGTTCGTTTCCCGACAATGATGTATGCGTGTCATGCTCAGTTTCTAAGGCAGCTTATAGGGTTTTCATTAATTTGAACCACACCCATTACCATATTGCTTATGGTCAGATATTATTATATATATTTTTTATTATTATTACATTATTATTATAGTATTATTATAAATACCTTGTGGCAAATGGCCATATTGGTTTTGCACACATAGTGCTTGTGGCCCAAATCTGTTCTCTTGCCTCTGTACAAAAGAGCTAGTCCATGAAACCCTTCCACGGCATTGGTGGTCAGTCGGCCGTGGTCGGATACGTAGTCCTGTGGACTGGTTGCCATGCTGTCCAGCAATGCCTTGAAACTATCGGCCTGGGCTTTGCAGTTGAAAAACTGCTTGCTCTTGTATGCCGTGCCATCCTCGTTCAACTGAATATATTGTTAGAAATGAATTGGCAGGTTATGCGTATATTTTTCTATTTACCTCATTATGATGACACCATTTCGATGTGTGGCTGTCTTGGCAGTAGTGGGCATAAAAGTTCACGATGGCTTCTGAAAATGATTTCAGTGGGTCTTGGTCACCTTGAATCACATCTGAAGAAATCAGGTTACTCAGTGACGCCTTGCAGTGATTTAAAAAATCCTCAGGCATCCTCTTGCAATGAAACTTGCTGGCTCGACACTGAAATTGATAAGAATTTAATTTAATTTACATAAAATAATTTAAGAGGACAACATACCTCACACTTGTTCTTTTTTAATTTCTCCAACTGTTTGTGGAGATTTTTGGTGAAGTGGTTGGAGCAGTAGGTCACTGTCCCTTCGGGGAAATGCCTACAATATATGGCATTTGTGGTCGAATCTTTGTCTGTGACAAGTTCTTTTACCACAAATCCAGCATCCTTCACATTGGTAAGCACTTCCTCTAGCATGTCCGCCTCTGCTCCGCCTGATGTTCCCACCCAATTATGCCCTGCACCCGTCTTGGTTCGGTGTGTGAACCAGGCCACGCCTCCACCATAAAAATCATGTATGGTTGCCGAGGAATTGTTTGAATAGTGCCCTCTAGTTAGATAAAACCCATCAAAAGACGCTACCCACTTATCCCCGTCTCCTCGCTGTTCTATTTTCTCCCTTATGTGTTTGCAGGACCATTCTGCCAACTGCGTGACATGTGGCTCCAGACGCTCGATTATTCTCTGCCACTGTGACTTGCCACAAGATGGAAGACCCAACCATCCACTCAGTTTAGTGTAGTCTGCATGTAATTGGCCATTCAGCAAGAAAGACAGGGCAGTGTAGTGCTGTTTCCACGACCAGGCTTTGTCATGGACACGAAGGGTAGGTCCAGACGTCTGGAATTGAATTGCTGAATTCTAAACAAATTCAGAGAGTGTGGCGACATCAAATCTCAACCCGTTTTGTTGAGCTATAGCTGACAACTTCTCAACTGTGTCTTGGACAAGTTCCTGCGGAGTTGCAGGAGTTTGAAAAACTTCAGTAATACTTGGAACTGGAGAAACAGGCACTGAAGAGACTGGAGTTGAAATCTGTATGTCATTCATGGCAGGAGATTCAGGGTCTGGATCATTTGAGACCTGAACTGAAATTGAAAAAACTTCAGGAGCTGGCTGATATTCAGGAGAAGGGGGTGGGTCCACAACAACTTCAGATGATGACTCCTGCCCAGCAGAGTTAGGGACAGCGAGACTATTGAAAGGAGGCTCATCATGAGAAAGACCATCAACAGTGGAATCACTAGACACCCTGTCTGTACCATCTAGCACTGCGTTTCTCTCTATTCAGACAAGAATTTTAATATTTATATGTATTTTTGTAATTTTTATGGTGTATTTGTTCATCATTTACCTCTCCTCAAAGCACAAGTCTTTTTCCTAATTTCTGTGGCTGCACTAAGAGTCCTCTTCCTTTTCCTTGAAGGTATAGTTTAGTGTTCCAGGCCAGTTGGTTGTAATAACAACGTGGTCAACGTGGTCAAGGTTCACCACGCGTGGTCGCACTTCCACTATGCTACCGCTAATATTGCAATCAGTGGTTATGCTACGCGCTAATATTGCAATCAGTGGTTATGTTTGCGCGGTGCACACGGAGCTGGCTTGAGGTGAGATTTCTGTGGTTGTTAACACTTGTTCGCGCATTGAGGCCTTGGTAACCGGTTGCCATGGGTCTCCTCCCTTAAGATTATCCTGATCAAATTTTGAATAATCAAGCCCTAACTTGGCCATATACACATGATTACGAATGTCTTCTAAAGTAGGAAAATAAGATATATTCGTTGTGTTCGGACACTTGTCTTTTAGTGCAGATCGAACATACTCCCTTAACACTCGTCTAATATTCGTAGCACCTTCGCGTACTAACATTGTAATTTTGTTTGAAACAGTAGGATTAATTCGTTGAGCCATTCCAGCTTGTTCACCACAGTTGTGTCCAATATGGGCATTAGCAGTTACTGAACATGGTGTTTTTTCTGTATTTCAATTTCTTTTTTCTTTTAGTAGAGCATCACTGAGTTCTTTTAATTTTGATGCTCTTAAAATACGTTGACCAAATTTTGACAATGACTGTAAGCTTTCTTCACTTACACTATACTGTGGAAAAATATCATACTCACGAATTGTGATTACTGCTGGGCAATTTCTTTTTTTAGTTGTTTGCAGGACTACCATTCGATCTGTGGTCCTCTTCTTTAATTTAAAATAATGGGGACCATACTGGCAATGTAGCTTTCATATTGCAGTCGGTCGAAATGGTGTGTCTTGAAAAGAAATACCATTTTTGCTCCAAAATAACTTCTGATTCTGTTTATAACAATTATAATAATAACAAACATGATACTTGTCAAATACTGATATCTATTTGCACATTAAAATTTACAACTTTAGTGCTGTATATTACACAGATATATCAGAAGGGGTTGTAAAAAGTGAAGTGAGCTAGACACTCACATATTCATTAATTGGAAATTTTCTGTAATATTTGTGACCATTGTATGTCACCTCTTTCTATTCAAGTAGAGTCATGAAAAATTATCATTTTTTTAAAATAATTGTATACTACACAATGGTTGCCATTTAAGTCAGCGAAAGGAGCTAAGTTGTGTCTTTGTTTAGCAAATTGGCCCCTTAGCTCTCTTTGTTAATTCTAGTGAGTATTTCTATAAGGTAGATACTAATATATATTACACTTTATCTTCTCTTGAGTAGCATATCTTAGCTTTCCTTCTAGTTCGATTTTTTTTTTAATTGAATTTGTCACCTAATTTGCTTGATGAGTAAAGTGTTGCTGTTGATTGCCTAAAACTGCCTGGTATATTTTATATATCACCCCAATTTTTTGTTTACACGCTCCAATGACATAGTGCTTCCTGCAATTAAAAAATCAGAACAGTATTAGCAGTATCAAAATCTTTAGAACTTTTTTCTGAACCCACTACTTGGACTCGCAATGTTTGAACAGTTGTCTGCCCACATTTTCATTTATAGTACAGAGATTACATAATATTATTAGACTTTAAATTAACTGAATATTCTATATTTCTTTTTATTAGTTCCTGTTTCAACATGTTTGATTTGATGTTAAAAGTCTCAATTTAATGCTCACAAAACTAGCTGGAAGACTTACAATTTGGTCTACATGTCCTTTAAGATTGGAAGATGTTCTAGTACCACCCCAACTTGTTACAGTCTGCCTTTTAAAGTCTTCCAAAAATTCCTCAATGGAATCAATAATGCCCTCATAGTAGTACAGACCTTTCTTTTGCAGCCTATTCATCCAGCATTCTGCCATAGCCAATAATTGAAGCAGTACAACTGCTAACGTAGAGGCAACCCCTTTCCCTCCATAACAATGTGCGTGTGCGTTTAAATACACTTGGTGGGTGTGGTTCCATCACTTCCGTCATGGAACAGTGTGAACTAAGTGATTCCCCGATTCCTGTCCCTAGCGTCTTTCCTCGCTGCTACGCTCGCTCGCCAATTATTGAACTCAGTACCTTGGTATGTTGTGAGCACTTTGCATATGCCCATTTTCATGAATACCTAAAGTGAATGTTAGTAAATAATCACTGACAAACAAAAGTAGCTGTACATAGCCTTGCATATTGTAGAAGCTTCTTTATCAGGGATTGGAATAGCCTCCACAAACTTCGTCAAATAGTTTACTTAGTGTCATAATGTATCTGTTGCCCTGATGAGACACTGGTGAGATTGGTCCAATCAAGTCTATACCAATGTGATGCCAATACAAGGGAAAACTACAGGCACTGGGTGAAGTTCAGGCTTTGCTGTACTCAATTTTCTTTGGCAGGTATCACACACAGCAACCTGCCACACAAATCAATAAGCAAGCAAGCAAGTAAGGAAGGAAGGAAGGAAGCAAGCAACATAAAGCAAGCAAGTAAGCAAGCAAGCATTTATAAATCATAAATAATATAGAATTAATAAATAATAAAGATATAATAAAAATAAATAAAGAATAAATAATAAATATATAGTACGTGATAAATAAGAATAATAATGACTAAATAAATAAACAAATTAATCATTTAATTAATAAGTGAATTAATAACAGAAATAAACTACATAATAAAATATATAGATAAATAAATAAACTAAGAATTAAAAATAATAAAATAAATAATAAAATAAATAATAAAATAAATAAATAAATAATAAACTAATAATTAAAAAAATAAATAAATAAAAAAAAATAAAAAAAATAAAAATAAAATATAATATATATATATTTTTTCTTAATTTACCATTTCTAGGATATCCTTTGTCATTCCTGGCCAGTAAAATATTTCACTTATTCTAGTCAAGGTTCCT
>WLWD01003457.1_pt1 | contig 41125 bp, 37 predicted proteins | sample 6712731 | NCBI WGS metagenome assembly WLWD01 (sample SAMN12718690, study PRJNA576275) | sponge metagenome | isolation source: marine sponge | host: Mycale hentscheli | place: New Zealand: South Island, Marlborough, Capsize Point | collected 2014-11-01
ATTTCATTGGTCTTTATCAGGTAGACAGCATTAATGCTGAATGTCTTACACATGCAATCAAGGACACACTTTTACGAATGAATATCAGTTTATCTAGTTGTCGTGGCCAATGCTACGATGGTGCTTCAACTATGAGTGGTAGCAAGACCGGTGTAGTAGCAAGACTATGCTCAGAAGAAAAACGTGCTGTATATTCACATTGTTATGGGCATGCCTTAAATTTAGCCATTGGCACAACAATAAAGCAGTCTACAGTGTGCAGTGATGCCATGGATATCGCTTTCGAGGTCACTAAGCTGATAAAAATTTCTCCTAAACGGAATGCTATCTTTGATAAAATCAAGGAAGAAAATGCTGCTGAGGATGATAGTGGAGTTGGAATCAGGTCATTTTGTCGTACCAGATGGACTGTCAGAGGAGAATCAATTGGAAGTGTATTGGAGAATTACAACGTTCTGAATGAGTTAAGGGATGAGTGTTTACAAGATAAGCTGATGCCTGATGTTAAAAGTCGAATAATTGGAGTTAAAACTCAGATATCCAATTTTAGTTTATTGTTTGGTTTGCATCTAAGTGAGAGAATTCTGAAAATTACTGATAATTTGAGCAAAACACTGCAATTAAAATATCTTTGTGAAGCTGAAGCTGAAGTCATTGTGAGTCACACCGTAAAGACTTTGATGAGCATGAGACATGATGACGAATTTTGCTATTTTGGAAGCACATGGATATTTTACGTGTACGCATGAATACAAATGAGCCAGTCTTACCCAGGAAGCGAAAGACTCCAAGGCGCTTTGAAGTGGGTGAAGGAGATTCTAGCCATTCTTCTACAGTTGAAGATCATTATCGCAAGTTATATTTTGAAGCTTTGGACTTGGCGATTAATTGTATTCGGGATCGTTTCAACCAGCCTGGTTACAAGCTGTATCAAACACTTGAAGAACTACTTGTTAAAGCTGCAAATAAAGAAGATTACTCTGAAAAACTTCATAAAGTTGTAGCATTTTATGGAAGTGACTTTGATGAAAGTGAACTTCATACTCAGCTACAAATATTTGGCTCTTGCTTTTCTACTTCAAGTGGTACTGAGAAAATAACCCTTAAAGAAGCACTTCATTTTCTTCAAAGCCTTTCAGATGCACAACGTAGTTTCTATAAGCAAGTGTGCTGGGTTGCTCGATTAATAATTGTTTTGCCTTCAACCAATGCTGCAAGTGAGAGGTCTTTTTCTACCATGAAAAGAATTAAAACATATTTACGTAGTACCATGAAACAGGATCGCTTGAATCATCTTATGATTTTAAATATATTCAAAGAATTAACCAAGAAACTTGACCTTGTTAAAGTTGCAAATGAATTTATTAGTGGGAGTGAGCACAGGAAGAATTTTTTTGGATCACTTTAACTTTAGCTAATCATTAATTTTCTTTCATTATTTCAAATTCAATTTTTTAATAACATTGTTCCTTTAATACAAAATGAGTTATGAAAATAATAAGGTATGAATTTGCCTGACCAATGAAAAAATGCTTCCGCCACCACTGAGTAGTGAAGATGTACTCCAACAACTCCACAAACGACTGAACTGAGTAAGAAAAAATTAACAAAGAACAATAATGACAACAATAGCCATATATTATAGTAATTAACAATCACAACTCACCAGTTATACGAAGACCAAGTCTCGTTGGAGCACTTAAAAGCATTTTATTGTGCTCTGCCTTACTAAAACCAGGCCTGGCCTTCACGCTCTTCTCCCAGTCATCCAAATACTTCAAGAAGTTTTGCAACCATACACGAATAAGATGAGCATTTATGTGCAAGCTACAGGTTTGTCTTATATTATAACCAGCAACTCATTCTAATTTTCTTTTCGCCCATCACCCGGCTACCCATTTCCCCACCCTTCAATTATTGCCTGCTGTTCAGGTCAGAAGACTGAACAGGGGTACACACACTCTTCAGCCTGCCTGCGGGTCAATCAACATCAATTAACATTAATTAACACCATTCTCACAAACAAGCATATCATGTAGCTAACTTACCTTACCTATTCATCTGAACATAATATTATTCATAGCTTCCTTAAAACCATTTACTCTTGTATCAGGCCGTTCACTTATAAGTCTGTACAATTATATGTTGTTTTTTTCGTTGGATAAGTTTAAAGCCCTTACTCGCAAAGACATCTGTGGGAGTACTAGCTTTTGGGGTCAGATTAGCAAGGCTGCAATTGCCATAGGTGACAGCGGCTGCGAGTTTGACATACTCATTAGTCAAAGGGATCTTATCACCTGGTCCTTCGCCCCTGTGGTATTACTTGTGCCACACCCACCATAGAGCTCGGGAAGTTACGCCCTCGAACACCTGCCCCTCCATCAATTTCACAGCAACAAATAGCCAGTTATAAAAAAAAATTTATATTATTTCATTAATTATTACAATAACAACAACAAAAAAAACTTGCACCAATCCTGAAGTCCAAATTGTCCCTGTAAGGAGCTTTAAAAGCATTTCTGCACTTCCTTCCAGCTTCCAAGTTCTTCACATTCAAACAATAAAACAACTTGTCAAACATCAAGACAAACTCCACTGTCTTGTCTACTTCAGGACGTTTCATCCAGCGCAAGGCTTCACCAACCGTGTTGCTAAGCACCTAAGGGCAAATATAGATAAACAAAATAAGGAAAGCAATGTATCCCCTTGCTCACCTGAGCAGCCAAATCAACACGCATCTTCGAAAAACTGGTAAGGTGAACATGCTCGTATTTAAGCTTTCCTGGTGTTCCTTTATTAGAACGACACTGATGATACAGGTGAACAAGGTGGGACGGGGACCACTGGATGTACTTATCTTAATACTAAATGTACAATAAAATTACTTTATTTTCATGAGTCATAATTAGATCACGGCTTACCCACATCAATCTCTTGCTGCTATACCAACAGTTTCGTACAGTTTTTACCAGATGAGGTGGGTCGGCAAAAAAGTACACATAGCGATTATCATCAGCAAATGGGTTCCTAGCCTTGTGAACCATGTCCCCAGTACCACGTAGCTTGAAAAAGCGGCGATTCACAGAGAGTCCATCACATGTACAAGCTAGAACATTGAAGCCACACCTCTCTAGCCTCTCCACAGCTTCCCAAAATATATGTCATATAGCTCATACCCTAGAAGCTTGTGGCATGGAAACTGCACATATGGAAACTGAAGCTTGCTGAAAAGACCTCTGACCATGAACACCAGTATTGATTTGGCCAATGATTCCTTCATGTCTGCCTCATCGTCTATTGCCTTCTCATATGCAGCTAGGTGATTATTGACGTCCCTAGGTTGGTGAAGCCAATGATCTTGCCTAATAAAAAAATAACATAATAACACACTCAGGGTCATTACCAAGGGGGGGGGGGGGGGGGGGGGGAAGGACCATTCACATGTTTTGAGAATTTTACTTTTCTGTTTTGATCCCCTTAATAATAAAAAATAAAAAAATAAAAATATATATAATTAAAAAAATTAAACTTGACATTACAGGTTAAAAGTTACTTGTACCTGAATGTTTGTCATACACCAGGTCTTCCCTTATGTGCATTTCATCCAGAATTATGACCACATTCCGCTCCCTTTCTGGACAGCTTGAAATGTTAGCACATTCTATGATCTGTTGGTCAACACTTAGCGAGAATCCTGTCACTGCTTCAGCATAATATGTGTAGTCTCTTAGTGTTCTCTGAGAGGGAAGATGCAAGACACCACGGTCACGCAACAGTTCATAAGCTGAACTAGAGATGACGCAGGTACAGACACCACCTAAGATATGCAATAAATACCTAATGTATCTACAGTACATGATTAAATTTATGAAAAAAATTAGTACCAACCTTATCATGGCTGCCTATTTCGAGTTCTTCAGACTTGCTGCACGCCTCTGCTGTCTCCAAAAAATACCCAAGAATGAATCAGAAGGGTACCTGTCTTCAATCACCTGCTGATTTTCTTCCATTACTGAAGAGAGGTCTTCGTGCAAGAGAATATTAAAAACTAAAATTGTAACATTCCAAGTTGTGGAAAGTATATGTGACCGTCTACAGGAAAATTGGGTACAAGTTGGCCCCCACCAAAAATTTTGTTTTTGTTTTTGCACTTACGGAGTTGTCAACTTCCAGATATTGAGCTCTCCAAGTTTTACCGTCTTAGCTTTAGCCGTTCTGATATAATAGACCTAACCATTCCCTTTCGTACGCTAACTTAATACATTTTTAAGAATTCAATTGATTTTCCCCAGATGTTTACGGGCGCCGCGTTGTGCCCGATTTTTCAGTAGGTGGTCACATATAGCTCATGTAAATCAAAATAGTTTTTTTCCCCTTTTATTAGATGTGAAACCTCAGCTAGAACTGCTTACTTGTATGCCTGCCCTTTGAATTTCAGCCTGAAGCCTATCTTTGATTCGCTGCTCACGCCGCTTGCACACCTTGGACTTGTCACGTGTATGCTTCATTCGTTGTAACCTGCAAAGACAGTGAGTAGTAAAATAAAAAATTTAGTGTCACACCGATGATCAGAGGTTGTTGATTATCTGCCAATAACCTTATAAAATATCGCTATAAGATATTGATGTACACAGAACCAATAATTTATACTTTTTTCTTTATAGTTTTCTGAAAAATATGACTACTACCACAAGAACTATGTGGTCAAGGGAATCAAACTCACACATTTCAGGCTGAAAGTCAGCAAGCTTCCCACCTTACCAAACAGGCAGCTGATCCATCTCATAAATACTGCATATTATAAATTTTTGACAACTTACATGTAGATTCCATATAGGATTGGTCGTCAGCATTAGCTGATATGTGCCGTTTATTATTGATAATACATTAGAGTATTGGCTTTTTTCAAATTATAAGTGCAAAGCTAAAAAATAAAAAGATTAAACAGCCTTCATTGTGTTGAGAACAATTTCTAAATAATGCACAGTTATGACTTGTGACCTTTAGTAAGCTTGCCCTCCTTAATAAAAACTTATTTTACATCTAATAACACAAATTTATGCATATATGCTGGCCCTTCAAAATTTTTGGAGATTTAAATATTATGTCCTCCTTTTTGAACATCATAAATATAGGTCTGGTAATTTATAAACCTTACTTTAATAAATACACATACTTTTCTGGAGTGGTGAGACACCAAAAATTGGTGTGACTGTTGGCTTGTGTGCCATCATTATAGATTGGCGAGACACAATAGCATTCAGCACTTTGCGATAAGCAGTGCAGGAGTCACAGCGAGAAGATGAAAGGGGTAAAGATGATGATGGTCTGACAAAAATACGGCAAGAAGTGTAGCGTATTGTGTGGTGGTCCAAAACGTCTTTAACATATCTTGCAACAACAGTTTTGCCTATAATCAAAAGCAGGTTCAAAAGAGAAACAATAATTAATATAAATGCACTACTAACCAGTATGGTCCTTGAAAGTCCCTTTTCTTGCAGCTTGAATTGTAAAATACCGGTCATCATCATTACCAGCACACAGCTGAAGTCCATTCAAATTATCAATCACTTTCCTCACATCCTGAACAGTATGTAGCTTCTGTGGAAGTTGAAGAAAGTCTAGTGGTTCCTCACAAGGATGTCCTGCCAGCAACAGCCTCCAGCTGAAATCTCCACACACTTGAAGGGAGAAAGAAACCTAGAAATTATGATATGATAACCAAACGTTTTAGGACTATCACAAACTATACTGACATGTAAATGATCTTCAACACAAAAGCAACCTTGCTAAACACTAGAAGCTCTGCATTAGGGCTGACATCTACCCAACCTATAAATGTAAACATAATTCAAGAATATCCGGCATGTAAAACATGCAAGCTTGACCTTGAGGACGTGCTGATAGAGCTATTATCCTCCCTGCCAATTTTGAAATGCTGACTGCTGGCAAACTCCACATGATATCCGGTGGTAACTGCTGAATTTTCTCAAGAGTAGTCTTCACTTTCCTGGCAGTATCTAGTTCTTGCGGCAACCCATTCACAGGTAAATCATCATAATTAAGACTATCTCCCAACATAGACAAACGCCAAACAAAACCTTCTTCCACGACTACAGTACACACCACCTGTACATTAAAATAACTATAATACACTGAAACAGAAATATGAGCAAGTTTACCTCGACCATACTGTTGTTAGCTTTGACTTGAGCCAGTATTAATTTGCTGCAGCCATCACTTGCGCTTATCCACCCTATAATCGCATATATTATTTACAACCTAGATGCATGCATAAAAATTACCTTGTGTGAGTGCCGACATTTCCTTTAGCCTCTTCTTCAGGACAGAGAGACTTGTTGCTTTTAAGTCCCAGAGAAACTTAATAGGAATAGATATGGAAAAGGTTGGACTTGCTAGTTGAAGAGCTTCCACAGACAAAGGAAGATGAGCTGTAACGACTGAGCGATTCCGTAACTTTCTAGGGCCATTTTTCACAGGTACAGCAAGTCTGAACTTCTAGGCATACTGCAAGTGAAATACACATCCAGGAAAAAAAAGTTGTTAATAATATGTTGCACTTATCATAGTAGCTACTACCTATGCACAGCTTGGATCTTTGTCTGTAGCCATTTGAGCCTGACAGGGATACACAATTATCTTGTCAAAAATGGGGAAAAATGAATTAAGTACCATGCCAATAGTCGGATTGTGCTTGCAAAAATTTTTCCAAATGGCTTATATGCTAGAGCAAGTCATTCTTCGTCTAAAAAATACTGAATAGAAGCCTGCCTTATTATCCACACCTTTGGAGAAGGACTAAAGTACAGAGATGTTTGTGTCAGGTCCGATGGTCGTCACCAATCACATGTATAGAGTGATTTAAGCAAGTGCTGTATACGTAAACGTGACGTCAAACAATGCGCATGCACAAAACGGTCAGCCCGTGGGGTAACTCACGGTCCTGTTTGGCGCCACTTTACCGCCAGGCTAAATATGGCTTCTATCGAGTAGGCAACTTTTTTTTCTCAGAGAGGGATTCATTTCTATGATTGTGCTAGTTGCGTGGGGTTGGCCTTCACATGCATTTTAGAGGCGGGGAATCTCTACGACCCCAACTGCGTTGCTCTGATGGTGACTGCAACCCGAATGCTTGGTCATCTAGCTCGGGAAGCGGCACAAATGTTGGCTCCTCTCCTCAGGGCTGGATTCCAGGCAAAAGGGTAAGAAAATGTGGTGCATTCTGTTGTGACACAGCTACAAAATGCCTTCCACTCAAGGTTTTTATACCTATTGTACAACAACACTATAGCGTACAAATTCAATCATGTCCAAACATTTTTTTTTCCGACAGGCAAGTGATCTCCCGATTGGGCTACTCTGGATCCTATGGAAATAGAGTGTGCTCAATCAGGGTGACTATCTGTGGCTACCAGAGTAGGGTAGGAGAGGTAATCAGTGCTCTGTGTTGTACTAACTTGACATACAGTTGTGCAACATTACCAGACAATCACACTGACGTTAACTCAAGCACCAAAGACATAGAAGAAAACATAGAACTTGTTGATACGTACTGTAACGAAGACCACAGTCACACAGACATTAACAGTGAACACACTAACAGTGACAATAATAACTCCCAATACTCTAGCCCCTTTCAACAAGCTTGCCCCTACACAATTTCAGACTTCGACAGTGACTCTCATCATACACGTGACTTACAATATACAGTTGACGGTACTGAGACACAACCATCAAGATTTACAGACTGTAACTTAACTGCTTTAAATATAACTCCACCATTACAACAGCAACAATCACTAGACACAAAACTCAAACAATACATCGACAAAAACGTCACATGCTGATACGTAAATGAAACAAAAGGCACATGCGAGTACTACAACGAAAGAAAAAAGTGTGTACGACAACATAACTAATACAGCTAGACTACCTGACATAACGAGTGCAACATAGAGCCAGTCCTCTCCATACGTGAACTACCAAGTACATTTACCATCACAACCTCAAGTTGTAGAAGATTACCAGTCTCCCACTAATCACATGCTGATGATCATATGCAAAAGTGGTTAGTACCCTAGCTAACAACTCGAAAAGTGAAATCTTTTGGTTGGTGGTGGCTCTGAAAAGAGCCGGTTGAAAGAAATTTAAATAAAAGAATACTATTGTGCTGCATGCCCTACGTTACTCCTTTCACTCTCCTGTGTGATTTGTAATTTTTAATCACTTCATCCACGCTGTCACAGGTATGACCTTCGTCATAGGCTTGTTCGTAATCTCTACACTTCGCAAAGAAACGTCCAATACTTTCACAGGTTACAAGGGAGAATGACTCGGGTACAATCTTCCTTAGCCTGGTGATGGTCCCGTTGGCATAACTTCTGGTATGCTTCTTGCACTGACACCACACATGCTCGATAGGGTTCAGCTCACAATGTAACTTGGGGAGAAAGACACATAAATGCCCTCGACTGTGAACTTCCTTTTCAAAAATCCTGCAATTAAAAACAATAATGCACATTTTTAAATTATTAATTACATTTTCTAATTGAGCTATTGAAATCACATGCTTTCAAGTAAAAATATGAATTGCAATTTTTGTATTCATGTGTGTTTTACTTGCCTTAAACTTCAGAAGTTCTTCCTTCATTTTGGAAGCATTCATGCCCTTGATGTCAATCCCTCTCTCATCCAACACGGTCTTCATCCCCTTCTGCAGTCCATCTTCAGTCACCATCTTCTGCACCTGTCCACTCCACATTGTGTCCTGCATGAATGGCTGCTTCCCTCCATCCCGCATATTCATTCGGTCAGCGTTGAGAGCATTTTCAGGTCACTTTGTATGAGATGGTGCGTTGTCAAACACAAAAAGACCTGGGCAGGAGGGATACTTACTCTCAAACAAGGAAATTGCCTTGTGAGTCTGCAGAATAGATACCACCATTACATACTTATCTGTAAGTACCTTAAATATAAATACTATTCATTATGATTAATACTATTATTATTATTATTATTATTACTATTACTCTTATTATTTCTATTATTATTAGCTACCATTATTATGATTAATACTATTGCTATTACTATTATTATTAATAATACTATTACTATTACTCTTATTATTTCTATTATTATTACCATTCAGGGAATAATTTATCCCGGTTCGCATCGCATTTTGCGAAGAAAAACTACGGTGCTGCGTTTCAATTTTTGATTTGTTTAGCAAAAAACTGCGAGACAAATGTCAATTACCTGTATATGAACCGGTTGGCCAGTGCATAATTTTAGCTGAGATACTTTTACAGTTCCGTATAATCTCTGCGATAGCGGGCACCAGTTTTCTCCGACTCGAGAACTCTAAAGACCTAATATCCCCCCGCTCGCTTTTTCGGTGGCTTGGTGCGCTAGCAGCTTGGTGCGCTAGCAATGGAAATAATGACAGAGTGAAATATTGCGCGTGCGCATCGATATTGCAGCTGTACTTTTGTCCCGCTCGTATTTTCAGCCTGAGGGGAGTTGCATTTAACGGTTTTGGAGAGTGGAGCGTAGTATGTCTGTAAACTTGAGTATGGTAAAGAAGTGGATTCTGGAGTTTGATAGTGTTGGAGAATGGCTACGTTATGATGAAGCTGGAGGAAAAGTTAGTCGAATTTTTTGTGCACTATGCTCTAAACACAAGGAACGTTTGCATGCTCTGAGAAACTTTAGTTCTTCATTTATTGATGGAATAACTGGCACTGCACTTAAAAAAGACAACGTTAAGAAACACCAGCTCTCTGACATGCATAGTAAGGCTGTGAACTTGGAGAGAAAGCCTGCTACTCTTACTGACATTTATAAATCGACTCCATTAGGAAGGGCATTTTCGTCAGGACAGCAGGAGGAAAGAGCTCATGTGTGTAAGCTTTTGGAAATAGTTCATATGATAGCCAAGGAAGAAATTCCGTTTACTAAGTATCCTGCTATTATGGAGTTAGAGAAGAGACATGGAGTTTCTCTTGGTAGTGCATATACTACTGAACACAAGTGCAGAGAGTTTACAGTTTTTATTGGTGAATGCATGAGAGATAAAGTTCTAGACTCCGTGCGTCAGTCCCACTACTTGGCAGTGTTGATAGATGGCTCAACAGACAGCAGTGTTGTTGAGAAGGAGTTTGTGTATGTCATGTATGTTGGACCTGAAGGTAAGACACAGTGTTTTTTTTTGCAATTGAAAGATGTTTTGGATGCAACAGCTCCAGGGATTCTGAAGTTATTAGTTGAGACATTTGCAACGTTTGGTGTGGACTTAATGAAGAAGCTTGTTAGCATCTGTGTGGATGGAGCTGCTGTTAACTTGGGAGTTCGTCATGGTCTGGCTGCACTAATCAAGAAAGATGTCCCTTGGTTGGTTGCCATACACTGCATGAATCATCGCCTTGAATTGTCTGCAAAGGATGCTTTTTCTAACACTTTCTTAAATGAAGTCTCCACAATGCTTGTTAATCTTCATTTTGTGTATGAAAACAGTCCAAAAAGGCTTCGTGAGTTAAGGAATGTGGCTGAGATTATGGAAGAGCGTATCAGGAAACCAGAAAGAGCTACTGGTACGAGATGGGCACAACACAAGTCACGTGCGATTAAGTCCCTTTTGATGGGTTATGACATCATAGTGACTCACCTGGAATCCATGGCATCTGGGGAATCTTCTGTTAAGCAAGTGGATAAGATAAAGTTCAAAGGATACTTAACTAAACTTACCAGCTACAAATTTGTTCTTTATATGCTCTTTTTTGATGCTTTACTTGATCCACTAGCTCACTCTAACTAGTTTGAAGAAAGATTCACCAGATATTTCAAAATAGCCATTATTATTAATACTATTACTATTACTATTATTATTATTAATACTATTACTATTACTATTATTATTATTAATACTATTACTATTACTATTATTATTTCTATAATTATTACCATTATTATTACTATTACTATTACTATTACTATTATTATTATTATTATTATCATAACTATTAATACTATTATCTTAATTTCAGCATTTTTTTCAGACCTGTGAAATCAAGTGATCATTAGTAAAGTAGCCATCTGTCTTGTGTTCCAGAAAAATGGTACACCTCTCATTGTTACTCTCCAGCATGCCACCAACTTCTTCCACGAAATCAGAGACCATGATAGCCTGCCCAAGGGACTTCTGTTTGAGCACTTGCTTGGTTCCATCTGTCCAGTGAGATGACTGATCCGCATTGGCATAAAAAGTGGATTCATCATGGAAGACTCTGATTACTGGTCTAATGGCTGGGTCAGGAGACGGAGAGTTATATGTCCACATCCTACTTTCCAGAGAATTCAGCCTGTTAAGATAGAGCTTCCTGTCAGCAACAACATCCGACCGTTCGTGCCCATCAAAGTATATGCCCTTGGAATGGTGCTGATATGAGAACCCAAGTTCATGCAGCCAAATAGAGACAGTTGACTTGCACACATCTACTTGGTGGTGATCTTTGAGCCAGCCTACATGAGATTAGGACGTCCCCTCATGTTTGCTGTGTCACACACAAACTTCCGAACTTCAGCCATGAAATTTTCATCAAAGGTCAAAGATGCCCACTTTGGATGTTTTCCTCTTCCTGACTCCAACTCATGCTGTATCCGCTCATCTGTTGCTTCATCAATAGAAGATATCAGGGAAAAGAAGTCAACATAGATATCCGCTGCCCACCTATGGATCACTTTCCAACAGAATCCAGTGGCTTTTGAGGCCAACTTGCACGACTCTGTGAGGCCCATCTCTGCGGTCATACCAGCACCAACTATTTGAAGAGCTATAGCTTTCTGTATAGCCAAAGTTGTGTTTCTTTCCACAAAAGATTGTAAACTGTGCAATCCTTGTGAAATCACGTGTGGACTCTCTTTCACTAATAGCTTCAAATAGTTATTTCTGGGTGAGGGGGACGGGCAAGGCTGTTTGGGTCTAAAATTATATGAGGAGGAGGGGGAGGAGGATAGTGAGTCCAGAAATTATATGTGGGGTGTGGCTAAAATATTTACTTTTGGTCACTCTAAAGGGGGGTTCGACCGAACCCCTCGAACCCCCCCTGGCTACAGGTATGGGCTATCAGGTCCTTTAGCGTCTGCAAGCCTTCCATATTGAAGTGGTATGTCTGAACGTACTGATTTAGCACTTTGAGGTTTATTACGGGGCGTTGTCTGCCGGCACTAGGAACAGGTTGAGTAAAAATCTCCCCGGGCCTCTTCTACCTGCGTGACCGCCCCGGCCCCCTTTTGCAGTAGCTCTGTCAGCTCCACCCTCATTTGTGCCATGAGCTCCGCCCCATACTGTGGTGGGTGCGGTCGCGTCCTCTGGTAAGGGTCGCTTGTGAATTCTATTAGGTAACCCTTTACCGTATCTAGGACCCATCTGTCCTTCGTCACCCTTTCCCAATTTGCTAGGTGGTATTGGAGCCTTCCGTCAACCGCCTTTGGAGCCTTCAGTTGACTTATAATGTTTGTCAAAACTAATGGTGGTGAAGTGGCATGAGATCGGTGTATTAGTTCTTTGGGAGTTCTGGCTTCCAGAATTCTTTGTGGAAGGGCCTGTAGCTGTTTCGAGCTCCTCCCGTCTGGAACTGCTGATATCCTCCGCCTTGCCTGTTGTTGTTGTTGGAGCCTTTACACTCCAACAATAAGAGCTCACCTTATAAATTCTGGTCACGCCCACTTCCAGCAAGGATTGAACACTTGAACTTTCATTCTCACACACACACTATTCTTTTGTTCCGCCCTTTACCCAATTTGTCACACTAATGTTATTCATGAGTTCGGTAACCCAATGGTATGTATCATCGAGCATTCACTTATAATCTGTAGTTGTATAATTAGTTAATGATCTCTTTTGAGCCAATAGTATTGACTGGGAATTTGGGTAGTGCCTCTCACAGCTAGACTCTGGACAGTTCTACCACGACGGCGAAGCATCCGTCTCACTGTTTCTGAGATAGTTTGCGCGCTATTCGGGTTCCACTTTAAGGGGATGTTTCACCATATTTTTTATAATTTTGGTAAAAATTTTAAAAAAAAACTTTTTTTTATTGCTTTGATCTATACCTTCATGTATCTACTACTTCTGTTTAAAGTTTCAGAGCATTTCAATGCTCCATTTTGAAGTTATACACCTTTTTGTGCATGCTACACCATACTATTTTGTTCCTATTAACCTTCAAAAGCCTTGGGAAAACACATCCTCACGGAGGTAAGCGTTTCTACCTGACCGTTCAAGCTATGAGCCTGAAAAGGGGCTCATTTTGAAGCTCTCAGAGAGCTTCCTGTATCCATAGTTACTACACGGCCCTTGCCAAAAATGTGCTGATCTGCGCATCCTGTCACCTGACCAAGGTAGTCAAAATTGTTGTTGATAAAGATGTCCAATTCTTCTCGATACGCTCGTCTAAAACGGCGACCCAAGGGCTTTTTGGGCACCCCTAGCTTCATAAATACTCCAGCTAGGCCTTCTCAAACTGGGGTTGAAGCTGTGGAGGCTCCAGAGGAGACGCCTGCCCCCCTTGAGACAGCTATTAGCAAGAAGCTCGCCATTTCTAGAAGTTTTTCATCAACAAGTCAACCCTCTCCTGGCCACACTAGTCATTCACCATTCGTAGGCACTACTGCAGGTGAGCATGAGTCTTCTGATGATGAACAAGGCATTTGTGGAGAAATGAAAGGCTACCGTCTAGTTGACTGTGGGAGGTTCTCTCAAGCTGTTGGAGAAATCGGTGTGTGCTCTGTTTGTGCCTCCCCTCTAACTGCCAGGGAAGATCTAACCGGACAAAGGGGTTTGTTATCGAAGCTGTCGATATGCTGCACCAATACTGACTGTGGTAAGAAGGCCAAGGTGTCGGACCCTTACTCTCAGGAGGCCAAGTCTGTCAACGCTAGGTCAGTTTTGGCAATGCGGGAAATTGGCAGAGGCCGTGCTTATCTAGAGACCTTCTGTGGGGTGATGGACATGCTGCCGCCAGTTGTCGGATCTGCTTTCATGGTTCAGTATCAGTCTCTGACTGAGTGTTCCTTGAAGGTTGCCACAGACAACATGATCAATGCCTCTGATTACCTTCATCGCCTCAAGGGCGTCGATCCCAACGACATTATAGATGTCAAAGTCACCTGCAACGGTACTTGGTCCCGACGAGGCTTTTCAGCCATACATGGCGTTGTAGTGGTCATTTCATGGGACACTGGGCAAGTGCTTGACTTCCAGATCATGACCAAGAGTTGCAATGCCTGCCAACAACAGAAGACCCGACTGAGTGAAGAAGACTTTGATGTGTGGTTAGATGGCCACAAGGACTCGTGTGCCAATCACAAGGGGTCTTTACCAGCGATGGAGTGTGCAGGAGCTTTGGAGATCTGGAAGCGATCAGAAGAAGCCCGTTGCCTGAGGTATACGGAAGTTATCTCTGATGGTGACTCCAAAACCATTGCGGTTCTCAATGAGAACAAGCCTTATGGCAGTGGGGTGATGATCCTCAAGTACGAGTGTGTAGGACACGTCCAGAAACGATTGGGCAAGAGAATGAGAGCAGTCAAGAAGGACATGATTGCGAAGAACAAGGTCCCTAGAGAGAAAGTGAAGGCTCTGAAGGAAACAGTGAAGAAGTACAGGGCACAGTTGAGGAAGGCAAGGTGTGAGGTAAAGGAGGAGAAGAAGAGGGAGAACGCTCGGGCACGGAGAGGTGGGAGAAGAGGTGGGAGAGGTGGTGCAAGAGGTGGTGCAAGAGGTGGTGAGGAGGACATTGAACCAAGTACAGATGCAGAGAGGGAAGTGGTGGCACTTGAGATGGAGATTGAATTGGTAGAGGAGGAGATTGCGAGATGGCGGGAGGAGATAGTGACAGAGACAATTCTGGATGCAGACATTGACAGGATGCAGAGCCTGCATGGGAAGGCCATCAGAGATCATCCTGGGGACCTTGAAGGGATGAAGAAGGCGTGTTGGGGTGTGTTTTACCACTATGTTTCCACTGATGAAGATCCTCAGCACCATTATTGCCCGGATGGTGAGGACAGCTGGTGCAAGTACAAACAAGCACTAGCTACAGGTCAGGAGATACCATCGAACCGCACATTGATTCCACATGCCTACAAAGCAAGCATTGAGAAAGTGTTTGAGGACTTATGCAATGACACCTTGCTCAGCAGATGTTTGCTGGGAGCCACCCAGAATAGAAATGAGTCCTTCAATTCTCTGGTGTGGACTCGATGCTCTAAGACCGACTTCTCTGGGAAGAATGCAGTGGAGATTGCGGTTAGTTGTTCTGTACTGACTTTCAACAGTGGAAAACAGTCCATGGCTGCTCTCCTGGAGAAGCTTCACGCGACACCTGGCCCTCTCTCTCTTGCCTACTTCGACTCGAAAGACAAACAACGCCTTCATCAATCAAGATATGTAATGAAAAATACAATCAAGAACAGAAGGAAGTATAAGAGGAGGCAGGCAATGACACCTCGCTCAGCAGATGTTTGCTGGGAGCCACCCAGAATAGAAATGAGTCCTTCAATTCTCTGGTGTGGACTTGATGCTCTAAGACCGACTTCTCTGGGAAGAATGCAGTGGAGATTGCGGTTAGTTGTTCTGTACTGACTTTCAACAGTGGAAAACAGTCCATGGCTGCTCTCCTGGAGAAGCTTCACGCGACACCTGGCCCTCTCTCTCTTGCCTACTTCGACTCGAAAGACAAACAACGCCTTCATCAATCAAGATATGTAATGAAAAATACAATCAAGAACAGAAGGAAGTATAAGAGGAGGCAGAAGGCGGCCACTGAGGAAGATCATGTGGAGGCAGAGGGGCCCCTATATGAGGCTGGAGGTTTCTAGAGCGAGGGTGGGTTGCAACAAGTGAGCCCTTCAAGCTGAACAGGTGCATTCTAAACTGCTATTTAACCTTCTGTTTCTTGTTTTATGTACACCTACATTAGATTGACTTGCTGGATCACACAAAAAACAATAACAGTATGTTGACACACTCTACCCTTATCTCAATGTTCATGTCCTTTTATCTCTAAATCACTTTAAATCACTTTTTCCGAGTTTGAAAGCAACATAACTTAATAATATTATTTTTACATAAGCAAGACTTTAATATGTCATTGGAAAGCTCTTTTCAAACTCTTATGTCATGAATGAAGAGATTTTCTTTTAAACCCCACCATGGTGAAGTTATGATCCTGGATGTACCCAGTGGTCTGAATTTCAGGTGGTTCAATTAAAAAAATTAATAAAAATTCAGCTGTTGCTACTATGCCATATTTGGTCATTCATGACAAGCACCAGTGGTTACACTAAGTGGTGCCTAAGTGGGAAGTGATTAGGGCCAACTGGTGAGCAGTAATGAGGTTTTCTTCTGAGGTACTTTTCTCCTTTTTGGGGGACCTAACTCCACCTAGGAAGTAGATTTACAAAATATAATTATACCAATAGAAAGCACACACAATAGGCTACATTTTGATACCAAAAGTAACTGTATAGAGTAAAAAACAAAAAAGTTAGCATTCGTGGTGAAACATCCCCTTAAGGTTAAGAAACTGGTAAAAGAAGGGATCCTGATCCTTCGAGGAGAGTTGGCTTTGGAGTACCTTTTACTATCCTTGTTGCTCTGCCGACCCCTACCTACACTAATGCTCGTGAGCAGGAAGTTACGCCCCTGACTCTCACAGTTGCTGCTTCTGAACTAGCCTCCCCCGCCTGTGGGGGCCCCCAGGAAAAAGTGACCTGGTGTCTGGCTTGGTGGGGAGAGACGCCCTCATTGCGTTGACCTGGTCAATATGGTCCTTGGCCTTCTTGGCAAACTTTGTGCCAAACAATGACGGTGGGGCAGTCTGAAAATTGGTTGCCTCCTTGGCCACTGGAAGCACCGCCTTGTTCAGGTATGTTGTGACCATCTCCCTCCTGAGGTGGGTCATCTTGGCACCTCCTCTGATGGGTGCTCCATCCGATGGCCCCAGCGCTCTCCCGCCTTCGGCAGGGATGCTGCCGCTCCCTCCTTCCTGACCTGCTCCGAGGGAGGGGCTGGGGTCCCTTCTCTCCTGCCTGCTCCGAGACAGGAAACGAATGGAGGGCAACCTCGACCTGTGGTGCCTTTCCGTGTCTTCCACTACCGACCGCTCTTTCAGGCGGTCAACGTCTTGCCTCAGGGAATCATATTTTGACAACAGCTCCCTGAGAACTTAGACAACTTCGTTGTTTTTGGCAGTCATAGCTTCTCCAAGCAAGAGACGATGTCCACGTTCGAGCTAAGCACGATTGGTCTTTATGATATTCATATTTCGGTTGCATTTATTAAGCATTTCAGGTAGTTGTCGGATAAAATAAATTTAATGATACAGACATCAAAATAGTTTATTGAGAAAAGTACAAAATTAATTCATAGCCCAACTGGGCAAGTCTGACTGAGCAGGCTTCTTTGAAGGGACCTCACTCAAGATTCTAGTTTTTGTTTGCCTCTTGGCTTGGGATGACTGTGCTTGCTGGAATTCATCATCAAGATCTACAAAGAATTTCTCCACAAGTGAAGACCTCCACGGAAGTGGCTTGACATATAGTTCGTCGTCTTCTCCACTTTCTTCGAAAATATAATCTACATGCAGCACTGAAACCCACTTCTTTCGGTCCTCTTCACCATAGCTTCTTTTCAGAAAAACACTTTTGCAGTTTCTACAACATCATCATCAATTAAAAAAAAAAAAGAATAATATTCTTTCTTTTTTTATGATTACATGGAATTTATTTTTATTATGATTATAATGGAAATTTTACCCTTCTTATCCTTTCAGCTTTCCTTCTATTAACTTTGCGTGTCTCTGCCATGCCACGTTCACTGAGTGACCGTTCCTGGTTCAGGTGCTATAGTAAGTGTAAGCTGCATCTGAAAAAAAAATCGCAACAGAAAAAAAATTGAATAATTGCAATGGAAAAAAGCAAATGTATGAAATTTACCTCTGATTTTATGACTCCAAAAATCAGGATTAAGGGTGCCCACACACCGCCCACGCAATTTTAATTTAATGGTTGCTAATGGCTTTCTGTGTGCTTGCAGATCTAAACTGTTCGTGTGCAAGGAACAAGTACCTGCCGAAGGTACTACTCACCGAGTCTCAAATGCATGCGGAGGATTTATCGTGGTCCTGACTTCCAACTTTGTAGGACTTTTTGGACCAATGCGTGAAGCTGGAGCTCCGTAATTCGGCACACTGCTAGTCATGCCGCTACTCTACTGCACCATAATGAGTTTTTTCTCATTTCTATATTACTTATTGGTTTATTCGCTTTTTTTTTTCGTTTTATAAGATATTGAAAATTTCAAATTATAGTGCAGTTCATTTTTTTATGTTCTATCCGTGTGTAAAACAAAATTCTCGTTCTCATGATTAGATTCCAAGAAAAACTCATACAAAATTTGGAACTTCTATTCCACTCGCAATTCTTAAGAAATAACCCCGCCCCCATTTCTCGTACAATTTCTACGGGAGCAATTGTTTCCGTTTGTGTGTAACGGCTCCAAAAAGAGCCCTCCCTAGTTGTAACTAAATAAGCATATTGTCAATCTAAGCAACAACAATAAAAAGAGTTAGAAATGATGGCAGTTTATCAACGGTGAAGGTTTTGGAGCTAGTAGAGCAGCCGGAGAAGTCTTCGGGCCACCTAATTCGAACCGGCTGGAGCCTGCGAGTGAGCTCAGACAAGGATCGCTAGTGGAGTCAGAAGAGTCTTGGTGGAAATGCTACTGGAGAGCCTGCAGCTGAAGACACTAGAGGAAGGTATGTATAACACACAACATTTAAGAATAACAAGACAAGTAACTTCCTTTTGGGAGTGAGTAATTCTTCCTTTTGGGAGTGAGTAATTTAGCCACCATGATAAAATAACAGTGTTTCCATTCCCGCCACTTGGAGGCATTACTCATGGGAACTAAAATTGTTGAAATGTTGGCTGGAATACTGTACAATAAATAGGCAATAGAGTAAAAATAGAAATGAAAACTTACCAAGACAAGTTGATGAGATATTCCTGTCGACGCTAAGTTAACCGCAGTACTGCCTGATGTAACTTGTCCCTCAGAACTTTACTTCTCAAACCTTTGTATTTCAGAGTTCTGAGAAACGCTTCCTTATCAGTGCTGTCCCTTAGTTCAACCAAATCCTGCAAGGAAATGCCCAGTGTGTCAAGTCGGGTAGCTTGCGATGCCGTGATGCAATTGCCCAATCCCTTTGTAAGAATTATCTTACGATGGTGAGCATGCTTCTGTTGTGCCCACTGTCTCAGCTGCATACTGGGGCGGCGAATTTCTAATTCGGAAAGGCAGTTGACCAAGGAGGGGTGGGTGAGTACCGCTTCCAATGCTAGGACGTCTGGAAGTGTTCGATGTGCTCCTATTTAATTAATTAAAAATTAAGAATACTCACAAAAAATAACAATTTTAAGTTGCCTTCAAAATCCTTTCCCACAATTTTATCGTGCAGCTTGCCCATTGCCAGAGAAGTAGTTCCCTTTAGATGTTCATGACCATCCTTCTTCATCTACAATAGAAGTTTTACATATCTATAATAAATATGTTCTGATAGAGTAGCTAAAGTTTATTACCACACGCAGAAGTGGCAGTGAGTCACTAAAATGAATATTGTGTGTTTGAAAGATGGACAAGGGAATTTGTCGGCTTTCAACTTCCGAAAATAAAATCGGGAAGTCATAACTGAAGCCATTGTGGGCAACTAACACTGCATACATATAAAATAAAAATGTAATAAATAATATTTAGTAAAAAAAAAGTCAATGGGAATACCAGGGAAGTGGGTGGTACTTGTGGTGTCACTGACCTCAGCAGTAACCGAGGTTACCCACTGAAGGAATTGTGGCAGTACCATTGAGAGTGGCTGCTACTTCCTAAGGATGGCTTGAGAAATACCTGTGATTCTGGTCACTATTATAAAATAGGTCCATGATAATCATTTAATGACGTACTATTTTTTTATTTTTACCAGGTGCTGGAATAATGTCTAGTGGTTCGGACAAGACTGGAAAATGTTGGTTGCCACAGTGGAGTGGGACAGGCCACAACCTTTGCACCAATGTCAGATATATGGTCGTTGTAGATGCTCAGCCCAGTTGCTTCACAGTCGTAGAAGATAAGAAGAGGGTGATGGTCAAGGTCAATTCCATCATCATCATCATTATCATCTCCATCATCATCACCATCTTCCAACTCTCGATGTTCTGCTTCTAGGTTAGCATCTCCAGTGCCTTCTTCAACAGAATGGAGCAAACTCACCCTGCCCATCTCCAGTATACTCCCCAACATTGCATCCTGCTCCACGTAGCCTCTCCATAAACGTTTTCTCGAGCTCATACCGAGCTTTCTTTGCCTTCTTCAGTAAGTTTCTGTTTTTAATATGCCAATATTATTTTACAAAAGATAGTTTTTCATGCACAGCTGGGAAACTAGCCACTAGTAAATCATATTAATAATGCTTACCGTTTGTGGAGGTATTCTTTGCTAGACCTTTTGGATCACTTCTTGACCCGCTCTTGTTGTTCCTTTAATATGGAAGCGACTGCATTTTCAGGCATGTCCACTCCCATTTTTAATTAAAAAGCAGAGAGCCTTCCAAATTGGTCCAAGATTCTATTTCAATATTAGTATAAATTAATGTTGCGGCTGTTGTTTTATAATATAAAATTATATGTATTATGCAAATATATATAATTTATATTATATATTATATATATATATTTTTTTTTTTCCAGCTAACCTGGTGGCATACTGCCATGTTTGTCTTACACACGTAATGGGTGTGCGACAGGTCGGTCCGTTTGTCACGGTAGATGAGCGCCAGTCCATGAAACCCTTCGACAGTATTTGTAGTCAGCCTGCCATGGTCGGACACATAGTCTTGAGGATATATGGACATTTCCTCCAAAAGACTAGAAAATCCTGCCACCTGTGACTTGCAGGTAAAGTGGTGCTTAGATCTATAGGTAGTTCCATCAGGATTCACCTTATACCGGCAATAATGATATTTTCTTCATTCTTTCTCTATCTCTTTAGGTAATGACATAATTCATTTTTACCTTAGAATGGTAGCACCAGGATGACGTGTGGTTGTCAAGGCAGTAATGCTGCACGAAATTCATTAGGCCCTTCGAAAAAGCCTGCAAAGGGTTTTCTGCCTCTTTATGTTTTGCAGGCATTCAGTGCAACATACGCCATTCTCTTACAACAGAAGTTATCTGCTTTACACTTTATGTTATCAGATATAAGGTAAATATATATAGTTTTACCGGGTAGTACTGCTGCCATGAACACAAAGGTTAATGGATCTTCATGTCTGACTATGAAGGTGTATGCTGCCGGTGGACACAGTTTCTGAGATTCCGTTTACTAATTCGCTCGGGAAACCCACACGGTTGGCACCAGCAATCAACTTGTCAACAACAGAAAAGTTGTCATCAGCTTCCTGCAGACTGCAAAAAAAAAATTCCCTATCCACCCCATAAAAATTTTATACAACAACTGCAACTCATTATTGTTATAATAATTATTATACGACTACACATTATTATTATTATTATTATTATTATTATTTTAGCACTGACCAAAGATGAGCATGAATCTGGATCAGCAGAAATGCTTTGTGACATCTCATCTTCATGACCGTTAGTGAAGGGTTCATGGACTTCTTCAAGACTGCCTGCGATTGAATCCTAAAAAATTTTAATTTATTTGTGTATGTATTTATTTATTTATTTTTTTGTTATTATTATTATTATTATTATACTAACCATGAGTGGATCGCCATGACTGTCCGAAGGAATCGTGAGTGTCACCAGGAGTGCTATGCACAGGATCCTAAACATTTTTTTTTCCTGTAGTGTGGACTGCCAGGGCTGCCATGATGGAAGAAATTCTGGACTGGTGACAGAATCTTCTATAGGACTCCCAGGGATAGCATCCTGAACATTTATTACATAATTATTTTTATATTATTTTTTTTTTTTGTTATTTCACAAACCATGTGTGGAAATCCAGGACTTCCAGTGAAGGAAATGTTATCTCCAGAACTGAAGCTGATAGAATCCTGACCATTGCCAGGAATGGAATTCTAAACTTTTTTGTTTTGTTACATATTGATTGTATGTCAGTAGTATTCACAAACCGTTGGTGGGAAAATATCTGTTGCCATTGTATCTGTGGAACTTGAAGTGCTACTATCACAATCAACTGTAACAGCCACAGATTCTGCATTCCCATTGCAGTGAACTCTAAAAAAAAATTCTCCACATGGGGTTTTGAAATACCTTGGTGGTTGCAGAATCTCTTCGATCTAGCCACTAGAAGCTTATGCTTGACCTTCCTGCCTACCCCAGACTGTTTGTAGTTTCTCTTAGAACCCATAGCAGCTGATCACTTTGGATTACCTCCAGGACTTGAGGAAACAAAGTACCGCTAATATACTTCTGCCTGCAGCAGCGCAATTGTTCCACTCGCGCGTTTAAAAGAATTAGCGGTTTATGGAAATAATTTATCATTAATTATGCTGAACATAAAAAAAATAGTTTCAGCTTACTTTTCTCCAAAGTAAAATCCAGGGAAATCATCATCATCATCCATCAACATCTTGTACGTTTTTCGAGTTTCAGACTAAAAAAAAAGATAATGACAACAACTAAACAACAACAACAATAACCATAATATTTAATAAAATAAACGGGCTCAAATTCAAAATGACCTAACTGGTAATCTATACTGTTAAAAATGAGGAGTTAGAGTAACTCCTTGGGGGAGTAATTTGGGGGAGTAAATCAGTAAAGGAGTTAGTGGAACTCCATGGATGGTAGTTAAGATATTGTAATGATAAGTATGGACTGCTACCAGAACTTTTTGTCAGGATGAGTGAGAGAAATTTTAGTGAAAGCAGTGGATCAGAATAAACGAATTGTGATAGCAAAGGTAAATACTGTTAATAATTAGCTATAATTTTTATGCAACTAAAGTTTTTAATAGGTTAATTATTCGATGAGACTACGTGAGAAGCCACAAATTCCTTGGATATTTGCTGAAGAAATGGAAAAATTAATTTTGGGCATTGTAACTATGGCTGGTTTGGGGGAATCTTGTTCACATGTTAGATTTCTGCTATGGGCGATTGAAGCTGGTGTTCGAATGCGTAACTCCATGACAGTAACGCAAAAAAAAAAGCATACTGGGTCACTCCATCTGGAGTCAAGGAAGTCAAATGCTCCAAAATTAAAGATATGAAACTTCAGAGGAGAAAAAGGGCACAGAAAGAAATGAAATGTCGCAGTGAGAGTCGTTCAGTATCTCCACTGCTCACTCCTTCTCCTTCCTCTTCACGTTCACCTTCACCAATGCCCTCGTTCGAAAAGACAGAAACAGTGGAAGCCCAGTTCAAGTGAGCTGAATATTTTTTTTTGGAATCATTAGCTTCTTGTTTTACCAAACCTGCAATTTTTTTCTGTTTGGCCTGGATACTGTGAGCATTTTATTCCAAAATCTTTAAGTCACGATTTGTCTGTGATCCTAACTAGCTTATATAATTCAGAAAATTTAAAACTGGATTATCATGATCTACATCAAGCATCTTCTGAAGTTAACATTATGGTGTCACAAGAACAAGTATTGATGTTGAACAGCAAACACGAGGCCAATCTTGTACAAGATTGTGGAATCGTATGCGGTCAGGGAGAATAACTGCCTCAAGATTTAAAGCAGCTTGTAGAACTGATCCATGCTTACCATCTCACAGCTTAGTTGCAAAATGATACAATCAGTGAAGATGTCAGTGATGGCACAGATCTTGAAAGTGGTGTATTTCAGTTAAAACAAGATCATGCTTATTTTTATCTATGTACATGTACCTTAAAATTTAACACCAAATTGTGGTATATATTTTTAGATTCAATGCCAAATGTTTTGCTCCCTAAAAAAGTATGCAGACTTAGTAGTGTGGACAAAGGAAGATGTGCTTATTGAGAGGATATATCCTGATGATGAGTTTTGGGTAGATAAAGTTTCTCGAGTAAAGCTATTTTTTGAAAATAGTATTCTACCCGAGTTACTTAGCAAGTTTTTTTTCACGACCAAGAGGTACTTTATCAGTTCTTCCAGAAAGCCACAATGAAGTTTACTGTTACTGTGGAGGACCTGAAGAAGGAGATATGATTGGGTGTGATGGAAATGACTGTAAATTTAAATGGTTTCACTTGTCATGCCTACAGCTTGTGGAATTTCCTGATGTGGAAAAATGGTATTGCCCAGACTGTAGTAAAATTGACTGTTAGTGTTGTCATTTCATTGTATAGCTATAATTTGTTAATAAATAATGTGTTCAAAGCATTTTTATTAATAATTATACAGAGAAAAAAATAGTTCATTCAAAAGGTACTACAGAATCGCATAAATTTATTAAACCACAACTAACTAAAACAATTTTATCCAAGAGTGTGGAATTGTCTTTTGGAGTCACCAATTCCATTGGTTGGGTTCCATGTAATATTTGATACTTCTGGCGAATAACCCCGATCACACGTTCCACATGTAATGCGGACATTGGCAATCTGCCTACTTTTCTCCACCTCAACGCCTGACAATTGCTTTTTGCCTTTGGTGAAAGCTGGCATTGTCACTGTGGCACAATAGAGACCTATTGATTCCTTGATATCTAAGCCTCGATCTGCTAGTATTTGTCACCTGGAATTAAGTTGGACAAAATATTGCAATTTTCAGTCAGGTGTTTATCCTTCCACCCCATCCATCTGATACAAAACTAACAGTTCCATGGGGAGTATAACCTATTAAATACTTAACCGTCTGATGATGTTTATACACTGAATATGATTGTGCCATGATGACAGCAAAGTTGGGACAGTGCTTTCGAAAATCCATTGGCATTGAATTTGGGAATCTCGATCAGGCCAGTAAATAAGAGGTTTTAATCGATAATATAAAATATCTATAACTTGGGAGAAAATACGACTGACTGTAGACCTATGAATATTACATCTGAACCCCAAGTCTACACCTGACAAATTCAGTCTTAACCTCATTCGAGTTAAGCAGCAACTGCTGAAATGGACTGAGCAAGCTTCTAGAAGTTGTAGCAAAGCAAGGTTCAATATAATATTTTAATATTTTTGGAGAATATCCCATGTTGGAAGACCAGTATAAAAGCATACCTTTTGGTCATTCTTTTCAAAAGCCTCTTCTGTAACCATGAATTCCTTCTTTAACCGTGTGTTTTCACTTTTTACTACCCTAAGCTCATCTTCAATAGTTGCAACTTTCATTTTAGCTATTTTTAGTCTTTCTTGTGAACATTCTGGTTTCTTCAGGGTAGAACTAAGTTTATCAGAGATAGAACCCAGCTTATTCTTCAGCTCTTCTAAAGTGTCAGTTTGTTGCCCCTGACTTTCCTCTAGCTCCACACTCTTCTCTACTTCTACGCATTCCAACTTCCTTTTTTTAGCTTCTCGCTCTACAAACCTGGCATGTCTTGATATCATATAGAGATGATGGTTTTGCCTTAACAAATGGTCAGAGCACACTCTGGTGTATGGGTACTTTTCTGGTATTAGGTCACTTCTTATAGCAGAGAGCCAGGCTGCTCTTCTTTTCGTGGAAAGTTCTATAGTTTTCCCTAAACAATAGCTGGTAACCTAAAAAACTTTTGTCCTTGTCTCGTCCAGCTCTGCTGCTGCATCCGATGATAGCACAAAATTTTACCATAGCCGCATTGGTGGCGGTGGTCCTCCAAGAGGTAGCTACTAATACCCGGGACGAGATGGGACGGGACGGGACTAGCTACAAAAACCCGGGACGGGACGGCGAAACACGCGCGGGGGAAGGGGGGGCACGTGGTTCCTACCAAAAAAAGTGGTTAAATGGATGGTTACCGTTGCTGTATGGCTTCAGATTTTGACAGTGGTCGTGCTGGTGGCAGTAATGAGGATTGCTTTGCAATAGACTTTTTCTACTGTATTGTATAGGCAAATGAAATGTTAGGCTGTTTGGATAAAATAAAGAAAGATGTGCCTTAACTCTGCACTATGAATAGAATTTTTTGTGTAGAGTTTTGAAAGATCTTCAAGGATGGAAGGAAGCTCCAGTTGATTGTGTTGTCCTGTTGTTGTTTCAGCTTCAATCATTTTACTTGAATGAGGTTAAACGTGGGCTAGCAGGACTTGGGGAATACATTTTATTGCCTGAGTTTTTGTAACCTTCATGAAGATTTTGTTCAGTCTTATGAAGGAAGATCTCCAAACGAAATTGTTAAATATATTAAGGATGGACAAAACACAACACATGAAGACATAGTACTAGAGCTATACTATATGTATACGTATATATAATGAGAAATAATAATCTATTGTTGTAGGCTGGGAATGACGTGAAAGATTTACCATCGCAATCTAGTACAGTCAAACTACAGCCAGAGCTCATCAGATCTTGGTTAATGACACCATTAGTTTTGACTCAAAACTCCATGTTTTCAATGTGAAAGGAGGGTCAGGAATTACTCGTGTGGTTTCCCTTTTCCCCAAAGTTTCATGCAGCATGCTACCACATAGTAGCAGCCAGGATGTTTTTAGGTATGACAGTAGTGCCATGTAAGAGTGTGAAACGAAATTTGTCCAAGATGATGCCTATATATCTGCTGATGAGACTATACTTCAAAGTCTGGCCTACCAAGTAAGGCTGTATGGGGAACAAGATATCTAATTGACTGAGCAAATTAAAGTCCTAGATAATGTGTCCCACATGAGATTGGAATGCATGAGCTAAGGGGCAAAAAAAAATCATAAAAGGTCAAAACAAGGATTTTGAATGACAATCAGATGCTTATCTGATACATGACTTGGTTTAAACATGTATAATTGGTTCTAGGGGATTATGATGTTGTGCCAGGACCTGACTCTATTTCTAATTCTCAAGTCACTGACATATCTCTGGTTAGAGCATGTAGTGTTATTGGTGTGCTTTACTAAAATGTGTTCGCTCATTATCTTCAGACAATGTTTGTGCACATAATACCAATCTATTACATTGCACTAGTTCATATGAATTTACATCTTCTTGTATTTTGTCTAAATATTCCATGTCATAGATTGCTGAAGCAGTGCAGGCTAATGTTCAAGACAACTCTTCCCAGAAACATAGTGTCTTTGCAGGAAGTAATTATATTAGGTAGCTGTGTAGTATTATTTTTACAGATAACTCTTTTAATAACTTAGATAGACAGATGTGAGCAGTGCGAAGGATGTTTAAGTAATAATTGTGGAACGTGCATTTCTTGCAAGGACATGAAGAAATCTGGTGGCCCTGGAAAATTGGGAAAAAAATGTATAAGTGTATGGGTGTCCCAGTAAAAGTAAGTGCTATGCTATAGTATACACGTGTCATTATAGTATACCTGCATTTATTATCGGAAAGGAATGTTTGAATGCCACTACAATCAAGAGGCAGAACGTCCCTCCACTTACTTCCTCTACCAGTGCAGTTGTGGTATGTAATCAGAAGTAAAAGTATTAAATAAATAATCTTTTGTTTTTATCATTAGGAATCAATTCGAACCAGAGAGTCAGTACTTGATAATGTAATTGTTGGCATAGATGACTTTTTGCAGCAATATTCACGTCGCAGGCATTCAATCGTTGGTGATGGAAACTGCCTTTTTCCTAGCTTCTCCTTTATTTTATTTGAAGTATAAATAAATAATTTTTTGTTTTTATCATTAGGAATCAACGCTCCCACAGTAATGACACTGTAATGACACTGTACAATTAATAGTAGTAAAATAGTCCCGTTCCGTCCCATCCCGGGTTTTAGTAGCTAGTCCTGTAACGCCAAATCGGGTCCTACCCAAAATTGGTCCCCCGGACTGAAATTGGCTGCTAAAAACTGTCCGGGACCACAATTGGCTGCCGAATTCAGTCCGGGCGGACTAAATATGGCTGCTAGATGTGGTCCGCTTTGCCAAATTTAGTCCCACCTAGTCCTGGAGGGAAAAAATCAATTGTGTGATTAACTGGGGGTGGTGAGTTATATCAGTATAGTTATAATGTTAGACTGCTCTTTAGTACTTCTTATTGATGAGTTTACCTTTCAAATTCCCATAAGCTTCAAGACTTCACCATAGTGCATATGTTTGACTATCTTGAACAATGCTGCAGCTACATTTTCAAAATATTTACGTTTCATAGGAATTTCCTCAACAAAATTTGTGAAATAATCAGTTATAGTCAAGATGTATCTGTTTCCTTGATGTGATGCAGGAGAGATGGGGCCAATGAAGTCAATACCAATGTGGTGCCATGGTGACACAACTGGTACTGGATGGAGCTCTGGAGTAGATTGGCTTAATTTGCCATGGCACATCACAATTACTAACCTGGATATATCACAATTAAAAAATAACAACACTCTTTGTCATCAGTTGAACACACTCACTTCTGTATGAGTTTATTTATTTACTTACCAATTTATTAACATCATTGACCATTCCTTGCCACATAAACCGCTCACTAACTCTTGATAAAGTCTTTTTCGTGCCTAAAGTCCAGAGGTGGGATCACTGTGGCATGATGCTAGAATTCAGATCTCTCATCCGAATCAGTAATGTAACGAACCTAAGTTATGAAAGTCATTATGAAATTTTCTCCTTTTTTTAATCACAATTTTTAATAGTAACATTTAACTGGAACAGTAACATTTATAACTAAAGATTTTTTTTTTTTAATGTTCTGAACAGCCCTTGGTTAATCAGGTCTCAATAATTATAAACTTTAGATGATGTATTTTGGTGTGGAAAAACATACAGCTATATCTCCAACAAACATTCCTGTTAGAAACTCTGGAACCCAGTTATCTAAAAAGCTAGTACATCGCTATCTATTGCAAATTTATATAATTGTAAATGTTCTTTGAAACTACTTGTAAATGCCTTCATGTATATCCAAACTGTGTTAATTCCGGTATAATCTAGTCATCATCCAATAATGCTATTAGTGTGGTTTGGTTGAGAGATTCCAGTACTAAAAAGTATCTTAAATGCTTAGTTTTAGTTTTTTTCCCTTGAAGATTTAGCTAATTTTTCTTCAATAATTATGAGTAGTTTTTAGTTATACTATCAATTGACTGTAGTTTTGGTTAATTTGAGTTATCTCAAAAATTTAACAATAAGACCCAGTAAAAAACAACAAAAGTACGTCCTTATCGGTGTCAATATCAACTACAGGATTGGAATCCGCCAAGCCTCTATAATTCAAATTTTTATTTAATTCGAGCGCACCCGGGCGGACTGAAATTAGCAGGGCGGACCTATTTTGGCTGCCAATTTCAGTCCGGCCGGACCGTATTTGGCGGGGGACCAAATTTCGCGTGACAGTCCCGTCCCGTCCCGTCCCGGGTATTAGTAGCTACCCTCCAAGATGATGGCCGACACGTACGCAAGCTCCGCCAATTGCAAGGGGTATATTTCGTATTAGCCTTTCTTTTGAAAACTATCCTTTTTGCCTTCTCTTCCCTTCGATTGTAAACCTACGCCGTCTTACCTTACTGATTCCATCAGTTACGATTAATTTTTACCTTCTCTTTTCGCCTTCCTTTTTTAAACTTGCGCCGCCTTCCATCGTCTATTGCACCCGCTTTTTAAAAATAATCTGCACGTTGTATATACTGAATGTGACGACACTTTACCTATCGTAAAGTTGACGCTTTACCAAACCATTCATGAATACACACACCGTCGGTCGTTGTCTTTACTGACTCACAAGCGTATTATTATATAGATACTTTACACTTGAAGCAGAGTTGAAATTTACATTATCTGAATGCATTCTTCAGTCCATTTAAATTCTACTTAATATATGTATAATTTCAACTTCTTAGCAGTACGAATGCCATACCAACTCATTTCAAGTTGTCATCAGTTGTGTAGTTGAGGATTTTACAAAAAATATGGAGGTGTGAACTAGTGGGACAACACCCCTCACAATCCCATAACGTGTCAGCATTATGTTGTATTATGATTTAATCATTATGCTAGCTAACCTTGCAAAGACAGCAAAACAAAAAGGATATGGAATCACAATACAGCATCTTTCTGTCAGTATCACGTGTATATCTATTGGTCATATCATGTCACAACATTAAATATTTATTATCATACAAACTAATTATAATTATTGAACTACACATTTATAATAAGCTTAAAATTTAGAGCTTCCTAGTGACATAATTGTGTAATTTTGTAAACGTTAAGAGTAATTGTTTAAATTCAGTTCGTGATATCAAAATGAACATTATAAATGACATCAGTACATTTCTTGTTATATTTTGCTAATCCACTATTATTCACGTAGATTAAGCCATTTACAACATTTCCATTTATGTACTGTAACTTAATATATCTCTAATGATTTAGGTAGCTAATTCTGTGTTCTTTACAGAAAAAAAAATGCAAGTATAATAATATTAAAAGTACAATATAATCTAAAGTTACTAATGAATATATAACATCTAATAAAAATGCAATTAATTATGATTGATTAAATTATATTCATTCACATAATTGTTAAAATTGAAAATACAATTGCTTTAACTTGTGTAGCTGTAATCCAAATATTATTTTATTACCATTCATTTAATTATTTTCCGGCAGTAAAAAAATAACATGCTGTTACAAAATATTTGAGTGTTAAGTAGAACATTATCAAGATTGTATGGATTAGTTCAGAGGGGCAAATTATACACATTTTCTCATTGTAAAGAGGCAGAGTAGCCAGTTATTTGATTTCTGTTGTAATGATGATATTCAGTACATGATTTTTTAAACTAGCTCTTCATTTTAACTTCTCCTTTTATGAAATTTATAATCTGGCAACAGCTTAATACTTTTGTCAACCATGATGACAAACTATGATATGCCTTTTCCAGAAAATTAATACCAAAAATAAATTGTGTTTTTCTCAAGTAAATAACTGAAATTCTAACTTTAAAATGTGCAGAATTTTATCTTTAGCTATTATGATACCACATAGGGGAAATTATGGTATTTACAGGCTTTTTTTTTTAACAAGACTTTAAAAATAATTTGGTTGCCAACAGGAATCAAACCCAGGACCACTTGCTTAATACATAAGCGCTCTACCACTGAGCTATGACCACCAGCTGGCAAACAAAAACTCCAAATGTGTATTTTTACTGTTAAGGGGTACTGCTATGCTACAGTCTACCTGTGTGTTAAGCAAGCTGTCCTGGGTTCGATTCCCGGTGGCGACCAAATATTTTTAATTCTGTATTTTTTTAAAAAAGACTGTGAAAGAGAGAGAATACAACTAATGAATAAAAGAAGGCAGAGAAAGAAATTGTGAAATTACTCTAAACATTTAATTTACTACAACGTATTATTTCATGGTCGTAAATGTGGCATTTAAATCTATTGACATATTTCATAATTAATTAAAATATGATTCACACAAGTTACAAAGGCCTTAAAAATCTTTGATTTTGAAGTTAACTAGTGTACTAAAGTTCCATGACTGTGCAGTTATTACATTATTACCTTATCAAAACATCCTTTGATCCAGATAATGGTTGACCAAAATTGAGTTTTTAAAATTTTCTTCATAGCCTCTTATAGTTGTAGAAAGAAAATGTCTGCATAAAATATGGAAATCCAATGTGTGTGTGTGTGTGTGTGTGTGTGTGTGTGTGTGTGTGTGTGAGTGTATGGATTATACATAAACGAGTTAACTAGGGTGAGTGTGGGGTGTCATGTGCTAATCTAGTGGCATGGGAACGGACGGGAGATGCTCGAGGCTGGAACCCCAATCCCCCCCCCCCCTCCCCCTCCCCCCCCCCCAATAATAATTTTGGAGGGATGGCTCCAAGTGCATGCGACTTCCTACCCTCCTCCTCCTCCCCCTCCCCCCTGCGTACTTAGAGAAGGACACTACACCACCACCACCCTAACAATCCAGCAGCTGATTAACAAAATTAAACTATTAGTAACTTATTATGTGTGTATAGGTGTTATGTATTAATTGAGTGCCAAAATAGGAAATGACGAGGAGGGATGCTTGGTTGATGAGAATTTTGAATGAGACCTCGCCAGTTCCCCTCATATTCCCACAATTAGTATCATTATAAATATCTTTCGACCATGCAAATAATTATTGGGTTGCTACATCTGTGCAAGGCAACGGTGTCAACCTATTCCATATAGATGTATGCTAGACTATAACTATTGTCAATAATCTGAGGTGCTATAATGTTTTCTTCCTTATCAAATATTTGTTCCTATGCATAAAATACGTACATGGTTTAAACACAAACTTAGCCAATAGTTTACATATATAGATTGAATTGAATTCATGACAATTTTATTCATAGACCAATCAAAGTGTGGGATGAACCTGACAGTCATGAATATCATTACTTTCTACCCACAACTATTTTGTCTGCAAATGAATTAGTATAACCAAGAACAAGTAATGAGATTGAGACAACAGAACATCAAAAGATGTTACACTAACAGGGAAGGATGCCGAGAGGGGTGAGGGGGCCAGGGTCCCGCCTCCCCTCAACAGGGTTAATTGAAAAATCATGACGTACAAAGGTATCAATACAAACAATTTTATTTTATTTAGGACAACAGCATGCCAATTTATGCTCTTTATGTATTACATGTTATATTAATTTTTATAAACTTTTACCGAATTATATTTGGGCCCCTCCTTGTCATTACCACTGGATCTGGCCCTGAATGGCCCATGGCTTGTTTTTTTTTTGTAGACAATTTATACCTGGCAATTTCCTATTTTGCACTAAGTGGATTGCAGTAACCACTTGAATATTAATAACAGGTACATACTTGTAGTGGGTACAAATTAGACAAGCACATGCACTTACAAAATCTCCAACAATCAGCACATGCGCAATACCGACACATTCACAAAATGTACATTCAGTTTGTTATTTCGTTGCTTTTAGTTTGCTTAAAGTGATAACTACGCTTTGTTTAGGGTGATTTTTACTACCACTTTACCGGCAGGTATCTCCGAGCTAAAAGTAAAATATCCTTATTCAGATTTGGCGGCGTTGCGCATAACAACGTAACGATCATTACCACAATAGAAACCACACCTCCTGTCTTGTTTCCATAGCCACCGTTAAAAAAAAGTTGTTGCCATGGGATTGTAGTGCGAAATTCTGTGGGCAGTGCCCTGTGGCCAAATTCAGACTGTGCGTTGCATTATTCCTGCGTTATGGGAAGTTGTGTGTCCGGAAGCAAGGGCACCGTTGTAGCCGACACTGGTGCGGGAGTAAACACAGTTCAGAAGCCGGGAAGTGGCGAGTAAGTGAAGAGGAAAATATATGCTATATATCTAGCTAGTTAGTAACCCCCCCCAAGGTGTGAAAAATGGTTTAAAACTGGAAAGGAATATTGAATTAGGGGGTGTGTACGTCGCGGTTGTCTAGTTAGCCTCAGAGAGTTCATATTTTGTGGTTTATTAGTTGTGCGTTTGTTACGTCTAGAACTTCATCTGAGAGTCCCGCTGCAGTTACCACTGTTGTTCCTCAAGCTGAACCAGCCATGTCAGGTCCCAATTATGTCACCCAGTCCACCGCTGGTTCTGATACAGATCCATTCTTTGACCTCATCTTGAATGATGACCTTGCAAACAATGCCTGGCCCACCAAGCTGACAGAGTACAAGAACTCTGGTGACAAGCTCTCCCTCATGGGTCAGGCCATGACTCCAGAGATATTTGACAAGTATAAGGACAAGAAGACCAAGTCCGCTGGGTGGACAATCGCCCGTGCCATCAACACCGGAACCTGCTATCCGACCTCCTTCGTCGGTTGCCATGCCGGTGACCTGGAGTCGTATCACCTTTACAGTGACCTCTACACTCCCGTCATTGAGAACTACCATGTCGGATACAAGCTGGATGGATCCATGAAGCACATTACCGACATGGACGTTTCAAAGATTGAGATTGATCTCACGCCCGATGCCAAGAGCAAGATTATTTCTACGCGCATCCGTGTGGCTCGTAATCTTGCCTTCTTCCCGCTCAACCCCGGGAATGGCCGAGAGAGGAGGGAGGAGATTGCCTCACTTTTGCAGAAAGTGTTTGACACTCTGGAAGGTGATCTTGCTGGCACTATGTATCTTCACACTTCCATGACGGCTGAGCAGACCCAGCAGCTGGTTGATGACCATTTCCTTTTCCGAGGCAAGGATAAGATGCAGGCGGCCTCAGGCTATCACGTTCAATGGCCCCACGGAAGAGGAATATTCCACAGTCACTCTAAGGAGTTCCTGTGCTGGATTAACGAGGGTGACCACATCCGTATAATATCCATGGAGAAAGGCGGAGACGTGAAACGAGTGTTCGAGCGACTCTCGCGCGGAATAAAGGCCATCGAGGATGGTGTCAGGAAAGTGACCGGCGAGGCAAACATCTTCATGAGCGACCCGGTCCTCGGCATGGTGACTTGCTGCCCTTCTAACCTGGGTACAGCCATGCGCGGCTCGGTGCACATCCTCGTGCCCAAGCTCATTGCCAGCCTGGGCTTCGAGAAGCTTGACGAGATTGCTCGCACCATGAACTGCCAGGTGCGCGGCAGCTCCGGCGAGCACTCTGAGGTTGTGGACCGCATCGATATCTCCAACTGGCGCCGCCTGGGGTTCAAGGAGTGTGACCTCATCCAGGACATGATCCGGTGTGTCAACAAGATGGCCGAGATGGAAGACAACGCCTGAAGAGATGAACAAAAAACTGATAAAAACTATAAACTGCACCCACTAGATTACTTACTGATCTACTTTCCCCATGTACATTTTAGCTCATTCCTATCTGTAGTAACAGGTTCTATTAGAATATTTATTTTTCAGGCATGGTTATTATGAGGTGGTGGCAGCTAAGTGTGGCATTGAGAGGGTGTGTGAAATTCTAAGTTTTTGGCACTTGATGTGTCAATTTGAGGAATTAGAGGAATTAGAATATATCACCAGTTATTTACAAGTAACTTATTTGACACTGAAATTTATCACTGAATTATTATTATAATTATTGTTACTATTATTATTATTTATTTATTTATTTGTTTATTTATTTATTTATTTGATGGACCAGAATTTCTTGATATAGCTACAAGTTTTAGTGAGCAGAAACCACTAATGTCACATCTCCCACATGAACCGTGCTCTATTGAAACATAGTAGCTGATTCAAACTGCATAGTGTGGGAGCTGGAAGGGGTAACCTGGAATTTAGCAAAGACAACATTGATAAGAATCACTATCTGTGCAGCTTTGTACTGCTTCAAAGAACTCCTTGGCTCTTTTAAATAAAAAAAATAAAAAAATAGAGTGAATTTAGATGGTCAACTACATGCCGTAGTTTTGGACGAAGAATTGGCTCATTTGTGGTAGTACCACCAGTGAAGGAGTCGGCAATGTTTTGTATACAGCTGTCTTGTGGAGCTAGAGTTTTAGTCGTGTACAAATAGCTGAGTGAGCTGAAGCATAGTGATGAACAGTGTGTTGTTGACGTAAGTAGCTAGTCAGCATAGTTGACACTTGTGAGACTGCAATTCATCTGGTTTGGTGAAATTATTAGAGATTAGCTTCCAATATTGAGGGGTTGAAGTGGCAACATGTACTAGCAGGGTGTGCCAGACAGTGTTTAAATGTCTTCCCTTTATATTCTAGATTGTACTTGCAAAAGTAGTGCGCCAGTAGTGGACAAGATTGTGTCAGTTTGGTGATCATTATAAGAGAATGTGAAGTCCTTCAACATAGTATGGTAGTTCAGCCATTATTGCTTTCATACCTTTTTGTCCAGCTTTTCCGTCTATTCACTTTTGTATTGCTGGGAGGCCCCACCCACTTATATGGGTTTGTCTAGTCCATCATAGCCGAAAGCATGCAGCACTTGTTTCTTAGATGTGGGTGTGTGGGGCTACGCCCCCACACCCATAAGAGTGTGTATCTGTGTTAGCGTGTTCGTTGCAATCTACATACCTAAGTATTGTTTGTTTAGTATGCTGATGATGACATTATTGCCTGAAGGAACTCTGTTTCCATGGAGACTACAAACTGCATGTATTGTCTGAAGCACTCGATCAGAAGGAGTATGATGCTACATAATTCTTCCTTCTTTCATGTTTTCATTTTCTACAACTTTCAATACCTCCTTAAATTTTACACCTGTGCATATCAAACAGGTTGCCCTTTCTGTCTTCCAGACTATTATAGTTTGAATGAGCAGCATAGCAGTTTTGAATCTAGGGTCAAGTGGGAGTGTGTGTGTGTGTGTGTGTGTGTGTGTGTGTGTGTGTGTGTGTGTGTGTGTGTGTGTGTGTGTGTGTGTGTGTGTGTGTGTGGGGGGGGGGGGGGGGGTGCCACTAACACTTGAGCATACATGTAGTTTGTCAGTTTTTACGTGCAGTTGTGTGTAATTGCCTGTGCCCCTACTACTTTGTCTGGCAATATGAGGTCAGTTTGAGTGTGTAATAGTATATGATATGAGCTGCTGAAGTCAATCCCTCCTTGTAAGATGGCCAGACTGAAGTCTGGGTATTTTTATATAGTATATGATTGATTATAATGAAATGATATGATACACTTAACATTCTTATTATTAGCCCTCATCACACCTTGTTAATAGTTCTGTGTGTACTATGTAGGTCCAGTGCTCATCTTTTCATCTGGTGTATCGTACGTTAAGGAAGTCACTCTGTTGCCAGTGGTGTGATTCTTTCATCAGCTGTAAGTACGACTGCTCTTCACAGAGTGTGCTGTGAGTGTTCCTGTAGCGTGCATGTCAGGAAGTCCGAGAGTTTCTGTGGTTATGGATTGATTTCCTCACTCTGTAACACTAAAGTTGTCCACACTAGATCACAACTAGCATAATTACACAGCTAGCTAGATATGTTAAAATTATATTCATAAATAGAACAATGTTCTCGTTCTAACAGCCAATATTGTTAATTAAAACTTTAATTAATTAATTTTTCTATGTAACATTAACAAAACTTTTTAACTTATAATTAACAATATTGGCTGTTAGAATGAGAAAAAAATTGCTGTTATTATAATTATTTCAGCCGACAATGACTGAATCATTAGAACAATGTTGTTATTAGTAGAACATTTAAAACCTTTTTTTTTTTATTCAACAGTAGTGTCTTGATTATAGCATATATTTTTTTTAGAAACTGGCCAGTGTTGAGGGTTTGCACTCGTAGTACTGTAGTTTTTGTGTAGTGAGGCAGCATTAGTATGTACTAGTGGTGGCATTGGACTAAGTTCGCTTTATGTTAATCAACCACTCTACTCCAGCCTGCAGGAAAACTTAGAAGTGTGTGTATACATAGGTTACTCCATGACATTGAGTCTGGTCCAGGAGTCACAACTGATGGCCGAAGAGCTGAAGATAGTGTGAATCCCTTACCAACCAGACAAGCGACTTGTATTGTGGCTCTAAGCAATAGGAAACGCATATAAATTAATTATATGGGGCGGTCTGCTTATTCACCTCATATGTAGGTGGTAGGTATAAAATATATTCATCGTGAATTGAGCAATCAGATTATACGGTTTGAACGTACCATGGTACAAGTGTAATTTATATTCATGTTTTTTTCAAATTTATGAGGTGAATTTGAACTTAAATCCTCTTTCTCATTTATCCAACCCCCCTCCCCCCCTCCCAACTTTTTTTTTAATGTAAATTGTTGTATGTGGAATTGATTCCAGTCCATGGTGGTACACATTAGTCTTCTTCCAGCGATTTCCATTCTTGTCATGTGCTAATGATAAGTGTGTTTCCATGGAGACCTCTAACTGCATGTATTGTCTGAAGTGCATGTTCCCTTGAATGTGACGTGTTTGATCAAACTGTACGGTCCAATTCCTTCACCAGCTTTGGTACTGTGGGTAATCGTGCAGTTGGAGGACAATCTAACCAGTCCAGGGGTGAACTTGACTAGTGTCGTACGAGCCCCACCCCCCTTTTTTTCAGAATGAGCCTCTCTTTTTTATTGGCTAATTGATTACTTATCATCTAAGTGGAATAAAGAGTAAAATGTTAGTAGACCATCAGTGCTATTTTTCCTCATCGCTGTTTGTAGCTAGTCTTCTATAATATGCTGAATCAGCAATTTTACAATTCGATCTTCAATTTAATTTCTTTTGTTGTTCCTTTTAGTAAGTCTTCTCTTAGTGACGTTACGACTGCAATCCTGAACATTTTTATGAGGTTTGTGGCTCATTTTAATTAATTTCAACAAAGTGACAATTCTTTCCTAAAATTGCAATAATGTATAAGGTTTCATCTACTAAGCGAGTGAGGATGTTTGTAAGTGAGTAATTGGTATGAGTAATAGCACGGGTAACCGTGCTATTCGGGATGTAACGATTGAAATAGCACGAGGTGAAGCCGAGTGTTATTTCAATTGCTTTACGAGTGCTATTGATAGCACAGGTAATCCATGCTATCACTCGCTAATAGTAGATGTTTCCAAGGTTAACGCTCTACGTGTGCGCACTTACCCGTACTATTTCACTTAGCTGCCGAGGTATTTCACTTAGTTTCCACTTAGTTACTGAGGTATTTCAATTAGTTACGCGCTATTTCACTTTCCCCATGCGATTTCAATTGAACAGCGATTTTTCCCATTCATTTTTGAATAGGCAACTTATGAGCCGTACTATTATGGTGATTAATAGACTATTACGCAAGGCCAATGCTCGAGATGCCTTTTTCTCCATACATTTCACCACTCTGTGGTGTCTCCTCAAGAATAGTTTTTATGGCAGTCAATACTATAGGGCTTGAATGTGGCTGTAGTGAATAGAGGCATTTGTTGGACTCTGTGAACCTTTTACTTTTTTATTGTTCAGCTTAATAGTCAGCTAATATGCATAATGATAAGTATGAGAGCTTTGTTATTCCAGTCTTTTTTTTCCTCTCATTTTTACCCCGTCTACATTGTGGTATTAAATCTTTTTCTTTTTCTTTTTTATTTATTTATTTATTTTTTTATTTTTTTATTTATTTATTTTTTTGGGAGTTCATTAGAATTTCCTGTGAGGTTACAGGTATAATTATAATGATACAAGTCACATGACTGGGTGCTACCTTTCTTATAATTTGTTGAGTGACACATTGACTGTTGGAGCTTGTATTTTGAATATCTTCCTGTTGGTGACACAATAATTAGTATGACTGATAGAGTAGGAGGGCGATGTTGTGATGGTACAGGGACGTTGCAATGTTTATCTATGAAACTGAAGGACTAGTGTGATACTGTGTGTGTGTGTGTGTGTGTGTGTGTGTGATGAAGACCTGTTATTTATTTAGGTGTGCATTATACTGTCATGACAATTGTATTCATGTGTATTCATCTAAACTGGGACACTTGTTCATACGACGTGTTCCTAGTGTCCAGTCATTGCATTGTCCTTCGGGAGATGTTTACTCATACATGTTTTAATACGACTATAGAATGTTATCTGATTAGTGGGAAGATTGCAATAGTGAAATGTTTATGTTGCTGTGAACGGGCAGATTGTCACTTCATGATGAGGCAGTGAGTGGATGTTGTTTTGTTTGTATGTTTTTGTTTTTGTTTTTGTTTTGCGAGATTTTCTCTTTTGATTATATCGAACTACGTAAGAATGCCTTTATTTGCTAATCAGTTACAAATTATGTACAGATTACGTTGGGAACATCTTGTTAGACAGATTAATAACTGAGGAAGAGGAGAAATAGTCACGGTTGCATGCATGCATATGGTGAAAGAACTTTTTTGAGTGTTTCTCAAAGATGTCAATATTCAACTCTTGAACACTTGCTGCTTTAAATTTGTTTTTGTTTCTGAGGACTCTGGTCTTTTGACATATGTACCAGTAGTTGCCATACATACATTAACTTGTGCATTAGTTACCAATGATCATTTAGTGTATCTACATGTATAGGATGTTGTGATTGACCATTTGAATTAGAGACCACATTTAAATTGATAATAATGGACTTTTTTTTTTTATAAGTACGTATATTAAATGCACACACCAGCTACAAGCCAGTAGCTGTTGTATTTGGTTTTTCTTTTTATGCTTGTCTCCATTTTATCGTATTGTGGCAACTTATGCTTTATCGTACATGGCTTGGACATTCTAGTCAAGCAGTTGTTTAGTTGATGTTAAGGTGGGTGGTTGATAGATGCAACGTTGTTGTTTTAATGGTAATTCTTTAGAACTTCTTGTTTTTCAAGTCCCAAAATGTTACGGCGAAAGGTTACTGTGGTATTATGAGACCCTTTACCAGACAAAACTTTAAAAAACTCGGCGGGTTATATAGTTCATAGCTGTGAGTGCTTGTTGTCAAGAACTACTGGTAATTCAGATAGTCAGAATGCAATATATTAGAGACTACAGAAAATACCAGTACTCGGGAAATTGAGGTAAGAAAGTAGTTCTGTATTTGTAAGCCAATCATCAAATTGCAACACAAACTTTTTCTATTGTTTCTAGTAGTATAAAAAAAAAAACGTGCTTTATAACACACTAAAACTCCTAAGAATTCCTTTGGGGGGAAAGCATTGAAAATTCCATTATTCGTATCATGTATGCTTGACCTCAGAACTTTGATCAGATTTCTACCATGTGGTCAACCAGTGAGTGTGGTGAGTAGCGTGGTAATTTCTAGGAATGGAGAAGCCAGAAGAGTGCGCTACCTGCAAGCTACCCATAGGGATATCCATACATAGGTCCCAACTTTTGAAAGCATCACTTAGGGACAAGGGGGGAGAAGTACATTTGCGACTTTTTAATATTGCAATCAGGGTTTCATACTCACTGCGCTCGAGATATAAAATCCTAAAGCCTCCAAGACCCTAAAAATGGTCTCGGAGGCAGTGCCAAACTATTATATAGTTTGTCAGGTTTTCATCTGAAATCTGTTTCACAGTCTCACGGTCATGACTTGATCATTATGTAGATAAACTGTTTTTT
>WLWD01004541.1_pt1 | contig 41101 bp, 25 predicted proteins | sample 6712731 | NCBI WGS metagenome assembly WLWD01 (sample SAMN12718690, study PRJNA576275) | sponge metagenome | isolation source: marine sponge | host: Mycale hentscheli | place: New Zealand: South Island, Marlborough, Capsize Point | collected 2014-11-01
ATGTTCTGCTTTATACATAGCAAGTCTTAATGGCCATACTGAAGTGGCAAAAATATTGCTAGAGAATGGGGCACAGGTAGATTTACTGACTAAGAATGGATATTCTGCTTTATACATAGCAAGTGAGAATGGCCATGCTGAAGTGGCAAAAATGCTGCTAGAGAATGGGGCTCAGGTAGATTTGCAGAATGTGCATGGGTCGTCTGCTCTTATGGTTGCAAGTCAGAGTGGACATGCTAATGTGGTCAAGTTACTGCTAGAGAATGGAGCTCAAATACATCTGAAAAAAGAAGTTCATTCTGTCGATGGACCTCAAACAGAAATGCAAAACAAAGGTAAGTTGTCACTTTTAACTCTCTGATTTAGTATCATGAAGAAACTATATAGCTAATAATAAATGTTCTGTAATTTTTCGGTATAATGCCCTATCTAAAATAGCATAAGCTGAGCTTGATACTCTAGAATCAAGCAGTGGAAGGTTACAGTATCATCTTTACAGTAAGACAAAAGCAATAGCTACAGGTACTTGTTGTTAAAAAATATAAAAAACCAGGTGCGGATTTAGGGTGGGGGCTCGACTGGTGTCGTATGAGCCCCCCTTTTCAGAATGAGCCCTCATTTTTAGCTACAGTACTTCTTACCTGTAACTGGAAATAAAATTATAATAGCAATCACTTTTTGTTCATCGTTGTTTTTCCTTGTAGCTACTCCAATAATAATTGCGATCTTCTTTTGAACGCACCTCTACTTATTGATATGCTGAGTCAGAATTTTTACTACTTGTGTCCTTATACAATATGGTAGACCAAGTTCGTATTATACCAAAGCAAAATAAGTCCAGAATTTATTAATTGGACAGAATTTAGTTTCAATTTTTTTTTCTTCATGGTTGAATTTGACAATTAACAATTATATAAATCTACTTTCATCACTAACTAAAATGTCTTTGTACTTTCATTTTATGTCATGAATTAGTTTCTGTTTCTTTTTTCCATGATTAAGCGTACCTATTCACTAAGGGTTGGCAAATTGTGCTGGCATGAATCTGAGTGTGATAAGTGATTTCATAAATACTAGCATATGCTAACATGATTAGTGTAATTATGAGCATAATGAAGTAGCTAGTTTTTGGAAAAAATTATAATTAGTTTTTATTGTACAGTAACAATAGACATTTAAGAGACCGTCTATGGGACTTTTTTTAATGAATCTATGAGCTTACTAACTACTTGGTAGCTAATTCTATTTGAAGATTCCAATATCACTTTCTGTATAGGAGATAAAATACTTTCAGATCCAGCACTGTTGCCCAGATCAACAACTCACATTACAAACAGTGGCCATACCAGGATTCAGATTAGTCATTGCTAGCATAGCATACAAAAAAGGCGCATAATTTGCCAACCCCTACTATTCTTTCTTTATTCTAGACAAAAATACCTTTGTAAATTGGTATTGCTCTTAGTTTTAATTTTTCCTTCCTGATTTAAGCAGTTCATTCATTTCCGGATGGTCACATTATAATGCTAATTATTGTGTGAATGAATATTAGAATATATAATTAGTCTTATAGGAAATACAATATAGCCAACATTTTTCCATAAGTAGTTATAGCTATTTCATCCCTTGAAAAGTCCCCCCTCTTAACAAATCCTAGATCCGCCCCTGAAAACATTATGTATTTGGTATCTATGAACTATAAATTAATGAAGAAAGTTCACTGTGTGTTGCAAATATAAAATAAACTAAGTTTAGAACAACACTGAAAATTTTGGATTATTTATTACATAATACATTACATATCAAAACATTTTAATTCATTACTAACATTATCTTTTATTTTCAAACAATTCTCTTTACGGTAGATTTTGCTGTCAATAAAGCAAATTTGTATTATGGTTATGGTAGATCATGAAAGTAAAAAGAGAGCAATACAATTAACAGAAGAGGATAAAACAAAAGCGACAGCTGAAAGCAAAAGAAGGAAGCTACAGATAATCACTGACAGTAAGCAAAGCAGACCGGCCCAGGAGGCAGAAAGAAGAGCTGAAGAGGGTGAGTGCTCTATCTGGCTAATCCGCTTTCAGAAAAATGAAAACCTGATTTCTGATTTATTTCCTCTGAATTTCAGAAACCAGATTTTCCAAATCCCGAATTTTATGGGTGAAATCAGATTTTGATCTATTTGACCGCCGAAACCCGAAAACGGATTTGCGTTGTTTTAGCCAGTTTCAGCTTTCAGCTTTTTAGCTTGGTATTCAGCTGAAAGATGATTTTTTGGACTCGATTTCAGTTTTGAGCTCAGTTGAAAGTTAATGGGCGAGTGCCCTACCAGCCAATTGGCTTTCAGAAAAATGAAAACCTGATTTCTGATTTACTCGTCTCTAATTTCAGAAATCAACTATTCCAAATCCCGATTTTTTAGTGGAAATTTGGAAATCCATTTTTATCAAAAGCTGAAAACTGATTTACAATCTGTAAGAAAATTGAGCATTCAGCTTTCAGCTTTCAGTTAAGAAAAATGCTAATGGCCAAAAACTGCTGCTAGCTGACCAGACTTGAGAAACACGCAAAGCTAATTTCTGAGTAAATGCTCTTCGATTTTCAGAATCAGCTCAGCCAAAACCTAAAATTGGAATACAGCTAAAAGGTAGGATGAGGGCATACTTCTTTGCAGCTATCCTGCCAAATTCACTTCATTTATAGTTTTAGAAATTAGTTCACTGCAAAACAGAATAGCTTTTTCACGGCATTAAGCTTTTAGCTTGTTGTTTTGTGGAACGAGAATCAACTTTGATGGTGTCCCAGTCCATAGATTGGAACAATTTACAATACCTCTTAGATGAAGTCTGATGACAACAGTCTCTATCTATGTGGAGAGTGGAAAAAAAGTCTCGATAATTCAATGTCCCAAGTGGAGGTAGTTGATATAAAAATTTTGCCTGAAAACCATAAAAACATTTTATTTGTTGTTTTATGTGTTTCATAGGAAAACTGAACCCGAAAATTTAGTAAAATGGATGTTCTACTATCTACAAGTCACAATGATGAATAATAAAATACTAATGTTAATAATAATAATAATAATAATAATATAATAATAATAATAATAACAATAATAACAATAATAATAATATTAATAATAATAATAAAAGCTAGAACAACAAGATAAGAAAAAACAATATTAGCTACTGTAAGCTATTGTTATTATTGTTATTATTATTATCACAGTTGCTATGGTATCCAGCTCAAAGTCTTAATTTCTCTATGTGCATCCGCGTTTGTACCGGGTGCCAATTTGGCCCCTTCAAACGAAGGAAATTAGTGGCACTCGCCGCTTCGTGGCTGTTAGTACAATTCTGTCAGTGATCTAGGGAGCTGAGGGTGTGGCTGTTAGTACTATTGTGTCAGTGATCTAGGGAGCTGAGGGCGTGGCTGTTAGTACTATTCTGTCAGTGATCTAGGGAGCAGAGGGTGTGGCTGTTAGTACTATTGTGTCAGTGATCTAGGGAGCAGAGGGTGTGGCTGGTAGCACTATTGTGTCAGTGATCTAGGGAGCAGAGGGTGTGGCTGTTAGTACTATTGTGTCAGTGATCTAGGGAGCAGAGGGTGTGGCTGTTAGTACTATTGTGTCAGTGATCTAGGGAGCAGAGGGTGTGGCTGTTAGTACTATTGTGTCAGTGATCTAGGGAGCAGAGGGCGTGGCTGTTAGTACTATTGTGTCAGTGATCTAGGGAGCAGAGGGCGTGGTTGTTAGTACTATTGTGTCAGTGATCTAGGGAGCAGAGGGCGTGGCTGTTAGTACTATTGTGTCAGTGATCTAGGGAGCAGAGGGCGTGGCTATTAGTACTATTGTGTCAGTGATCTAAGGAGCAGAGGGCGTGGCTGTTAGTACTATTGTGTCAGTGATCTAGGGAGCAGAGGGCGTGGCTGTTAGTACTATTGTGTCAGTGATCTAGGGAGCAGAGGGCGTGTCTGTTAGTACTATTGTGTCAGTGATCTAGGGAGCAGAGGGTGTGGTTGTTAGTACTATTGTGTCCTGATCTAGGGAGCGGAGGGCGTGGCTGTTAGTACTATTGTGTCAGGGATCTAGGGAGCAGAGGGCGTGGCTGTTAGTACTATTGTGTCAGTGATCTAGGGAGCAGAGGGCGTGGCTGTTAGTACTATTGTGTCAGTGATCTAGGGAGCAGAGGGTGTGGCTGTTAGTACTATTGTGTCAGTGATCTAGGGAGCAGAGGGTGTGGCTGTTAGTACTATTGTGTCAGTGATCTAGGGAGCAGAGGGTGTGGCTACTAGCATTATTGTACCACATACACCATTATATTGAATGTTGTAGTACAGTAGAACCTCAGAGTTACGTACCCCTTGGGAAACCAGGTGTATGTAAAACTCCGAAAGTATGTAACTCAGAATATAACACGATTTAACTTTGTACTAAAACATTTAAAAGACTAAAACATTATGCATACAGTATTTTGGCCATTTAATGGTCCCTGGTGTTTTGTTGTTGTTTTTTCTGAGTAAACCAGAATACTCGGTACTATAAAATCTTTATCAATATCCCTCCTGACAGGAACCTCTTTTTCAGGCTAAGTATCACCTGATTCTGCTGAAAACTTTTCTATATTCTTCCTGTCTCTCTATAAGTCTGAAATTGTGGACTTTTCTAAGCCAAACTCCTGAGCACCTCCAGCTAAAATATTTCTTGGCCAATTATTCTTCCTAATATTAAGCTTCTTCTGATAGTAATTATTTAGCCATTTTACTGCAAATTCCACAAAAAAAAATCATCGGACGACCCATTACGATGTTCCTTCGCAGTTCGGTTAACCGGTTAATTCGGTAGTCTGATGTTCTGATCTCTGAGGTTCTACTGTACTTCAGAACGAATTGTGTTGTAGGATACTGTCACATGTGATACAGGAGTATGTTCTAGGATAGTGTCACATGTGATACAAGATTGTGTTCTAGGATAGTGTCAGATGTTACAGGATTGTGTTCTAGGATAGTGTCAGATGTGATACAGGATTGTTTTCTAGGATAGTGTCAGATGTGATGCAGGATATTGTGTTCTAGGATAGTGTCAAGTGTGATACAGGATTGTGTTCTAGGATAGTATCAGATGTGATACAGGATTGTGTTCTAGGATAGTGTCAGATGTAGTACAGGATTGTGTTCTAGGATAGTGTCAGATGTTAAAGGATTGTGTTCTAGGATAGTGTCAGATGTGATACAGGATTGTTTTCTAGGATAGTGTCAGATGTGATACAGGATTGTGTTCTAGGATGGACCTCCAGTAGTAAAAAATCTAAGACCAAGAAGGCCCTAACATTGAGAAAACATTGATACTGTGAGGTGGTCGAACTAACAATTTTCCGCGAGACAACTTAGAATAGGACGGCTTCAAATTTTTTCAACTCGAAAAGCTTGGCCTCAGGAACCTGTAAACAAAAAATCGGAATGTTTATTGGATAAAGTATTTTTTATATTGCTTTGAATGAGACATACGGTGAATGAGAAAAATTAAAACGGTAACGCGGTCGAACGGAATGGCCGTTTTTTTACCAAACAGTGTACCATTTCCACCCCCCCCCCCCATTTTTTAATCGGTGCGACGGCCGTTCTACGGAACGGAATTCGGAACTTTATTTTGTCCTCTATTATAGTGCTCACACATGAGCAGTACATAATAAATGTATTATTCATTGGATACTGCAGAATATCACTGGTCTGGTTGGCGGTATTTATACTGGTGCCTGCAACACAGTCAACAGACTTGTAATATATTCCTGTATCAAATGCAATATATATATCCTGCATACACGTCCAGGACTGCCACAGACTTTCGCAGTCCTCAAAATAACTTGGGACTATTGAGGATGTCCCAAAGTATATATAATACACAAGTACCCAGCCACACAGTGGTACTAGACATATTGCAAAGTAAGAATACAGAAGCATAAGTTATTTATATTCACTAGCAAGTACCCCGCCACATAGTGGCGCTTGATGTATTGCAAAGTAAGAATGTAGTAGCATAAGTTATCTTACTCAGTTACCATTCTTTACCATAGGTTAAGGTCACATAAGTTTCCCTCTTTTATGCTAGGTTTAATACACAAGAAAGGGTAATTGCTGACAAGGCTACAAGTATGTTAATGATACAAATATTAATAAAAACCACTCACTATCATTACAAATGTTACACGCAATCTATTTCACAGACCCATGGGACCGTGGGATCCGATGGACAGTAAGATATTCATGTGTCAGTGAGAGGGACAGGTGGATATTCCGTGGAATGTCCCACGATCCCATGGGACCGTGGGATGGGACGGACAGTAGGACACATGCATCTGTAGAGGGACAGGTGGACATCCCGTGAAAAGTCCCATGGGGCTGTGGGATAGGATGGACAATCCCATGTAATCCCATGATCCCATGGACCGTGGGATGGGATGGACAATTTACGGCATTTCTGGACAGCCCTCGAAGCTTTGTCTTTTATTCCGTACTTTAGCCTTTCTTTTGAAAACTAACCCCCACCCTTTACTCGTCGATTCCACCCGCTTTTTAGTTATAGTTAATCACTCACCTTTTTGCCTTCTCTTCCTCTTCCATTTTAAACCTACACCAGGGTCGGCACCTATGGTGCGGCTGGTACGGCCATGGCCGTACCACTTTTTTGGTCTTGCCGTACTATTCTCCGAGTAAAAATTGAAAAGATGGTGGAATGGGTTGGGTTACGGCACGCAAATTTTTCACTTGCGCGTGGGCAGAAAGACAGAGAATGTTTGGTAATTTTATATAAAGGAACTGACTATATAACTAACTAGTGATGTGCTTGAGCACAAATGGCGAGCGAGCCTAAAGACTATACTATTTTTATATGAATGATTTTGAATTCTAACACTGAAGCTACTGAAAATAAGGTCGAGTTTTTAAATTACGCATACACTGTAAAGGGATTTCAGTACCATAGTAACAACTCGCTGCAACTGTTTGAATTGAAAGAAAAACAACAACAAAACAATACACGCTATTTAAACATTTTCTCTGTGATATTCTTTAGCTAAATAGTGGCTGTAAAGCTCAATGCTTTGACACAACTGGACATACACCTACACAAAACTTACCTTCGTGGTTAGTCTAGTGGACAATGCATTTTCAAGTAAATACTGTTGCGTATGGCTTATAACCATGCCAAAGAGCGCATTGACTTACCACCAGGGTCGACCACCCAACTAACACAAAAACGCGAGGGTCAAAGTACAAAAATGCCTTATCCCTTAAGTACATGAGCAATTTTTACAAAAAAAAAAGCAAGGTTTGTAATATTATTTGTTGCAGGCCAATAAAGCAAGGGAAAAGTAAACAATAAATATCAGAATACTCAGAAACAACTAGAGATTATTATAAAAATATTGAATGGTATATAATTGTTACTGGCCCCTTAATTAAATTATTTAATCTAAAATATTTCTATTTTTTTTACATTTTAATATTTATCTCGATAAACACTGCCTAGATTTACTAACTAATAATATCATTGGAAGAAGTTCCAGGTCTAGTAACGCCAAATACAATTTCTGCAACATATTCTTCGCCTACTTCACAACTGCTGGAGCAAGAAAGCGTTGGATATTCCCGTTCGCCAGTAATAAGGCTAAGAACCTCAGCAGCGGTAAGCTGTTTCTTGGACATTTTTTTTTTAAATGGGAAAAAATTTTCCGACCTAATTGGCGAGCTAGCGTAGCGAGCGAGACACTTACAGGGGTAACACAATCGAAAATCGGGGATGTTTGTTTATTTATTTATTTATATATATGGACGTACGTATGTCATCGCGTTTTTGTGTTAGTTATGTGTTCGACCCCGTTCCAAATTGGACTAAACAGAATCCTCTGGTTTATCGATCAGTACCCGTATCACCCTAGAAATTGAATTGTTTACCGTTTGAATTCTTTTGCGGGTGCAGTTTTTCTATTAGAGTTAGTGGCGGTGGTAAGTCAATGTGCTCTTTGTCATGGTTATAAGCCGTGCGCAACAGTATTTACTTGAAAATACATTGTCCACTAGACTACTGCGAAGGTAAGTCTGTGTAGGTGCATGTCCAGTTGTGTCAAAGCATTATGTGTTACAACCACTACTTAGCTAAAGAATATCACAAAGAAAACTTTTAAATAACGTGTATTGTTTTGTTGTTGTTATTTTCCTTCAATTCAACCAGTTGCAGAGAGTTGTTACTATGGCACTGAAATCCCTTTACCCTGTATGAATTTAAAAACTGGACCTTATTTTCAGTAGCTTCAGTGTTAGAAGTCAAAATCATTCATATAAAAATAGTATAGTCTTTAGGCTCGCTCGCCATTTGTGCTCAAGCACATCACTAGTTATCGAGCGAGCGAGAAACTATTAGGGGTGGATAATGCAAAATCGGGTATATGTTATATGTATGTATGTATGGATGGTACGTATGCCCTTTAAACGCGCGCGCGCGAAACATTTTTCTCCCAAAAACACGGCTTTTTAGGCTTGACCCCAGTTTATTCTGAAACTACAGCATTAAGGGAGGAGACCCATAGCAACCGTTGGTAAGGCTGTGGGAAGTGTTAAGTGCTACCTGTGCGTCGGTAAGGCAGACGTGCTAGTATCGCCTGAACGGGGTACTGTATAAACCCACTGCAGGGTCACGGGATGCAGTCTAAACTTGGAACAGTAATTCGGTGACGTAAGGTGAACAGGCCTACGTTTAGATTTTCTTGATAGTGTGCCAGGAAGCAAAGTTGACCTTAGTGGTCGGATATTTAGAAAACTAAAGTTGCTATAGCTAAAAACTAAACGTAGGAAGCGGGAACATAATGGGAGGAAGCCGTAGAGTCTTGAATCGGCAGAAAAGCTTGGACGGTTGCGGAGAAACAACACGAAATGTCCGCAGAAGTAAATCGCTCCTAACTGGGCTTACGAAGATGCAATTGGTCTGAATTTTGGTGTGCAGAGAGACCTTATCACCCTAAATAAATTCAGCATGTTAAAGAATTGCCACCGTTGCTTGAAGTTGTTTTTTTTTTCAGCATCAATTTTTAAGGAAAATGCGTGGGCCGGATGGGTCTCCACCCTTAAGCAAACCTTACTTAATACTTAAGCGCAGAAGTGTGAGAAAATTCCTGCGAAAACGCTTGCTTTTCAAGAAACAAAAAGTTGATTCGACCGGTTACTATGGCATTGAAGACCCTTTTCCAGATTTTATTTCAAAACTTCTCCGTTTTAAGGGATACGGAGTGCCGATTGTTGGTTGTCAAGAGTCATTGGTAGGCAGAATGCGGTAGTATTAATGCTAAGGAAGCTACTACTACTCCAGGGAAGCTGAGTTAAGTACGTAATTCCATATTTGTTAGCTAAATATGCAAAAATAACTCTGGCCTTTTTGTTTTGTAGCTAAGAGCTTGTTGTCAACAGTGACTGGTAAATTCAAGTAGTCAGAATGGCTCAAATTTGGTACTACAAAAGTTACCACTGCTCAAGAAAATGAGGTAAGAAAGTAATTTTGTATTTGTGTGCTAAAATTGATTGTCTTTTGTTTTTGTAGCTGAGAGCTTGTTGTCAAGAATTCGAGGTAATTCAGATAGTCAAAGTAATTTAAATTTGATACCACAGAAGTTATCAATACTCAGGAAATTGAGGTAAGTAGTAATTCCATATTAGTTGCTAAATTACAAATCTAACACTGAATTTTTTGTTTATTGTTAGCTGAGAGTTTGTTCAAGAGTTACTGGTAATTGAGATTATCAGAATGTGCAGATGCTTAATACTACAAAAGTTGCCCATTAATCAGGTAAGAGAGTGATTTTGTATTTGTTTACTGAAATAAAAGGTCACACCTGCTATTATAGGAACTAAGCTAAAACATAGTAACAATACTTAGTTTTATGTTACCTAACTAGCTATCAGGCTCGCTCGCCATTTGTGCTCAAGCACACCACTAGTTGTTTGGGAATATGTTTTGGGACGTACTATGTCATTTTGTACTTTAACCCTCTCGTTTTGTGTTATTTATTGGTCGATACCCCGGTCCCAATTGGGGGGGCAACTAAACAGATCCTCTGGTTTATCGATCAGTACCCGTATCACCAGAGAATGAAATTGTTTACCTTTTGATTCTTTTGACGTGTGCCGTTCACACGTGGACAACTTAAGGGACTATTCTATTTAGTGGGCGGTGGTAAGTCAATTGCGTTCTTTGTCATGGTTATAAGCCGTGCGCAACAGTATTTACTTGAAAATACACTGTCCACTAGACTACTGCGAAGGTAAGTCTGTGTAGGTGCATGTCCAGTTGTGTCAAAGCATTGTGTGTTACAACCACTACTTAGCTAAAGAATACCACAAAGAAAACTTTTAAATAACGTGTATTGTTTTGTTTTGTTTTGTTTTTCCTTCCAAGCAGTTGAGTTGTTACTATGGCACTGAAATCCCTTTACCCTGTATGCTAAATTTAAAAACTGGACCTTATTTTCAGTAACTTCAGTGTTAGAAGTCAAAATCATTCATATAGCAATAGTATAGTCTTTAGGCTCGCTCGCCATTTGTGCTCAAGCACATCACTAGTATATATCTGAAATCTCAATTGAACACGACTGATAGTCAGCTTCGCTCGCTCGCTCGCTGAATAAACTGACATCCCCGATTTTCGATTGTGTTACCCCTGTAAGTGTCTCGCTCGCTACGCTCGCTCGCCAATTACCTCTAACAAAGATCTCCTTAGGTGCTTCCCCCTTCCCACCCTCTGTTCGAAGCATAAAAGGTGCACCTATATTGGGGTCCCCTTACCTTATTGATACCGCTTGTTTGGGCGCTATCACGTTCCTTGCTTGTTCTGGCTGCTTGTTGACTTCACCATTATGGCTATAGCCCCAGAGAAGGATACCTTACGGAAAGAGTGTCCGGCAATCAACCGTGCACTGGCAGATTTGACGGACCTGCAGCTATTAGGCGATAACCTCGTGTCTTACGAGTTTCTTGCTAAACAAACTGTGTCTGGAATCCTTCAACTCAACGAGTCAAAGTATACTAAAGCTTCTAAACTGATGGCGGTAGTAGATACAGCCATTACTATTTCAAAGGACCAAAAGACTATTACTGATCGATTTAACAAATTCCTCTTAATGTTGTACGAGGAATTGGATTTACAAGATTTAGCACATAAGTTAGCAGACAGAAACAGAGAGATTTCAGGTAAGTGCTGACGATTGTTTATCAGCAAGGATACTAATATCTTCCATTTCATAATTGTGTTTATGCCCTTGCAGCGGAACGCAGTATAGTTTACAAGTCTCCTTTGCCAACTAGTAACCTCGCTGTGGCAACTACAGGTAGTGCTATTAAGACATAGGCTATCAATATGTGATGTTGAATTCTATACCTACATTGAGTACATTATTCCAACATCTATTGTAGGTTCATCATCATCACAATCAGCAACTTCAAATTCAGCTCAGGCAGAGCCTCAGCTTCAATTGGTTGAAGATGGCGGAGATTTGACTCTAGCTGAGATTTACAGAGCAGTTGGCATAAAAGAAAGTGCACTACGGGAACGAGTCACTGAGAATGGCTTACGTCATGTGGCTCTCCTTATTAAACAGCAAGATTGGGGGACCTATGCTACTGCTCTCAACATATCAGATAACAGTTTGAGTGACATTGAAGTGGATGTGCAAAGGGCACAGGAACAGAGATACCAGGGATTATTGAAATGGAAACGGAAAGTAGCTTTTCATGCTATATACCTTAAGCTAGTTACTGTGTTCTTTGAAAATGAGAATGCTGAGTTAGCTGAGGAGGTTTGTAAACTAGTGCGAGATGGAAAACACAAATGAATACGGGAACTTTTTAAAACTATTTTTAAATCGATATTTTAACTTTCACGTTGTACTTTGTGTGGTAAACTAACACTTATTTGCTGCGTAATAAACTTGACATCATTTCCTGTTTTGTATCAATTATTCTTTTTTCTATATATACCATAGTGCACTTTAATCATTTGAGTCGTCACCATTTTTGTTATATTAAAAACTTTGTCTTACATGAAAATGAACATTAATCGGTATTAGTACCTAAGATAGTACACTTTGTGTTTAGTGCTTCATAATAATCTAGGATTGTAAAATGCATGGCATGTAGCTAGTTTAGTTTCCACATGAGGATGAACAGCCATGTGCAGTTCGTTTGTTTTTGTTTTTAATATACCAGCCAGTTAGCTATACCTGTTCTCTATATCCCAAAGCAGGATTTTTATATTGGCATTAGCTAGCTGACAGAAATGTTGATTTATTAATTTTTTAATTCATTTTACTGAATCTATTTTCCTCTCCAGTAAATGTGTTAATTATTCATTATAATGATGACGTTCAAATCTCTTTACTGAAAGCAACATGATAATGATTGTCACACCTATTTCAGTAAGCCTTTATAATATCACATCAGACAGAATAGTAATTATCTAGTATTACTCTTTTTGTGGTCAGCAGCTGCTAATGCTAGTTTCTATAACAACATGACAAACACATGTTGAGTCTGTCACTGATATTCTTGTGCTTTCATCTGTGTAGCTAGCTATATAATAATAGAGACAAGTAAAAGCCAAGATTTATTTCAGGGGGGCAAGGGGGGCTTTTTGCCCCTCCCCCTTTGATTTGTTTTGATACCCCCTTGGAGTTTGAATATTTAATGGTAAAGTTATAAAATTAAAATCAATTCACTGAATATTGTCAAACAATTGCTCAGGAGAATCTGCTGATATTCTCATCAAGTGAGAAAACCGAACTCAGAAAGCCTCTTCCGCAACCGTGCCTTGGTATATCTCATATGTGAAAAGTTTCTCTCCACAGATGCCGTAGTACTAACAGGTATTATGAGGCAGACAGTGGCAAGCATCTTGAGATTTGGGTACAGAGTTCTAATCATCCCTGAAGTAGTTTATACTTTCAATTGATAGCTGATCGTAATTTTTGTTTTGTTTTGGGCAAGATATTGTCTTTAGTTCTCTCACTCTATAGTTTCACCTAATACAATTGCTTATTATGCACAAACTGAACCAGTTAATGTAGTAGCAGGCTTAGTTACTTTTAAGTGATGTGTGTCTCATTCCATTAAAGCCTTGCACTAGCTTAGAGAATATTGGAACTAAATGCCTAGTGTCATTTTTAAGAAATGAGGGAAATTATGTAAAAGAAATAACAATTTTCAAAGGTTTTCCAATAAAATGAGACTCGTTAATTTTGCAGTATGTATTGCAGTAAGTAAATGAAGCACCTAAGGTATGAACCTTCAGTGCTAGTATACACTAGCTAGCTACTAAATCATTTCTCGGACTAATCAGGTATCAATATAGCTGTGCAGTGAAATCAGAGGTGAATGCTGTCTTCACAAAAGGAAGTAAACATGCTTGGGACACTAACCGTTGCTTTTCACGCAAAACTTTAATTCAAGCACTCAGTTAACTTCTCAGAATAAAGCAAAACATACTGCATACTGCGTGATGATAGGCGGCAGTATCCACAATGCACACTGGTTTCACTTTGTCAGATACCTAACTGTATAAATAGTGATCTCCATATATGTATGTAGCTACCACCCCTTCAAGTCACAGCCACACCCTTTTGCTGTTCCCCTCCCCCCCCCTTGAAAAAATCCTGAAATAAACTCTAAAAGCAGCCAAAGCGTATGGGTGGGCGTGAATTAACTATTGGCATGCATGAGTGGGTGTGCATGAATTAATTAGTGGCATGCATAAATGGGTGGGCGGGAATTAACTCATGGCATGCGTAGTAGAACTCTACTAGAATGTTCAAAGTATTTCTTGACAGCTACATTTTAGCTAAATTACTTGTCAACTGTATGGTGAGTGTTGTCTCAAACATGTTTAGCTTCTCTTATTAAGACTGCAGACATAATTTTCTAGCACAAACTATATTGATACTTGATTACGTACTTTTCTTTTCATCCGAGAAATGGTTTTGTAGTGGCTACTATTTTCATAGTAGCGCTGAGAATTCACACCATTGATGCTTTAATTTTACTTACTACAAATGCACTAATGGGATTGGGTGCATGTTCCTAAAAAGCTAAAATTAGATGCAAAACAATGTTATCACTAATAGCAAAATTTTCTCGTTCTAACAGCCAATATTGTTAATTAAAACTTAACTAATAATTAACAATAATTGGCTTAGAATGAGATAATTTGCTATTTTTAGTCGTTTATTGTTTGAATTTTTGTTTTTTAATTCATTTTCTTTTTTTTGCAATAATTATTTTTAGTCACTAACACTTTTAGTGTCAAACTGTGAATTTAAAAAAATATTTAAAACATGATGGAGTTTGATGTGAAACTATGGCTTGTTACTTCTTCTCCTTTTCTTGACAGTGGTGAGTGGAGAAGATAACTGTGACATTGCCAGGCCGACATTGGAGCACTTTCTTTCCCCCAGAATAGACGTACTAGCCCGACAGTGAGTCTTGCTGATATTTGTTGCTGTTGATGAACCACTTCTATCCACTGTCCTAGGACATTTTGAGAGTGGGATAAATTCTGTCTGTGCCAGTTTTGAAGTACTTGTTCTGCGCCCCAAAATAAACTTGGAAGTCTTTGAATCAGCTGGGGTTGGTACGGTATGAACACTGCTGATATTTGAACCGGTCTTTTGTTTGGTCTTTGCCTGTGCCATTAAACTTATTGCTGTGGGACCGGTAGGTGGCATTGTAGGTATTGAGCTAGTCTCAGGTATTAAACCGGTCTCTGGTACTGAACTGGTCTCTGATAGTGATTGGGGAACTGTGTGAGTACCAGTTGTAGAGACTATGTTATTGTTAGCCGAGGTCAGATGTGATGAAGAATAGGGTGCAGCATTGAGGTAAGAATTACTGGCTACACCTACATTATGAACAAATAAATAGAGCACAAAGTATATACCAAAGCTAATAATACTGTACAATTAACTTACTATCAGAAGTGGAAGGTGATGAGTGCATGGATAGCACTGATTCTATCAACTTCCTGGAAAAGTTTTCTTTCACCTCTTTTAAACGTCCTTCCAAATCTCTCAGAGATTGCCGGGGTCTTGCTCGTAAATTTATTAATTCTGCAACAGCCAACTGTAAGAATATATAGGCAGTGTGTGCTTATGGGTAGAACGTATTAAATGCTAACAGTATTTTACCTTGATGCTGTCATAGTCTGTGTCAAATTCTGTCCACCATGGTGGGTTTTGTGGAAGAGGAATCTGAGGTTTAAAAATAGCAACTTAGATTAATTACAACACTTTTCAACAACAATTGTGTGTCCTTACTTTAAGGAAATTAGCAGCAAGCAAAATACTTGCACACATCAGCGTGCCAGATGTGAATCTAACACACAAGTTAGTTCGAAAACAATCGTTCATGTAGGACCTGTTGTGGAACAAAAATATTAAAATTACAATTCTATCTATTAATCATTATCTTACCAAGTCAACACGGCCATTTGCTTGTTCTCGTTTAGGTCAAATTTTGCCAAATAATCCATAAACATCTAAAGACACAGATATGATGCTTTATGAAATATAAATAATGAATAAACTTAAAAGAACCTTACCTCATGAGGTAGGTTGACGTAAACGCAAAACCCCAAGTCCTACAATTAAATGGAGTTCATTTTGCTATGGTTGAAAACTCACAGTGAGAAGATATTGTTCATGATCATGGAGGACTTTTTCAAGTTCATCATATTCTCCATCAGTTGGTCTCCTTTTTACTTGCATGTACCTATTTGAGAGACACGAAAGTCCTCTAGTTCAATATACTTAATACCATACTGATGTACTTACTTGGAGGTGCTGTTTTGCCTTTGCTTCAGATATAGTGCCATACATGGACAACTTCCTCAGTCAGGAGGTCAAAATCTGACACTATAGCTCCAAGAAAGATGCAAGCCATTACAATATTCTAGAAATAGGCAGTAAGCATTGTAAAAAAAATATAGATAATAAATAAAACAAAACTAACCATTAAGCTGAACTTCACGAAAGACCTAACATAGAAAAATCGTTGGAAAATCACTTGGGCAGTGGAAACACTAGCTTGGGGTAGTTTCAATATGCGGCCAGCCAGTTGAATCTGGTCGCATCCAGCCGTGCGGAGGTCCACTTCCAGTTCTTTGGGACATCCGTCCTCCCTTGAGGGAGTATCAAAAAGTTTATCTTCAGGAATGATGAAGTTGTCCAAATTCATCTTCAAATTCACCACGAATCAACCACGAATCAACCACGAATCAACTACGAATCAACTACGAATCACCAACTCTTCAGAAAACTGTTGTGTGACTATAGAACGCCGACGCTAGTCTTTTTATAGCATAACATTGACATGCGCATTTTGGACGCTACTCAACGGCCATGGCATTAATCATAGACCTCTCCACAGCAAAGACTGGAAAACAGCGTTGGAGTGGCGCATAAATTTTAGCAAAGCCTATTCTATTTCCAATCGACTTAGCTAACAAATTCACTAATCTAAGTTGAAAATTATTTTCAACTTGCAGCGCTGTCAATTTTACTTTAATAGAAGTATCAAACTCACTAATAGTTTTTCAGCTGTAGCTACTTGCATGAAATTCCTGCAAGATCAATTCAATTTTCACAGGTATTTATCCAAAAGTTCATCATTTATATACAGTAGGACCATGTGATATGGATAACGAAATTTAACCAGGAGTGGGTGTGAAGGAGGTTGAGAGGCCATCTTAAATCTCCCTGTCTCCAACCTTGCCCCTTCTCAACCAGGGGTGGGTGTGAGGGAGGTTGAGAGGCCATCTTACACTCAGCTTCACAACTCCTTTCTTCTAACCCTGATTCCCACCATCACTGGACCCTCCTCCTGTAACTCTTAGAATAATTGACGTCAATTGCACCCGCTTTTTATAAGTAACCAGCACGCTGTACTGATAGACCGAACCATACAAAGCTCATGAATTATTCATGAATACACACACCGCCGGTCATCATCGTCGTTACTGACATGCAAGCATATTATTATTATATAGTTATCATTCTCTACAGTTGAAGAAGGTTGCACCAGTTTCCCTCTCCTGCTCTCTTTTTTTTTTGCTCAACTATTTCATTTCTTTATCTCCCACCTTTCTTTTTTCAGCTCTTTCTTCTCGAGTCATGGAGTCCTTTCTCCTCCATTGTCTACCTCTCCTGCTTCTGAATCTTTCTGTCTTTCTATCATGATTGTTGACTTAGGCTTTGTGAATTTTCTACACTTTCACCTTTCTTTTTGAAACATTTTTTGAAATCTTTACTCGATTTGATTCCACCTTCTGTTTACAATATTAATCGTTTCCTTTACTTTCTCTTTCATATTTTCTCTTTCTTTTTGCTACACCGCCTTTCCTCGTCGATTCCACCAGCTAATTAACAATTTTTTTCCCTTCGCTTTCGTATTTTAGCCTTCCTTTTTTATTCCACCTATTTTAGTCTATTCCACCTGCTTTTAGTTACAATTACAGTAATAAGCTTCAGCATGAGTTTACGAGTATTTATTCGTACTCTTCTTTTACTTTAGGTCTACTAATCAATATAGCTAATGGGGAATATTGTATATATTATAATGAACCAATTATGACACTGAACTCAACAGACCACATCTTCTACATAAAGTAATGACTTTTGAGTCTGAAGGTAGTAAGTAATGTTGATATTTTTACAATTTTCTCATATTATATAACAAAGAGTCCTGCATTTTTAAAGTGGTGAAAGTAGTGAAGTTATAATTATATACACTTACTGTAGGTGACGAATCTTTTAGAGTATCCAGCTCATATACAAGTGACAAGATATCTACTGATCTGAGACCAAGTAATAATACAAGTGGAAATGATATCAAATGTTTGATTGAATTATTGCATGATAAATATTTGTTTCAGGTCCTCCACAAATAAAAAACTTAATCGTGTTGACTTGGACTAACAAAGATGGCCAGACTGAAACTCTGAGACTGAGAGATGACATGATTTCACGATGGCGAGATGTCGGACATTTGGTGGACATAAGTGCACCTCGATTGGATGGTATTTCGGCTCATCGTCTAGGAGATGTAAGGCAGTGTTGCCAAGATGTTCTACAAGAATGGATCAGTCGTGCATCATCTGATTACCCAGCAACATGGGAGGGTCTGTTGAAAATACTAAGGAGCCTTGAACTTAATTCATGCGCAGATTCTTTAGAAAGAGCGTTACAGTGCATTTGATTTCATTAGCACCAATTACACGTAACATGAACATTTTGCTGTTTTATTGCTATACTTGCTATTAGTTATTATCTGTCAATAATTCATAGAATGCAATGATCTAAAAATTGAATATATATATTATATATAATACAGAGGTGCACCGATAATTTATCGGTTTATCGGCCTACTTTTTCGATATCGGTATCGGTCGTCAACACTACCCGCCGTACCAATATAATTAACCGATAGAAAAAAATTCGTACTCGCCATGTGTACACTGAACGGATGAGTTTTGCTAACATTAGATTCTTCAGCATATAAGCTCTCCAATGATATATAAAACTACAGGTTTTAGGAGTCATAAGTAGAAATTAATAATTTCATAACTATAACCATTTCAAAATTCCTCTCTCTCTCCCTATAGTTACGTCTCCCATGTAGCCCACACATGTTCAAATGTGACCACTGGAAGGCTATGTCTACCAATGCACTAAAATAATGGAAGCCCTTAGCTGTCAAATACCATTCAAGAATAATCAAACAGCAAGAATAATCAAGCAACAACAAAAACAAAAATCCAATCAATCATTTTTCTTCAGTTAATCATCGTCATCTTCGCTGTCATGTTGGTTATATGGATTACTGCATAGTTCCACTTGGCATTGTCCACAGACTGTATGACCTGGTAGGCCATATCGCCTACAGCTACAACGAAGTGTTGTGCAACCTGTTGTACAGTTGCAGTGTATCATTTTTAATAGGTTATCCGGGGCAACATTTGTTTCTGACATTATTGGCACTAATACATTTTCTTCCACTCTCCATCCCCAATTTGCCGCATCCATGTTACCTCCCTGTTCAGTCCAGACCATGATCTGGTAGTACACTCTCTGACAGTGAAATTTGGTTGAGGATGCAGTAGGGGGCAGACGTTCTGGTGTCACAAATGATTTTGCTGAAGATAGTTTCTTTACAAACATTTTGTAGCGTAAAGATGGTAATGGTTCTGTGCACTTTGCCCCAAACAAAACAGCCATTGCTTTGCTACCAAGATCTTCAATGGTAGCTCTTGTCTTATTTGGAGTAATAAACTCATTTGAACAGGACTGTAGTAATTGATCACCTTTTACAAGCTTCTGGAAGGCTGCCTTCTTGCCAACACCAAAAATTCTGGAGGTCGTATCGCAGCCAGTAATGGCATGAACAAAAAGCAGTTGTGAACACAAATGATCGCCTAGGATTAATTTTAGGCGATTGATGTCGTATACTTTCGTAGTTTTAGCCTTATCTGAACGAAAATACAGATTCTTGCATTCTGTATGGGCATGGTAGAGGAGTAAAATAAACAGGTCGGTGTCTTCCCCAATCAAAGTGGTGGAGTGCAGACGAGAGGTTTCAACAGCAGCTTTAACAACGTCTACATCGGCATCCCCAGAAGCTTGGATGACGTTACAACCACATTTCCTGAGTCTATCACTAATCAGAAAAATCAGTTCTTGCTTATTGATATTGTGGGACAAAAATCACCTTTCTTGCCTGAAAATTCTGTTTCTTCAGTAAAAATAACAACTGGGTGTGTGGGGGTTCACGAGAATGCTTGGGGTTTTAATCTCAAGCCTAGTGCCCCTGATGAGTAGAGCTGCCACCAAGTTGTTCCGTAGGTAAGGGTAGAAGTATTAAGTAGCTACCCTTTATGCGATCCAGCACCCGTGGTCAGAGGTTAAGTGTTAATTTAATTCCGTAAACAGATGCACAGACACAAATGATAAATGAAGAACAGAACTAACTGAAATACTATACTGATACGACACATTATATTCACCCATATTGCAACAAGTAATTATATTTCAGAGGGCTCAGCTTCACACATCAACGTGTTTGGCCTAAATTCCATTGCTCAACAGCTAGATTTGTCGCTTGTGCGCATGCGTAGAACTCCATTTAACGCCCTCCAGGGCTTCCTATAAAACTCCACGTGCGCCAGCCTCCTTTGGCCTTTTTTCTAGCTCGACAGTTGACTGAGTTTAATTTTGCCTTGAGTTTTTTCTATTTGTTGCTAATGGATCAGTCGGAGGGTTCGTCCGGGGTACTGAACGCGGTGTTGGAGAAGCTGGAGGATCTCTCCAAGCGACTTGACGAAGTGGAGAAACCGTGCAGATCGAGATCCCCTTCGACGTCTAGGCATTCTCTGAGACCGTCAGCAGAGTCTGACTCCCGCGCAGGATTTGTTTCCACAATGTTCCTGGTTCCAAAAAAGGATGGGGGCCAAAGGCCAGTGGTAAACTTGAAGGCCTTGAACGACTTCTGGAGACAGTCCATTTCAAGATGGAGGGCCTTCACACTCTCAGAGATCTGCTCAAGCAAGGCGACTGGCTCGCCAAGGTCGACCTGAAGGACGCTTACTTTGCGATCCCAATACGGCGAGACCACCAGAAGTTTCTGCAGTTCATGGCGAAGGGCCAATTGTTTCACTTCACATGCCTGCCGTTTGGGCTCTCGTCGGCACCGTGGGTCTTCACAAAAACCCTCAGGCCTGCAGCAGCGGTGCTGCGTCGCATGGGTGTCCGCATTGTCTGTTACATCGACGATATTCTGGTTCTGGCAGAGACCAAGGAAGTGGCGAGAGAACACGTAGCAGCACTCAAGTTTTTGCTGGAATGCCTGGGGTTTGTGGTGCACCAGGAGAAGTCTATCATGATGCCAGGCCAGACAATAGAATTTTTGGACACAGTGGTGGACTCTACTGCGATGGAGTTGAGGTTGCCAGAGGCCAAGCTCAGGAACATTCGGGCAGAGGCCAGGAGAATGAAGAAAGAGAACTGTGTTCATGCAAGAGCGCTCTCGCGGCTCATAGGAAAGATGAATGCGGCATGCCATGCTATTCCACCAGCCCCACTGTTCTACCGACACCTGCAAATGGCAGTGACAACGGCTCTGAACAACAACAACCAGAGTTACGACTCGATGGCCCACCTGTCGCGGGAATGCCACGAGGAGCTGGACTGGTGGACAGTGCATCTGAGCAGATGGAATGGCAAGAGTCTGGTGTGTCAGTCGGTGGACATGATCATCGAATCGGACGCCTCTCTGACCGGCTGGGGAGCAGTCTGCGAGGAGGTTCGGACGGGTGGCCAGTGGTCGAAAACAGAGGCGATGTGGCACATCAACTGTCTGGAGTTGCTGGCGGCGACGCTGGCAGTGAAGTCCTTTGCCAAGAACAAAACGGACATTCTGGTGCTGCTCAGGATGGACAACACGACAGCGGTGTCGTATGTGAACCACCGTGGAGGAACTGTGTCCAAAGAATTAGTGGAGCTTACCAAGGACCTGTGGTCCTGGTGTCTATGGCGGAGAATCAACCTACAGGCGCAACACCTGCCGGGTGCTCTGAACGACATAGCAGATGCCGAGTCCAGGACTCTGACGGATCGGACGGATTGGATGCTGGACAAGGATGTGTTCTTCCAGCTGAATCGCCTTTGGGGCCCACTGTTGGTGGACCTGTTTGCCTCCAGGCTGACATGCCAGTGCGAAGTGTTCTACAGTTGGAGGCCGGACCCATGTGCAGCAGCCACAGATGCCTTTCTCCAAGACTGGAGCGAGTTGAAGGCATATGCCAACCCGCCCTGGAATCTGGTGGGCAGAGTGCTGACGAAGGTTCGGATCGAGAAGGCCACAGTGGTTCTGGTGGCCCCAGTGTGGAAGGCACAGTCGTGGTACCCGACGTTACTGGAGATGGCGATGGACTCGCCGAGGTTGTTTCCGTGGCAGCCACAGGCAACTTGCTCGAGCAGCATGGAGGCGCCAGCACTAGCCGCTTGGCTCGTGTCAGGGAACGCTGCGTTGAGCACAACCTTTCGGAAGGAGCTTGTTCACTCGTCGAGGACGCATGGAGGTCGAGGACGAACAAGTCCTACAACTCGCTGTTCGGGAAGTGGAGCAGCTGGTGTGGTGTACGGGGTGCAGATCCCTTTTCTGGACCTGCAGTGAATGTGGCTAACTTTCTGGCTGAGCTCTTTGAAGAGGGCTACAGTTACTGCTCACTCAATTCTTATCGCTCGGCCATCTCATCCGTGCACGACAAGGTGAACGGTGTCAGTGTGGGGCAACACGAAATGGTCAAGAAGGTTCTGAAGGGTAGTTTTCATAGGCGCCCTCCGTTGCCGAAATACTCGGGTGCATGGGACACCGGATTAGTACTGAATCACATTAGGAACATGGGTCCTAATGAGAGTCTGTCTTTAAGGTGGCTCACTATCAAGACGGCGACACTGATGGCACTGACCAGACCGTCCAGGTCGGCTGACTTGGCAAACTTGGACGTGAAGGCGCTCAGATGGTTGGACGACGGCGTCTCCTTTGTCCCTACGGCTCTGTCCAAGCAGTCCAGGCAAGGGAAACCTTTCCATGTATTTTTCTTTCCTTCGTTTCAGGAGGAGATCCTCTTGTGTCCTGTGGATGCACTAAAGGAATACATCCGACGCTCGGAGCCACTTCGTGTCCAGTCTTCGTCTAGACTGTTCCTAGGGATGGTGGCACCACACAAGCCAGTAGTTCCATGTACGGTAGCAAGATGGTTGAAAACAATGATGAAGGCATCTGGAGTAGACACGTCAGTCTTTGCCAGCCACTCGTTTCGTGGTGCGACTACCAGCAAGGCAGCCATGGCAGGGATGTCTACAGCGGACATTCTGAAGGCGGCAGACTGGTCATCGGAGTCAGTGTTCCGCAAGTTCTACCTGAGGCCTCGTCAAGAGGCTACTTTCGGCAGGACTGTCCTTACAAGCACAGCCTGTTCCGGGGATTGAAGCTACGAAGGACACGTTGATGTGTGAAGCTGAGCCCTCTGAAATATAATTTGAGAATGGCTCAGGCCACGTAGTGGCTGCCAGCTATTCAGAATTGTATGAAGAGGGTGAAGCTGATCACATCAACGTCCCACCCATGCCCCCCCGTGTATCATTCCTGTTGGACACTGGCAAGTTGTACTGTACTCTGTCTATCATATTGACTTATATTGCACTTGTTTTGTATCAAAACTTAAGCATGGTTTGCTCTTAAACATGTTTGTTTATTGGTTCTAATTAAGTGTTCTATTGATTGATGTGCATGCATTAGTGTGTTTACATGGTTCGCAATGTGCGAGCTAGTCAAAGGCCAAAGGAGGCTGGCGCACGTGGAGTTTTATAGGAAGCCCTGGAGGGCGTTAAATGGAGTTCTACGCATGCGCACAAGCGACAAATCTAGCTGTTGAGCAATGGAATTTAGGCCAAACACGTTGATGTGATCAGCTTCACCCTCTTCATACAATTCTGAATAGCTGGCAGCCACTACGTGGCCTGAGCCATTCTCAAATTAACAACTACATACGCATGATATACACTAGCACAACTCAATACAAGAAAGTTCTAGTACTGTCACTTTTCCACTCTGCTGTCTATATTCCCGCCGCTGCTGTCGATGTTCGGCCCCACAGGGTGGATGTTGTGTCCTCGTCTTTGATGAGTAGAGTCTTTAATGGATGGACCTCCACAATATCCATCAAAAACCACAGTTGCCATTCCATAATGTCGACAACTAAAATCAACATATAATTGTGCTATTGCACCATATGTATCTCCCAACTTCCATGGTAAGCGATATAGCAACGAACCCCCATCAAGGACATACCGTTCAGTTTCAGGAGTAATGTCAATGATGGCATCACCTGACACTTTGCTACAATAATCAATGATGGCATGAGATAACTGTGGCTTATCAGCCTTAAGGAGAACATCTTTGGCCTCAAAAAGAGCAGGAGGGAATGGACTAAGCTCATAGCTTATTACATCTTCCAACGAAAGGTCTCCTGTTTTGGACACAACAAGAAACCGTTGGAACAACAAAGCTGGATCAATCGTTTGTTCAGGAGCCACCCTGACAGCAGCAGCATCTCCAAGAGTCTTGGCTGTGTCTTTCCGTTTGAATGAGACAGTGAAAGCAGGTTGTCCAATCATTTTGTCCATAATTTTTCTTCCAACAAACTCATAATCATGCACATTCACATCAGACTTAGCCACTACACCATTAACAATATTTCTCAAGGAAGGCTCTTCAGAGAATGGTGTGCACACAATTAGTTTTGAACTAATCTTTGACAAGTCAGATGAATCCCTCTGGATCCTTGCTTCAGTGGATTCTTTGTGCTGCTCACTCATATACATGATACATATCAAGTAATACATACAAAATCACTGATTTGACTGACTATACTACTTTCGTCTCTAGCAAGCATCTAGATTTCTATGGCTTCCTGTTGTATTAGCTATGAGCTGAGCAAACCAGCAGAAGTTGGAAATCTTAGTCAAGCAGTATAGATATGACAGAGGAAAAAAATTAGATAGGAGTTACTTTAAGGTTGTTTGCTCCAAGTAGTGATGTGTCTCACCTGCTGTGTATACTCTATGGTAAGTAGGAGAACACGCAGTCTTACTTATTCATATCTGATAAGGCTCCAGAAATATCACCTAATGTACTCCAGAGGCCCTTTTCAATGTTAAGAGAGGTCTGGTGTAAGAATTTGGCCAGCTTGTCTGTTACCACTTGCTGTATTCTATAATGAGCAAAGAAATCTAATACTTGCATGACTTTGAAGCCAATTATTTCCTCATAATTTGAAACAATTTTAATTTTTTGAGCCAAAACAATAAATCATAGTGAGATTACCTTTGCCGTATTAATCTATCTGATTTTGGTGAATTACATACTAAACATTTAGTAACAGAAAAAATTTATATAATTAGAAAAACCTGTTTTTTTTTCTTAAAAATGACGGCCTTAGGTAAATTTAGCCACTAAGCAAAAATATTTTGCATGACCCTCTTTCAATATTAATAAGTACACCTTTAGTGAGCCTTGTGGTAAATTTGGTGCTTTTATCCGCCCAGTAACAGTAATTTTAATAATTACCACTAAGCCACCTGACTATCAATCTATATCAGTTTGTTTTTTTTTACCCAGAAGTTAATAATTTAGACATGATCATGTAAAATTCAACCAATAGCCTGTGGTTATCAGAATAAAATCTTCCCAACTGACAACAATTTGGAACTAATCATAAGAGGGTGTTTGGTTCGAGAGAGGTGATAATGGATTTTCTATTGTAGGGAGCAAGTGGAAAGTTCACTAAAATGGAGGTAATCAGTTTATTAGAAAGTTAACTATCAGAGGTTTTGCTGTGATGAGCAAGATTTAAATGTATGAAGCACAATACCTACCTGGGTTTGTGTAGTGCCACAATATCAAGCACATGTTAGGGCACAAATCATTATACCACGAGCTACACAATCAAATGTCTAGTTAGACCATAACTTCTACCCATTTTATTAATATATAAATCATCCTCTTGTCAATATTGACTAGAGATCCAATAATTTCATTGTACAATGTTTTGAGTAGTTTCTAAACTAGAAGACAGCATGTTATTAACTAACTAGTACTAACTCAGAGCACCGAAAACTACAATACCAGCTAACTGGAGAGCAAGTATTGAAATAGGACTCCAAACGTTCCAAACCTAAATTCTTCTGACAACGACAAATTATTTGCTAGCAGATTCCAGTGAAATGTTCCTTTATTATTGTATCCCAGTTCTATGGCTTGTGGTACCTCAACTCTTGCTACATCTATAGTGTGGTCCGGACTAGGAATAAGTGGGTGGCTGTATCCAAGTGGGTGGCTGTATCCAAGTGGGCGGTTGTATCCAAGTGGGCGGCTGTATCCAAGTGGGAGACTGCTTCCATGCTCAATATTTACCGTGCTTCTAGTCTCATGAATAGTGCTTTCCAATTGATGATCACCACTCTCTGTGCTCATGCCACAAGATTCCAGTTTTCTACTTACTCCTGGCTCAGAATTGAGACCACCATCTGCTTTATGGAATGTGTTATCCCAGCCATATTTTAATTTTGAAAAAATCCAGACGATGTTAGAGTGATTGACTGGCTTTGGACCAGGATCCGTCTTCCACCACGAACGGGTCAACATAGGGACTTCAGGCAATTGAGGGATCGGTTGCAGTGATCTAGGACTTCCAAATACTTGACTTTTGGTGTTGGTAGAGGCTGCTAGTTGTACAGTGGAGTTGGAGGTCCACATGGGGGAGGGGCTGCAGTCCAGCGGGAAACCAGGAAGGGAGGCCATTGATGAGGAAGAGGAGAGAGAGGAGAGGGAGGTCCAGTGGGTGTGGTACTTTCAGAGCAAAGCGAGTGAGCAGCAGCAAGCAGTGTGGAAACACACATCAGGTAAAGGGTGACACCAGTAAAAGCAACCTGAAATAAATGAATTTAAACAGTATTGGGTTTATAAACACAACAGAGGAAGAAGTAAAAACCAATAATTTATGCCAGAGAAGTGGTTTGAATCTGGCATGACTTGACAGGTCTGTTCAAGTAAGTGGGCTAGAAATGAACTTCGCACCTAGGGAGTTAAAAAAAAAGCTAGAGTCAAAAACTCACAGAACTTGCCGGTAACTTGCTGGGAATTGCTATTTTTTAAAAATGATACAAAGGGCTAAAGAATAGAAAAAAACATTTTCCACTCTGCCCGCACATGAACTTCGTTTTGATACGAATCAATCTAGCATGTGACGGGTAAACAATTCTCAAGTATTTTCTGTTCTCTTTCAAACTAATGGGAATCTATGAGCACAGCAACCTGCAAGATGAGGTTTGTGTTTCTATGCGTTTTTTTCAAGTTTATAGATCAAAGTGCACGTGTAATGACAACAGTTACATGAACATGTAAGTCAGTGTCTGTGCCTAGTAGCAAGCATAGGATGTGGGTGGTATTCTAATTGGTACAAAATAGCTCCAACAATATTTCATTCTTTAACAACATTCTTGATTAAATTGACTTAACCAGCTCTCGCAGCCATTATACATTCCAGAAGACACACATACTAAGTGGTAAATAAGATGTCTGGCTGAATGATGATGAGCTAATTTGACAAATCATATTGATAATATCACCTTGTCTATCTTCTTCCTCTCTTGACAATAACTAATGACTTAACAAGTTCTTCCATAAATTATTAGTAGTAGCTAATGGGGTCAAAAAAAAAAAGAGAGAGAGAAAAAAAGAGAAAAAAAAAATGCAACAGATTTTTGCTAAATAAATCTCATGCAAGCCACTCTGGAGTGTGACCATACAACATAACCTTTGCTACCATGCACACATATATAATATTATATTTAAACTATTTCTCAGACGTACACAACGAACATCATGTGCACACACACACACACTAAGGAGAAACTCGCATGATAGTTACCAGCTTACGGAGCATTGGAGCTCAATTACCCTCATAATAAAAAGGCATCGTACTTTGTTGGCTGATGCAATAATTGTTGGTAAAGGGTCAACAAATAGCTTATGTCACTTGAATAGATCAATGTTACTGTGACATCTGTGCCAAATCAGTCATTTACAGCAACTGACACTTCCTGAACAGAGCCTCACTTCAGTTACTATTTCTTTTCCCCTTCTGCGTTATTGGACATTCCAAGACCATTTCTAACTCACAAATCCACCTACAAGTTATGAAGCCGTAAAACAACAAGCTGTCAAAACAAGTATTAAGAACACCAAGATAAGAAAAAAAACAATATTAGCTACTGTAAGCTATTGTTATTATTGTTATTATTATTATTATTATTATTATTATTATTATTATTAACATTAGTATTTTATTATTCATCATTGTGACTTGTAGATAGTAGAACATCCATTTTATTAAATTTTCGGGTTCAGTTTTCCTATGAAACACATAAAACAACAAATAAAATGTTTTTATGGTTTTCAGGCAAAATTTTTATATCAACTACCTCCACTTGGGACATTGAATTATCGAGACTTTTTTTCCCCTCTCCACATAGATAGAGACTGTTGTCATCAGACTTCATCTAAGAGGTATGGTAAAGTGTTCTAATCCATGGATTGGGACACCATCAAAGTTGATTCTCGTTCCACAAAACAACAAGCTAAAAGCTTAATGCCGTGAAAAAGCTATTCTGTTTTGTAGTGAACTAATTTCTAAAACTATAAATGAAGTGAATTTGGCAGGATAGCTGCAAAGAAATATGCCCTCATCCTACCTTTTAGCTGTATTCCAATTTTAGGTTTGGGCTGAGCTGATTCTGAAAATCGAAGAGCATTTACTCAGAAATTATAGATTTGTGTGTTTCTCAAGTCTGATCAGCTAGCAGCAGTTTTTGGCCATTAGCTTTTTTCTTAACTGAAAGCTGAAAGCTGAATGCTCAATTTTATTACAAATTGTAAATCAGTTTTCAACTTTTGATAAAACTGGATTTCCAAATTTCCACTAAAAATACGGGATTTGGAAAAGCTGATTTCTGAAATTTGAGACGAGTAAATCAGAAATCAGGTTTTCATTTTTCTGAAAGCTAATTGGCTGGTAGGGCACTCGCCCTTTAACTTCAACTGAGCTCAAAGCTGAAATGGACTCCAAAAAATCATCTTTCAGCTGAATACCAAGCTAAAAATCTGAAAGCTGAAACTGGCTAAAGCAACGCAACTCAGTTTTCGGGTTTCGGGGTCAAATAGATCAAAATCTGATTTCACCCATAAAATTCGGGATTTGGAAAATCTGGTTTCTGAAATTCAGAGGAAATAAATCAGAAATCAGGTTTTCATTTTTCTGAAAGCGGATTGGCCAGATGGAGCACTCACCGAGGAGGCTAATAGAATAGCTGAGGAAGAACGCAGAAGAGCTGAGGAGGCAATTATAAGAATTAGTAGTCTACTGACAAAGGCTTATGATGAACAATTGGTTGTAAGAAGGGAAGATATAGAGTTGACTGGTCCTGAGATAAGCAGAGGTGGGTGGGCAACACTGAGTATAGCCAAGTTTAGAGGAGCACAAGTAGCAGTCAAAAGAATCCACAACCAGATAGTTAGCCGACACAATGAAGATCTCTTCCGCAGAGAAATGCAAATGGTAGCTAGGTTACATCATCCTAACCTAGTTCAATTCATTGGAGCTACACTTCAGGGAGATATGATGATCCTTATGGAATTGATGCCCACCAGCCTCAGAAAGCAAATTGAAACGGATGAGTATATTACTCCTAAACTTGTGAAACATACAAGTCTCGACATTGTCAGAGCTTTAAACTATCTCCACAACATGAAGCCAGATCCTATGATCCATCGTGACATCAGCAGTGCTAATGTTCTCCTTGAACCTTTACTGCCTCCTAAGTATTGGAAAGCTAAAGTAACCGACTACGGCTCAGTTAATCTAGTTCGCCAGCTCCACACTGAGAATCCAGGAAGTCCTGCTTATTCAGCACCAGAGGCAGCGATTCCAAGCCAACAGACACCTAAAATGGACATCTACAGCTTCGGTGTCTTGATGTTGGAGATGCTCACTGGTGAACTGCGAGCACCAGAAAATCGTTCAAGTTTGTTCCACCAGGTCCATCATAGACAGCTACTTCGTGTCATTCAGAGGTGCTTGTCAGAAAGGCCAATGGACAGACCAAGTGCTGAGGATATCATGTCTGAATTGTTGTAGACGAACTTGTTTTCCCATGCTGTAAAATGCTTAGCTATACTATTTATTTTATTTTTGTGTGAAGTTTCGTATTATTATAAATAAAAATTCGTTGTGTTTTGTAATATAAATCGTCATATTATTGTGTTTTAAAGTAGCTATTAGAGTTTTCGAAACATTGTCACTACTTTGTAATTTGATGCACTTATCTATTTATGATGGTTTCAAGTTTAATAAACTACGTTGTATTAAAGCATTAAAGGTACAATTCAAAAACACAAATGAGAGTAACAGTTTAATGTTGACATTGAGGAAAGTAGATAGGCCGGTGTAGTTGAGCTGTGGTAAAGGTTGTACCCAGTGGACAGCTGCATCTCTTATAATCCACTGCATTTTTTTGGTAAGGAATCACCATAAAGAATGCATAGTTATTGTCCAGTAGCTACAATAGTTTGATGCTGCATTCTTTTATGAAACCACCTTCAAATTCTCTCTTGCAGAATGACTGACTTGACTGATGAAGTACATAACATTGTAAATGCATGATTTTAACTACAGGACACTCAAAAGACATTGTAAGAATCAGAGCAATTGATTCTTAGTTGTTAAATGTATTATGGCCACCTCACACACATTATCACCATTTCACACTTTTGATTGTAATCCTATTCTTCTGCTTCTCAAAAGAAGTCAAATAGCAGAGGAGGCTAATAGAATGGCGGAAGAAGAACGCAGAAGAGCTGAGGAGGCAATTACTAGAATTGATCAACTGAGAAAGGCCTATGATGAGCAGTGGGTTGTAAGAAGGAAAGATATAGAGTTGACTGGTCCTGAGATAGGCAGAGGTGGATGGGAAACAGTGAGTGTAGCCAAGTTTAGAGGAGCAAAAGTAGCAGTCACAAAAGAATCCTCAACCAGATAGTTAGCCGACACAACGAGGATCTGTTCCACAGAGAAATGCAAATGGCAGCCAGGCTACGTCATCCAAACTTAGTTCAGTTTCATTGGAGCTACACTTGAGGAAGATATGATGATCCTTATGGAATTGATGCCCACCAGCCTCAGAAGGCAAATTGAAGCAGATGAGTATATTACTCCTGAACTTGTGAAACATACAAGTCTCGACATTGTCAGAGCTTTAAACTATCTCCACAAGATGAAGCCAGATCCTATGATCCATCGTGACATCAGCAGTGCTAATGTTCTCCTTGAACCTTTACTGCCTCCTAAGTATTGGACAGCTAAAGTAACCGACTACGGCTCAGTTAATATAGTTCGCTAGCTCCACACTGAGAACCCAGGAAGTCCTGCTTATTCAGCACCAGAGGCTGCGATTCCAAGCCAACAGACACCTAAAATGGACATCTACAGCTTCGGTGTCTTGATGTTGGAAATGCTCACTGGTGAACTGCGAGCACCAGAAAATCGTTCAAGTTTGTTCCACCAAGTCCATCATAGACAGCTACTTCGTCTCATTCAGAGGTGCTTGTCAGAAAGGCCAATGGACAGACCAAGTGCTGAGGACATTTTGTCCGAATTGTTATAGACGAGCTTATTTTCCCATGATAATATGCTTAGCTGTTATTATTTCTTTCAATTTTTGTGTGAAGTTTCATATTATTATAATAAAAATGCTTCGTGTTTTGTGATATAAATTGTCATATTATAGTCTGTTTTAAAGTAGCTAGCTATTAGAGTTTTTGAAACATTGTCACTAATTTGTAATTTGATGCACTTATCTATTTATGATTGTCTTAAGTTTAATAAACTATGTTGTATTAAAGCATTAAAGCTATAATTCAAGGATACAAATGAGAGTAACAATTTAGTGCTGATATTGCAGAAAGTAGATATGTATAGACATGCGATTATTTATTCTACAAAAGTTATCATAATAATTTTTGTCAGGCTCAGGGTACCATGGCCATATATATAACATGGTTTCAAGTAGTTGATGCCCATGCTGCCATTATTCTGTGTAGTTGAGCTGTGGTAAAGGTTGTACCCAGTGGACAGCTGCATCTCTTTAATCCACTGCATTTTTTTGGTAAGGAATCACCAAAATGATGTACAAAATCATTCCATAGTTATTGTCCAGTAGCTACAATAGTTTGATGCTGCATTCTTTTATGAAACCACCTTCTTCAAAATTCTCTCTTGCTGAATGACTGACTTGACTGATGAAGTACATAACATTGTAAATGCATGAATTTTAACTACAGGACACTCAAAAGGCATTGTAAGAATCAGAGCAATTGACTCTTAGTTGTTAAATGTATTATAGCCACCTCACCCACATTATCACCATTTCACACTTTTGATTGTAATCCTATTCTTCTGCTTCTCATATACCTTCTGAAACTTTCTCCCCTCTGTATGCTCTGTGTTGTTTGTGTCTTTTTGGTCAGTTGTATTATCATGTGTTTCTCTGGTGATCTTATAGGCCTGGCTTATAATAAGGCTGGTCCTCTGAGATTATGAATAAAATTAACACAAACTAGGTTACTTGTTACAATTTGTGTGAACATTTGTGCTTTCAATTGATTGGTTAGTTCATAGATCGTTATCCTCTTATTTGTGATTGGTCAGTTTTTACATTTCTATTTCTTGTCTTTGTGATTCTATTGGCAGTCTATAAAAGGACTGACCAGGGACAGTCATAGACTCGGACATTCTGACACACTTTTCTCTCCATTATCCTACACATAAATTTTAGCATATTTGGGTGGATCTAGCCAAGAAACAGAGGGCCCAACAATTTAGTCAAAAATTAAAGAACTGCATTGTAGCTAGTTTTGTCAAACTTTATGAGTAGAATATTTGTCTAGAGATAACTTATGAATGCACAACAATTTTTGCTGGTGGATGTTTAATGAGGTAGTATTGTATGAGCTATAATATATAGCAGAAATTGATATTGTATATGTATATTCAAAGCTAAACACACCGAGTCAACAAAATTACAAAAAAAAAATAATACACACAAAAAATTAAAAATTCTAGAATGATCACATAAATTCAACAGTCATCACTCAGCCTAACTTATTAATAGTATCTAAACAATTATAGTGAAAATTAGGAATGTTCAGCTTCTGAACTAGCAGAGCTATTGGTGGAAGTCACAGAACCACTTCTCAAATCTGCAGAAGAAATGTAAGCTGTTGAACTACAGCTAGAGTTTGTAGAACTAGGAACAGAGCAGGAAGAAGTAATCCTTTGAGTAGAGCAAGAATAAGCTGTACTGGAGCCATCACCAGCTGGAATGGAGTCAGTGGAAATAGGTATGGAAGAAACAGAAGCAGGATAATAATGAGCAGACACAGATGAAGAATCTGGTAAGGTGTTTATTAACTTCAAAGTTTCACTGCACTCTTTCTTGTGCTTGCTTTGACAACTACGATTGCAATACTGCACTGAAGCACACTTAATGCACTTCTTTAAATTAGATGAAGAAATGAAAAAAATTAAGGATGGATGTTATGATTTATACATAACAAGTCAGAAATGGCAAAAATATTGCTAAAGAATGGGGCTCAAATAGATTCGCTGAATAAGGATGGATGTTCGGCTTTATACATAGCAAGTGAGAATGCCATACTGAAGTGGCAAAAGTATTGCTAGAGAATGGGGCACAGGTAGATAATCTGGATAAGAATGGGTCGTCTGCTCTAATGGTAGCAAATCAGAGTGGGAATGCTGATGTGGTCAAGTTACTGTAAGATAATAGAGCTCAAATACATCTGAAAAAAAAGTTCATTCTGTTGATGAGGCTCAAACAGTAATGAAAAACAAAGGTTAGTTGCCACTTTTAGCTCATTAATTCATTAATATGAAGAAAATTATGCAAATGTAGATACTGAAAGTAAAAAGAAAGTAGTACAATTAAAAGAAGAGGACAAAACAAAAGAAACACATGATCACTGGTAGTGAACAAAGCAGACATGCCCAGGAGGCAGAAAAATGAGCTGAAGAGGCAGTTGAATAAGCAGACAGAATAGTACAGGAAGCAGTCAAAAGAGTACAAGAGGCAGGTATACGGGCAGAGGAGGCAGACAGAAGGGCAGAGGAGGCAGAAAGAAGAGCAGAGAAGGCAGACAGAAGAGCTGAGGATGAACATAGAAGAGCACAGGAGGCAGAGAGAAGGGCAGAAGAGGGAGAAAGAAGAGCTGAGGATGAACATAGAAGAGCAGAGGAAGGAAGCCAAATAGCAGAGGAAGCTAACAGAAAGGCTGAGGAAGAACGCAGAAGAGCTGAGGAGGCAATTACTAGAATTGATCTACTGAGAAATGTTTATGATGAGCAGTGGGTTGTAAGAAGGGAGGATATAGAATTGACTGGTCCTGAGATAGGCAGAGGTGGGTGGGCAACAGTGAGTGTAGCCCATTTTAAAGGAGCACAAGTAGCAGTCAAAAGAATCCACAACCAGATAGTTAGCCGACACAATGAAGATCTCTTCCACAGAGAAATGCAAATGGCAGCTAGGCTACACCATCCAAACTTAGTTCAGTTCATTGGAGCTACACTTGAGGGAGATATGATGATTCTTATGGAATTGATGCCCACCAGCCTCAGAAGACAAATTGAAGCAGATGAGTATATTACTCCTAAACTTGTGAAACATACAAGTCTCGACATTGTCAGAGCTTTAAACTATCTCCACAAGATGAAGCCAGATCCTATGATCCATCGTGACATCAGCAGTGCTAATGTTCTCCTTGAACCTTTACTGCCTCCTAAGTATTGGAAAGCTAAAGTAACCGACTACGGCTCAGTTAATCTAGTTCGCCAGCTCCACACTGAGAATCCAGGAAGTCCTGCTTATTCAGCACCAGAGGCTGCGATTCCAAGCCAACAGACACCTAAAATGGACATCTACAGCTTCGGTGTCTTGATGTTGGAGATGCTCACTGGTGAACTGCGAGCACCAGAAAATCGTTCAAGTTTGTTCCACCAGGTCCATCATAGACAGCTACTTCGTGTCATTCAGAGGTGCTTGTCAGAAAGGCCAATGGACAGACCAAGTGCTGAGTACATTATGTCCGCTTTGTTGTAGACGAACTTGTTTTCCCATGCTATTAAATGCTTAGCTATACTATTTCTTTTATTTTTGTGTGAAGTTTCATATTATTATAAATAAAAATTCTTTGTGTTTTGTAATATTAATCATCATATTGTCAGTTTTAGAGTAGCTATTAGAGTTTTTGAAACATTGTCACTAATTTGTAATTTGATGCACTTATCTATTTATGATTGTTTCAAGTTTAATAAACTACGTTGTATTAAAACATTAAAGGTACAATTCAAAAACACAAATGAGATTAACAATAGTGTTGATATTGCAGAAAGTAGATATGTACAGATATGCGATTATTTATTCTACAAAAGTTGTCATAATAATTTGTGTCAGGCTCAGGGATTCATGGTCATACATAACGTGGTTTCAAATAGTCCAGAGGCCCATCTTGACATTGAGGAAAGTAGATATGTATAAACATGCGATTATTTATTCTACAAAAGTTCTCATAGCATTTGTGTCAGGCTCAGTCATATTATAACAAGTAGTTGAGGCCCATGCTGACATTATCCTACGTACCTGAGCTGTGGTGAAGGCGTTGCCCAGTGGACAGCTGCATCTCTTAAAATCTCCTGCATTTTTTGGTAAGGAATCACCACAATGATGTACAAAATCATTCCATTGCTATTGTCCGGTAGCTACAATGGTTTGATGCTGCATTTGTTTAGGAAACCACCTTTTAAAGTCTCTGACTGAATGAATGACTTGACTGTTGAAATACATATCACTGTACCCTCTCATACAAATGCATGGATTTTAACTATGGGACTCTCAAATGACATTGTAAGAACCAGAGCAATTGACTCTACTAGTTGTTCAATGAATTATAACCAATGTGGGAAAGACACAAGTGTAATCTTCCCCACTACATAGAACTCTATCTTTAGTTAGCTGTTATTTCTATTCCATTTTTGATTACCCAATTAACCAACGACTTAGCACGTCACGGGGCATGTGACAATCACATGATTGTAATTATGTTGTATCATAATCATTTTTGTTCATCAGTCATTGTTCAATCCGATATAAAGTCAAAAACTTTTTATCGTACCTAGCAGAGTGTGAGGTGAAGAACAGACTCGCATCGGGATTGCTCCTGCCCCACACCACCTCACCCACATTATCACCATTTCACACTTTTGAAGAAGTTTAAGAACAGCATTATAGCTAGTTATATCAAACTTTATGAGTGGAATATTTGTCTAGAGATAACTTATGAATGCAGAACAATTTGTGTTGGTGGATGTTTAATGAGGTAATAAAATATCTATAAAACATAGCAGAAATTGATATTGTATATGTATATATTCAAAGCTAAACACACCGAGTCAACAAAATTACACAAAAATAATATACGCACAAAATAAAAATTCTAGAATGATTACACAAATTCAACAGTTATCACTCAGCCTAATTTGTAACTATTTAATTAAACAATATTATAGTGAAATTTAGGAATGTTCAGCTTATGAACTAGCAGAGCTGTTGGTGGAAGTCACAGAACCACTTCTCAAATCTGTAGAAGAAATGTAAAATGTTGAACTACAGCTTGAGTTTGTAGAACCAGGAACAGAGCAGGAAGAAGAAGTAAAGCTTTGAGCAGAGCAAGAAGAAGCTGCACTGGAATAGCTACAATAATTCAATTCTGTTCCTGATTCTGAATTTTGACATACAAGTTTTTTTGGCTCTGTATGTAGGCAATTTTGCTTGTGATTCGGCTGGTCATATTTGAGGCATTCTTGGCTGCAGTATTTAGAACCTCCACACTTGCAGCTTGTAATCTTGACTTTCCTACTGCCCAAATGTTTATTGCAGTAGTTGCACTTGGGTTGAGTTATTTTAGCTACCACACACTCTTTTTTATGTGTCTTCCAATGTGCAGTCTGGCATTCTTTGCTGCAATAATAGTAAAAGTAAGTTTTTTACAATTGGTGCATTTCTCACCTCCGACAACTGGCATAAAGTTCATCGTCATCAAGCGGAACATAGGATTTTTTCTGGCATAGAGGACCTGATCTGGGTCACGAAGGAGAGCATACACAACAGTTCATGTAAATGCGAAGTCCAAATTTGATTTCTGCAAGAGCATAAAAGTAGAGCTGCTTTTAGCACTTTGTAATGTTCCATTTGTGAGGCGAGCAAAGTAATCAAAGACTTCTTTTTAAATGTCCAGCGATTCTTTATCCACAGCTAAAGTTCGTTGATTTGAACTGTTTACAATGCTTCTCCATTTAGAAAGTATGCTTGACTTGTAAAAACTGTCTACAAAGCAGTATGCGAGATCAATGGCTGGAGTTTTGTGTCTGTAGTCAAACAATACCTTGTTGATGATTATCAAACAGTTACAGGTACCACCTGTAGTTTGAACAAAGAAAAAAGATGTCTTAAGTGAAAACTTAAAGAAAGACTGCAAGAATTCTCGTAATACTATATCTGCCATGCCTAAAGGAGCAGCAGATCGCTGAGTCAGTGGTTTGGTGTTATAAACAGCACGGTTTTCGTCAGTGATTTGGATATTTCCATGGCTAGTTATGTAGGAAGGATTCAAGGTGTATAATGGAAGGGACACAGTGTGATCTGGAGTAGCTATGAAACATGGTCTCTCTTCTTTAAAAGAATAGGGCAAGCCCTAATTACTCTCACGAAAACCATTTATGAACAATTAATTAACTAACCTAAATACAAGTTTACCGATTCAATTAAATACTTAAATCTGCATAGTGTGTGCCCCCCTCCCCCAAACAATAAATCTTAGGAAGGTAGGGGGTATGCCTCCACTTCCATCACCGCTGAGAATTACACATCTATACTGTAAGTCTACTGGCTGTACGTATTCAATATTTCATGGAACATCCTATCAGTCTCATTCTCTGATTTCAGTCACACGAGAAGCTACAATCTAGTTAGCTAGCTGTAGCCAATAGCTATGACATTCCATTCAGGACAAAAATGGCAAAAATTATTCATTCTCAAATGATCATGGATATTTCATGGCATAAGGCATTCCCATTCTCAAATCTCAATTTTGTTTGTTCTCAAATGACCATAATAGCAACATCATATCCATTGCACAAAAATACTGCCACCTTAGATGCATTTCTCAAATACATTCGCAAAAATTGCTTACTCAGCATACCTATTGGAATGTAATATCGAATAACTGGATATCCAATTGTGTCCTGAATGAAAATACATAAATAGCAGCATATGGGTAGCCAAAAGAATGAATCAATATGAGCAAAATTTGCTGAATAACGCAAAAAGTGCTATTCAGCTGTGTAAATAGGATTAAATTGATTAAACTGTATAGGCAGCTCAACTAAGAAAAGTCCGTCAGTAACTAAACCATTAGAACCCTGACAACCGGTCAATTGAAGAAAAATGCTTAGGACAAAGAGTAATTTACCAAAGTCACTGAAGCCATATTCTTCCTTTTTCATATCTATACTTTATAGGCTAAAATCTCCAACTTCTGCTGATTTGCTTTTGTAGAAGTCATTAAGAAGTCTATTCTAAATATATCAAATGACAATGTTACAAGACATTTGCCCATTTTTTCAGGATTAAAAAATTCTCGGAAGGCAAGATGGAGTAAAATGGGTAAACAAGAAAAGCACAATAGTAAATTGATTGAGCAAAAAAGAATAGTAAAATAGGAAGGAAGAGAAATCCAATGTTGTCAAGACTTATCTACAAGATTCTGAGGAAACACCAGTTCTATCAAGTTACCCTCCTAATAATTATTGTGGGGAAAAATGGGCATTCCATCTAATAAAGGCAAATGATAGTACTATTTTTAGACAAGAGAATTATCTGAGTTTAGACCATGAACCTGCCGTTAGGCTGAGCAGTTGGAGCTTGCCCCACTTGACAACATGCAGACATTTTACTTAAGTCATTTACTAATTTTTATGTATATACATCGTTTGTCACTTGTTTGAATTGCTGTTGTGGAATAACCCTTGCCATAAGTCCTTGCTCCTATTCATCACCACCAGCCTGTAGTTGGTTCTATAATTTCCTTTCAGCTTTTATCCAAATACAGATACATCCTCTTAAAATCCACTACATCTATGTTGTAAGGAATCACCAAAATGCTGGACAAACCATGCCTCATAATTCTCCATCATCTACTAATAATGGTATCATGATATATCTCATTAGATTACATATTGTCTTCATGAGAATAGACAGCACATTATAGCTGTAGCTAAGGTGCAGTGGACACCCACAAATGCCACTCTGAAATGTGAAGCTTCAAACTCCATCACTACTCCCTTTTCATTGATAAGGACCTATTCAGTAGTTTTACTTTAAGTATGGCCAAAAAACCAACTAGCTTGAAAACTAAGACAACAGAAAATATCTGGGTCACTTATAGCTATTGTCCCATTAGCTGCATGTGAGTTCCTGTCCTCAAAAGTCTTGATGTTGCAGAAACGTCCCTCTAAAGTTGGTAACAGCAAGTAGTATGCTGCCAACCGTCAGCACCAATGCAGTAGTATTGTAGGTCCACCCACTGTAACTATCCACCCTCTATTCCTGGCAATAGTATGGAGTAGGTTTATTAAACATATACAGAGGCGACATCATACAGATTTGAGTTGACATATGCAAAAGTCCCCAATGCAGGAGTAGCACTGGCTTTTATAGAAAGGCTGTGCTACTCATGCTCACAAAAGTAAAATTGTGGCAATATTTTTAGTTTGTGAATCTGTAAGTACTTTAATGGGAGTTTAATAAGTTTAATTTCTTCTCCATTAGTTTGAATGGAAATCAATTAGAGAGTTTCTTATCTCTCCTCCTGTGGTAGAGTGTCTTTGTTGATCTTGAAGTGAGGCAATCCTCACTGCAACAGGTTAATGCTGCATTCTCTTAGGAAGCCACCTTCTTCAAAGTATCTTGTTGAATGGACTGACTTTATCACTGTACCCTCTCATACAAATGTACAGCAGATTTTAACTACAGGACACTCAAAAGACATTGTAAGAACCAGAGCAATTGACTCTACTAGTTGTTAAATGTATTATAACCACCACACACACACATGAGCATAAGACCTCATTATTTTATGGGACCAAGTTTGCCCCACGAACCATAACTCATTAGCTGAACGATTTAAAAATTTATTGTTTCGACCAATCCTGAGGTTATTTCATCTTCTATCGCCTTGCAATACTCATATTTTTAATACACAATTTGCAGGTCGCTGTGCAGAAACAGTGCAGAAGCAGTCAGGCCTCGATTATCGCCCAGGACCACCAAATATCTGCCCGTCGCAGTAGTGTCCACTGCATTGGTTATAGGCCTGTGAACAAACATTCAACCCCTACTCACTTCCATCGCAAAACTACACTATTTAAATATCACCATTGAATTTTTCACACACGACTATCCTTTACCAAATTTATTCCATAGAATTCTTGTCACACTTTTATTATGTTCGTACTTAATTTCCCATAGGAAATTAGGTACTAAGTATAGCCAAAGGTAGTGGCAAAAAAAAAAGTTTTTCTGTTCAACCTCTATGACCATACTTAGCTTCAACTAAATTGCCCATTTACTATTCAATTGTTTCGGATTGAAGGTGGGGGGGGGGGGGGGGGGGGTGGGCAGTATAATGAATTTAGGGACTGTACAGAATATTGTTTTATTGGAATTGTTTTACTGTACAAAGAAGAAGGCAAGCACCCCCCCCCCCCTCAATCTAAAAAAAACAACAACAACCTTGACCAGCATTACCACAATGTGCTACTGCCATTGGAGTTTACTTCATTTTCATTGGAATGCCAACAAGAAAAAAAGAATCGTGACCTACAAAAAAATGAAAGATCAAATGCTACGAATCAAAGTTCAGAGTTCAACATATGGGACAAAGTTTATTTTTACCATTGGGGTTTGGTACGACACAGTCTTCATGAATCCACCTTGAACAGATGAACTGAAGCCATTCTCTGCCCGTTCCTTCGTCCTCTTCAAAAGAACTGAAGCAGACACAACATTAATCTGTGAATATGCTACTGTCCATTGTAACTTTTGATCTCTTGTGCAGAGTACGTCTACTTGTAATCTTGCTCCCACCTTCAACTAAATTCAAATGTCCTTCATTTGTTGAAGTTTCAGTAGTGACCTCTCGAGAGCGTTTCTTGCCTGTCACAGCTTTGTGTTGTAAACTTTTCTTAGCTTTCTCCTCCTCTGCCTGCTTT
>WLWD01002541.1_pt1 | contig 41099 bp, 31 predicted proteins | sample 6712731 | NCBI WGS metagenome assembly WLWD01 (sample SAMN12718690, study PRJNA576275) | sponge metagenome | isolation source: marine sponge | host: Mycale hentscheli | place: New Zealand: South Island, Marlborough, Capsize Point | collected 2014-11-01
CTCCCTTGAAAGCATCAATTGAATAGGCTATTTATTTTATCGTCTTTGTTGTAATAGAAGGGAAAGTGATTTTTTCGTTTTATACTCCTATTCGCTCATTGTATACCTAATTGATAGACTACCCTTTACCTAATTTGTGCCGACATCCTATAGATAATTTGTGCTGACACCCTTTACCTGGTTTATGCTGATACCCTTATGTGTTATGCCGATACTTTTCAGGTGCCTTTACCCAATCACACTGACACCCTTGGTCTGATACTTGCCCGTTTAGTTTATACTGATATATTCTAAATTATTCTGATATAAATTATATTTATACCAAGTAGCTTTTAGACTCCTCAATATCCTTTTCTTCAATAATTGGAATTACGTGTGAGAAAAAATTCTAGCTAGTGCTGAATACAATAAGACTTTTTTTTTTGTAATAATGACAATAGGTTTGTTCATAACTCTTAATTTTCTGTATCTCAGAAGCCTTAGCTAACAATTTTCTGATTCCACTGTAAGAATTTTCTGATCAACTTTTCAGATACGTAGACAAATTGGCACAAATGAATAGAACTAATTAAAATATCTAACTCATAGCAAGACCTCCCAGATTATTTGTATTTATGACCTGTTGGGTAATGATATCTCTGTAATTTGATTTTTTGTTGTTGTTGTTGTTGTTGTTGTTGTTTTTCATTGTAATAATGAAGTATATTTTCTCTTATAGGCCAGAATGTAGAAACTGAGCCTAGTGATGAAGGTAAGGCAAATATTTGTGAATATTTTACATTATATGAATTCTTACTGTTGTTTGTGTACATTAGATCAAGTGACCGAGTTTCTATTTGCGGATGAAGGCAATGAAGACAATTAGAGACTTAATTTAACAATTACTGCATTGCTTGTTTTATTTGTTTGTTTGTTTTGAAGCTATTTCCAATTAAAAATTCTGTTGAGTTGATTAACCAAGTTATCAAGTGGTTTTCATGAAGTTGGCAAACTTATACAAGGGGGTTATCACAGAAGTTCCAGACCTGTCAGGGTGGTTACCAAGGCGTTGCAGATCAGTTATAGTGGTTACCTAGAAGTTACCAATCTGTTCAGGTAGTTACCAAATCGTAACAGACATGTCATGGAAGTTTCCAAAAAGTTGCAGACTTGTTAAAGTGGTTTCCAAAAAGTTGCGGACTTGTCAAAGTGGTTGCCAATGAGTTACACTCAAGGTTTGCAAGTTTGTTAACTGGCTTGTTAACTAGTGTCCGTTCCAAGAGTATACAAGCTAGTTACAAAAGTTGTTAACCATCTGCTAACCAAGTGTGAACTATTGGTTTACAAGCTAGTTTGCAATTTGTAAACTCTGGCTTTTGGCCTTGTGAAAAGAAACAGGATTGCACAGGGGAAAATTAAAGCGTGAAGAACAAACATTGAGAAACAACATTAATATGAATAGAATTAGCCAAACATGATTACTTCACTACACTAACAACTTAACAACTCAACTTAAATTACACAAAAATGCACTAATGAAATGAAAATGTATTCAACTGTTATCAACTGAATGTGTCCTTGAAAGTTCAAGTGATGAAATGAAAAGGTCCTTGAGGATTTGTTGCCAAGTATAAGCCTCTTGTGTTCACAAATTTACTGCATATAAATTTCAAAAATTTCATAATAATAATTATTTTCTGTTTATTGTTCTGAAAAATAAATAGTAACCATGGAAACCACATTTTAAATAACAATAGCTAACTTGTACAAAACAAATCCATAAATACAAAGAGATTAAATTCATTGTAGTATTGAACAGTTTTTTAAGTGCAACTGTTCTATAAATTTAAACTGTGAGAAATTTAAAATATTATATATAATGGGTATTGTATTATTAGCTACTCAGTTACACCCATAAGGTGTACATTGTAACAAACTTTTGCAATAATTTTATAATATAATTATTTACTTTATTTTTATTTTGAATACAAACGACAACCATGGAAATGAACATGAAAATTAAACTAGATCACTTGTACAAAAAAATCCATAAAAACAAGGATAATAATTAGTGAATAGGAGAAGTAAACAGTTTCTTAAGGTTGCTATTCCCACCATGCCCTCCCATAACAAGGACCTTGCCTGATGCCATGATACAGGTAAAGTAACACACTGCATGTGGTAGTTGTCCAGCCTGGACCCATTTATTAGTCTCAGTGACATAGCGCTGGATGGTGGACACTGGCTTCAAATTCTTCATGTCCTCACCACCGACTGCCATTAGAGATCCTCCAATGTTGAGTGGACAGGAATCTTTACAGTTGAGTGAAGGTAGTTTGTTCCATATGTTGGAACTGTCTGATGAGGAGTGTGAAACAAGAGCCTCCAGAGATACACTATACACATTAGCACTCTCACGCCATAGTGTCTCACACACTCCCCCCATGAGGTACCAGGTATCTCCAATTGTAGTAGACTGCATGCTGCTCCATGGTGTTGGTGTAGATGGACCAGTGGACCACTGCATGTTGGATACATCAAGTACCTCAACAATTTGTAAATAACCTTCATGGTATCCACCAGCCACCACCAGCCAAAGTTTATATGAAGTAACTGAAGGCCACCAGCGAGGTGTAGACATAGGAGGGAAGGGGTGTGTCCACTGGTTGCTATCGGGTTGCCACTCTCCTAGCTCACAGCTGTCAGAGTCACCACTATATCTTCCTCCCACCACAACTAGTTTGTTGTTGATGGTAGTCATAGCAAACAACCTGGTACTGTATGGAGGTAGAGTGTGCCACTGGCAGGACTGCATGTTGTAGGCCATCATTATGTAGGCATCCTGACGTCTGTCAGTCCCTCCTCCTCCAACATACAGCGTATCATTTATCTCTACTGATTGGATGTATCCATTCATAGCCACTGGCATGTCAGGGCCACGCCTCCAGTCTAGTTCTAGTGGGAATGTCTAAAAAATGAACAAATACATATACTGTAGTAAATTTATAATATCATTACTCGTGTTAATATTATATATAAAAGATATTAAGTTAATTTCACACTGTGTTCATCAAATAATAAAAATCATTGTGTTGCCATGGTTACTGTTTACCTGTTATTGACAATTTTGATATGATTTGCATAATAATAATGCATACACAAATGATATGTTATGTTTATTTCATAGCTATTTACCTGGGATAAACAAACAAAATAATATATATATATAATAATATAGCACTGAGTAGGCCCTGCCAGATTATGCTAGCATTTTTTCCTGGAATAGTAGACATGAAATAGCATAGTGGAATAATTCTAGAATAATAAGGGTATTGAGGAGAATAATAAAGGGAAAATGAGAATAACCAGTTCATATAATCCTTAATTATAAAGAAAATCAATAATGTCAATAATGCTTTCCTTTTTCTTTTTTTCTTTTGCAACAAAGGATATAAAAATGTGTAGAAATGTGGTTATGAGGTAGATCTTCATTACTTGATTAAAGCAGCTGGATTAATTGGCCACTCTTATTTTATTTCCAAAAAGAAAAAATGAAATTTTGAAATACTGGGAGAGCTGTCAGTCAGGCTCAGAGTCAGCAAGTCATATTGAGAATTATGCTAAATGGATTCTCTTCTTGAGCAACTCAACAATCATACTGCATTAGAATTGACAAAAAATGTATTATTATTACCAGCCGACCTACGAATGTGAAGGGAAGAGAATGTGGATCCACTGCCGAGCATATTAAATTCTTAAATACTGTAATCCACATTTCCCCCAAATGTTCGGTAAGGTTTCTCACAATTGAACTTTTTCAGCTGCATGTTTTTTTTCCATTTCATTGAACATTTTTACGGGTTGTTCAAGGTTTTCACTGAAAGATTAGCTAGCTATATAATATAATCAATAGGAGATTAATAGTTGTACTCACTCATTTCATAATGTAGCAACTCTATACAGCTAGCTATACTGCAGTCATCACAATTTCACTTATTTCTATTTAGAATAACAAGAAATTTTGAAATACTGGGACAGCTGTCAGTCAGGCTCAGAGTCAGCAAGTAATATTGAAAATTATGCAAAATGGATATTCAACTTGAGCAACTCAACTATTCTCATCACAGCAGTACATTTTATTGCTTTGCCTTTTTTTATTGTTTCTTAAAATAGCTGTGCTACATGTATTTTTATTATTATTATTTTAAAAAAAGAAAGAAAATAATATGAAAATTTATACAATAATTATACCAGTCATTCAGAATAATAACTCAATTTTTTATAACAAAAAAAAGAATAATTATAAATGTATTTCGAGCATAATCCGGCAGACCCTAGTATTGAGTCAGAGTGTGATATGGCAAAATGTTTCATGAGCAGATTAATATATTTAGCTAAACAAAATAAACTAGAAAAATGGTAAACTGAACTTAAAAGGGCCATTTGATTTTGAGTTTGCCCAGGAAAAGGGACCTTATGGTGGTATAAACCAAAAAAATGAGTTTTTTATGCTAATAAAAAGCTACAATTTATCTCATCTTAGTGCTAAATTACTGTAGGATAAAACCTTCGATGTGCAGAGAAACTGGCAGTTGAACTGGGCTTTAAATCGTGCAGAAGCTTTTTAATGGGGACTAATGAAGCTTTGCATGGAGTTCTTATTAGCTTTCATAGTGTCTCACAGCCAGTCTTGTCGGAATCCTTAGGTATGCTGCTCGATGTTGTGGTAAACTTTCAGCCAGAGGTAAGCTGTAGAGTGCATGCAATAGTCTCAAAGCTATGCCATTTTTGCTCCGTCCATTCCCTGTTTATTGTTTTTCGAGAACAAGAGAAAAAAAAAAGTAGCTTGTCTTTGCATGGCATGCTTGGGGTCTTTATAAAGTTGTTTTGACATTTGAAACTTGGCATAGACGTGGAGTAAGGATGACTAAGAAGACTAATTCTGCAAAAAACAGAAAATGGAGAAAGAAGAATTTTTTCGATGACTTACTTCTGGAAACTATATCTCATTTTCAATTTTTGCACCGTAAGGTCCATTGTCTCAGACCCACTACATATATATGTATAGCTGGAAGAGTAGCCAAAAATCTTGACAATCCTAGTGTGTCTCCTTTTAGTCTTTAAACTCAATTCCCAGACTATCATGACATAACCAATCCATCTTACACTTTATCATTAAAACATATTAGACGTAGAGTTGTCAGTACTCTTGATAAAATATAAGGAGACACCGATTATATGAATGCAAAATACTTACCAATGATTTCTTGCCAATAGACACTGTGGTGATATGCTCCAGTTCCTTTGTTAGTTGCTCCACTTCAGATTGGAGTTGTTTCTCTCTTTGACGGCGAAATTCTAGATAAAGCTTTTCTTCGTTGTGATGAGATTCTAACTGAATTCTTTCAGCTGCTATCTGGTTCTTCAGTTTATTGTTCTCAATCTTCAGTTGATTGATCTCAGTCTTCAGTTGATTGTTCTCAGTCTTCAGTTGATTGTTCTCAGTCTTCTGTTGATTGCTTTCTGCCTGTACTTGCATGATACTTGTCTCCAATTGATGTTTCTCTTCAATAAGTTGTGTATTTGCAGATTCAAGCATCTTTTTGTCATTTTCTAGCTTTGTATTTTCTTCAGTCAATTCTTTATTTTCTGTTTCTAATCTATTCTCAGAAATCTAATAATATAATACATCAAATGAAACACAACATTTAAAACAAACAATATTATATAGTACAAGTACCCCACCACATAGTGGCGCTTGACTTATTGCAAAGTAAGAATGCAGTAAGTTATCTTACTCAGTTATCATTCTCTACCATTGGTTAAGGTTACATAAGTTTCCCTCTCCTACTCTTTTTTCTGAACTATCTGAGCTATTCTTCCACTCACCTCTCTTAACTTCAGCTCTTTTTCTTGAGTCATGGAGCCCCCTTTTACTTTGTCTATCTCTCCTGCTTCTGAATTTCTTTCCTGAGAAACGTTTGTCTTTTATTTCGTACCTTAGCCTTTCTTTTGAAAACAAACCCTCAATTCCACCTGCTTTTTAGTTATAATTAATCGCTCGCTTTTATTTTAAACCTTCACCCTTTACCTCGCCGATTCCATCCGCTTTTCAGTTACGATTAATCACCTTTTACCTTCTCTTCCGTACTTTCACCTTCCTTTTTGAAACCTACGCCGCCTTCCATCGTAAATTGCACCCGCTTTTTAGAGAAGTATCCAGCACGTTCTACTGATTGTGGCAATACTTTACCTACCACAAATAAACGATGCTTTACCGAACCATACAAAGCTCATAAATTATTCATGAATACACACACCATCGTCGTCGTTATTGACACACAAGCGTATTATTATATAGATGGCAAAAAAATTGACATAGCAAACAATATTGAACTGGTCACTCACAAAGAAAATGAAAAAAACAAAGAGAATGTAAAAAAATATTTTTTTTGAGCAATAGCTTTGTAGAGTTGAAAAACTACTGTTTAAAATTGAAATAAGTTTAGTATACCTACTCATAAAAATTAGTGAAAATTTTTAAGGGAGAATGGTATTTATCTCCATGATCACAACGACAGAGATAATGTTAAGAAGTTGCTGGCAGAAACTAAGACCTCGACTTCAATCATTAATTGATTATTTACGTACAATCAGAAAATTGTCTCACCACATATTGAAGTAAAGCTTTCATATACAGCTAAGCTTGGTTGCTTGATATGCGTGCTCAAATATGTACTCATCTCATAGTTACCTCGAGTTCTTGTAATCTATTATTCTTTTCTTTAGTTTCCTTCATGTGTAACACATTGACTATGTTGATGGACCTCCCCAGACTCCCTCCTTGTATGTTCTCCATTGCATCCTGTACTGGTGTTAGTGTCTCCAGTAGTTGCTCAGCAGTAGGTCTTGTTTGAGGAGTATTGTGCAGGCAATTAGTCACCATCTCTACCAGAATAGGATGAGACTTCAATAACTGATCCTCCAACTTCTTCATGTACACCTCACGACGCTTTACTTCAGTGCGACCAATAACTCGACCAGGATTGTGTGGATCTGAACGTGTAGCCAATAGCAGCTCTCCTGGAAACATCTAACCAATTATTATTGAAATTAATCAATTGATTTGTGCGTAATTGTCAATTAAAATTATCACAATCTGTTCAATACCAATATTGTTATTATGCTTATGATAATGGTACAACTGTTCCAGCGTAACTCTGAGCACAAAGCTTAGGGTAGAGAGGAAAACAACACAAAGGAGTTGCTCAGAGAAGTGAGCAGTATATTAGGGTTGCATGGGCACTTAGTTTTCAATGTGCATACATTCAATTAATTTACTGTATACAATATTGAATTAGGAAAAAAACTAGGCAATGATGAAGACAGTTACATAAACAGAATTCATGAAACAAATAACATTTAGAAAGAGTTTAACAAAGCCAGAGAAAAATAGTAAAAAAAACAACTTGTGTGGTTACAAATACATATAGTGTCAACACTGCATTTGGTATGCTGTGTCTGGCTAGGCACAGACTACAACATCTGATAAAATACCTATCTAACCAATATGCACGTGCTAGTATTATATTAACTTGATTGAACGGTGAAGTCCATACTTGATATAACATAATACCATAGATATCTTTAATTGAATATTGAATAGCTTTGCACTAATAGTGTATGTTGCCTACTCAAGTTTGTTTTACCTGTGTGAGTATGTAGAGGGCAAGATGTCCGAATGAGAACACATCTAGAGATGGGCCATATCTGTGGCTCTTGCTGAGAGCCTCTGGTGGCATGTACACAGTGGTTCCCGGATTCTTTGAGAGTGTTTGGGCTAGTTGAGCTGGTTTTAAAGTTACCATGCGAGAGTTTCCCATGTCAGTGATCTTAGCTGTCAGAGATGATGTGAGGAGGATGTTCCTTGCAGTCAGATCTCTGTGGACTATTGGAGGTCCTCTACTATGCAAGTAAACTAAACCGCTGCCTGTGTCTGTAAGAATGGAAATCTTTACTGGAAGTGGAATATTAGGGGCACACTCCAGGAGGTCATCCACACTCATTTCTAGTCTCTCCATCACAAGTAGAGGTAGCTCTGATCCCCCAAGGAAACACAGACCGAGGAACTGTGTTATGTTAGGATGTCGGAGACCTGCCATGAGTTGACATTCTCGTTGATATCTGTCTACAGTCTCTCCAACTCCTTCATTCCCAGGATCCAGTAATAGTTGGTGCATACGTTTGGCAGCACACAAAACCTTGCTATATTTTACCTGAAATAGCAATGTGAAACAATTTGAACAAGATTTTACAAGTTCAGTATGATTGTTCAATGGAGTGCAAGAACTCATTTATTGTAACATAGTTTCTTCAACACACAGATAGTTAATTTTATAGGCTAAAAATTATATATAGGAAAAAAAAGATTACATCTTGGAATAGTGTTTCTAAGATTAGAACTCCCCACTTACTTCTAATACTGAGCCATATGAACCTGTTCCAAGTGTCTTTCCAGTAGGTACCACCTGGTCTAAGAAATACTGTTGCAGCTTGGAATCTTTTTTAAAGGTTCGAGACCAACCTGGTCTTTTAGCCATGGTTTAGCCTCCAAGAAAATTGCCAGATACACCTTAAACGACGGCAAAAAAAAAGGGCTAGGTCCGTGACCACATAATATAGTCAGGTTGCGTAGCCAAACCCACCTTTGTTCCACCCTTTTCCCGCTAAGTGTTGCGAAGGGTTACGATGAAAATACACCGACCTGTAGTCCGCGTCAGACATTAACGACCAGCAGATGGAAAGGTCCGCGGCTGAGCTTCTTCATTTGTTGCCGCTGGATGGGCGGCTTAAAAGCAGAATGTATGTAATACCAGGAAATATTTGGATGGATTAGTTCTGGCGTTTACCAATAGCTACTTTAAAATACTTTAGCGTTATAGAAAAAGCCTTCCCAGAAAAAGGGAACTATGTTTGAGGAAGTATTTTTTGCTAAAAGCATCAGAGGTTCAGGATAACAGCCTGTGCAGTTTAGCTAAGACCTTTGGCATGTGCCAAATTTGATTACTTTAAGTGGTGTGTAGTACACTATCTATACCGATCTATTGACTTACGAGTGACCATGACCTCTCAATTTTTTACAGTCGGTGTGTGGTCTTTGGTGCTGCATAGGTGAACGCGTTTGATTAGGGGCTGAGAGAGATTGCTCTTTGGTGGGACATAGAGGTGGTTGCTTCTCGGAAGTTCTAAATGCACTATACTTAAATGCAATCAGGGGTGCGCATGATTTGGTCACTCCAGACAGAGAGGTCAGTCCCTTCTACGAGAGGTAGTTAAAAGAAGTTTTACTTACATAATAACTGTTGCTCTGAACAAACAGAAACTGCTGGGTGTTGCCATTTTTATAAGGTGACAGTGGACAAGTTTGCATTTTATGGTTTGATATGGAGACAGAGTAACTGAGGACTTCAATGCTGTCCACTGACCAGCATAAAGATTCCTGTTCAAAACTAGTTTGAGTCTTCATACTGTTAAATTTTTATGTCCTCATTCTATACCATATCTTCTGTGGTTGTTATTGTTTCAGAGCACCAGTAATTTTTTAACAGATAGCTTGGGAGCCGTGACTCACCATATTCTATGAGACATAGGTAACAAACCTGTAAAAATTAACAAGTTAACTGTCTAACACTTCTATGAAGTTCTAAGTCTAGCAACTGCTATTGAATAGACCTTGTCGCTTTTACTTTGTTTATTTTCTCTGTTATTATTGTTGATTGTAAAAAATTGCAAGTTTTCGGATTACTTGTAGGATCATAGAATAGAACAACTTCAGTTATCAGAAGTTTTAATTCGTTACTGCTGGGAGACCTGAATGTTCCTGATGTTGCCATTATCTCTTGCTCTATTTCTTGTTGAGGATTTGATTCAGCTACAACACTGTATTGGTTACTAATATAATATTTATTAAACTTCGGTATTCCTATAGTATATTGTTCAAACATCTTGCTACGGGCTCACCCACTTCTGCTGGTATTATTGAAACTATTTAAGGAGCAATCTGTAGAGAAAACATTAAAATCCTATCATATTCAATAGAAACTGTGGCTATGTTATATAGATAATATATTTCTATTGTGGGATGACAAACTTTCCAGCATAAAAAGATTTCATGACAACCTAAACGAACAGAAAGATAGCATTAAATGTACTGGAGGAGATGAAGAAGATAATGTGGGGCAACTCCCACGGAGCCTTGAAGAACAGAACTGAGACTAGTCCATACAGAGCATTTTAACTATGAACATGAAGAACTCATGCATAATTGTGTTGTAGTTGTCGACTCGCGCACAATTTGAACACGTAGCTACCAATTAACTGTACCAAACAATTTACCACAAAGAGCTTTCACCTCAAAGGACTACCAGTACTGTAGGGCAGAAGCAGCAGAGTAGATAATTAATATTTGTTCACTTTCTAAAATATATTAAAACAATATTATAAAATCATAACTCCATAGTATCAGGGCCATAATCAAATACAATATGAAATGAACAAAATCAAAGGTTCTGAAGTATGCAATACTATCAAGGGGATCCAAGGAGCTGTGCCTTCTCATTGACCTCTCTACTGGAGTGCCATGTCCTCTCTTCTAAATAACCAGGATGTAGTATTCTTCCCTTCAGGAGGCATGACTTCATAGGAGAGCCGAAGGTCTACTATTCTCTCCTCTGGAAAACAAGGAAGCTATGTCTTCTGCTCTGCACTTTTGTTGTGAACCTGCCAGTTGTACCCTAGAGCCAAGGAGTTGTGCCTTCTCATGGGAGCTCATCTATTTCTATGAAGAGCATGCCAGCACCTTTCTCTCCTGTTGAGGTAGATTAGACAAATTACTATGATCTAAAATTTGATTCAGGTCTTATTTTAAATAAATCAATAAAATAATAATTTATAATAAACAGCCTAATTGAAAAATATATATTATTGTAGAAAGAAAATAACATTAGTAAATAAAAGTAATAATTTACATTTTCTTTTAATGGTGTGCAATAATATCATATATATATTAATTTATTATTCATCCGTCTCACAACAGTAACAGGGATAGAAAAAAAAATAGCACCAAAAATTCCTGAGAAGTTGAAGTTAACACACTGAAACTGCTTCTAACTTCTACCCGCTACACCAACCTTCTATCAAGCTCTCCAAAGACACCAAAGCAGATTCTTCCTTCCAAGTCGCAGCTGTGAGCCGTGATATATCTATTCTAAACGAGTGACTCCAGGCGCCATTAATATGCCGCCGCTTCTTCATCGTCTAGGACCCTCCAGTACATTCCAGAAGTCTTGTACTCTTCCCCGCGGGGCTCACTCGCACAGTAACTCTTCATTTGTGTTTGCCTACCAGTTCTAATTAGAGCCGCCACCACCTGGAATTTTGCCCACAATAAATTGCGCGCTCAGAGTTGAGGGGCGGAGTTGAAGAATCAAATGAATACGAATCAATAGTTAGCTTTCGTACCTAAAAATCGATATTCAGAAGTACTGGATGGCCAGAATGAACTCATATTTTGTACACGGGGTACAGGCCACATTTAAAAAACATTACAACGAGTTTTTTCTTTTAAATAGGATACAAAAAAAATAATACAAAAATATTAAAAAAAATGGAAAACAAATACTAATATCAAAAATACGGCGTGTAATGTGTAAACATCAACTAGAGCAAATGCAGCTCCTACATTTAGCAGCAGCTTGAGCAAAAGAATCAGCAAATAAATACCCAAAGGCCTGTTGGCTTACCAATCAGGGGTAATGGAAGTAACTACAATGTGGGGGTGACATGCCAATTTACTCTCATAAAAACCTTTTCATGGAGAAAAATTAAGTTTGGTACTGACTGAGCTGAATAAAAGTTTATAATCAGATGCCCTAAAAGCGTAAAATTGATTTAATTCAATTAAATTGTTCCACATAATATCTGTTCTATTCCATGGATCCTTAGAAATGAATCTGTTCATTGTTGTCTGCTTTGTCTCTGTGAATATGTATCAACATGGATGCAGAAAATTCATCAGGACCATCAATTCTTTCTTCTTAATCCAAGAAGCTGAAGACAACTGATTTGCCAGCTGTAATTACCAACTGACTTCTGTAGTTGGTATGGTGATTGTGATAGCATTTATTTGTATTGTTCTGCAAATTGTATTGAATTACATTTACATTACATTTACATATGCTTTGTGCTCCCCAAGCAATAAATTTGATCAGAGAACCCCTCCCCCCTTCTCCGCCCTCCACTTTCCTCGCACCATCCTTTTTTACTTAGCACAATTCTTTATATATGACTGCATACAACGATGGACAGGTAAAGTGAAAGTTTATTGATGAACAAGTTGTGAATATACTATAATGAGACCTGGACTATCATGAGCTAAACGTAAAATTTGTTTACATAAACACTTCAGAACCAAAACAGCATGAGACACTTTACCATTAGTCGATGTCAGACACATAAGCACACCATTCACAATGATACATTTACGCACAATTGACTTTGCCCAATCCCACACAGGCTCTAGAGAGACTCATCACTCTGTTGTAGCTGAATATAACCTTCTCGTGTGATATCTTCAAATTGTTGATTTGGTATTGCAACTAATATTTGTCAGGCAACTTAAAATACTCAGAGTAGCAACAGATTCCTCATTACTACCATTCACAGATGCTAAATCCATACTCAATTCATCTACATCTACATTCTAATACAGCACATCACAATGGTCATCCACAGTAACAGAATCATCATAAGAGTCACTGTCATCTCGCTTAGTATTAGCATGAGTATTAGCAAATAGCTATTGTAAGAGGTGAATATTATACCACATTTAACAACTAGGAGAATACCTCACCAAGATCACTGCCTAGTAACACAGTAGAGGGAGGAAACTTGGGATGAACTGAAGACTAACAATTTCCTGTCACACCTGCTGCAGTGAGACAAAGACAATATGATGGTACATGACAAGAAATATCATCTATTCCTTTCACTGATCAATAAGATAAAATTCAATCAGACTCTTTAACAAAGTCAGAAGATATCAATGACACTTTAGCACCACGATCTAGTTAACCCTCAGCGCACAAGCGTGAGAGCGTAATAGTAGTTGTCCTGTCTGTCTGTCTGTTGCCTGTCTGTCTGTCTGTTGTCTGTCTGTCACTCTGTCTGTCTATCTGTCATGCTTTGGATATTACTGATAAATAACCATTAATTTAGGTATGAACTTACTCACCTTTGCATTGGTTGTGCTACTTTTTTTCAATTTTGGGCTAATTGTTAAAAGAAATGAGAAGCTTTCACTACTGAGTAAGTACCAGCTACCGTGAGCTGCTCTGGTAAGCAGTTAAGCGGCTAGCTATGGTAAATTCCTGTGGTATGAGGGTCAGCAGGAGAGTTATCCAAACTAGGGCTGGTCCCATAGGTCTATATGAGAGGTAGTAGACCCTCACATATCATATCCGAGCCTCACATAACTGGTTCCCCCGCTTTATCCGGCCTTTTCTATTAAACTAAAACTCAAAAATAGCAATACCCCAAGGGTGGTTAGTATGCACAGTTCATATACCTAAAGGCAAAAATAAGTGCACACTTACCAAGTTAGTACACCTAGTAACAATATAGCAACGGGATCTAATTTACGGTTTTACCTTATTAGGCAATGGGGTTGATTGAGATTAGACATAATTTAAGAACTAGATGACTTAGAATCAGGAGATTGCTTATCAGACTGAGAATGATGTTCAGAACACTTGTCAGCATAATGTCCCATAGCTTTCTACACTAGTGGCAGGTAACAGTTGATTAGTTGATAGTTGATAAATCAGGATGTCTGTGTCTTTCAGTTGGTTTAGGCCAATTGGAACTCTTATCATTTCCATCGGAATGGTTGTGTGGTTGATCAAAAGCAGAATATTTACGGCTGTAACTATAGTCATGATTGGATCAGAATGTATTATCAGAATTTTCTAGCTTTTCATTATAGCTATGTAGCACAGGTAGTGAGCAAGTCTTGAGCATTTTTTATGTCTGACCTAAAACAAATCACATCCATCTCTAAACAGAGATTCCAAAACACCTGCATTAGCAATAGCAGTAGCAAAATCTTTGTAAATAGATAATGGGTAAGAATTGAGAATTGGTAAGGCTTTATTATGTGTGGGTCTGCAAATACTACCAAGAGAGAAAGAGAGAGCATTGAGTCCCAGTATAGATTTGGTAAACAATAAACAATAGTGCTTGTTTGTTAATGTGTAAGCTCTGTTGCTAGGTGAGCAGCACCCATCAAACAAACTTAGAGAGTTAAAACATAAACAGAGTTCCATAAATGGTATGAAGGAGCTACAAACAGTAACAACTAAAGCAAGACCAAATGAGACCTAAACAACAACAACAGCAAAGAAATACACAATGTGTGGAAGTTTTTTATTTTGTTTAAATCAATACACTGCAGTTGTGTTAACTATTTCTGTAAGCATTCTGATTAATTTGTAAGGTATAATACCCAAAAATAATAAAGTAAACCAAACAACTAGTGTTGTCCAGACCTCCTAGCCTGGCCAAGAAAGAATGAGAGAGAGATAACATTTACATTTTAAATTCGCATATTTTCACACCACACCCACTGATATTTTATCATTATTATATGCATATAAACTCACCGTGTATCTTTTAAATCGGAGGTTCAAGTTTCAAATTAATTATTACTTAGGGTGTTTCTGCACATGCTCATTGCTCTGGTGTGACCACATGTTTTTTGTTCAGTTGTTATTCAGTGCTTGTACTTGTAGAGTTTATAGATAGTATGTTTAGCTTATACTAGACTAGTATAGTTATAGACTAGACTGTATTTATGACTTGGTTGATTTATAAAAAAAAAAAAGCTCTTTGAGAGCTGGCAGTTGGGCCTCTTCTGAGTTCCACCACTTACCCTCTGTGTGAGCACCTGTGCCCTAGAAGGCAGGTTGGGATATACGCCCCCACACTAACGACTCCTCACATGACAAGTTACCACACAAGTGTATTCAAAGTAACTTGCAGTAAAAACTAATGTAGTGAGGTCAATAAAGGTCATCTTGTAATGAATATACATGTATGGTGTTAGTTTAATTTTGGTTCATTACTATTAGCTCAATCCTCAGAGAATAATTTATCCCAGTTCAAATTTCTCTGGGCGTCATTATCTAATTTTGATAAGATTTCAGAAAACAAAGTTTTTACTATTAATTTATTCTGAGAAATTACAAATATTAAAAAATATATAAAATGAGTGTATTTAGTGTAACTCAGCAAACTCATAGAAAAAACTATTGCCAACAACTATTACAATAAACTAAGACGAGATATAGCTATAGTGAGTATTGCATTATTAGCTACTCAGATACACCCACTGCGCACAAACTTACCAACTTCTACAATAATTCTATGATACAATTATTTGCTTATTATTATTTTGAAAACATAAATAGTAACCATGGAAACTATTATTAAAATTATAATACATAGCTAACTTGTACAAAACAATTCTATAAAAATAAAGATATTTAATAGTGAATAGTAGAAGTAAACAGTTTCTTAAGTTTGCTATTCCCATCATGTTCTCTCCCATAACATGGAGGGACCTTGTCTGATGTCATGATACAGGTACAGGTACATACTGCATGTGGTAGTTGTCCAGCCTGGACCTAGGTATTAGTCTCAGTGACATAGCACTGGATGGTGGACACTGGCTTCAAACTCTTCATGTCCCAACCACCGACTGCCAGTAGAGACCCTCCAATGTTAAGTGGACGGGATCGTGTACAGGTAAGTGAAGGTAGTTTGTTCCATATGTTGGAACTGTCTGATGAGGAGTGTGAAACAAGAGCCTCCAGAGATACATTATAGACCTCAGGACTATCACCCACATCCTCACACCTTCCCCCCCATAACACAGGGCCAAAAGCCCAAGTTTACAATGGTAGTTTGCAAATTGTGAACTTGAAGTTTGCAACGAGTTAACAAGTGTTCAAGGTTTACAAGTAGTTGCCAAAAAGTGTGCAAGTAGTTCACAATGGACGGCCTGCAAACTGCTTGTAAACTATTCAAGTGGAAGTTTACAACTCAGCTGTAAACTCAGTTGTGTACTCTTGTAACAAACTGGATAACTCTTTGTGAACTATGATGATAAATAAAGGAAAACTAAATATTAAGATATATTTCATAAACCAATACAAATAACATGAATAAGTACAGAAGCAAATAAGTAATATATATAAATAGATTAATAAAAATTTTAATATCTAATAATGTAAAAACACAAAGTATAGATGAATAAGTAAATAATAAAGAAAAATAAAGAAATATAAATAATTAAAAAACCAAATAAATATAATTATTATAAGTAAATAGCTAAATAAATAAGAATAATAAATAGATAAATGAATAAGTAAACAAGTATATTAGTAAATAAGTGAGTAAGTAAATATAAACTGATAGACAAGCAAGCACACAAACAACTAAATAAATAATAACATTTAATAACTTGAAATTATTAGAGCCTTCACAAATAAAACTTTGGCAAAAATAAAGGAATGAATATGATATCCTGATTTCATGATGGTCTATTAGATTTGTTTTTTTATTATATATATCATTTATATTTATTTATGCTTTTATTTATTTATATATTTATTTTTTATGTTACTTATTTATGTCTCTATTTATTATGTATTTTTATTTATACATTTACTTTTTATTTATTAATTAATTCTTTATTTATTCTATTTATTTACTTATTATTTGTTTATTTGTTTGTTTATTTATTTACTTGTATATTTATTTTAATTGCATTTATTTATTTATTTTTTATTTATTTTTTATTTATTTATTGTTTATTATTAATCTATATATAATTATATTTATAATATTTATTTATTTATTTCTTATTTATTTATTATTAATCTTGATGTAAATATTTACTTATTATATATATTATATGTAATATATATATTTATTATTTATTTATTTATTTACTTAAATTTATTAATCACTTACTTATTTGTCATTTTATTATTATTGTTAGATTTGTTATGGTGGAAATGTTTGTTAGTATGTTAATTAAAAGTAACCCATACAAAATATCATGGAATCGCCAAAGGAATAGGTGCAACTGACAAAATTAGCGTTGTATTTAAAAGTGACCCATACCAAATATCATGAAATAGGTACGGTGTCCCCAAAGGAATGGGTGCAACTGACAAAATTGGCGAACCGTAACAAAAACGCATTACTACAGTTTCTCTCTCGCCTCGGAGCGAGAGAAGATTGAATTGGCGGCAGAGAATATGAGGATGGGAATCTGCGGAGAGCTCAACCACTGAAATAGTTGGTAAGTTACGTCAGCTTGTATTTTGTACTCGTAATGATTACATTTGGAAGTGACTAAACTCTAGAGTGCTCCTAGACCCCTTTAGCAGCAGGGGGGACTTAATGAAAATTTTAATGAAGATGGTATTACTACTTTCATGGGAATAACAATCAATTGGTTATGGTAAGAATCGAGTACGTCTTGTGTAGTAAACCCTTTACCAACTACAATAAGTCTTATATCTATGCTTAAATGCACTAAGCCATATGAGGAAACCAATGCTGCATGAAATAAGACTTAATTAAGTTGTAGCAATAGCTCAGTGCTATTAAAAGTAAGCCAGGTTTTTATTTTTATTATTATTTTTCATATGAAGGTGGACTGTGGTGCGCACCTTTTGAAAGCCCTATTACCACGGTGTGCACACACACTAGTATTACCACTGTGTACACGCACTAGTATCACCACTGTGTGCACACACACACTAGTATTACCACTGTGCACACACACACATAATAGTAATACAACTGTGTGCACACACATATACTAGTATTACCACTGTGTGCACGCACTAGTATTACCACTGTGTGCACACACTCACTAGTATTACCACTGTGTGCACGCACTAGTATTACCACTGTACACGCACTAGTATTACCACTGTGTACACGCACTAGTATTACCACTGTGCACACACGCACTAGTATTACCACTGTGTGCACACACACACATACTAGTAATACCACTGTGTGCACGCACTAGTATTACCACTGTACACGCACTAGTATTACCACTGTGTACACGCACTAGTATTACCACTGTGTACACACACACTATTATTACCACTGTGTGCATACACACACTAGTATTACCACTGTGTGCACACACACATACTAGTAATACCACTGTGTGCACGCACTAGTATTACCACTGTGCACACACACACATACCAGTAATACCACTGTGTGCACGCACTAGTATTACCACTGTGCACACACACACATACTAGTAATACCACTGTGTGCACGCACTAGTATTACCACTGTACACGCACTAGTATTACCACTGTGTACACGCACTAGTATTACCACTGTGTACACACACACATACTAGTAATACCACTGTGTACACGCACTAGTATTACCACTGTGCACACACACACACTAGTAATACCACTGTGTACACGCACTAGTATTACCACTGTGCACACACACACATACTAGTAATACCACTGTATACACACACTATATTACCACTGTGTACACGCACTAGTATTACCACTGTGTGCACGCACACACTAGTATTACCACTGTGTACACACACACACATACTAGTAATACCACTGTGTACACGCACTAGTATTACCACTGTGCACACACACACATACTAGTAATACCACTGTGTACACGCACTAGAATTATCACTGTGCACACACACACATACTAGTAATACCACTGTGTACACGCACGTCGTACTGAAGTGATGGCTTGAGCACAAATGGCGGCGGCCCCTAAAGACTATACTATTTTATATGAATGTTTTGACTTCTAACACGAAGCTCCGGAAAGTCCAGTTTTTTATATTCGCATACACGGTAAAGGGATTTCAGTGCCATAGTAACAACTCTCTGCAACTGCTTGAATTGAAAGGGAAAAAACAACAACAAAACAATACACGTTATTTAAAAGTTTTCTTTGTGATATTCTTTAGCTAAGTAGTGGTTGTAACACACAATGCTTTGGCACAACTGGACATGCACCTACACAGACTTACCTTCGCAGTAGTCTAGTGGACAATGTATTTTCAAGTAAATACTGTTGCGCACGGCTTATAACCATGACAAAGAGCACATTGACTTACCACCGCCACTAACTCGAATAGAAATGGAAGTCCTTTAAGTTTTCAAGTTTTAACTGCACCCGCAAAAGAATTCAAAAGGGTAAACAATTCAATTTCTAGGGTGATACGGGTACTGATCTATAAACCAGAGGATTCTATTTAGTGCAATTTGGGACGGGGTCGACCACATAACTAACACAAAAACGCGAGGGTCAAAGTACAAAATGACATACATACGTCCGTACATATATACAAATAAATAAACAAACATCCCCGATTTTCAATTGTGTTACCCCTTTAAGTGTCTAGCTCGCTCGCCAATTACCACTGTGTACACACACACTAGTATTACCACTGTGTGCACACACACTAGTATTACCACTGTGTGCACACACACACACTAGTATTACCACTGTGTGCACACACACACTAGTATTACCACTGTGTGCACACACACACTAGCATTACTACTGTGTGCACGCACTAGTATTACCACTGTGCACACACACACATACTAGTAATACCACTGTGTGCACGCACTAGTATTACCACTATACACGCACTAGTATTACCACTGTGTACACGCACTAGTATTACCACTGTGTGCACACACACACACTAGTATTACCACTGTGTGCACACACACTAGTATTACCACTGTGTGCACACACACACACTAGTATTACCACTGTGTGCACATACACACTAGTATTACCACTGTAGCATGCACTAGTATTACCACTGTGTACACGCACTAGTATTACCACTGTGTGCACGCACTAGTATTACCACTATGCACACACACATACTAGTAATATCACTGTGCACACACACTAGTATTACCACTGTGTGCACGCACTAGTATTACCACTGTGCGCACACACATACTAGTAATATCACTGTGTACACACACGCACTAAAATTACCACTGTGTGCACACACATACTGGTACAGTGTGCACACATTGTTTGTTCGTACTAGTACTAGTGTTTGTTCGTTCTAGTGTTTGTTTGTTCTAGTGTTTGTTCATACTAGTGTTAGTTCGTAATAGCTTTCTGCATTATTACTCCTTTTTTTCCGTTTCTTCTCTTTCGTGTTTTTCTAGGCAATGAATGCCCGAGGTCAGCCTGTTATTGGGGTTCTTGCAGCTGTACAAGGATATTCTAGCTTGAATCTTGATACTGTTGGCATAGTAGCTACAGGTAAGTTGCAATTGTATGTATCATGACGTAATTATGATTAGTTAATAAGAACTTTAAATTAGTGGGCTCTGCTTTTTCGGCTTCTTTTGGGTGGGGGTGAGGATGGTGGAGAGGGAGAAGGAGATGTGGATGGTAAAAGTGTGGAGTCATGGTTGTGAGGTGTCTGAGTATGAGGTGGAGGACAGACAATGTCTTTACATGCATCCGGGACAAAGTCCCGGATTTTATCATGCAGGTACTTCTGCCTCTCCTGTGGCATTCCTGGTGGCTCAATCACTTCGGGTAGCTGTTCGGGACGGAGCTTCCAGTCTTGGTGGTTCTTCATGAGGAGGGTGAGCGTCTTCTCCTCAGCATCACATCACATCGCATCTTCACAACCACTTTGCCTGGTGTAATTCCATCAAAGGCTCCCCTCTTGAAGTATGGCTGGAAGTGTTCTGGTGTTGAGGGATCTAGATCTGGTGTTGAGGGGTCTGAAGCCTCGACGTCAGAGTCTGAGGGATCCAGGGGGTCATATAAGTTGAATTCATCCTCAAAAAGAGGAGGAATAGACTTGAACTCAGAAACATCACTAGAACCTTTAAAAATGTATATTTTTTTTAATTAGTAAAAATGTAAGCCCTAGGCTGTTGCATGAAGATACCTTCTTCTGAGTAGCCAATAAAGTGGCCATCAAATTCTTCATCACCTAAAAAAGTAAAAGAGTTATGACTATGAGTAATTTGGTTGATTGGGTACTAACAGTCTGGGGGTTGGTCTTCACTTCCTGGAGCCATGAATTCGCTAATGAGCTCCTCTAAGGCTTCACCCATCATGTCCAGGCCATCGCGGTGGCGGAGATTCAAAGCTCTGGCTAGGTTCCAGGCTTCAATCATGGTCTGTCTCTAGCTCTATCTAAACTGCACGTTCCTGAGCTGTATTTTCCCGCCTTCACGGTGCAGCATTTTGGCACGAGTTTCACTCGCACTAAAACTAGAGCTTAGCAACGATCCGGATACTCGTTCTGCAGTAAGTTGATACGGTGACTTCTCGGGCTCATTCCTTCAGTTTCAGAGCGCGCCTGTCCTTCAAACTTGGTCAGTATCTATAAAAATGGTTATCATTCCATATATGCATTAAAAATATTTTGGTAAAAAATTGACAGAAACCATTAAATTGTTAATTGTCCAATTTGGTTCTTACCGCGTTGTGCCCGATTTTCCTGTAGACGGTCACATATGTTAGTCTGCACCTGATTATAAATGTTTGATACACTTTATGTTACTCCTGGTCCATGATCAGTGTTTACTCGTTTGTTAAAATCTACGTTGCTATAGGATATTGAACTGTACCGCCAGTTGTCTATTTCTCTGTCCCGTACTGCTATCAGTTGTCCTATAGGACTAAGGTCGGACCAATAGAAGAGTCCTACGGGATGTATGCCAAAATTAAATTAACCATTTCATTGTCCATAGTGCTATATGACACTTTTGGTTGGCCATTCTCTGTTACCCTCAGCACGCATGCATGAGATTTATAGCCTGCCATTTGTTTGTTTGTTTCCATCTGTTAAGGTCCTCATGACTTATTTCTTTCTATTGCTATTGTTCCCAGTTTTTATATGCGAAGTAACTGTAGTGCAAACTATAATAGTCTCTGGGAAGTTGGTGACAAAATCTGGCAGGCGCCATTTTCCACTTATCGCGAAATACATCCCTGGCTACATCCTTCCTCCCATCCGCCTCCTTGCTCTCCTCTGTTTTTTATTTGAATGAGTAAACAAACTCTAGAATTGTAATTCTAGTTACCTTTTTTCCCCTTCATTGTTGTGAAGCAGTCTGCCTTATTATTATTATTATTATTATTATTATTATTATTATTATTATTATTATTATTATTATTATTATCATTATTATTACCATCAACCTTATCATCCTTTTTATTAGGCAATTGCTGTGTCATAAAGCCATCTGAAGCAACTGTGGCATCATCAAATTTGATGAATGAACTCGTTCCCAAATACTTAAACCCGGGTAAGTTCTATAATAGCATAGACCAATGTTGGCATGTGGGTGGGGTATGTGGGCGTAGAATGTCGGTTACTCCCCCCCCCCCCATAATTTTGGGGCACTATCTCATGAAATGATTTCCCACGTGAACAATTTTTAACCACAAAAAAAAACATGCCTTTGGAGCCCCCTCCCCCCCTCCCCCTACCCATACTGAAACATCTTCCTTTACCACTGTTATGGTATTATAATGTGGTAGATCTGTATAGTTGATCAATTTTAATATAATGTTGTGTTGTTTTATTGTTGTTCATTTTCTTCTTCAAGTAGTGAGCTAAGTCACGTGTTAAATCAAAATTTATGCAATCATTAACCCTCAGCGCGCATGTGTGAGAGGGTTATAGTAGTCACGTTGTCTATCTGTTTGTCTGTCTGTCACGCTCTGATTTTGGAGATTACTAACAATTAACAGTTGATGTAGGTATGAACTTACTCAGGACAAGATTTAGGACCTTTTATTGCGCTACTTTTTTTTTTTTTTTTTCAAGCTAATTGTTGAGAAAACTTGAAGCTTTCAACGCCGCGCAGTTTAAATTTTTCTGAAAAAATCCCCGTATATCTCTGAAGTTTAACAGTGGACAAAGCAGCTCATATTAGCATACCCCCTCCAAACTTGAGGACCCGCACCCTCCACTCTCATTGGCTTATTTAGCCACACGCTATCAGGCAGAGTCTGGACAGTTTGGTGTTCCAAAATCTAAATGATATTTGAACATGAACGATGAGGAAATTGTAGATGTGTTGCAAGAGAGAGAAGAATCTAAGTCCGAAAATGAAGATGAAGCTTCTTCAAATGCACTTACTCCATCGCAAGATTGTGCTGCTTTCGATACTGCTTTGGAGTGGTTGGAGTCCAAAGGCAACACACACCTGCACATCTTATGCTCGTAAAAAGTTGAAGAGACGATGCAGCTCAGCGTCGCTTGAAATCAATGAAGCAAACTAAAATCACTTCATATTATAAATAAATTGATTCATGTATTTACAGGTGTTTTTGTTAATTTTAAGTATGAGATATAGTATATAAATGAAAATTTCAGTTTCCCCCTCCATCCTTCTGTATCAAACTCTGCTATATGAGAGTATTTATACTGATCAGTGCTTAATCAATCACATGCATGATTTTACAACTCACTTTAGTCGAATTACTATAATTATTAGGTTTCCATATACTCTATATGAAACCCAGACAACTATAAACACATGAATTTGTTTGTTTTTGTTTGGTTATTTTAGATTTAGAGGATGTCAAGCGAAGTTTCTCTAGGAGAAGATAGCAGAAGTCTACAGAAAATTTCTTGTTCAGCTGTGCAAAGTGACGCCTACAAATGTCTTCTTTCTGGTCCGAGAACACTGCACTTCTAACTTTGACGACGGATAGCAGAATGTCTGATCATAATGCTGGAAAAAAATATTAAATATTAGTTTATTTGTGTGAATATTAATTTATACATTCATCATGTTCTTTGTATCCTGAAAGAGAATATTACACCTTCGTTTCATTGTACACTCACCTACTCCCTTTAATTTCTGAATTATTTCATAGCGTATTCATCATTTTCATATGTTTATGTTTAAAATTTAAGACTTTATAATTGAGTATTTCTGCTAGAAATTGAATATGAAACTAGAATCAAAAGTATTGACTTGTGTCGTAAGCTTCATGTACAATATTCATGTGGTCTGTCGACGTCTGATGGCATAGGTCAGAAGTTATAACCTTGGTTTCATGGAACAGTGGTAGACTTCAGAATGGAATAAAATTTTCCCTGGTAAAAAAAAAACAGCATGTTCTGAAAGCCAGTCAAGTAGCAATCTAAGCGATGAAGAAGTGTGCAAAGTAATAGATCCTATTAGCAAGCCTCCATTGTTATTTTTAACTAACTAGTTATAGAAATGTCTGGCACAGTTAGTCCCTCTATCCTATTCATTACAGAATTTGAAAGAAAAGTATTTTTAGCCACCAGAGAAAAGCATGAATGTATTCAATGTAACTCATAGTAAAATTATGAGTTGCATGAGTTTAGTGAGTATAACTAGAGAGTATTTATTATTAGCTACTGAGTTACACCCAATGTGTACAATGTAACATACTTCTGAAATAATTCTATAATATAATAAATTGCTTATAATTATTTTCAAAACATATGAACAGCAACCATGGAAACTACTATTAAAATAATAATAGTTAACTCGTACAAAACAATTCCATAAAAACAAAAATATTAATTAGTGAATAGTAGAAGTAAACAGTTTCTTAAGTCTGCTATTCCCATCATGTCCTCCCATAACATGGACCTTGTCTGATGTCATGATACAGGTGCAGTCATGTACCTCATGTGGTAGTTGTCCAGCCTGGACCCAGGTATTAGTCTCAGGGACATAGCGCTGGATGGTGGACGCTGACTTCTCACTCTTCATGTCCCAACCACCGACTGCCAGTAGAGATCCTCCAATATTGAGTGGACAGGAATCTATACAGTTGAGTGAAGGTAGTTTGTTCCATATGTTGGAACTGTCTGACGAGGAGTGTGAAACAAGAGCCTCCAGAGATACACTATAGACATCAGGACTACTCTGCCACTGATCCCCACACACTCCCCCCATGAGGTACCAGGCATCTCCTATTGTAGTAGACTTCATCCTCACCCATGGTGTTGGTGTAGATGGTCCAGTGGACCACTGCATGTTGGATACATCAAGTACCTCAACAGTTTGTAAACGAACTCCATGGTAACCACCAGCAATCACCAGACAATGTATATAATATGAAGTAGCTGAAGGCAACCAGTGAGGTGTAGGCATAGGAGGGAAGGGGTTTGTCCACTGGTTGCTGTCAGGCTGCCACTCTCCTAGCTCACTGCTATCAGAGCCATCTCTATTGCTTCCTCCCACCACAACTAGTTTGTTGTTGATGGTAGTCATAGCAAACCCACTGGTACTGTATGGAGGTAGAGTGTGCCACTGGCAGGACTGTGTGTTGTAGGCCATCACTATGTGGGCATCCTCACCTCTGACAGTCACTCCTCCTCCAACATACACTGTATCATTTATCTCTACTGATTGAATGTATCCATTCATAGACACTGGCATGTCAGGACCACGCCTCCAGTCTAGTTCTAGTGGGAATGTCTAAATAATAAACAAATACATTATCTGTAGTAAATTTTTATAATCACTCATGTCTATATTGTTAATATTATATATTAAAGGATATTGCTTAAGTTAATTTCTCACTGTGTTCTTTAAATAATTAAAAACACTGTGTTGCCGTGGTTACTGTTTACATGCTATTAACAGAATTGATATGATTTGCCCAATAATAATACATACAATAACTCTATGATTCATATGTTATGTTTATTTCATAGCTATTTACCTGGGATAAACAAACAAATAATATATTATTCATCTTCACTTTATCAATACAATAAACAATAAATGATAGTTGGAACAACTGAAAGCCTACATTAGCGTAGAGGTGTAAAGTATTCTGAATATAGCAGTGAGTAGGCACTGCCAGATTATGCTAGCATTTTTTCTGGAATAATAGACATGAAATAACATAGCGGAATAATTCTAGAATAATAAGGGTATTGAGGAGAATAAAAAAGGGAAAGGGAAAATGAGAATAATTAGTTCATATAATCATTAATTATAAAGAAAAACAATAGTGCTTTTCTTTTTCTCTTTTACAACAAAGGACATAAACATGTGTAGAAATTTGGTTATGAGGTACATCTTCATTCGTGTAGAAATTTGGTTATGAGGTACATATTCATTACTTGATTAAAGCAGCTGGATTAGTTAGCTATATACAGTCAATCATATTAAAGACTAAAAGTTGTACTCATTCATTTCATAATGTGCCAACTTTATACAGCTAGCTATACTGCAGTACTCACAATTTCACCTATTTCTATTTAGAATAACAGTAGTAGTGAGTCAGAATGTGATATGGCAAAGTGTTTCACGAGCAGATTAATTTATTTAGATAAACCATAAAAACCTAGAAAACTGGTAAGCTGGCCTTAAAGGGTCACTTAACTAATAATAACATTGTGAAGTTATCTAGCATGGAATATATATATATACTAGTGATGTGTTTGAGCACAAATGGCGAGCGAGCCTAAAACTACACTATTGTTAAACGATTAATTTTCACTTCAACATTCAAGCTACTAAAAAAGGTCAAGTTTTAATAATGTGTATACAGTAAAGGGGTTTCAAAGCCTCTCCCTGCAACAGTTAGAAAAGCAACAAAAACACAAGTAGCATTATTTACACATTTTCTTAGTGATATTCTTCAGCTAAGTAAAGGCACAATACTTTCACAAAACTGAACATACCTACACAAGGCTTACCTTCATAGTTACTCTAGTGGACAAATAATTTTCAAGCAAATACTGTTTAGTAGGGCTTATAACTGTGACAAATAGCTTATTAACTTACCACCGCCACTAACTCGAATATAAATGGAACTCCGTTAAGTTTTTGAGTTTTAACCAAGAATTCAGAGCGGTAAACAATTAAATTTTTAGGATGATACGGGTAATGATCGCTAAACCGGAAAATTCCATTTAGTGAAGTTTGGGACGGGGTCAAACGAGTTAACACAAAAATACGAGAAGGTCAAAGTACAAAATGACATACATACGTCCACACATATATATATACGCACAAACATCCCTGGTTTTAAATTGTGTTACCCTGTAAGTATCTCGCTCGCTACACTCACTCGCCAATAATATATATATATAATATAATGTTATGTATAGCTGGAAGAGTAGCCAAAAAATCCTGACAATCCTATAGTATGTCCAAGTTGAGTTGACACGACCGCAAGCGTGGTAATTGAGGAATGTATTTAGTACTTTACCGGAAGCAATTTAGTCATGTGAATCCAAGTCAATTAAGCGCGCAAACGTCAACGTTGCACGTGAAAAAGGGGCGGTAGCACAGGTGCGCATTAATACTGTAACTATTGAAAGAAAGAAATTTAGTGAAGTTTATGGAGTTTTTCGGGCGCTGTACAGCTCATCTTGTCTGTTTTCAATGATATTTATGTTTCTTATGCGCAGATAATGTACAGCAGATGGAAAACGCAAACTGGTGGGAGTTCTTCTAAAGAGACAGGATTAAAATCAGTCGATTCTACCTACTGTGTCCCAAGGATTCAGCAGTACAGCACTGTAAACTTGTAGCTAAAGTTACTAGACTTTCATGTTAAATAAAATTATCAATTCTTTCATTTATTTATAATAAGGTATATGAAAATTGATGAAATGATAGAATTTAAGTAGTACACTTCAAAAAATAGTTGTGATCCGAGTTGAAGGTGGAGTTCTGCCTGAGTTGGTCCTAATTCTTACAATAAACGGCATCTATAATAGTGAAGAAAAGGAATTGGCATAAACACGGCTTTGACAAGCACACAATTTAACGGCAAACAGCGTAAGTGTGGCTGTATTACAAGTTGCTAGCTAAATGATAGCTATATCACTGAAATAATATTGGCTATATGGCATTTGTTATTGAACAGGTAGACAAATAATCTTACCAACATCCTATCAGGTGGTCCTGTACCCTCCGCAACAACAGAACACTCCGTCTATCCTGTTTCCACACTCGCAACCTAAGCTAATCGTGATATAAAGCTAGAAACACAGCAATCTGAGAAGCGCTCATTGTTTACAAAATTCTTAATGAAGACAGTCCGCGTGATAAATTGAGCCATACCGCGTGACTAAAAGCGGGCGCGTTTTGAGCGGGAAACCTGTGGTTTTTTCTATTCCCATAGACTTTTGTATTGAGTTTCGGAATAGCACTTTGTCTCCGGTTTTGGAGTATACTGAGGGAATATTATTAACCGCTTCAGCGCGAGCTTTCCAATGGTGCAAACCCGATGCATAGCTGCTTCCATTCTAAAGTTATTCAAGTTTTTCTTGCGGCCAACTCAACTTGTACATACTATAGTGTGTCTCCTTTTAATCTTTAAACTTGATTCCCCGACTGTCATGACATAACCAATCCATCTTACACATTATCATTAAAACTTATTAGACCTAGAGTAGTCAGTGCTTTTGGTAAAATATAAGGAAACACTTTATATGAATGTAAAATACTTACTTCTGATTTCTTGCTAATAGACACTGTGGTGATACGCTCCAGTTCCTTTGTTAGTCGCTCCACTTCAGATTGGAGAAGTTGTTTCTCCAGTTGATGGTGAGATTCTGGATGAAGATTTTCTTCTTTGTGAGATTCTAACTGAATTCTTTCAGCTGCTATCTGGCTCTTCAGTTGATGGTTCTCAGTCTTCATTCGATTGTTCTCAGTCTTCTGTTGATTGCTTTCTGCCTGTACTTGCACGACACTTGTCTCCAATTGATGTTTCTCTTCAATAAGTTGTGTATTTGCAGATTCAAGCATCTTTTTGTCATTTTCTAGCTTTGTAATTTCTTCAGTCAATTCTTTATTTTCTGTTTCTAATCTATTTTCAGAAATCTAATAATATAACACATCAAATGAAACATAACATTTAAAACAAACAATATATAAATATACAGTATGGCAAAAAATTTGACATAGCAAATAATATTCAACTCATCAAACACAAACAAAATGAAAAAAGAGAATGTCAAATAATATAAGTTTCGGTGTGACAACTTAACCCTTTCACCGCCAAGTTTACATGGGACTTGTATTCATAATAGACCAAATTTAGTATATATTTTTTTTTTAAACTTATGAAGCACAAAAGTACCTAGCAACCATATATTCAGAAATAGTTGGTGAATATTTTTAAAATAATGTGGTTACATATTAATTGACCACAAAGTAATTATCACTAATAAACGCTAATTGTTGTGAATGTAATTATAATTATGCAACTTTTGAATCCTAACTAATATAAAAATTTATATATACATACAGAAAAATGGAATGTACAGTATTGATGTTCAAAAAGTCAATGGAATGCATACTGTTCAAAAAGAAAATGAAGACAATGTTAGCGACGATAATCAGATAAAGTATGATATTTTTTAAAACAGTCTCGACCCTGTGCTACGCACAAATACACTGAGCAATGTTCACATTGTATTCTGCTTTCATGCCGAAATGATTTTGAAGGTAATTTTTTCATTTTCATAATTACCTGGCACACCACACAATTACCCTTCTTTTCTACATATTTTGGCCAGTGACCAAGCAAAAGAAGTCTATCAGCATTCAAATGTTCCAAACTACGACGACGCCCAATACGCTGCCTCCCTCTAAAGTCCCCAATAAGTTCAGTAGCTACTTCATATCTGAACTGTAGAAAATCACGTTTGCTTCTACCTAGTCGTGCATGCTCCTCTGGTCGAACATAGCTATCAAATACAAAAGCATTACCCAAGCAGCATTCCAATCCATAGCTAAAAACATGCTTCCACCATTTACGCGATCTTCTGCCAACATTATAGTAACTTCCTAACTGATCATTTCTATCCACAACCCTCATATATGATTGATAGTCTGGAAGACACGGTGGACAATTCAAATTCTTTATAGAACCATCTGCTTGCCTTCTCTTCACTATACATGGTGTACTAGTTTCTGCAACATGCATTGTTGAAAGAAAATAAATTGTTCGTTTATCCACCCATAAACAAGACAATAGCGGACCATTAGATAAAAACTTATAATCACCTCTATTTTCTGCTGTAGAATGAGTAACCAAACTTTTCGGGAAAAACCTCCTATTTGTACGAGCCGTTCCACATTCATTTATCCCTCTGCTATATAAATATCTGAACAATACAGGACTTGTATAATAATTATCTGTATACAAATGGGCTCCACAAAATTCTAGTCCTTGCATCAAATCTAGTACAACTTTTGTACACAGTCCAACTTGACCATTGTTATTCTCTACACCTTTTCCTGTATAAACTTGTGATCTCTTTACATAACCATTAGTTGCATCCGCTAATACGAATACTTTTATACCCCACTTTATTGGTTTATCTTTGAGATACTGTTTGAAACCTAGCCGACCTTTGAATTTGATCATGGTTTCATCAATACTGCACTCTTGATGCATATTGTATAATTTTTCAAACTGTGCTGTGATCAAGTCTAAAAATTTTCTAACTTTCACTAAACGATCTGCTACTGGGACAATCAAAGGCTCAGTAGAATTGATACTCAAATGGAAAAACCTAAAAAGCTGCTCAAACCGAACTCTGGGCATAATAGCTGCTATAGATGGAGTCGTTATGAGTGGATACTTATTCCTCCAATACATCTCTAGCCGAGGTAGTTTTATAATACCAATGAGAATCAAAATACCTATGAATGCTTTCATCTCCTCTACACTTGTGTCATGCCACTCACGAGCAGATGGGGTAGATTTTCTTGTAGCACTGGCATATACATTAGTTGAACTTACTAGCAATGTCCAAACTTCATCTGTAAAAAAATGATAGAACATGTCTGAAGCTGACATGCTGGAATCTAGTGGCACAGTTGGGCCTGGGTTCAGCGTATATGGATATGTAAGAGCTGTTGATTCTTTGTGATCCCATTCATCATCAATTATGTCATCTAATTGCAGTGGTAAACTATGAGAGCCATTGTTAGATCCAGTTTTTCTAGATGTACAACTATTTCTCCATCTCCCTCTCCCTCTCCCTCTCCCTCTCCGTCTTCGTAATCCTCTTCCTCTTCCTCCTCTTCCAGTTTTACTTGTCTTTTTCAGTGTATGTACCGTTGAATTATCGTGATCCATACACTCCTCATCACTTGACGATAATGAACTGAAACAATCTGAAGACAATGGAAGAGAATCTGTGCTTGCTACTGGAGAAGTTACTGCTGAAACATCCATGGCATCAACATCTATAAATTATGATATTTATTCTTCAATAGCTAAATTCAATCAGTATTTTTTATAAACTGTTCTTCTATTAAATAAAAAACTTACTAAAATCTCCTTGCTGTTCTACTAGTAACTGCTCATCATCTGTACTCATATCAATTGAACGGTCTGCCACAGTATCTGAAAGATACTCAAGAGAATCTCTCGATAATACTTGCTGGCCCATGAAAGCAGTAACTTCTTCTGTTTCTCCATCTTGTTCGCCTTTACTGGAGCTATCTACTAGGCCGAATACATCGTCACTATCGTCACTATCCAGGACACTTGCAAGAACCTCGTCTCGCGATAGCCTCGCCATTTCTTTACTCAAACTTTGAACTTTCAGGAAGTATTACCCTAAGTTACCATTGACGTAATTATTCTATATTAAGAACAGTACTAAAATAGTCATTTCTAAAGCTTTTAAGCTTTGTTGCGTGTCGATAGCATGAACGGTTGATTTTTTATACTTTTTTAACACGGCCGTACTGCTGAGCGCCATATGGCGCTTATGGCGGTGAAAGAGTTAAGTAACATAATTATAGTAATAACTATTTGGTAGATTTAACAAATGATTGTAGTTCACATATCGACATTACCTCGAGTTCTTTTATTCTTTTATTCTTTTCTTTAGTTTCCTTCATGTGTAACATATTGACTATGTTGATGGACCTCCCCAGACTCCCTCCATGTATGTTCTCCATTGCATCCTGTACTGGTGTTAGTGTCTCCAGTAGTTGCTCAGCAGTAGGTCTTGTTTGAGGAGTATTGTGCAGGCAATGAGTTACCATCTCTACCAGAACAGGATGAGATTCCAATAACAGATTCTCCAACTTCTTCATGTACACCTCACGACGTTCTACTTCAGAGCGACCAAAAAGTCGGCCATGATTGTGTGGATCTGAACGTGTAGCCAATAGCAGATCTCCAGGAAATATCTAACCAATTATTGAAATTAACCAATTATTGAAATTAATCAATTGATTGGTGTGCAATTGTCAATTAAAATTATCACAACACATTCAGTACCAATAATATTATGCTTAGTTCACCACCTATGGGGATAATGGTACAACTGTTCTGGCGTAACTCTGAGCACAAAGCTTAGCGTAGGGAGGAAAACATAAAGGACTTGTTCAGAGAAGTAAATTAAGCAGTATATTAGGGTTGCATGGGCACAAAACTGCAGTAGCTTTCAGTGTGCAAACAATCAATTAAATTAGTGTATACAATATTGAATGAGAAATATAGCACGGAAATGGTGAAAACAGTTACATAATCAGAAATCATGAAACAAATAACAATGCGTGAGAAAGTGTTTAACAAAGTCAAGAGAAAAAATAGTAAAAACGTGTGTGGTTACAAATATAAAGTGTCAGCAGGAGTCACTGCATTTGCTGTATCTGGCTAGGCACAGACTACAACACCTGATAAAATACCTACTAATCTGCATGTGCTAGTATTAATTAACTTGATTGAATGGTGAAGTATATCCTTGATATAACATAATACCATAGATATCTTTAATTGAATATTGAATAGCTTTGCATTATTAGTGTAATGTTGCATACTCAAGCTTGTTTTACCTGTGTGAGTATGTAGAGGGCAAGATGTCCGAATGAGAACACATCTAGAGATGGGCCATATCTGTGGCTCTCGCTGAGAGCCTCTGGTGGCATGTACACAGTGGTCCCCGGATTCTTTGAGAGTGTTTGGGCTAGTTGAGCCGGTTTTAAAGTTACCATGCGAGAGTTTCCCATGTCAGTGATCTTAGCTGTCAGAGATGATGTGAGGAGGATGTTCCTTGCAGTCAGGTCTCTGTGGACTATTGGAGGTCCTCGACTATGCAAGTAAACTAAACCGCTGCCTGTGTCTGTGAGAATGGAGATTTTGACTGCAAATGGAATATTAGGGGCACACTCCAGGAGGTCGTCCACACTCATTTCTAGTCTCTCCATCACCAGTAGAGGTAGCTCTGATCCCTCTAGGAAACACAGACCAAGGAACTGTGTTATGTTAGGATGTCGGAGACCTGCCATAAGTTGACATTCTCGTTGGTATCTGTCTACAGTCTCTCCAACTCCTTCATTCCCAGGATCCAGTAATAGTTCGTGCATACGCTTGGCAGCACACAAAACCTTGCTATATTTTACCTGAAATAGCAATGTGTTATATAGCTAAACAATGTTTTACAAATTCAGTATGATTGTTCATTAAAGTGCATTAAACTCTCATTTCATGTGGAAACAGTTCCTTGAAAGCATAGATAATCTAAAATTTGAATATAAGAAATTTAAACTTCCCTAGACTTCATTTTGAAATATTTGATAAGGTTAGAACTCTCCACTTACTTCTAGCACTGAGCCATATGAACCTGTTCCAAGTGTCTTCCCTGTAGGTATCACTTGGTCTAAGAAATACTGTTGCAGCTTCCAATCTTTTCTAAAGGTTCGAGACCAGCCTGGTCTTCTAGCCATGGTTTAGAGTCCTCAAAAAGAGAATAGAGGGATATCTACTCCCAGCTCCGAAACTTATAAAGCCAGCCGAAAAGAGTTTGTAGTACGTCCCTCGAAGTCAAATAAACAAGGTACACGCCACTTATAGTATTAATTTAACGCACTCCACTTCTTACCTTCTTAGCTTGGGAGGGTGGGAAGGGTTTGGGAGTAGTCTGGCGTCGCCGATCCTTTCCTCCCCCGCCCATTAACACAAGGAAAGGTAAGGGTCGGCGACGCCAGACTATAACTCTTTGCCAGACGAAAAACCAAGTTACCGTTTCTAATTGGAATGCTGCACCCGGTTCTGGCACCTAAGGGTATCAAACCTGACAGGAAATTTCGCAAACCCAAATTCAATCCTGATCACTTTAGGTGCTCTGTCTGCGCGTTTATTTTCAGAGCTGATCACTTTTAGGGTGCTCTGTCTGCGCGTTTATTTTCAGAGAACTGCCCGGGCCTTAGCAGGTTGCGGAGAGCTAGAAGATTCAACTGAAGTGCTGATTCAGCCCAGCCATTGGTATTCTTGGGCGTTTGGATCTGGATGCTGTTATGGCCACCAAAAGATTTAATGTGAAGTTACCCAAGTTTAAGCTCACCAAGAGATCTACTACTGGACAAGTCAGTCATCAGGTGGTCCCTTTAGGATGTTTAGAAAGGGAGTCAAAGACTGCATTGGAGTCACCTTTGGAGCCTCCAGCACCATCATCTGGACCTCCAGTGTTTAGTGGCAACGAAGCTACTTCAGATGATCAAAGTTTTCCCAGTCTGCACCATATTATGCAAAAGCAGACAGCGGAATCTTGGGGAAAAATTAGGGCGTCCATGCTCAACATTGCTACAGAATCGGAGGCCATGCCAATTGGAGAAAAGTGTTATTTATGTAAGGTTGCAGAGGCTTCCTATCGCTGTTTACAATGCAGCTCTGTGGTATTCTATTGTCCAGAATGTTTTTCAACTGCACATAGTAAAACTAATTTGTTCCATAAGGCAGAAATTTGGGAGGTGAGTACGAGTTTAACTACTTTTTACCAATAATTTTTTTAAAATTAATATGTTCTATAGAATGGAATGTTTCAACCGCTGCCTGCTATTAAAGTTATTGATACAAGGAATCATACCTGTTCATCAGCTCACTTGATTCCCCTCACTTGTATCTCTGCAAACGGTTAGTTAATTTATAGTATGAGCAAAGCATACTCAGGACAGGTTCCTATTAATGTATGCACTAAAACTGTTGCTGGTTTTGGTGTGGATTTCTATGCTGTTCATTGACTGAATGTACTTGTAAACTGTTGGCATGTGGTTGTCTTGCTGCACTCATTTTTAGACGCCTATCTCATATGTATAGAAATTGTTTTATACTAACAAGGGCATTGCTTCCAGCAAAGAGACAAGAACTTGAATGGATATACATAACTACTGTATACTGCTTTTTTTTAGTGTGTCATTATACTCGGTATTTGGTGTGTATTGTGCAGTAGTTACATGAGGAAATGGGTACCGTGCATTTGAAGTCTACATCCTGTAACTGTCATGCTTACAACTTGATTAAACCAGCTTACGTGTGATTTTGTGCTATTAGAACACACCACTGCTGCTACTACTCGGTAGAAAAGTAGTAGTAGTAGTAGTAGTAGTAGTAGTAGTAGTAATAGAAGTAGTAGAAATATAATAAATATATGTATTTAGGTGAACAACATAGCGTGCAGTTTACTGCATGTGCCTGTGAGCCACTAGTCCACACTATGGTTAGGGCACACTTGTGGCCATCTTCTCCCCAGCGTCCTCATTTCGCCTTCACATTTGAGCTTTTAAATTGGGAAGAAGCTCTGCTCCTAGAAGCTCAAGTTTCACTAAATGACTTTTGTAAGGCCTTGTCCTTTAAGTGCCACTCAATAGCATCAAAGGTAAATCACACCGACAAAGGAAATATATGTATACCTTGTATCGATTCTTGTATTTAGCACAAAGATTTTTATTCCCTTCTGATTGACTCTTTTGAAGAGTATCGGTGGATGAAGTTGGAATTGAGGCATTTGTCCAGCATTTGTCCGAGTCTGGATAGAGGCAATGTGTGTCCTGCTTGTCCAAAGGTGATATAGAAAATGTTTTCTATTTTGTTATAATATGCTCTTTATATGTATATAGAACAGTGGAACACTTGTGCTCTCTATGGATGCTTTATTTGGTCTCCCTAGAAAGAAAGCTAGTGGTGTTAGTCATAGAGACCCTTTACACAAAGACATTTTTTTTGCCGACCAGTTGTCAGTTGATGAGCACACAGCTTCGTATAAGATGAGTGGACACAGTGCACCAAAAGTATGTATTACATTGATGGTAAAATATTGGTGATCATGAATTTTATAATGTGAACAATTTTTAGCACTGTCTGAAACATCACTGCTTGCTGCGTAACTAGAATATTGCATAGTATTGCTGTAAATTGAAAGTGGTGTAGTGAGTGCTATTAAGTCATTTGTACAGCTGGCTGTGCTATTTCAGTATTTGTTCAGAATCCACTGTATCTTGCTCTGATAATTTTTTATGGAAATTATGCATAGACTCAGTACTAACTTCAATATTATGCTTTGAAATTAAATTGCACAAAGAGTTACTCTCTGTGTGTGGCTAGTGGAGCTGACCAAGTTGTACGAATTTGTTGCTTAATTGTATGGTACAGGACATCAATGTAGGTTATAAGCACCTTCAACTTAAAAAACAACAACAACAACACTGCCTATTGCTCAGCCAATTCTCTCATTGTGCTGTATAAATGTACTTCATAAAGAAAAATGCTATGGATTCTTTAATGTAACTCCACCCATTTATGCCATGAGTGATGATATACCTAAAGCCGCCGCAAATGGTTCGAGGTTTTATGAAGGAGCAGGCGGAGGCGGACGAGGAAACTAGATTTCCTCACTTTCGCTGAACAGAGTCTTCGACTGAACATATTATGTGGATACTTTTATATAGCTAGCTTTGATCACCTATAATATCAGGAACTATAATATATGCAATATCTCAAAGTCACTAATTCACCTTTAAAAATAATTCCACTAAGCATTTGTTATTGTTGTTTGTTTTTTTGGTTTTTTCACTGTGAATGTGTTGTATAGCAATGTAGCAGTTTTTTGGCTGGAGATGCACTTCGTTCATCCAATCGCTATCATGCACTGGATGAAATTGCGGAGTTTGGCTGTGGATGTAGGCATGAGTTCCCATTGCTTTTTATTAATTTAAAGCATGGAGAAAGGTAAAATTCATAAGGTAGGATTGGTAGAAGTTAACTATTACCTTATCTTAGAGTGTCGTATGCTGTGTGGCTGGTGGAAGAACTGGTGCGTCGCATACCAACATCTGTGGACATGAACATCATGTATGATATATCATGTACCCTAGTCAAGCATCTTAAAGCTAATAAGTATGGATATTTGTTGGATCGTGTCAAGTTGTCAATTCCTTCCTTTCATGCTGATGGCCACAATGCTGCTTGTCAGGTAACTTGATTACATTTGTATTCGCTATCCAATGGTCTACAATGAATTGGTTGCAGCCTCAGGCTTAAGCTATTATTCTTTTTCTCTTATCTCAAGGTTGTATACAGTCCACTCCACACTGATGGTATTGGACTGTCCGATGGTGAGGTGATGGAGCGCATGTGGTCATTCCTGAGAGGTTTCAATAAAATGACCAAGGAGATGAGGCCTTCTCACAGAATTGATGTCCTTACACATGCCCTGTGGTACTATGGATTCTCAACCAGAAATAAACTTCGTAAGCTCCTTGCACTGATTTATTTTTTGCTAGTTTAATTACAACTTGTTCTGTTTTTTTTGTTTTTTGTTTTTTCTTGTAGCCACATTGCTCAGTAATCGGTGGACTAAGGCTATTGAAATGCAAAAATTAGCAAAGCAGACATTTGATTCTCTCTGTTCGTCGTTGTCTGGTATGGAATTGCTAATTATATCCATATTAAAATATAACAAAAAAATTTAAATAATAATCTTAGTTGTGTAATAACACAGCTGTGCACGGTTGCTCTTTCAAATGCCCGACAGCATTCCGTGTATGTAATGGCATTTCATTGAATGCATTGCTGCATACCTTGTTCATAAGCATCCCGTGGAATGCATTGCTGCTATACTTAACTGACTCCACATGGAGGGAAAAAACAACAACAAAAAAACAAAAACAAAACAGAACAAATTGTGAACCTCACTCTACCATTTGAAAATTATCTTTATACTGGTCTGATTTGTCGCAATGGTGTCCTTTGATGATTTTGATAGAGTTCTTTATGGGTTTGGTCATTTCTTCTCAAATGTATGGTTGTGGCTCAACTATATCATTTTTTCTGACCATATCAGCTTAGGAGTAAGAACACATGTATTTAGTATAATGAAGTTCCTGAGAAATCAATATGCTAGACTACAGAATTAGTGAGCGGACGTATTTAGTGTAATAGAATTAAAAAAAGCTGGCCTACAAATAGCACGGGAAACCTGTGCTATTAGCGATTAATAGCATTAGTAAAACTATTGAAATAGCACTCGGCTGTGTTTTATGCTGTTTCAATCACATTGCTTGCTTGTACTGTTATTGTGCTTGTCAAATTACTATTATTAAATGAGGTAATTATTACTGTTGACACTGTTGTTTTGTTTGACTGCATCTAGAGGCAGTAACAAGTGACATAGTTCATACATGGATTGTGATATATGAAGAAATAATGACAAGTGGCTTGAATCTACAGTCTGGTAAGAAGTTTCATTTTGTAGTTCGCGAGCAAGTGAGGCGAGCGAGACAGTATTAGGGGTGGACAATTGAAAATTGAGTATATGTTGTATAATATATGGATGGTACATATGCCCTTCAAACACACACGCACAAAGTCTTTTTTTTTTTCTCTCCAAAAACGCGGCTTTTCAGACTTACCTTAGTTTCTTCTGATACTACAGCACTATAAGCAAGTCCTACTCTATTGAGGCTCCAAATTGTGCAATATTTCTCAAGAAATGTTTGTTGTAATTTTTTTTAAGTCACAAAATATTGCTGGGTGCAGTTACTATGGCATTGACGACCTTTACCACACAAAATTTAAAACAACAACAACAATAAAGAAAAACTCGGCCTTTTTAGTGGCCAGGTGTTCATTTTCAAGAACTTCTTTCTTGTAAATTAGGGTTTGATTATAAAATTCGGCCTCTAATTTTTAGGTTAAGTGCTTGTGTCAAGTGCTGCTGCTAATGGAGACAGTCAGAATGACTTGATTCCAGATGAATAGATACTAAGAAGCTATCGTTAACATTACTGAGGTAAGAAATTAGTTTGTAGTATATTAATTATATTACCAGTAATCTGAATAATTTAACTATAGCTGTTATTACCCCTCCGTTAGTGAAGAGAACAATTCTAACCGTTTGTTTGTGGCTTCTGCAGGGGGTGGCTTCAAAGTCAAGAGAAGCTGACATTACCACTGTTATTGGTATTGTTCACCTCCATAAAAAAAAAATGGGCCTGTATAGGCAGAGCTCGGTTGTCCAGAGTTTGTACATATAGTAAAAGAACATCTAGCTAGGGTGACTCGCTCGCTCACCATTTGTGCTCAAGCACACCCTTAGTACATAATATATGTATTGTTTGTGATAGATTAGCAAGCATTTGTTCTAGTTTGTGTATGATTTAGCATTAGCATAACAGATAGGGAGAAAATACAAGTAATTCCCTCCACCCATGCAAAACAGAGTCATATATTATTTAGTTGATTTATTAGTTAAGCATTTGGGTTCATAATTTTATTTTTTAATTTAGGTGGGGATATTGTGATAACTTCTGATAACAAGCTAATCATGTTTGTACTGTGATGATCTCGCTATTTATTTGTGTTTCTTTCTCACAGATATTCCAGAATGGAAGCACACATATTTTTTACTTCTTCAGTGTTATTATATGACCAAGTATGTCTATTCCAGCCTTCCACATGAAAACTATTATTAGTGTTCTTATAATATAGGGATAGTCTCACTGAAACAACTAGCACATCCAGTTCAGCTAAGATTTTGAGGTCAGTTTATAGGACTGGTACATAATAAGGTATACTTTCAAATAACTTAAGGTCCTGGTGTATTCAAAGGAGGCAAGGGTAAAGTTTAGCACAAGTTTTTTCTTTTCTATTTATAGCCTTAATGATCAACTTGAGAGGATTGAAAAAAAGTGGGATATTTCTTCTAGATGGACACCTAGCAGCTGTCAGTATGCAGAGGTGAAAATGCATTTGTTATCTGAGAAGGTTCGTTGCATTCGTACTGCTATGTGGTCTTCAGTCGTAAAACGACATTATCTACTCAGGATGAAGGCAAAATATGCAGGTATATAATATTGTGGTGATATCACTATCACCACATTCTTGAACATATTATTATCACTGTACTAAAATAACTATTTTTAAGGATAGCAATTTCTCATGCACAAACAATTCTAAACAATTAACACGTCATATATCATAAACATAATCATGCATACTTATACAACAGCACAGTGGTGGCGAGCGAGCCACGCCCAATTTTGCACGAGTTAATTTTTTACGCGATCTTTACCATTCAAGGACATTTTTCATAAGAGCTGGTTTAACCAAAAGACGAGAGCTACAGCTTGCTTTCGTTGCTTGTTGCACTGCACAGTTTAAGTTCTTATTGGTTGAAACTTCATTGTTAGTTAAAAATTTACATCCTTCGATAAAACTTTAAATGAAGTTAACTGATAGCAAAAAACGAAGAAGTAGAGTGTTGTAATCCTTTTGCCTACTTCAAAATAGTTTTCTGAGCAGTGGAACGAACGCTACAGCTAAAAAATGTTATATGAAAATTTTGTGAAAAATGAAACGGGTCATTATAAGCTCCACCCAACTTACGTAATGCACTTTTGAATAATAGTGCGAGAGGTGACGTACACACATGTACCTATATTATCATATTATAAACTTTTTTTCTCCAAGTTAAACCCAAGAGTGTCTCGCTCGCTCGCCAACAAATAAATAAATATCCCTGATTGTTTATTGTGTTCCTGTTAGTTGTTCGCTCGCCAATTACTTATTATACTACTTTATTAAATTTTGGGCTGATATGTTGAGAAAATGCAAAACAGTCAGTTCTGCATAGATACTAGCTTTTGTTGGTAATGCCTCCTATGTAGTATGTACATGAGCAAATCATTTCTTGCTACCAC
>WLWD01002796.1_pt1 | contig 41098 bp, 29 predicted proteins | sample 6712731 | NCBI WGS metagenome assembly WLWD01 (sample SAMN12718690, study PRJNA576275) | sponge metagenome | isolation source: marine sponge | host: Mycale hentscheli | place: New Zealand: South Island, Marlborough, Capsize Point | collected 2014-11-01
AGAAACAGAATATGAAGCTGTTTTCTCTGGTTGAAGGACTCCTAGGTCTTTCAACAAGGAGTCATGAAAAGGAAATTTTTGTTTCATTTTCTGTATTGACGTCACATAAAACTCTCTCACTGCATTAAAAAATGGTCGCGTGTCATGCACTTCTTCCAATTCTGCTAACACTTTCCAAGTTTCAGTGCCAATACCGAGGTTCTCATTATCCAATTGACCTTGGCGGTCTAAACAAAGTTAATGGAGGTTATTACCTACAGAAAGTATGGTTTCTGGCTTTAGCAAACTTGCAGCATACAGTCTTGTGAGTCTACATATTTCTGTGTAAAGCTCACAGGTGGTATTCTCCGTAGACTTCTGGAAAACTCGATTGAATTTATCCATGGAAGGCAGTATGTACTGGAGAAAAAAGAGCAGAGGCTTAAGCATTGGATTTTCAAGTCTTTTAAGTATGTGAGCTACTTTACTTGAACCTTCATCAGATGATCGAAAGAAGGATTTTAATCCTTCCAGTTGGCTTATATAACGGTTTACACATCGAAGTAAGCTCAGCCAACGTGTAGTGCAATGCTTTAGTATCACTTCTGGCTCAGTAGTAAAAAGGGAACACCACAAATCAGCATATAGCTGCTTACGCTTACTGCTGTGATGAAAGAAGTAAAATATATCTACAAACAACTCATCTATATTTAGAGGAAGAGTCTGCATGCCAGCTTTTACAACAAGATCTGCCAAATGACAGATACAGCCAACATCATACAGGATGGGATGCTCATTCTTAATCAATTTCTGTACTCCTGACCTGTTTCCCTTTAATACATTCGTTGTGTCAGACATAAATGCCATAGTTTTTGAGAAGTCCAAACCGTTATTATTAATTTTAAAGATGATTTCAATGCATCAAACAAATTTCTTGCATTGCCAATGTTAACTACTGGCATATCCAAGAACCTTGTTGCAACATCTCGCAAATCTGAGTCAAACACTCTCACTAGAATAATGCAGGACTTATTATTTTTGTCATTAGACTCATCCATCATTAAAGAGAAAGGATAGGACATGCAATTTGTTGCTTTCTTGAGAAAGTGAGGTGCTAATGCTTCTTTGATTATGGCAGTAGTCTTTGTTCGACCACACGAAAACTTTTTCGCAATCTCAGAGTCGGGAAACATATTATGAAAAAGTTTAGTTGCATGGTCACTGGCAAGAAAAGCAATGTTGTGCTTTGCAACAAAGGTCGCCCATCGTGCCTCAGCCTCAATTGAACTATAGGAAGTACTGCAGAATGATAGCAGACTCTGGGATGATGTACCTCCTCTTGCCATATCTTGGTGATTCTTCCTGCCCACATGCTTCAGCACATCATTCCTTCCCCCATGAGAAATGCTGAAGTCATGATTACAGATAGTGCACCGTGCATAGAGTTCACCTGAACAATAATAAAAATGTTACCTATGTCGTAACTTTTCTCACTAAGTTACTATTGCTAGATATTTATGTATTAGCTAGCTACCTTACTTCTGGAACTTCTGCCAATTCCTTGAAATTCTTCTATCCATTTAGGATTGAAGTGGGAAGTTCTTTTAGCCTTCTTTGCTGGCACACAGTGAGCCTCAGCCATATCTAGCTAGAACTACACAGATTGCACTTGCACAACGTCAACTCCCAATTCTCTGAGACTACCACAATATATTGCACGTGCGACTATAAAATAATGACGTCATATGAGTGCACTTTAACCCTGCAAGTCAAAAGTCAAAGTCGGGACATGAGTGGGACAGGAGTCAAAAAATCGGGACTGTCCCGACGAAATCGGGACGGTTGGCAACTATGATGGTCTCGCCTTCCACTAGATGCCTGCAGACACAAACAACACAAAAATTAGAAATAAATGGTCTAAGGCTTCTACACTTCTGAAAAATTCTGCGGGGACACAACACAATAAAATTAGAAATAAATGATAGAGGCTTATACTCTTTCCAAAAAAAATTATTTACACACACACAGTTAATTTCACAGCACAATATGCTACACCAGTCTCTACACGGTCGTCGGTGCTGCTCTCCTCTTCCTCGGTAGCTCTGTGTAAGTTTCGTAGAATGTCTTCTACAGGTCGGTTGTAGAATGTCTTCTACCAGTTGAAAGGATGTCTCCTCTCTGCTGCGGACGTCTCCCCAGCTGGCTGTGAAGGATGTCTCTTTCACGTGGGTAGGGTTCTGTGGTTCTGCTCTTCAGATGTCTCCTCCGAGTCAATCCCACTGAGTTGGGTTCGTGGTGCTCCTTCTCGATAGGATGTCTCCCCGATAGGATCCCACCGCTGCCACCAGTTTGTAGGCCCTTAGCTCCTTGGAGTGTCAGGTCGCGCGCACACTTCTGGCAGGCAGCTTATGATTCGCTGCCACCAGAGTATTCTAGCCGTCGAAACGGAATCACTTCAGTCGTAACTATTTTAAGAACACTGAAACACAACCACGAGGAGGGCGGCTTAAATACAAGTTCGAGTGTTCCGCCCCCGATGACGACATAAATAAGGAAACGTGACTTGCAAAAACAACTCGTGACCAATACACAGCAATCAACAAAACAATTAACACACGACTCTGACATGACTAAGTATGGTGTTTGTCTCTAAGTTCTGTCTACTCCTCTTCTCTGTATGTGCGCCTGCGCACTTGACTTCTTCCTCTTCTCTCTTGCTTGCCTCTCTGTCTTCTCTTTAGATACTTCCTTTGCCTCCTTCCTAGGCTCTCCCTCTATCTTCTCTGCGTTAAATGTGGGCTGGCCCACACATGGGCAAAACTAGCTGACAGCTAAAGAGTCAGATTAGTCCCAAAAGTAATTCATTCTTAGATAGGGCTGCTCAGGGGGCATGGGTCACTCTAGGAAAAATCTCCGCTCAGCCCTGCCGGCCGGTGTGGCGACTGCCATGCCTATCCACCATATCTGCAGCCAGGTGAGCCAGCAAGCCTGGGGTAATTAGATGTCAGCTTCAGGGCAGAAGTGACAGATGGTTAAATCCAATTAATATGGGTTTGCCTGGTTTTTGTATTGCTATGCTAATAGTAGGAGTGGTGGTTAATAAATGTGGCTTATTCTTGAAGCTGTGTTGTTGTTGTTGTTTTGCCTATGAAGCTGGTCTTTAGCTTCAGCCTATTTTATAGCCTTGGACATCCCCACACAATGTATCTCGGCTAAGTCTGGTATTTGCTTTGAACAACTTGATGCCCTGCTCCCAACTTGTACAATGTCAGGATCATCTGATAATCGAGGCGTGAATGGAATGAGAGTAACAATCTTATTTTTGTGTGATGTCTGACTTTAGCAACTTGGATGCAGTTGCCCTCATTTGACTTTACAGGCACTTAATCAAAGTCCTTTCTAATATGCTCTTGTGTTGTTGTTGTTGATTTTAAGGTTTGCTAAATATTCAAGCACATAAAGCTGGGTTAAACTTCAGCATTAAATTGTTTGAGTGAGTTTGGGGCACCCAAACAAGTAGTATATGAAGTAAATAAATCCAAGGATCATGGCCAGCCTCTCCACCACCCCCATTCATTTTTATTTAATGATATAAGCTATAGTTAATAATCGCTTCTTTAGGTGCTTATATTTTAATTCATCAGTTGCTAAATATAACCAAATGCAGTTGCATTTGAATGTCTCAATTTAAGGATCAGGCACCAAATAATATAATGCACACAAACTTAAGGGGGGGGTTAAGGCATTTTTTTATTTATTTTTTTTATTTTTTATTATTGTAGCTAGATACAGGCTTACTGGATGTGGATCCCAAATTTCAAGACCATTGGACATTTCTAAAGCTTATAATGATTTTTTTATACACACTAGTTCATTGTTTCAGTTATTGAATCACCCGGGAAAGAACCGTTCACTTTATTTCTTACCGTTACTTTCTATCGATCGACTATTTCTTTGTTTACTGTCAAACCTATGCTTCTTGTTATAGTTCAAAATAAAGCACACAGGAAGTGCTCAGTGACTATAGCAACAAGCAATTACGTAGTAGAAGTAGGCGGGAGTGCGCACAGCCGATGTTTTTTTTCTTTGCTTGATTAGAACTTGAACTTGTGTCCGCTTGGCTCTCTCTTTATTCTCGTTGTTTCTTGAAACTACGCCTAGGAGAACTTGTAGAAAGCGCCCTAAAGGGTTCCTTGGCACTCAGTGGCAACAACAGTCACCTACCAAACGAAGAAGGATGGATTCAGAGGCTACCCGTCCCTCGGTGAGTAAGACTAAATTGTCTAGCTCACCACCTAGGTCTATAGGGTTTACTTCTGGGAGCTCTAGTGCTCTATTGCGCCCAAGAAATAGTAAATCCTGAAGTCCATTGTCAGACAATAGTTCTGTAGCTCTCCCTGATGCTGGTTCAACTGAAGCAGATAATATTATATACTGGGCATTAGGCTAATGAGAATGGCGGTGATGAGTCTAGGAATGACATGGCAGAAGCAAATGAACTTGACAATGCAGAGTCAGATCAAAATGATGATGCAGAGTCAAGTGAAAATGATGATGCCGAGTCAAGTGGTTCAGAGGAGGAATCTTCTGAGTCAGATTCTGAGGCTAGTTGCAGTCATGATGATCAGGCTGACTCTGACGGGGTTGGTGTCGGCAGTGACGTCCCATCCAACGATTGGACCGAGCCCCCATCAGATGTTACTGTAACGTTTAATGGAACTTGGTCTAACCAATATATCAAGGTAACTTCTAAAACCTGAATTTAGGTCTAAATATTCATTGTATGCAATATTATGCTTTCTTGCAGGCATTGTCAGCTGTTATTACAAGTGTCATGTTCAACCTCAATTATCTCAAAACTACATTTTCCCAAAGTGGTCATACTTCGGTACATCATAACTTTAAACTACTCTTTAAAATGAACTGATACTTCTTCAAAAAATTTTTTTTTTCTTCAGTTATGCAAGTTTTTCTAAAAAAAAAAGAATTTTTGGACAAAAACAATTATAAAAAAAAAAATAAGGAGAAATTCCAAAAAGTATCAATACAATTATGAGATAAAAGTATACTGAATGTGTGAAAAAAAATTTTTGGAGTGTTGAGGATCATGTCTGATGGGGGTAACATCGTACCGAATAGGTAAAGGGTGAGTGGACGATGAAACCGATCACTTTGGGTGGGTGGGGCCAAGTTGATATATCTGTAGTTCATCTTGAAGATGATGCTTTACTCATCATTTTAAGACTTGAAGTATGAAAAAATACACATGGATGACTGAGTTATGACCAAATAAGCAAAATACCCCAAAAATGCCTTACCCCCCCCCCTTAACGGTTCTTGTTTAAGAAGCACCAAAGGTGCGAACCCTCAGTGCTATTAAGCACTACCAAGCTATTACAATATAATCTCCTTATAAAAGAACAAGCAATCTGTTAGCTATTTAATGAGGCATCAAAATAGCTCGACCAATGAAAATGGTACATGGAAACGCTGTCTTCATAAGAAAAGAAGCTAAACTAGCCAGAAACACTCACCGATACATCCCTGAGCATAAATCAAACTACACCGCTGGCTGCAAGAAATTATTTGCTCACGTAATTATGGCGTGATGCTAGGGGGCGTTGCCCATGAAAGCTGGTACCTGTGTTTTCTCAACGATTAGCCCGAAATTAAAAAATAAAAGGTCTTAAATCTTTGTCCTGAGTAAGTTCATACCTAAATCAACTGTTAATTGTCAGTATTCTCCAAAATCAGAGCGTGACAGACAAACAGACGAACAAACAAACAGACAGGACGACTACTATAACACATGCGGCTAGGGAGAGTAAGTTAGCATTGGTAAAGATCGCTACACGTTACGCAATTGCGCCGAAAACATGCTAGCAAATCAAAGCAAGGAACGGTTATGCACCAATGGTTATATAGTTTCTATGTATACCTAGCTAGCTCTTCCAGCCCCCTTTGTTTTTTTCTTCTCGATTATTCCTTAATATTAGCTGGCTAACCAAAATTATACCTTGTATTTTTTTAGGAAGGTGATTCATTTCATCAAATGCTCACTGTGAGGAGTATCCAATACAAACCAGCTTATATCACTAGATTATTGATACACTAGTTATTATGCTTTATAATTGATACATTTATTTTAAGAGTTATTAATATTGTAGATTGGATTAAGCTAAATTTATTGTAACTTATTGTGAACCATGTGAAATTATATAGTAGTTTAGATGTATAGAAGAGCCTATGTTCACTTATTGTCACAGTGACTTTTTATTGTAGGCATGGGTGTAACTGTATATGCCTTAAGTAATCAAAAGTAGCTCAATAAGAATGATAACATTTGTCCACAATACGCTTATTGGAATTCAATCTTGTTGGATTTCTTTTAATAAATTTATTGCTAGCTAGTTTGTATGCTTTGAAAATCATGTGGTCACAGGAAATTCTTAAAAATGGATGCATTTTTAATCTAAAAATTGTCTACCTTCTTCAAAAGCATAATTACTTTGTAGCATGACTTAGAGGAGATAAATTCATTATCAGGAAAGCTTTTATCAATAGTAAGTATTGTTGAATGAAGATTTAGCCTTTCATGCGATTTGTGAATGTCACACATGTGTTTTTTTCCTCTTTCACTTTTCACAATCACAGAAACGCTTTGTCACGAGCTATATTAAATAAATAAGTTTATCAAGGAGTCTAATAACTTTGTGATTGAGATTATGGGTCTCCTCTGCTGCTCAGGTACTCCCAAGTGCTGAGAAAACCACACTGGGAGAATTTTCTCTACCAGTTTGCCCGACCTGACTAATAACCAGAGAAATTTAGGTTTTTGTCTTATCCAAGTAAGCGATGGTTCATGAGAAAATACTCTGTGACTGAGCTAGGCACAAGAGGTAAATATATCCAGGGCTCAGCCCATAGAAAAAGTGACATAAAAATAATGGAGACACGTGACTAATCACAACACAAATGAACACACAACAGACACTAGTTGCTAAGAAACATGCCCATTGTTCACAATTGTTGCGGTAACTTATAAAATATTGAATACATTTTGTTGACTTAATAGTGTCATCAATCTAACCAGTAACAGTTTGAACTGAGCTTGGCTAGTTTCTGTCAAAAGTGTATCAACACTTTTTTTTCCCTCCAGCCGCGATCAACATGCAATCCACACCACAAAGATTTAGTATTAGTTACATCAAATACTTCTTTCCATGAGTTAAAACATTTTTGGAGCCATATCTGACATAAACCACAAACAGGACTTAAATCCGTTGCATTTCAACTTTATATGGACTCAGTATAATTGCAACTTTGTCTTCCCAATTAAAAATAGCATATGCCACAGGAATGCCTTCTTGATAGAGTCATCTAATCCTGATCATACAGCAATTTACAATCTTCATTTGGTTGTTCACCTTGCTGCTTATACAAAGAGAAAAAATTATATTCAAAAGTCTGCATTTCCCTCACAATACTGGCCACACTGACAAATTCATTTGAATGTTTTTGAATGCCATCGACATTGAAATCTTTCCCCCTATATATTCATGTACTTTTTTATTATCAGGTTATCACGAAAAATTCCATTATTCATTTCAGATTCTCTAAAACTATCAATTATGTGCCTTGAACCAGCACCTTCTTTCAAATTTTCAGTGACAGAGTGTTTAGTATTCTTACTAAGTCATAAATGTCCCAACTGTTTTTAGCTATAGTGGGTAGGAATATAAATAAGTTATGGATTACTGTATCTGTTTTTAAGCATTTTATTGCTTTTATACATACTGAGCAGTTTAAATTAATTTTACTTGTCCCTTGACTTTTTAGCCCCCTTTTTCCACTCCTATGTGGATTGTACATTTTACAACGATTGCAGTGTTAATAATAATGTTGATAGTTTTGAGTAAGCTTTGAGGCAGTATGCATAACATAAACTATGAATGTGGGACCTTTTCTTCTTCTGTCTTTCATCAAGCACAAAGTTTGTAAAGGTTTTCAACAATGTCAACTGCATAACTATGCTCATCTTTGACAGGCCCTACACTATTCCATTACCTTTACATACCTAATTATGAAGGATTATTATATTGAGTAAATGAATTATTGTTAAACTTATTTATTATTTGAAACAGATGCTACATTTAATTTGCCCCTTTTATTTTTTGTGAGAAGTACTGATATGTCAAGACCAACTGCTTTTGTATGCATATTGCTGATTAAAGAACATTACAACTCCAGACTTAGTCAGTGACTTTGCATTCTCTTTCAACCCAATTGTATTCAGGTGAACACTGTATTGTAACACTTTCACAGGACAAACAAGATGAAAAATGTAAATATTTATGGATTGAGACGGGAGTGAAAAGATCGTTTTCTTCTTATTTTTAGGCTGCCCTATAACATTTGATGACTGGACTTGAGAGATGGGGAACAATGATGATTTGGGTGAATCTGAAATAATGATAAAAATTACAGAAGTAGATAATTAGCTAGGTTTATGACTATAATGAATTCAATAGCATACCAAACTTTTGCAAGCACATGTCTTTAGGATGATTAACAATAACATGCTACCAAGTGAACAACGATGTAATCTCGTACATACAGAATAAAAGAAACTATTTGTTTGAGTATGTAGTGAATCAGAGGATATAGCTTTTCGCTTCAGTGGTAATGTGCTCTTGGCTTACTAAAGGACAGGAGGGATCTATTTTCGTGAGCCTTATCGCCACAGCAAATAGACCCTTACCGTGACCACGCCTATCCATCAACTACCGCGAGTGACGATGTTTACCTATGCTAACTTACTCTCCCTAGTCGCTTTCTACTATAACCCTCTCGCGCATGAGGGTAAACAACTTATCATTCACATATCCATAAAGATATCAAAATTTATTTTCCCTAGCTATTGACCAGTATCACGTTTAGCTAGTTTAGTCACATGACTTGCCTATTCACAATGTGAATTAAAATTGCTACATTAAGAGCTTGAAAATAATTACAAAAAAAAAGGAGCATTGTGAAGTGTATGGAATTTATAGCTCATTTGATATTGTTTTTGTTGTTTTTATTGTTGTTTTCAATTTTTAAGCATGACTTATATCATTGCCTGTATCCAGTTTTATTCACTGACTCATATATACCATTTAATCAACAAAACAAAAAAATTAATGAACAATTTATTAATTCTCCACAGCCAAATGGCATAGTGGCAAAAGAGGTGGCTGTTGTGTAAAAGACACACCCTCCATGTCTACAGAGAGAAAAGAAATTGTAGAGAATACTTTTTTTACTAGCCGAACACACCTCCAGGAGGAGAGTACACACACAGTTTCCTGGCTAGAGGAAATTCAAACACTGCCATTGTGCTGAAGCACATCACTCAAGGCTCCATTTAGGGGAGAGGAGTTAATCGCCCCTATAGACCTCAGAGAATTTTATGCATCTTGAAAGATTTGAGCAGAGACAAGTTTATCATTCTCTTTATAGTAGCTAGCCTTATGTCACAATCTATTTTCATTCTCCTCCATATTCTCCCCAGAAATTGTTGTTGTTTTTTCTAGATAGCCATGTCCATTTTATTTAATAGTAGCTAGGCTACTGGAGCACTTATTTATTTAATAGTAGCTAGGCTACTGGAGCACGCCAAGTGTGTAACTTTTAAGACAGAAGATTAGTATAATTTAATAACCATAAAATCTCGGTCTGGTGGACCTTCTAGTGGCTATACCTAATGAGATGAATGACCTAAAACACAAACATATATATGCTAGAAGTGAAGGTGACAATTGCTGATTCTCAAGCCTGCTCGAGCAAGCAAAAGCAAGCTCAAGCTGGAATGAGTAAACAACTACATGATCACACACAAACAGACTATAGACAAGATGTAACAAAAATAAAAAAGATTTACTGATACACACTGAGAGCACATGAACAGGTCCTTCTGGCGCCTTCCTCAGCTTCGTCAGGCGCCAGAAGGACCTGTTCATGTGCTCTCAGTGTGTATCAATAAATCTTTTTTATTTTTTGTTACATCTTGTCTATAGTCTGTTTGTGTGTGATCATGTAGTTGTTTACTCATTCCAGCTTGAGCTTGCTTTTGCTTGCTCGAGCAGGCTTGAGAATCAGCAATTGTCACCTTCACTTCTAGCATATATATGTTTGTGTTTTAGGTCATTCATCTCATTAGGTATAGCCACTAGAAGGTCCACCAGACCGAGACTTTATGGTTATTAAATTATACTAATCTTCTGTCTTAAAAGTTACACACTTGGCGTGCTCCAGTAGCCTAGCTACTATTAAATAAATAAGTTAAGCTTTACTCCATTTAAGATGGCACCCTGCTCTAGGTCTGGCCAAGTACAGGTATGATTAATTTTCATAGAAACCCGAGCAGTTAACTTTATTTTGACAGAGTAGATTTTTTTTAAATGATACAGGGCTTACAACGTTGCCCTGTCTATAACCACAGCTCTACATTATTATGATGCTTGCTTTAAGTATTCATGTACCGTACGTATTATGAAGAAGACGACTGGAGAAAAGTCTGATAACCAGTCAAAGTTTGTTGTGTCAGCATTTTGTTAATATCGCCCGATTTCCTGCGACTATTTATATAGTAATTAAGTTTCTCTTCACAGCTTATTTTTTGAGTGAATGGAAGAGGGAAATATCTGTGCTAGCCTATATCCAACTAAGCTGCAAAAGAAGTCATAACTATCCCGTGCCAAATTAATCAATATAAATTTATTATTATAGCCATTCCCATACAAAAGTGCCCATAACATACTGGATTATCATTACTTGTGAAGAATGTCTTTAAAAAATACAAATATTATCCACAAAAGACTTTATTGTTGGTATCCTTACTGCAGAGTCGTTAGAAAAATTATATAAATGTTAAGAAATTTTCGGAGCAGTCTTCTATAGTTCCCAAACCATGTGATTTGGTGGTTGAAACAAGAACACTTACTAGAAATATTTTTTAACCGCTTCAGCGCAACCTTTATAATGGTGCAAACCCGTATGCATAGCTGCTTCAGTTCAAATGTTATTCAAGTTTTTTTCTGGCCAACTCAACTTGGACAGACTATAATGAATGTCTTTTTATTTTAACTGTTCAGGACTGTCCGTCAAGAAGAGGACTTGTATACGAACCTCAAGTTAAATAAGTTTGTATTTTATTGATAGAATATATTATAGTAGATGATAGTATAGAAAGATAGATCAGAACATAAAGAGTTACACAAAAGTAAGAACAAACGGTAACTAAGAAATGATAAGACCTGAGGCAATCGTGTGCAAGTTCAATCTCGTACTCGTAGTGGAGGAGGGTTAGAGCCCGAACATTAACAATCAAACTATGATCACCACTGCTCATTACATGGTTCTACATCATCAGCAGTATTCTACTTAACAATGATTCAGTCACTCTCAGCTGAAATAATTATAAGAATAACAAATTTTCTCAGTTATAATGGCCAATAATATTATGTTTAATTTAATTAATTTTGATTAAACATAATATATTGGCTGTTGGAATAAGAAAATTTGCTATTAGCTATAATATAACACTTAACCCTTGAAGGTGATGATTTAATATATTGGCATATATTTACTAGCTGCTTTAAATTATTATTTATTCTGCAGAGAAGGCTTTTACTCAATGAAAGATTCTACAACTTGTTCATTCGTTTTTCAAAAGATAAACTGTGAAGAGTGAATAAAACATCAGTTCTCGCAAGTGATTAGAAAAGTAGAGTCATGTAACAAAATGGAGACTAATTATGCTTTGTGACACCAGTTTTGCTGTCTCGCACTCTGAGAAACCCTTATTTATAATGCAATTAAAAATAAATTCACAGTCGTGCAAACTCAGCACTTTTACACATTGTTGCATTAATACTTTATGGTTTCTAACTAAGTTGCTATTTGTGAAGCTAGCTAGCACTTCAGTAAGTAAAGAGTTGAAACTGAACTTAAGGTAAACAAGCGTTGAAAGAACAGTTAAATATCATGATCATGGCATGATTCAGATTTGATGATTTGCAATTTCAAAGGCAAGACCTGCAAACTAATCCCTTTCTTAGGGAACACTCGAGTCTTATAATACTACTTGATAACAATACAGGTACTTGAATCCAAGTAGATTGAACATCTATATTATATATTGAGGTTATTAGTGGAGAGCTTTAAACATAACATAAATAGAAAGTTGTATATAGGGCGTTTTGACTCCAGAGTCTTCTTCAGTAATACAATAGACAATAATACAAACGCATTGTATAGCAGAAGAAATTTCCTATAACTTTATATTCTATGCTATGTTTAAAGAATGACACACTGACACAAGATTTTAACCTTAACAACACATTTACAAAGTGACCACACCCACTCATTCAAACTTTCCAATGACCATTACTTGTCAATGTGCAACTCTTCAGCGATACACACATGCAATAAATCATATTCTCTTTGCTGAAATCTTTTCAAGTTGTTACTGTGCACCAATTTCAACCTGCCTCTACCTTCATCCCGTTTCACCTTATAGTTTACCTTGCTGCATTTTTCCGTCACAGTGTATGGGCCCTCCCATGCATCCTGCAAACACGCCTGGTACCCTGCACATCACCTTATCATCACCCACTTGCAACTCCTTACCAATTCTTCCTTTGTCTTTGTTTTTCACTCTCTTCTCACTCACACTCAATCCATTTTTTACTGCAATATCCCTCAAACACTCGAACCTTTCTGTCAACTTTTCGACCCACTCAGTCACATGAATATGTTTAAACAAGTCTTCCACCCAACCACTGAACAACAGATCTAGGGAACTCCTTAGATTTTCCCCATAGACTAGCTGGTGAGGACTAAACCCCGCATCCGGTTCACCACCTGCCCAAATGCAACATTGCCATCGGCAGAAATGTAACCCAGTCAAGGGATTCTTTGCGTGCCTTAGTGGTACGGAGCCGTCTGAATGGCATCTATCCCTTACACTTACACTATCACCTCACTTACAAACAGTCTACCCTGGTAACTCACAAGTTTCGAAGGTAGCCCTGTCCTCGAAAATATAATCATTAAACCTTCACATACATCCTTATCTGCTATGGATTTGAGGGGCACTGCCTCTGGCCACCTACTGGCAGTACAAATATAGGTTAATGGGTACTGCATGCCACGTTTGCCCTTAGGCAAGGGACCCACCAAGTCAATACAGCACTCTTCAAATGGTGTGCTTATAATAGGTCTAGGGACTGCGTTAGCTGGTACTATTCCAGATTTGTTCACTTGAGCACAACTCAAGCAAGATTTAATGCAATTTTCTATGTCGTTAGAAATTCCTGGCCATGTAAATCTAGCTGCCAATAAAGCACTTGTTTTCTTAACTCCCACATGTCCCAAGCAGTCATGAGCCAGTTTAAGAACCTTAGCACACCTGGTCTTAGGGAGTACTAGCCTTGACTTATACCCCAGATCACCCACTTCCTGCTTATGGAATAGCAACTTCCTCTCCCAGAAATATCCTCTAGCGTTCTTGGTAGCTACTTCTCTACAGGTGTGGAGGGTATCATCTTTTTGTATCTCTTCTGCTAAATTGATTGTATTATCACTCTCTCTTACTCTTGGCACTTCAATATCATTAACCATTTTATCAAATTCATCCAATTGTTCACTCACTCCCATTGTACTCTCACTCCTCTTCTCTACATCCGCACACTCCCCTTCTACCTCTTCATCACCCGAAGTTTCCAACTCACCAACCAAGACACTACTCAATGCCTCACCCCTTGACCCAGACTCAGACTCCTCTATACACACATTCCCTTGGCCTAACCCGTCTATCACAGTTTGTTCATCCATATTATTGTTGTCCAGACACATTGGCTTCAGTTTTGCACCTTTCTTCAGTTTCCTCTTGGCTATATCATTCTCCTTCTTCCTTCTCATTGACTGTTCTCTGGTCACCATCCTGGCTTCAGCTTAGGTCAGGTTCTTGCTTGTCTCTGCTTCGATATTGTCCAAGCAGGCTCTCAACAAAGGAATTCTCTCTGCATCTATACTTAGTAACACACATGCAATTGACCTGTAAACTGTATAATCCCTTATTGGTACATTCATCCTTGTAATTTTCGAAAAATTTGGTCGGGAGAGAGGGTCCCTGGCCCGCTTGGCCCACCCCTGGATCCTCCCCTGAATAAATAATAGCTTAATGATAGATTTATATTTTGCTCAGTTTTTTAAAGATACTTGAAAAACAGTGCCCTATTAGCTAATAATGACCTTCAGACTGGACTTTGAGAGTATTCCTTGTTTTAAGACAGAACTACCAAATGTTTCATTTCTAGCTAGTTGACAGTCACCTTTTTCTTTACAAACTAGCTGATTCTTATGGCTACACCTGTATACTATTGTTAAAATTAATTACTTCTTTTAAAAACTCTACCTAATTATTCAAATTAAAATGTTATTGTGGGGGCACTTGGCACACCAAGATAAGATTCTAGCTGAATTATTCAACTCGTAGTATGCTGCCACCAGTTCTCAATCCTCTGAGCACAGCCGTTGCTTGCGCCCCAGTGTTAGTCCAGTCAATCACTTCTAAAATAATGAAAGCACCAGAGGTGCAAACCCTCAGCGACACAGAGATTCTTCAGGTGTTTCACTGGCTCTTTTACGGGCATTACATTCAGCATTAGCTTGCTTACGACTCTGGGATACCTCAGGGGTCTCATGGGCTTTTTTGTGGGCATGGCATTCAGAATCGGCTAGTTTACGCTTCTGGGACTGTTCAACACTTTCTAAATCCCTTTTCCGTGCTTGACACATTACCTAGTCTTCTTACGACTATCCAAGGACTTCATGGCATTCTGAGGTTTGAGAATTAACTTGGGTTTGACAGAAAAGCTATAGCCACAGGGACATTTGGACTTTCTGACATGAATTTCACACGCACATCGAGGACAAGCTTTCTTAAAAGCAGGCATTTTATAACTTACAGTTGGAAAAGAGATTCTTTTCGCTCCTTCAGAACAGAGTAGAGAGATAGCGGCAGATCATACAACAGAACAGAACACCGAACCACGCGCAAAAAAAGGTCGGCAGCTCACGTGACGTGGCTTGAGTATAAGGGGGCGTAACCCGCGCAAGGTAAAGCTTGTAACGGCCTAAATTTGACTCGTGTTTTTTAGATATTTAAATTCAAAACAAAAAATTTGGCACATTAAAGGCACTTAAATAATAGAATACCCTAACTTGATATAATTTGTTTAGCCTGAAAGTCGTCCATCATCGAGATCTGCTGCTGACAGAGTGACTGACTGACTGACTGACTGAATGAATGAATGAATGAATGACAGACAAAGTGAGTACTGTAACCCTCACGCGCATGCACGCTGAGGGTTAATAATTAACTATAAAGACACTTCAGGACATGCAATAACAACAGTAAGAGTTGTGAGATAAAAGAATGTTTCTAGGGATTTGCCTTTATATATTTTGTGATTGGCTCCTCCCAACTACAGCTAGACAACTGACAACGAGAAAATATGCAAACATATATGTGGCCACTGGTCAACAGCTAAACACTATTCACTAAGGCAATAAGATAAAAATAATAGCACAAGCAGAAAACTAGTGCTCACTTCTCCAAGGAGTGCATTCCTCAGAGTCTCATGAATTGTCTGGGTTCCCACAGTTATCTTCAGCACTTTTTTCTTCCTTTAGTCTTCCTAACCAAATGGGCGAAGTAGCATTGAGATTGTAGGGAGGAGCTTCTGTAGTCTACAGTTTTATATGGAGATAACAGAGAAGCAGCATGGACACTGTTTTGATACAAGGCTCTAACTAAATGAAGACACTTTCCCTGCGGTGCATCCTGATGTTTGTTAGTATCATATAGTGTGGTCAAATTTCCATCTATCGGTGAAGATAAATTAAATTTGCAGTGGTATTCTCGACGTGCTAATATAACAGTTCCAACATTACCAGTAATGAGTCTATGAGCAAAAGACAGGATAGTGTTGCTACTGGTATATGGGACAAAGAATTCATCAAAGTCGATCACCATCATGTATTTGAATATTCCCATGTACCTCAGTGCACAGTCATGATATTTTAATGACTGGGAGTAATAATATACTTGGCTACTGTTTAGATAGTCTTTCCACACCACCATCTTCACAAATCCACTTCGCACAAACTCTAACAAAGTTGAAGACTTGTTGAGATTCTGTAGAAAGGAAGGGTCAATGTTGATGTGAATGAGTTTGACTCCTATAGTCTTTTGGTATGTCAGCCACTGGTCCAGATAAGGCACTACTCCAAACCCAGCAGCACACACCATCACTTCATCTTTTTCTGGGACATTTTCAGGTGGAATCACAACAGAGTCTGATCGCACAGGTTCCTTAATGATAGTGCCATTCTTTTTGTACAATACACTCACCTCACTGTCTCTATTAATATCCATATCAAAGCAATACACAAAGCAATCCTTGTGAGAGACTGGGAAATAGGTCTCAATAAAAAGTACAAGCATGATGTCTACTACCTCTGTCCTGTGGCTCTGAATCCCATCAATATCACAACCAATGATGTCTTGCCTGTAATCTTTAAGTACTGAAACTGAAACGACGGTGACATTGGAGTGGGAAGGACCAGGTCGTCTATCCAAATACGCCTGGTGTGCAACAAGGTCATTTGAATTGTATTCATTTTGTTCTCTCCAACTAGGACGAAATCTCATACCTCCGCTGAACTTAAAATTTTGGACGATACAAAATATTACAGCCAATATTAATAGATTTACTAGCAAGAGCATGTTCCGTCGTTTAACAGACATTTTCAGGGCTGTAGGAAAGGGTGCGGCCGGTGCGGCTTTGGCCGCACCACTTTTTTTTCAATTTCAATTTATTATTCAGCACATGCGCATAAACACTTTGGAATACAATGACATTTAAGGTAAGGGTCGGCTACACCGGTGCCACGCGCACGCAAGACCAGTATCGTGTAGATAGTATGGTTTCGAAGCTGATGAGTGCTCTAACCGCGGAGGTTCCTGAGAAACCATACCAGCCAAAGGATTATAATTTTCCTAAAAGAGTACATATTTGAAAAAAAAGGAGACACTTCCAGAGCATTTCAATCGCACTGGTTTAAAATTTGGACATTCTTACACTACGATGAGGCGAAGGATGTTGTCTTCTGTCATACTTGCATGGTTGCAGCAAAAAGAAAAATGTTATCTACCAATAATTTAGATCCAGCTTTTGTAAGTTGTAGTATTAACAATAACTGTTACGGCTTGTTTAACCTATGCTTTTTTTCTTTTTAAAACTAAATTTTAACTACTACATTTTTTTTAGATAAGTCGTGGTTACTGTAATTGGAAAAATGGAACAAGGTGTTTCAAAAACCACATGGGCAGTGCTTGCCATTGTGAAGCCGTTCAAATGATGACTACAATTCCAGCTACTACTGGAAATATAGGAGCAATGCTATCTAAGGAGTCAGAAATTCATAAAAGGAATGCATCTGCAGCTCTCCTTGAAATATTTTCCACAGTAAGGGTATTGTGTCGACAAGGATTACCGCTACGAGGTGACAAAGGAGAAAGTGACAGCAATTAATTTACATCAACTGTTGCATGAGAAGGCACAAACCCATACAAATTTAGCGTAATGGCTAAAAAGGAAAGAAAATGTATATACCAGTGCAGATATTCAAAATCAGATGATTAAGATTATGGGAATAAATATAATGCGTAAAATAGCTACAGATATTCATGCTTCCCCATTTATTACAATAATGGCTGATGAAACGGCAGATACATCCAATGTTGAGCAAGTTTCTATATTTATACGTTATATAACTGACTTGAAGTTCCTGAGGATTTTTGGGGTTTATGTTCTGTTCCATCTATTGATGCTGCAATGCTAGTCTCAGCAATAAAAGATGTTTTGTTGAGGATGAATATTAGTTTTGACAAATTACGAGGGCAATGTTATGATGGGGAAAGTGCTATGAGTGGGAGTAAGAATGGTGTTGCCAAGTGCATTAGTGACATTGAACCAAGAGCACTATTCACCCAATGCTATGGCCATGCTTTAAATCTGGCAGCAAGTGATACTGTGAAAAAATCGAAGATTGTAAAGGATGCACTCAACTTAACACAGGAGATAGCTAAACTAATTAAGTATTCACCACGAAGAGCACGTCTCGATGATACAAGTGGTATACGAGTGCTATGTCCTACATGCTGGACTGTCAGAGCGGATGCTCTTGCAAGCATAACAAATAATTTCAAAGCTTTAATGCTTACATGGGAAGAGACAGCTAAAGTTGTAAAGGATACTGATACAAAATGCAGGATTTATGGAGTTTCAAAGATAATGAATCCTTTTGATTATATTTTTGGTAATATTCTTGGTGAGATGTTGCTTAAACATTCAGATAACTTAAGTAGTACTCTACAACACAAATCTCTTTCTGCTGCTGAAGGACAAAAAATTGCTCACATGATTATGGAAGTTATTAAGAGACTTAGAAATGAAGAGAGTTTTGATCTTTTCTGTATGAAGGTAGAAATATTTAGTGAGGAAAATGGCATTGAAAAGCCATCTTTACCTCGTAGACATAAACGTCCCATGCGATTTGATGATGGCTAGTCAGAAGATCATTTTCATTCTGAAATTAAATCATTTTACCGGCAATCATACTGTGAAGCTGTAGACTTGCTTATTTCTTGTATTGAAGACAGATTTCAACAACCAGGGTATGAACAGTATAAGCGTCTGGAATCGTTACTTCTTAAAGCATGTACTTCAGTGGATACAGAAGAGGAAGTTGCAGAAATTTGCCAATTCTACAAAGATGATTTTATTAATCATAGTATTCTTCAGACTCAGCTTCAAGTTTTCCATACTCATTTTAGTTCAACCCAAACCGACAATCATCCTCAAAAAATTGACATTTTTGACATAAAAAAATACTTTTTGTCCCTCTCTCCTGGCCAACTGTCACATATGTCGCAAGTCTATGGTCTGCTGCAGTTAATATTGGTGATGCCAGCTACGAATGCATCCTCCGAAAGATCTTTTAGTGCTTTGAGACGCATAAAGACGTATTTAAGATCTACTATGAAGCAAGAACATCTTAATTATTTGATGCTTCATATTCATAAAACAAGAACAGATGAAATAGATTTAAAATGTATTGTCAATGAATTTATAGACGAATCCGAACACGGCGTAGCAGTATTTTTTCAAAGTTTTAAGTTCATAGCATTATTGTTTTAAGAACTTTAATCATTTATGTAACAATCTATTGTAATAAAAATTTTGAAAATTGTAATGTTCATAATATTAAAAATTAGAGGTCCTTTTTACTGGTTTTATTGCTGTATATCTATTTGTGAATTCAGTGATTAAAGCCACTTCCACCTGCAATAAGTTCAAACTTGTAACTAAAGTATAGACAAACCACACCCACAAACTATTAACCACACCCATTTCCGGAGCCGCACCACCCCAAATTGCTTGCTACGGGCCTGATTTTTGTGAAGCCTGCTTTACAAAGGGGTGTCATATCCTAGCTCAGTCGAATCCACCCACCATGCACTATGAATAACAATAGCAGTATCGCAACTGTAACCACTCTTTATTCTGCGAGCTGCAATTTCGAGCGTGTATGAGTATGTGACGAGACTGCGTTAGATGCTGTGCACAAATCTTGGACCACCTGGGTTACTCGCATCTAATGAAAGAATGAATACATTTTGACTGCAAAGACAGCATTGATCTATTTTGCTGAATAAAAGTTTTCACCTGTAAGTTTCTCCTTTACCGCACGCGGTCACTTAATGTTATTCATAGTGCTAAAGCCTAATTATCTCCACCAACTTTCGGGTGAGCTAGAATATTTTAGATATTAGGTAAGCGTAATGCTTGGTACCCAGTATTAGTTCCAGATAGATGAACTTTTCATTTCAAATAGATTGAATACAGCTATATGGTCTGACATTCTAGGCTGCAACTAAAAATTGGATGACTGATTGTGGTGTGTGGTGAAGTTGGAATCAGCTCAGCTACAATAAAATTAAAAAAATAATAAACCAGTGTTATTATTTGTAATTTTAGAAACAAATATGGAATTACTACTTACGTCAATTTCCTGAGTATTGATAACTTCTGTAGTATCAAATTTAAATTACTTTGACTATCTGAATTACCTCGAATTCTTGACAACAAGTGGTGTGCTTAAACACAAATGGCCTGATAGTTAGGTAACATAAAACTAAGTCTTGTTACTATGTTTTAGCTAACAAGATTAGTTCAAGTTGATGACACACAAAGCCATTGGTAGTCAGAATGCCGTAATGTTAATGATAAGGAAGCTACTACTACTCCAGTGAAGCTGAGGTAAGTTCCATATTTGTTAGCTAAATATGCAAAATAACTCTGGCCTTTCTTTTTTGTAGCTAAGAGCTTGTTGTCAACAGTGACTGGTAAATTCAAACAGTCAGAATGGCTCAATTGTAGCTGAGAGCTTGTTGTCAAGAATTCGAGGTAATTCAGAGAGTCAAAGTAATTTAAATTTGAATTGATACTACAGAAGTTATCAATACTCAGGAAATTGAAGTAAGTAGTAATTCCATATTTGTTTCTAAAATTACAAATAATAACACTGGTTTATTTATTTATTTTTTTTATTGTAGCTGAGAGCTTGTATTTGTTTGCTGAAATAAAAGGTATTATAGTTTTTGCATGAACTAAGCTAAAACATAGTAACAAGACTTAGTTTTATGTTACCTAACTATCAGGCTCGCTCGCCATTTGTGCTTAAGCACACCACTAGTTGGCGAGCGAGCGGCAATTTAGCCACTACTACTAGTGATGTGCTTGAGCACAAATGGCAAGCGAGCCTAAAGACTATACTATTTTTATATGAATGATTTTGACTTCTAACACTGAAGCTACTGAAAATAAGGTCGAGTTTTTAAATCACATACACGGTAAAGGGATTTCAATGCCATAGTGACAACTTGCTGCAATTGTTTGAATTGAAGGAAAAAACAACAACAACAAAACGTTACACGTTATTTAAATGTTTTCTTTGTGATAAGTAATGGCTGTAAAGCATAGTGCTTTGACACAACTGGACATACACCTACACGAGACTTACCTTCAGGGCTAGTCTAGTGGATAATGCATTTTCAAGTAAATACTGTTGCGTATGGCTTATAACCATTGTGGTGGAAACCACCACATTAGTTAAATAGAGACATGTAGAACATGTAACGGTACATTGTCTATTCACTGAACAAAAGCATTACTTTCTAATTAATGAACGATCAAGTTACATTTTCCCAACTCTCATGTATTCACACACATCACTTACCTGTATATATATATCACTGTTTTCTTTAGTTCTTCAGTTCTGTCCTTGTGCTTAAAACTTGAAATTACTCTTTGAGCTAAAGTCTGACATCTAGCTACCGGGATATCTCTGAGTCGAATACTTAGCCCCGGAAAGAGGAAATCAAAAGCCTAGCCCTTAGCATAGACCTGCAAGAGCTAATCTGGACTTAACTCTGGTGGTAGCCTACTGAGTAGTCCCTAGCGCTCCCACAACATCTGGTGGCAGCGGTACTTCAGTATAGAGTTCTATCATTCTGCTGGAGTTAGAGACGAATCCTACGCCTACTCGCTTACTTAAAGTGCCAAGAAGCTGAGCTTTAGTGCCTACATTTGATTTACTCCCATTTATTTCCATTCAGCCTTCATTGCTGTGTTTCGTGCTCAGAAGCTTCAGCATTTTCAAAGAGTACTCAATCTTAATATTTACTATCCATTCTTTTGTTTCTTCATTCCTTATAGACGACATCCCACTCCTGTTGGTTGAGAGTGTCTGCTGGGGTTCCGAGGATCGGTGGAGTCTACGGGCGGTGCACACCGGACAGGACATTTCTGAACGTCATTTATAGTATAGTTGATTGTTCTCGTTCGTGTACTTTGTTGTTGTTGTTGTGTATTTTAATTGTATCGTCTGTCATCTTTTGTAGTGCGAACGCTGTGTGTAACCTTACGCTGTTGTTACCTATTATTGACTGAATCTGTGTTCTTTAGTTTTTGTATATTTCATTTTGGTTGAGATGAGTAATCTTGAAGACAACACTGTGCACACGATGTGTACTCGCTCCAAGACGCGGACCACGGAGGAATCAGTGGCCAAATTAGGGATCCCGAAGTCAGATGACGAGGGAGAATCCTTCTTGGACGGCAAATCCACTTCCACGAAGTCTGCTTCTCATACACTGGAGGATGGTCTGGCAACGTCTGGGCGTTCTCCTGGCGAAGAGATATATATTGGCTCGACCCACTCGGCGGACGAGGAAAGTTGTGATAGTGAGGATGAAGTTCCATCTGGGGCATCCCTGAAAGAGTTGATGGCTATTCTGGTCAGAGAGACTATTGCCGAAAAAAGGTCCAAGTCGAAAAGACAGAAGGCGGCTGATAAGAAGGAGTCTACAGCAAGAGCAGTGAGGAGGGAAGAGAAGCTTGAGCGTGTTGCTAGATCCTTGGTTCCAATGCATCCTGGAGAGGACATCTTCTCATTGCTCATGAGGTTTGAGTTGGTTTTAGTGTCCAGAGAGGTAGATAAATATAATTGGGTTAGGTTGTTTGAAAGTGTGTTGAAAGGGAGATTTGCTGACGTTTATTATTCTAATTTAGATTCTTGTGCTGGTGATTGGTCCTTGATGAAAATTTGTCTGTTAAATGCTGGTCGTTATAATATTCATGACTGTTTGGATGTGTTTCTTTCGAAGTATAGACCTGGTGGTTCCTTAAGTGCATCCCAATGGGCCAATATTATGTCACATAGGTTTTATGTTGTAAGCAAGTCGTTGCCATTTCTTAAATCATTTTCAGATGATGTCCATAAAGCTTTTGCTAGTGCTTATGCCAATGCTGGTGTCCTAGCGTCCTTGTCAAGAGATGGTAGAGCATTTGTTTACAAGTCGGAGCTGAGGTCAGTGCAGGATGTTCTTGCCAGCTGCTTGCAATACTCTGCTAAACCGGAGAATTATGAGAAGCCTCTCAGATCATCATCGTCGCGTCGGGAATTGAGCAGAAGGTATACTGACCACGATGATAAGCCGCATTGGTCGAAGCCTGCAGCTGATAACTTTGAGTTTCTTACCGTTACTTGCTTCAAATGCCGACAGGAAGGTCATTATGCTGACCGATGCCCCGAGAGACGACATAACGACAAGTCTTTGCCGACTGCTGATAATCTAGCAACAGCTATTCCTATTTCCAAGCCTGTAATAGAGCGGGGAAAATCTGTCAATCTTGTCGATAGTTCTAAACTTACCGAGTGTGAGATCAAGTGTGAGAATGTGCCAGATTGTTTAAATATGTTTAAAGGCCAACCCAAGGAACTTGACTTCACTCTAAGTGGTAGTGTAAATGGGAAAGATGCCATGTTACAACTTGACTCTGGGGCAGATGTTTCAGTTGTGTCACCTGATTTCGTGTCTGAGGCTGACAAGATAGCCACCCATCGTAAATTGAGGGGTTTGGATAATGTTAACTCTGTAGTACATGCTGTCTTTATGTGCTCCTGGAGTTAAAGGTTGTTGTTTATTCTCAGTACATCCTAAATTACCCTCTGGGTGTGTATTGTTGGGACGTAATTTGGGGGATGTGTTTGTTAAGCTTTTAAACAAGGCTAAGACGGACCCTAAGTCAGTAATGGTGATAACCAGAGCCCGTGTAAAAATGTCTGAGGAAGCAGAAAAGCTAGATTCCATTAAACATGCAGTAGAAGGTGCTGTCCCCGTGTCTCTCGATTCTATTGAAGAGAATATTCAAGACTGTTCAGATGGAGTGTCTGTTGATGTATCTAACTTACTTCCTAATCGGAATAGTGCTGACGAGGTTGAAGTGGTGACTGGCTTGAGTGATAACTCTGTATCAAATGATGTCTCTGTCAATGATGTTAGTCCTAGTGACATTTCTGTACCTGCTGAAAATTCTGTACCAGTCACCTCAGTTCCTGTAAATTCCTTGAAAGTTTGCATTCCTAATATTAAGTTCAATGGTGTTTCTAAAGATGAGTTTGTTAAGATGCAAAAAGATGACATTTCTTTGAGTGACATGTGGAAATGGGCAAGTATGCGCGAAAAAAGATGTTTTGTTGTAGAAGATGTTTTGATGTGTTTGACCTGCACACATGGTAGAACTTCTCATGCTGTACTGGTTCCTGAGCCTCTCAGGAAAGCAGTTCTTGTGTTAGCACATGAGGGTTCTGGCCACTTTGGCATTGGTGCAACAAGAGCATTAATAAACTCCAATTTTACTTGGCCAGGGTTGAATAAAGACGTGAAGTCGCATGTTAGATCCTGTGCAAAATGTCAATGTTTCAACAAGTCAGGTCCACCCAAAGCCCCACTTTGTCCACCAGAGGCCATTGTTAATCATTTTGATAAGATCGCTGTTGATATTGTTGGTCCTCTTACCAAATCAAGAAGTGCTTTTAGGTTTCTCCTTACAGCGATGGACCTGGCCACAGGGTTTCCATTTGCTTACCCAATGCGTGGCTATACGGCGGAAGAAACAGCTAGAAACATGCTATCTATCTTTTCGGTCATTGGTTCCCCTGCTGCTGTACTCTCTGACCAAGGAAGTAATTTTATGTCTAAGGTTTTAGAGTCTGTGTATAGTAAATTTGCTGTTGCTAGAGTTAGAACCAGTCCGTATCATCCAGAGTCCAATGGAAAACTTGAAAGGTTTCATGCCTCACTCAAAGCAGTGTTAAGAAAATGTATTACCGAGAAGAAAGATTGGCCCTTAGTTCTTGATCTTGTATTGTATTTCTTGCGTAACCTGCCTCACTCGAGGCATGGTCACACACCCTATGAGTTGACTTTCTTGAAACCCACACCCCACATTTTATCAACTCTGAAGTCAAATTGGTCTATATCAGATGGTTGTTCTCTTAACGTTCCTAGTTTTATTTCTGATTTGGATTCCCACATATCTTTGGTTTTACAATCTCTCAAAGATATGCTTAAAGATGATATAGTTGCTAAGCGCGCTGTGAAAGATAGTCGCTCTTTACGTGCCCTGCATGTCGGTCAGTGTGTGATGATGAGAGTGCCAGGCTTGAATGCCTGCCTTGAGGCATCATGGGAAGGCCCATTTGTAGTTTTGGAAAAGATATCTGATGTGAATTATAAGATTGCTCACACAGGTAGGAAGTCAAAGAGCAAGATTGTCCATATTAATATGCTGAAGGTGGTAAATAATGATTTTAACGAATTGTCTGTGGTTGCTGTTTGTGATGATGAGGACGAGTGTGGTTTCGACAATGTTATTGGTCAGTGTGTTCCTGTTTTATCTGAGGAGTGTCAAAGTTCTCTTAAAGTAGTGCTAGCTAAGCATGGGGGTGTGTTCACTAACAAACCCGGCAAAACTGATTCAGTGGCTCATGGCATACAGGTTACTTGTGATATGCCAGTGTGGTCACCATCTTATATTATCCCTGCTCATATAGAGGATGGCTTTAGAAAGAGTTTGGATGAGTTACTTGACCTGGATATCATTGAGCCATCTATGTCTAAATGGTCGAGCCCACCTATTCCAATTTTGAAGAAGGATGGTGATGTAAGGATTGTTGTTGACTACCGCAAACTTAATCAAGTGACAGTGCCAGAACCTTTCCATATGCCCACTGTGGACGAGATCATTTCGCGGTTGGGTAATGCTTTATTTCTTTCAAAATTATATTTATTGAAAGGTTTTGATCAGGTCCCTATATGGAGCTTGCATCTAGACAGTTTACGTCATTTTCGTGCAAATTTGGCAAATTCCAATATAAAATGATGCCGTTTGGGTTAAGAAATGCCCCGGCTATTTTTCAGTTGCTTATGCAAAGGGTTTTAAGAGGTTTATAAGATTTTTCAGCTCCATATATAGATGATGTCATCATTTATTCTGTTACTTGGAGTGATCACTTGACACACATAGACTCTGTGCTGTCACGGCTATCTTGTCATGGTCTGTCTGTGAAGTCATCAAAATGTTGTTGGGGTTTCCGTGAGTTTGAGTTCTTGTGTTTTGTTGTTGGTAAAGGCAGTCTTGGTGTGCCGGATGCTCGTGTTCAGCAGTTGAGGAAGTATGTCAAACCTCGGACGGTATCTCAACTTCGCTCATTCCTTGGACTAGCAAACTTCTATTCTCGATTCATACCTCGATTCGCAGATCACAGCTCCACACTGACAAGTCATACGACTAAACAATCACCTAAACTTGTGTCTTGGACGACAGACATGACAGAATCATTTAATTTCATTGTGTCTGCAATTTGTAATGCATCAGTTTTAACAGTGCCTATTTTGTCTGATTCCTTCTGTGTGTATTGTGATGCCTCTGCGTGTGGAGTGGGTGGTGTGTTATGTGTCTGCAGGAATAATGAATGGGTGCCGACTGCATTTTACTCCAGACAGCTGAAGTCCAGGGAAACACGGTATTCTGCGACTAAAATTGAGGCTCTAGCCATGTTAACCGCTATAGAGCATTTTTCCTACGATCTACTGGGTACTGATTTCGTGGTCTACACTGATCATAAGGCTCTACTCCATCTGTTTCAATCATCGATCCTGAACAATCGCTTATGGAGATGGAGGATGAGACTATCAAACTTCAACTTCTCTATTGTCCATGTCAAGGGAAGCCATAACGTCATAGCGGATGCTTTATCTCGTCAAGGCTGGCTTGATGCCAATGATTCTCCTGCCTCTCCATCCATACAACCTTCATCTCTATGAGGGGGAGATGTGGTGGAAACCACCACATTAGTTGAATAGAGACATGTAGAACATGTAACGGTACATTGTCTATTCACTGAACAAAAGCATTACTTTCTAATTAATGAACGATCAAGTTACATTTTCCCAACTCTCATGTATTCACACACATCACTTACCTGTATATATATATCACTGTTTTCTTTAGTTCTTCAGTTCTGTCCTTGTGCTTAAAACTTGAAATTACTCTTTGAGCTAAAGTCTGACATCTAGCTACCGGGATATCTCTGAGTCGAATACTTAGCCCCGGGAAGAGGAAATCAAAAGCCTAGCCCTTAGCATAGACCTGCAAGAGCTAATCTGGACTTAACTCTGGTGGTAGCCTACTGAGTAGTCCCTAGCGCTCCCACAACAACCATGACAAAGAGCGCATTCACTTACCACCGCCACTAACTCGAATAGAAATGGAAGTCCCGTAAGTTTTCACGTTTTAATTGCACCCGCAAAAGAATTCAAAATGGTTAACAATTCAATTTCTAGGGTGATACGGGTACTGATCAATAAACCAGAGGATTCTGTTTAGTGAAGTTTAGGACGGGGTCGACCACAGAACACAAAAACGCGGAGGTCAAAGTACAAAAATGCCTTACGTACGTCCAAACAATTATAATAAACTAGTGGTGTGCTTGAGCACAAATGGCGAGCGAGCCTGTTGGTTAGGTAACATAAAATGTTACTATTTTTAGCTTACTTCATGCAAACACTCTAATATAGCAGTTATGACATTTGATTTCAGCAAACAAATACAAAATCACTCTCTTACCTGATTAATGGTAACTTTTGTAGTATCAAACATCAACCATTCTGATAATCTCAATCACCAGTAACTCTTGAACAAGCTCTCAGCTACGATAAAAAATAAACCAGTGTTATTATTTGTAAATTTAGCCAACAAATATGGAATTACTACTTACATCATTCTTGAGTATTGATAACTTCTGTAGTATCAAATTGAAGTTACTTTGACCATCTGAATTACCTTGAATTCTTGACAACAATCTCTCACCTACAAAAACAAAAGACAATCAATTTTAGCACACAAATACAAAATTACTTTCTTACCTCATTTTCTTGAGCAGTGGTAACTTTTGTAGTACCAAATTTGAGCCAATCTGACTATTTGAATTTACCAGTCACTGTTGACAAGCTCTTAGCTACAAAAAAAGAAAGGCCAGAGTTAATTTTGCATATTTAGCTAACAAATATGGAATTACGTACTTACCTCAGCTTCCCTCGAGAAGTAGTAGCTTCCTTAGCATTACTACGGCATTCTGACTACCAACGGCTCTTGACAACCAACAACCGGCACTCCGTATCCCCCCCATAAAACGGCGAAGTTTTGAAATTAAGTCTGGAAAAGGGTCTTCAATGCCATAGTAACCTGTCGAATCAACTTTTTGTTTCGTGAAAAGCAAGCATTTTCGCAGGAATTTTCTCACACTTTGGAGCTTAAGTATAAAGTAAGGCTTGCTTAATGCTATAGTTTCAGAATAAACTGGGGTCAAGCCTAAAAAGCCGTGTTTTTTGGAGAAAAAAGTTGCCCGCGCGCGCGTTTAAAGGGTATACGTACCATCCCACATACATATATAACATATACCCGATTTTGCATTATCCACCCCTAATACTGTCTCGCTCGCTACGCTCGCTCGCCAACAAATATCCCCAATTTTCAATTGAGTTACCCCTGATAGTGTCTCGCTTGCTTCGCTCGCTCGCCAATTAGGTCACATTATTTGAAGCAAAAATAGACACCAAGCTCTACAAACCTCATTAACTACATCTAACCACCTTCATAACCACCCAGGCCCATAGCCAGAAGTTTGCATTGGGGGGAGGGGGGAGGGGGTAGTCTCACAGGGCCAAACCCTTTACCAAACACAAAGTGAGAAAAGAGTCTGGTCAAGTGAGGGGTGTTGCGCTGTACAGGTCCCACGAATTTCTGGGGAAAATGCGGTGTTAATCATGACTCCAAATTACCACAAAACACGAATTAGAAGCGTTGCGCTTACTGCTCTGCTCTCCTCACAGTTAGCTGTTTAACTGGCTCCGTTTAACTATGATGAGTTGCTGTTTATGCAGAAGTGACTTATCTTTTAGTCAGGCGAAGAAGAGAAGAATATTCCAATTCTGCTATCTTCTGACAAAGTTCTGACATCTTCAAAAAGTCATATCAACAAGTAACTGTCTCTATGAATCTCCAATACTTCATCCAAGGTCAATCCCAACTTCTTTTCAGCTTCATTCTCCAAGATAGAAGTGAACTGTGAGAGCAGAGCAATAAGCACAACGATTCTAATTCGTGTTTTGTGGTAATTTGGTGTAACGATTAACACTGCATTTCCCCCAGGAATTCGTGGGTCCGGTACAGTGCACCCCCCCCTTCACTTGACCAGACCCTTTTCTCGCTTTGCATTTGGTAAAGGGTCTGGCCCCACGAGGTAAAGGAGGGGGGGGGGGGGTTTCAGATTTCAAAGGCATACAAAAAGCACCAAGAAATTGTGTGGGCCCGATGGGTCTCCACCCTTAAAAAACAAACTGCACCAAAGCTAATAATTTGCTCAATGTCTTCAATTTCAAAAGTATTAGTTCATTGAACACTGTTGATATTATTGAGCGAAAAGCGGTAAACTTCTAGCGCTATATCAGCCACGTGTAATGAGGCTTCCAACTGCGGTGACCTGTATACAAACAGTGCACCATTAATATGCCTTTCGTGCTATTAGTACTTTAATAAGTGCACTAGCGATGCAGGTAACCCATTGGCATCAGTCCACACCCACCCACCCACATGTTTTTAAACAACAATAATCATAAGAACCAAGGAATAAGTTAAACAAGGGTAGGGCATTAGGAAGGGGGTGGGGGGAGAGGGATATAAGTTCTCTTTCTTGGCCGTGAGGCCAGAAGTGATGGGCTTGGCAGTAGCTGAAGTGGGGATGGCAGGTGTTGCCCATGGCAACAGGGGAATGGTTGGACCATGGGCAAAACTAGCTGACAGCTAAAGAGTCAGATTAGTCCCAAAAGTAATTCATTCTTAGATAGGGCTGCTCAGGGGGCAGGGGTCACTCTAGGAAAAATCTCCGCTCAGCCCTGCCGGCCGGTGTGGCGACTGCCATGCCTATCCACCATATCTGCAGCCAGGTGAGCCAGCAAGCCTGGGGTAATTAGATGTCAGCTTCAGGGCAGAAGTGACAGATGGTTAAATCCAATTAATATGGGTTTGCCTGGTTTTTGTATTGCTATGCTAATAGTAGGAGTGGTGGTTAATAAATGTGGCTTGTTCTTGAAGCTGTGTTGTTGCCTATGAAGCTGGTCTTTAGCTTCAGCCTATTTTATAGCCTTGGACATCCCCACACAATGTATCTCGGCTAAGTCTGGTATTTGCTTTGAACAACTTGATGCCATGCTCCCAACTTGTACAACAATGTCAGGATCATCTGATAATGGAGGCGGCGTGAATGAAATGAGAGTAACAATCTTATTTTTGTGTGATGTCTGACTTTAGCAACTTGGATGCAGTTGCCCTCATTTGACTTTACAGGCGCTTAATCAAAGTCCTTTCTAATATGCTCTTGTGTTGTTGTTGTTGATTTTAAGGTTTGCTAAATATTCAAGCACATAAAGCTGGGTTAAACTTCAGCATTAAATTGTTTGAGTGAGTTTGGGGCACCCAAACAAGTAGTATATGAAGTAAATAAATCCAAGGATCGTGGCCAGCCTCTCCACCGCCCCCATTCATTTTTATTTAAGCTATAATCGCTTCTTATTTAGGTGCTTATATTTTAGTTCATCGGTTGCTAAATATAACCAAATGCAGTTGTCTCAATTTAAGGATCAGGCACCAAATAATATAATGCACACAAACTTAATGGTTTCTTGTTTAAAAGAAGTGATTTGACTGCAACTACAATGAAGCACCAAAGGTGCGAACCCTCAGCGCTATTAAGCACTACCAAGCTATTACAACATAATCTCCTTACAAAAAAAAAAGCAATCTGTTAGCTATTTAATGAGGCATCAAAATAGCTCGACCAATGAAAATGGTACATGGAAATGCTGTCTTCATAAGAAAAGAAGCTAAACTAGCCAGAATGACGAATAGGAAGAAGATGGTAGGAGTGATGATGGCGCATAAAGTGAATTTAATCACCACCTCCTGTCACTACACTATTTTCATTAATGAACACTTCTCAATTGTGTTAATGCATCCAGTTTGTCAGACATTGTACCAGATATGAGCAAACTCCCATAAAATTTGTGGCTCAGAGTGTTGGTGGGTCATCTTGAATACATGTACTTCAAGTTTGCTTTTGAAGTTACAGTTAATTCGGAACATTAAACACAAATTTTATAGAGAGATGTCACAAAAAGCATTTGTGTTAAGCAAGACAGCATTAATAGAGGGTTATTTACCTTATTTGATTTTGCCATATGTTTTTATATAGTTCTGCTTAAATATTTGCAATATTCAAGCTTACTGTTTAGCACAAATAATTGTAATACTCTTGATAGGAAGTAACAATTTTAAAACAAGCAAAACTTCCTCTTTATCTATTTTATAATTAGTTTCTGATTGGATTTAGACATTCAAAGAGTGTAAGTCTCAGTGCACTTAGCAAGCTACTTGCTAAGACCACTACAATTCAACCCAATTCTATAGCTAGTGAATTAATATTTGAAGAGAATAATTAATTTTGCTTGTGTGTGCAGGCTAACTGCCAGAATTCAAACTTGAGGCATAAACTGGATTGTGAACGTGTTGGAAGATGGTGGGAAGAGAAGTATTAGCTTTACTTGCAGTAGTGTCATCAGTGGCATCAGGTTAGTTCATCGAAGCAATAAAACTTTAGAAAACAGTCTCCATGAGTTACTGGGAAATATCTTGCCACAAAATCCGACATAGCTATATCCACTACTGTCATATTTTTGCTTTGAATTTTGTCTATTTCACATCCAATTATAGCTTCTCTGTATTTATGATCCACAGAAATGAAAATCACACAGGCATTTCTGAATGAAGATAAGGGTTTTCTAACATCAAAATACACTTTGTGAGGAACCAAACCAATTGAGTGATAGTGTACTTCTTCTGCATTATTGGAGAGTGTCCATGCTATATTAGGAATGAAATTCGTATTTTTTCTTACTCTAAATTTTTTAACAACACATAGCAACAATGAAAGCACTACCAGATCTAGCTACAATTAGAAATAAAATAGTCACTCTTCTGGATACTCCAGGCATGTTTCTTGGGTACTGCTTTCCTATCTGAGCTGCCTTACCTTACAGAATACCTTGGTACATGGCAGGGTTGTTCATTTATTTACTATAAGGCTGTTGTTACAACCTCTTCAGTTCCTCTTTCCTTTTAATAAATGTCACACACTGCAGGTCCAGCCTGACTCTTTATCAAATATCTGTATAATAATACCCTTGTGAGTGTCCCCAGGTTAAACAGTTTGGTATAATACACGTAATTGTAATTGAAAAGTATGGGGCGCATGGTTTGTGTCAAAAACCCAAATTATGACGCTAGCTACCAATTGAGGGCTACATTTACCTCTGGCAGATTTAAGAAGCTAACATATTATAGCTGGGGCGACAATTAGGTTAAAAGGCGGCTCAGGGAGCTACATATAGCTCAGGAGGCGACATTTAGCTCCGGAGGCGACATTTAGTTCTATGGAGGCGACATTTAGCTCAGGAGGCGACATTTAGCTCAGGAAGCGACATTTAGCTCAGGAGGCGACATTTAGCTCAGGAGGCGACATTTAGCTCAGGAGGCGACATTTAGCTCAGGAGGCGCTATTTAGCTCCTGAGGCGACATTTAGCTCTGGAGGCGACATTTAGCTCAGGAGGCGACATTTAGCTCAGGAGGCGCTATTTAGCTCCTGAGGCGACATTTAGCTCTGGAGGCGACATTTAGCTCAGGAGGCGACATTTAGCTCAGGAAGCGACATTTAGCTCAGGAGGCGACATTTAGCTCAGGAGGCGCTATTTAGCTCAGGAGGAGACATTTAGTTTAGGAGGCTATATTGAGGTCAGGAGGCGACATTGAGCTCAGGAGGCGACATTGAGCTCAAGAGGCGACATTGAGCTCAAGAGGCGACATTGAGCTCAGGAGGCGCCATAATAGCTTAGGAGGGGACACTTATGGCGCCTCCTGAGCTCAATGTTGCCCCTCCACTGTGAAAGTGGGAGGTCATCCCCCTTCCACTTTTTGATTAATTGTAGGTTTGCGTGTTGGCATGTGTTAACATTGTACTAGCAAAAAGCAGCAGCTTCTCCAATTGGTGTACACAGGCTTTTAATGGTGTACACAGGCCTTTAATAATCAATATTTCTCCATTGTCTTCATACTGCTTTTGCAAAATAAAATACGCACCTTGAAAGAAACCCTTTACTGAATGAACATTCTTTCAAGGTGCGTATTTTATTTTGCAAAAGCAGTATGAAGACAATGGAGAAGAGACCAGGGGATGTAGCAATTATAATCATGCATTTTAATCACTTTTACAAACATTCCAGAAGGCACTTATTGGAAGTTTCTATTGAATAAGTTTAGTATATTGGGTCTCTGCACTTTTCATGGTGATAAAAAAAAAAAAAGAAGAAGAAGCAGAGATAGTACCAGTGGTGGAGAAAATGGGGGATGGGGGGCAGGAGGGGTGGTTGCCCCTCCACTGTGAAAAGTGGGAGGTCATCCCCCTTCCACTTTTTGATTAATTGAAGGTTTGCGTGTTGGCATGTGTTAACATTGTACTAGCAAAAAGCAGCAGCTTCTCCAATTGGTGTACACAGGCCTTTAATGGTGTACACAGGCCTTTAATAATCAATACTTAGCTATTACTGAAAAATTATAAATTTAACTTCAAGAAGAGTAACGTATACAAATTAGATGGCTATAATGGACAACAAGTCAATGAAATTGTTCAAGTTTCAGATTTATGAAGATATACCTAGTTTTGCCCCTCCTTGGATTTTGAGTATTTCAGTTGCAGTAGTAATCTTCAAAATCTGGGCATCACTCTGGTCCAAATAGCAGCACCAAGGAATATAGTAATTTTTGCCTCCACCCCGTCAAGTCAAGGCCTTGCCCATTCACCCCTCCCCCATTGGATAAGGACCTGATGATTAACCCTGGTACTTTTTTCTACGTCAAACATTTAATTTTAGTCATTTTATTAACATTGTTTACCCAAACTAGTTCAAAAACCAATTTTCATGTTTCTATACATAAGTACACAAATAATACGACTCAATATATCAGCCTTGTACCCCTGAGCATGTATTAATCAGTTTATACCTGTATCGTATACATGTTGCTATTTTGTTCTGCCCAAGTTTCTTTCTATAATGCTTTTATACTTGCCCTGTAATTCTTCCAAAATTTGCCAATATTTGTCATTTATTACTTGGCCAGATTCATGTGGTAATTGGCCATGTATTGTGAATTAATAATAAAATAGTGATGTTTATTCTTGACTGTGGACGTGAATTTTCCATTCTTAACCCTGCAATTTTTAATAATTGAATCAAATTCAAGTTTAGAAATACTTGCATAATAAATCTATGGGCGGCTTTTAAGCCCCCTTTCCAGAGGATTTGTCTATGCCTATGTTATTTTCCTGCATAACTAAACTTAGCTTTCTAGTGACCTTAATTAGACTCATCACAAGAGTAAGCTCTAGAAAATCACCGCAATAACCACTAAATTCAATACATGAACCCTCAGCTGCTGTTATGTATGATTATAGCTAACTAGCTATCTTTCATTAATATAAGTTCACACATTAAGTTATCATTATTAATCAATGCTAATTCTAAGAAAAAGTTGCCTATATTTCTCATGGCTTTAATGTGCCTGGCTATATCTCCAAAAGAAATTCCAGCAATATTTGTCTATGCTTACTGAAGATGAATTAAATCAAGAAGACATTGCTTAAACATCTTATCCTGACATTAGAGACAGGGAGCTTGCTGACATCATTTGAAATGTGTCACCCAGGTGTTATTTAGGTAGCTACTTAAAAGGCATGTGATTTAGCTAGCTACTTTAGGGTAAAAAATTAGTGCAGAAATATGCTTAAAGCATTGTTCTTTTGATTAAACAATTAGCTATTTAGTTTTGGTTAGAGTTTGATAGTTTTTATACAATAATGATTTTAATCTTAGTTTTAGCACAAATGAAGACTTCAATTTTACCTTTAGTTTTTCCAACCTGTAGTAGCTAGTGACAGAAGGAAATTCTAAACATTTGTGACCCTCTAAGTGCAGGGAATCTGAAGTGGCCTATCTATACTTTTCCTAAAAACATGAATCCTGAAGCTAGTACTGAGAAAAGTATCTTAAAACTTTCCTGCAGAAATCATGAACTTTTGCAGGAAACATAGCTATATGTAAAGGTGCCTGAAGATAGCTAGTATAGTTGGATATACCAAATGAGCAACTATAACCATGGTATTGTTTTATTTCAAGTTTAATATCACTATTAGAAATGTAACAAAAGTAGACTAATTGTAGCTAGTAAGCGAAAGAGGATACAGTTAAAAAAACAAAAACAGGTAGCTGCTACAATAATGTTAAAGCAGTCCAAAACCAGCTGTGTTGCATATGCCATAGCACATATGCCAAGTAAAGTCGCTAAAATTATCATGATTTACGGGAATGTTTAACATGTTTGCACATGTGTTTGCTGTTGGAAATTTGGAATCTTCAGTGAACCCCAATGCAGGAGGAGGGGAAAATCCAAGCTGTGGCTTGGGTGTTATTCCTGTGGCAAATGACAATATATTTTCCAGCTTGAGCATGAAGGTTGCTTCATTCACAACTATTTCTCCACTGCTGGATTCTATATAAAAGAAAAACAAAAAAAGAAACTTAAAAAATAGATTCGACTATTCTTAATAGAGCGCTATTTTACCATGGATATCTTGAACTAAATCCGTCCAGTATATCGTTGCAGCTTCCTCTTTCCCTCTAGCATTACTCCCTCTTGGAGATAGCTTGGGCTCAAACAGATCATATAAATAAGAATCTGTCAACTTTATTTTAGTAAAACAAAAAGAGGTCTGAACAAATTCGGATATTGCTTAATGACACTCAGTATATTTAATGTGTCTGATAAACCACTACAAATTTGGTCTAACTAAATCTTCAACGGGTTTAGCAATGCCAACTTCAAATCAAAAATCGTATCGATCTTGAGAGAGTATATTTCTGAAAGATTGCTCAGACCCACAATGTTGCAACTAAAAGGAAAAACAATTACGTAATGTAAATAAGTAATAGCTAAAGAAACGACAAACCTCTTCAAGGGACTTCCTTATAACATCATCTGGAACCTCCTGAACATCTGGATTAACTCCTTCAATGCCTTTAACAATATAGTCTGCTACACCAGCTGAAAAAAAAATGAGGAGCTGGCCCTCCGTGTATCAAACTTAGGGCAATGATTACTCCAACATAATAATATGTTTTTCTTTCTAATTCAACTAAATTATGTAGAGGGCATCTAGCTGTATCAGAACCACAAGATAAGGAGTTGTTTTCTGCAATTTCCAATAAAATATAATGAAAAATCTCCCTTAATGGTCCGCCAGCATCCACTGCTGGTTCCCCCACGAAAGTAACTTTTAAATGTTTTGTTAGACTAAGCTTTGCTCGCCTAAACATGTGAAGGGTGTCTTGTAAAATGTGGTTTCTTCTTACTGTAAACCTTTCTCTGTGTTCATCATCAGATGGTAAATATTTTATGCGATGATCTCGAAGAACATCAAATATCGAGATACCAGGAAATCATTGTATTATTGTCATCAAAAATCAAAACAATATCTCAGCATCTTGATTATAAACAATGGCTGAAGTTAGTGTTACCCAAAGCTCTCTCACAAGCAGGTTTATGACAACTAAAGGAGTAAAATATAATTATTTTCTTCCCATTTGCCTTTTGTTATTAAAGCATGGATCTTAAAGGCAACTAATATCCTTATCATATTCATAAACATAGTGGTGTAGACTCAAGGACACCATTGTATTGTTAAACAGACGCTATTCTTCTAGGATACCCTCGGGGTCTGTAGAGCTAAATAACCAAATATGGCAAGTTCAGAGGTTCAGCTACAAATTAGCAATAAATATCTTGACTACGCATGCCAATTTGTAAGTTACATTGAAATTGTTAGTAATACTTCAATTGCTCTAAGCTGGAGTAGGAACAAAAAATTAACGTTGTTTTTAAAATTAAATTTTGTATTTAGAAGCATATGATGTTGTTGCAAATGAGTAGGTTTAGAGGGACCACAAGGAATTAAACATACTTACCTTTCTTGAACAGGTGTAATTGGTGAACATGGTGGAGGAGAAGGACTTGAACTCCATTCAGTGTCATATAATATGCTAGAATATGTACTAATAGAAACAACTAAAATGACAGCACAAAGTTAAAATAAATACTTACTTATACTGCTTAGATACAAAACTTTGGGTTTCTTCATCTACTTGCCCAGCTGAATATGAACTTGTACTGCAATTACTTTGGTCAGTTAAATCAACAACTTCCATTTCATCAACCTACATAATGTAAGTTATAATTTAACAATTGCTGAACCATTTAACATTTCCTGACCTTTATCAGTGGCTCTTTAGCAAGGATGTAAAGTGGACTCTTTGCATCTTTTGGGACAATAGAACTAGCTGTCCATTCATAGTTAGGAGACAAAGCTGGAACAGTCAGCTGTTTTCCACCTGTTGGTTGCAATACATCAAAGGCAAATGTAGCAGACTCTCCCATAGGTTTTCTAAAAACAGAGCGAATTTCTTCAAATATTTCTTGCTGATCCATATCTGAAGAAAGAATGATTTTGCCAATCAGACCATTTTGAGATAACTCATTTCGATCTCTAGGAATTTTAATGTTGTTTCAGGATGAATTTAGTGATCTTGTCAAGTTTAATTTTCTTTTGATTGTTTAGCTGACGTTTACTTAAGAAACTGGATGGCAAGTTGCGTTGTCTCCCAGAGGACACTTGAAAGCTTGAAGGCAGAGACAGAGTAGACGTTCCACTGTGACTAATATAAACCAGAAATATTCATTGATTGATAAATAACTTCATTTAATTATAATCATACAGGTAATCCAGAACTTGGCACAGATAATTATTGCTTTTTAATTTTACCTAATTCCTTTCTTTAATGATACGGTTTTATTATCAACCATTTCCTAAATACTTTATTGCATACTACTCACACTAAATCTATTTAGTACTGGGCATGCACACAGTAACAAGACTGGAGCATTCCTAGAAAAGTACTAAGCTTGAAAACCTTCCCAGAATTTCCTCCAGAGACTTATCCTACTGTCGTGTTAGCTATATGTATTTTAAAATTATGTTATTTAAAGTTTTCTATTGGGTAAACAAAGATCTACTTTTATATCTGTAAAAATTTGGAGCTGCAGCCATTAGCAGTGGATGTAATAGATGTTGTTATTACTGTCCCCCAATCTTGTTCAGATAGTTAGATATACCACTTAGTGATATGCTCTCAAAGATAAGCACAGCACTAATGATCTATATTTTAACATCAATTTGTTTATGGATATAACCATAGAATGATAAAAATACAATTTTGAATTATTTAATGTATTTATCAGCTTTTCCTGAAAACCACTTTTCAAATCTTTTTAATATCAATCTGTCCAAATATACTTACTATTTATTAAGAAAACTGTAATTCCAGTGTTTGTATAGCATAGTATCATCATGCAAAAAATATGATACACACTAGTATACACACTGGTGTATAATAAGTAGCTACCATAATACATGTTATATATATATGGTATACACCACGTATACACTGGTATAATACATACTTCTTGCATGGTGTATATAATAATAATAATTTGTGGGAGTGGTTTTTGCTGTACTATCTTAACATAGCTTCCTATGGCCCTGGTCTGTCTGTCCATCAACCGATATATTATGTATGCAAGCATACATATTTATTTTGTTGTATGCAATATGTGTGTTGTATGTATGTATGTAAGTAAGTATGTATGTATGCATGTATGTATGTATGTATATGTATGTATGTATGTATGTATGTATGTATGTATATGCATGTATGTATGCATGAATGTATGTATAATATCATGTTGAAAATTTCACCAAATAATCCTGGTTGATATACTATCAGCATTGCTCTGAACAGGTGGTTAATGCTAATCAATAAGGTAGTGATATTATAGCATACCAGTTCACGTTCCAGGTATTGCCCTAAACATTGTCTAGCAATACAGTGTCCAGCAATTAAATCTTTCATTCAAGTAACCTTATATAATTTGTAAAAAAAAAACGAAAAAAATGACTGACTTTAATAGAAATACAACCTTATCAAATTCCGCTAATCCAAAACTGCAAATACTTCAGTGCTACCCACTAAATTGGAAAAGGACATCAAACCCACATACTATTCTCCCACCCACCCGCCCCAACATAATAGCAATCTTCTTACTTTCTTTTTCTTCTTTGAGGTGTAACAAAATCATCGTCGCTTTCGGGAGGGGCATCAGTTTGATTAAAACTGATGTGATAGCTTCGCTCATTTCAGCAGCCATTTTGGCATTAACATTGCCTGAACGTTCAGCCATCTTTTTTATTTAGTCTGGCCCACAAATCCTTTACCTGATTTTAACGTGTTTTTTTTATATGTAATGAAATTAATACTACTACTGAAGAAATAATTTGCTGATGAAGACTTAGATCTGTAGGTTAACAAATGGCTTGACTGTTCTTCTTAATCTCACAACATATAATTAAATAATTAGATTTTTTTAATCAAATATCAATAGCTAATATCCAACAAACCCAACAAATTGAAAAGCCTGATTTCATAACCTCATATGCTGGTAATTTACAAGTTGAAAACTGTGTATCTGTTATATACATTTCAATAATGCATGGAAAGTTGTATTACACAGGTAAAATGTTGTCTTACTTACTTAACTGTTTTATAAAGAATGATCAAAACTATGTAGGAATTAGCTAGCTGCAATGATTACAAGTTAGTAAATGGCTACCTACTGTGTTACAAACATCTCTATAGATTGAATATCCAAAGTCACAGTTTTGAAGCTTGTCAACTAACTCTAGATCATGAAGTATATTGTCACAAGGAACAAAACTGCTTCGTGGCACATCTACAGCAACATTTGATGATGGAATGGTGTACTGCACAAAGCCAGGATCCAAGCTGGGTCTAGAAATAGTTACATTGTTTTCTATGGCACCTTCAATAAAGAGCTGATTAGGTGTTAAGTTGCCCTCAGTACTCAATGAATGATTGCTCCAACACTCAATGAATGAGATAAGATCACGATTAATCCTTGGCAAGAAAACTACATGTAAACAGAACAAATCAATTTCATTGAGCAAGTTAAGTCGACTGTCAGCTTCCATTTTTTGGAACAGGTCCACATACAAAGCCACAACACATCGATAAGTATCTCGCCAAAGGCGTTCTATTCTCTGATTGTGAGTTGATGAGCCTACTAGTACTGCAGACTCGGACTGTTTTTGCTCTATCATGTATAGCCACACATCAGTGTTTTCACCACCAAGGTCAGATCTTACTTGATCGGGTAGACCATAATCATTTACAGCTTTATAAAAAGAGCTCATTACTGTAGATGAAGTTATTGGTACTGCAATGCAAGTACAACACTGTTCTTGAATATCCATCTATAGCACCATGAATTACAAATCTCCAATGGATCAATTTATGATTGCCATCTATATGCCAGAGTGAGTTAGGCCCATTTACCTTATAAACACGTCTATTAATTGTCATACTTTTGCTTTACTTTTTTTTTTTTTGCTTAGTATGAGGCTTAGTTAGTTGTTTTTTTTGTTTTTTTTTGTTTGTTTTTCAGTTTTTACAGCTACCTTCCTCTGGGAAGAGCTTCTAAAATATCAGCTGGGATTGTGGGGGAGCCCCATGAGTTTTACAGCCAACTTTACAGCATGAGTTACATAGTACAAACTACTACAGTGAACATGAATAAACTAATATTACACTGGTCACAGTAATATGACAAGCTATTTCACTCTTAGGCTTAATTATTTACTTCTACTCTTGAAAATACATTAACATGCTCATGAAATATTTTGCCATATCCAGGAGTGATGGAAGCTCCTTCAAAGTGGGGTGGGGGGGGGGGGGGGGGGGGG
>WLWD01004724.1_pt1 | contig 41091 bp, 33 predicted proteins | sample 6712731 | NCBI WGS metagenome assembly WLWD01 (sample SAMN12718690, study PRJNA576275) | sponge metagenome | isolation source: marine sponge | host: Mycale hentscheli | place: New Zealand: South Island, Marlborough, Capsize Point | collected 2014-11-01
TTATTTGTAATTTTAGCCAACAAATATTGAATTACTACTTACCTCATTCTTGAGTATTGTTAACTTCTTAGTATCAAATTGAAGTTACTTTGACCATCTGAATTACCTTGAATTCTTGACAACAAGCTCTCACCTACAAAAACAAAAGACAATCAATTTTAGCACACAAATACAAAATTACTTTCTTACCACATTTTCTTGAGCAGTGGTAACTTTTGTAGTACCAAATTTGAGTCATTCTGACTATTTGAATTTACTAGTCACTGATGACAACAAGCTCTTAGCTACAAAAAAGAAAGGCCAGAGTTATTTTTGCATATTTAGCTAACAAATATTTAATTACGTACTTACCTCAGCATCCCTGGAGTAGTAGTAGCTTACTTAGCATTAATACTTTATGTGCTTACATACGCTTTTCAGAAGTAGTGATAGCTCTCTTAGTACTGTCAACAGGTGGCTCTTGACAACTAACAAGCCGCACTTAGCCGGGAAAAAGGAGAAGTTTTGAATTTAAATCTGGTAAAGGGTCTTCAGTGCCATAGTAACAGGTCGAATCAACTTTTTGTTTCTTGAAAAGCAAGCATTTTTAAACTAGGGTCAAGCCTAAAAAGACGTGTTTTTTTGGAGAAAAAAGTTCCCCGCGCGCGCGTTTAAAGGGGCATACATACAATCCCAGCTGTTTCTCTGAACTGGTGTATTCTGTATTAAACCAGTACCTTGCAAATTGCCGTAATACTTTTGTCCTTACCTTAGGATGTAAAAACTTCCACTTGAATGACTTAATGGTCGGCAAAGCATAATTGAGGTATTCTCTGTACAATCACATACTCAATATAGCTACATATTCTAATATTCACTTGATTAGTGCGTAGCAAACTTACTGAATATGTTTCAAACAGTTGTGACAGTCTATGGGAAAAGGGGGCACTTCACTCAAACCAAAAAAATTGAGTTTTTTATGCTAATAAAAAGCTACAATTTATCTCAACTTAGTGCTAAAATATTGGAGGGTAAAACCTTCGACGCGCAGAGAAACGGCGATAAACGAAGTTTGCATAGAGTTCTTTTTAGCTTTCAGAGCGTCTCCCAGCCTGTCTTGTCGGAATCCTTGGCTACTCTACTCCATGTAGTGGTAAATTTTCAACCAGAGGTAAGCTGTAGATTGCATGCACTATTCTCAAAGCTATGCCGTTTTTTTAGCTGCTCGTTTGAAACTCCGCCCATTCCCCATTTATTGTACTTTGAGAACAAGAGAGAATAAAAAGTAGCTTGTCTTTCCACGGCATGCTTGGGGTCTTTTAAGTTGTTTCAGCATTTGAAATTTAGCGTAGACTTAGAGTAAGGGTCACTAAGACTAATTCTGCAAATAACAAAAATAGGAGAAAGAAAGAATTTTTTCTATGACGTACTTCTGGAGCCTATATCTCAATTTCCATTTTTGCGTGAAGTGTATGGAACGCCGTTTGCGACAAAAATATGCACCCAGCCGCTTGTCTCCAATCGATTTCCAAAAATCGATATAAAACGCCGTTTGCGTAAAAAAAAAAACATATCAAAATCGATTTTCAAAAATCGAAATTCAAAAATCGATTTCCAAAAATCGAAATTCAAAAATCGATCTCTGAAAATCGAAATTCAAAAATCGATTTTCAAAAATCGAAAATCGAATTTTAAAAAGACGATTTTTGAAAATCAAATTAAAAAAAATTTTCAGGGATCGATTTTATCCTAAAATATGGGAGTAACTATTTTTACTCCAAAACTGGTAAAGGTCGTCTTAAAGCGTTGTAAAGGTAAACCAAAATGGCTGAGAAGTTGTCTGCTGCTGACCTAAGTAAGGCTAAGGAAGCCATTGAAATACTTGGTCAATTTGTGTCAACTGCCTCTACTTCATCTGGATCTGGAGCTAGTCAAAGCCAATCCACAAACGGTATGTAAAATTTATTCCCTTTTTGTCAGCTAGTTAACTAGCACCAATTATCTTACTGTGCTTGGCAACTGTGTTAAATTATATTGTGTTCTTCTAGTTGTACAGCTTGCTGAAAATGCTCTTGGTGTTCTAACAAAAATGAAAGCAGGAAAATCAGAAAAGACACCAAAAGGAAAATGGCAAGCCAGGAAAGAAGTGAAAAAGTTGTTTAACTATTCAGGTGCCAAGCGCAAAAAAAGGGAAGAGGGAGGTGTTGAATGGAAGCATAAGTTTTTCTGTCTAGCTTTTCATGATCAGCGCCGCATTCCTACTACAGACGTGGAGAAAGATGATTTACTTCAAGCAGGACTTGGTGAAAAGGAAATTTGGGTTAATAATTTAGAAATGAATGCTGAAGAGTTTCGAGATTTGCTATACTTTCACTATCCTCAGCTTTGTAAAGCTGGAGGATTCAGATTGTGCAAATGCAAGCCCAATAGTAGAGACTTGGAAGAGCTTTCAAAATTTTCCCATTCATCACCGAAAGCATTGAAACAGCGAGTTGGTAATTCTAAGACATATATTCGCCCCCTCCAAAAGGACTTGGATCTAACTGTCATTTGTGAAATTCCTGGTGGTGTAAGTTAGAACTTATATTAAAAATACAACTATTATTGTCCATGATAATTTGTATACATGTATGTGGTTTTGTTTTAAAGCCTGATCAAGAATGTCTAGTCTGTGGTCGTTTTTTTGGTCTTACTGAGATTGAGGAGCATTTAAAGGAGTGTGAAACAATCCAAGACAAGAAAATGTAATTTCAGTTAATAATAAACTTTGAAAATAATTGATATTTTAGTCTTATTTCAGTTTAATTTTTTTTGTTCACTTTTGGTCTTCTGCAGTGTAAAAAGCTCCCATTGTTTTGAGCAGCCTAAATGGAAACTCATAATGAAACAAAGTAAGTAAATTGTCTTATATACAAGTTGCAAAAAGATTATGTTCTGTTCTTACTTTTGTTTCAGTAATACACTTCCAACTACTGACGTTATTGATTTGGATGCAATGAGCATGCGTCTGAAGATCTTCCAAGGATTGATTTTGTAAGTTACATAAGCAGTCAACTAGAATATGGTAGTAAATAATTATTAATGATTTTTTGAGTTGCTTTCAGTACCAGTACCGGGAATTTTTATTTAATATTAGTTTACACCTCGTTCTTGAAGATTCAGACATTATATTTGCGTTTCTTTGTACAAATTCTTTTGAATATACTCTTAGCTTTAGAAGTATGCAACGTCAACACACGAAAATTATGCACTTAACCAATGCTACATTAGATAAATGTTTTTTTTTATTTGGATATAGCTATGATGCAAATCTATTGATATTAAGATTATGTGAATATTATTCTAAATAATGAGCAGTGAACTTTGTAAGTAATACCAGTTTATATGCAGGATACTTATGAGGTGCATGATTTGGAGGAAGAAATGGTTCAAGCAGTAGTTGAGCAAAGTAAAGTTCAATACTCAGATACAACATGTGTAGAAAGGTACACACAAAATATCTAAATTGCTATGAACTTTTTGTACTAATTATATTGTTCATATATTCTTAAGGGATTTGGCACATGAAGTTAAACTTATTGCCAAAGAATTGAAACAAGAACTTCTAATTGACATCAGGCGAACTAATGTATTAGATGATGCTCTGCGGGAGGCATTAAAAAAGAAGTTTAGTGTGTTGAAACATGTGAAGGTATGTTTACATAGCTGCTTTAAACCATCAATATTAGTTTAAAATTCATAAATCAATTATTGTAATTACTACTATAATATTTTTTTGCTGTAATTTTTTCTCCATATTGATAACTTCAGAAAAGGAATACTGTAGCTCAAAAGCATTTATTACTAAAGGGTAGAAAGTGAATTGCATTCTGCAATTTTTTTTTCCAAACATACACTTTCTTTTTTCCTTACATGAGTGTAATAACACTTTTTAAAGTGCATTACTTTTTTATAGGTCACATTTGTTGGGGAGGGAGCAGTGGACTATGGTGGACCAAGAAGGGAATTTTTTCGTTTGTTGGTGTTGGAAGCTGCAGAATCACTCTTTGTTGGTGTAAGCACATCCAAATTCTTCTGTATGAATGCAACAGCTCTTCAGGCAAGCTTATTTATATTTTTTCCCGTTTGTTTTATTATTTTATATTTCCTATCATTTTGCAGAATAATCATTATAAGTATCTAGGTCAGTATGTAGTAATGAGTATGACTCAGGGGGGATGTGGTATTCCATACCTTTCCCCACCTGTGTATGATTATATATGCAGTGGAAAACTTCCAAGTAGCATTGAGGTTGATAAAAAAAATCTGCCTAACACAACTCTGGCATTTATCCTGCAAAAGGTAGGATTATTTGGGTGTACGTGATCTGTGGTATACACCAATTTTATTGTGAATGCATAGATAGAGGGTGCTGAGAATGACAGCCAGTTTCAAGCTGCACTTGGAATTGATGAATCTCAGACTCTTTTGTATGAGACTGGCTATACTAAGCCTATGATGTATCTCACTGTAAAGGATAAAGCGAATATATCATCTGTACTGACTACTTATCACCTAATGACTAAAGTAAAAGCAGCTATGGATCAATTCATTGAGGGATTAAATTCCCTGAATGTACTTCATCACATTCAAGAAAATTCTTCTAGGTGGAGAGAATATTTTGTGGATACTGGAATAATAGTTGATGCTGGTAAGCTTTGAATATTAGCTTGACACAGCCACTAACTTTGCTATGTGTAAGTTAATAAGTGTATTTAATGTTCAGCTTATATGAAGCAGCTACTGACGTTCCAGTTTTCTGAGGATGGCTCCAATAAGTTACCGATTGAAAGACAAGCACACATCAATTTCGTTGATTTTCTGGATGATTGTGATGGTTAGTTTTTTGGTTTAGCTACATTGCACATTGCTAGCTAATCACAATCATGTTATAAATTAATGTGATAAAAATACGGTGTAGCATTCTATTAATTGAGCACATTTTTTTTATTTTTTAGATGAAGACATTGGATGTACAGTTCCAGATGTGTTGGTGTTTTTATCCGGTTCTAGTCATGTTCCTCCAGTTGGTTTTGGGAAAAAACCCAGCGTTGTTTTTGTTCATGACAACTTTCGCAAATTTGCGACAGCATCTACTTGTGACCTCCAGCTAAGATTACCAGTCTGCAATGGAAGTGATTATCCAAAGTTCAAGCAAGACATGATTTTATCAATCAAAGGAAACGATGGATTTGGTGGTCCATAATTAGCCTCTAGTTACCAGTTGCTCATTTCTTTCATTTTTCATGTGCCATCACTAGCATATTTTTGGTAATTCAACAATCTGAGAATAGATAATATAATGTATTCTAGAAATTCCTAAATTATGCTAGCATTTTATTGAGCATTATAGGTACATTAAAACATTGACAACAGTCTACCAAAACAAACTCTCTAATGTACAAATTTATCCTCATCATAGTACCATAGTTCAAACATTGGACAGCTACAGTTTGAAATATATAATTGGTTTGAGACGCATATTGCCATCATTAGTTCGGTAAATTGCTAGTTACACACCAAAAAATAATACACACAAAAGTTGTCAAACATTAGCTAGAGGAATTGTGAACATCGTGAATGAATACTTTTGCTACTGTGAACCTGGTTACTAGTCCTTCATGTGAAGTGCAGTTAATCCTATGCAATTGATTTTGGAGAGCAGATTTGTCTTCAACTGATAAGAACACCTCTACTTCATCAACGAATACAATATTATTCCCATCCAGTGGTACTGGCCCTTCATTATCAACGCCATATTCTGCAAACTCCTATACAACAACAACAACAACAACATAATCAATAATCGAGAAAACAAAATCATAATTATAATGGCCTACCCTGTCTACACTGTCACTACCATCAAATATTACCTGGTCATCTCCTTGTACAGATGAATGTAGAAGCTGTCTGTTTGCAAGTAGACCTGATACCCACAGTTGCATTGGAGTTCTATTGTTTTCAGTCCTTAAGCTATGATGAGACCATCCTATTCTGAAATAATCTAACTTTTCTTGAATAACTTCCAGAAATGTTATATGTAAGGCATAAATATCCAGTTCATTTTCTATGTGTAGGAGACCACATTCCTCTAAGAAGTAGAAAAACGAATAAAAGAAGGATATACAGCCAGTATACAAGTCTCGCCAAAGCCTTTCTATTCTCTGATTATGTACACTGCGACCGACAATTACACTACCTCGTCCAATTCCCCTTTCAGGATGCTCCAGCATATATTGTGCTACATGAACATTTTCACCACCTTTGTCCATTCTTACTTTTGATGGAAGACCAAACTCTGTAACTGCACTTTGAAATGCTGTCAGCACAGTTTCTGCACGATTGTTAGTAGAGACTTTTAAAAATGTTATCAGTCTACTGTACCCATCAATGCAACCATGAATTACTATGCGCCATCGAATCACTTTGTGGTAACCATCAAGATGCCACAAGTCATTGGGACTTTGGACAGCATACTTTCTGCGACGAAGGACATTCCTAACACGTGCTTCTACTCCAAAAGGATCAACTCTTTTCAATGATTCTCTAATCTGCCTACGAGATACCTTGATTCCATCTGCCTTTAGCCTACCATCTACGGATTTTTGTCCACAGCCTGGGAAAAAAGAAATGATCGATGATACCTTTTCATCAAGCTCTTCTTCTGTTACTGATGAATATTGGTCAAGACGACAAGGAATACTATATTCATGTAGCCGCCGTTCAATTGTTTTTCTGCTACATCCGAAAAAGGAAGCAATGTCTCCAGTTTTAAAATTGCAATTTCTGAGAAAAAGAAGTCGATCTGGGTCAATGATCACTTTAGGTCTCCCTTTGGTCACTGCTCTATGATGCCTTAAATCTTGTTCCAAGTTAACTTCAATTAAAATTTGATGAATAATCTCAATAAGCTGAGAAATAGTTTCAGAATGAAAATTATGTTCCAGTAACAAAAGATAACTAACTGCAAGTTCCAACAATTCTAAAAGAAATTCCTTGTCACTGTCTGCAGTTGTCTGTCTATATTCAATTATTACAGCTTCAAGAACAACTTCAGAAAACGTTAGTACTCTTTCACAGAGAGCCTCCATTATTAAGGTTGTCACGTGATACAAATGGCCGTGTTATCACGTGCTTTTCAAGCAAAATAAATTTGAAAATCGATTTTTTAATTTATCAATGAAAGTAGATTTGAACACCGATTCTAGAAAGTCGACTTTTGAACATCGATTTTCCAAAATAGAGTCCAAGAATTTCGATTTTTGAAAATCGATTTTTGAATTTCGATTTTCAGAGATCGATTTTTGAATTTCGATTTTTGGAAATCGATTTTTGAATTTCGATTTTTGAAAATCGATTTTGATATGTTTTTTTTTTGACGCAAACGGCGTTTTATATCGATTTTTGGAAATCGATTGGAGACAAGCGGCTGGGTGCATATTTTTGTCGCAAACGGCGTTCCATAGAAGTGCCCCCTTTTCCCATAGACTGTCACAGTTAGTACCATCTCCTTGTAGTGAATCATAATCTTAAGTCATACTTAACAAAATCAACTACTACTAGACACCAGTGGTTTCCTGTATTTACAGGTACAATAAGTTTCTTGAAATTGATTAGGCTTATCTAAGGAATGCAAAAATAACACCACTATTATTTACATCTACTAAGTTAATCATACTTTTGTGACTTCAATAACAATATAAAAGCTACAGTAAGAATACATACAGAATGATATGCTTAATTGTGAGGGCTTATTTTTTAGCTTAGTCAATTAAAGTTAATTTGGATGAACAACAGCCATTCATTTAGGTAACTAGCTATTATTATTATTATTATAACTTTACAACCACTATATAACAAAGAGAATTAAAAGAGATGAAATGTGATATGATGGGTGGATGAAGGACAAACTCTATGTACAAGAGAGCCGCCTAGTTAGCTAAAAGAAAAGAAAAGGTATATAAATGATAATAAAACAGCTAAGTGTGAGAGGGAGTGATACATTAATAAAGTGACTGTGACATCTAGAGCAAGGACATAAACAACAAAATGTGCAGGAATTGTCTGAATCAAAGTGTGCAATAAATAGATCCCAAAATTTTTGCTTGAGAGAACGTTTAATAGAAGTGAAGGACAATGAAAGATGTGAGAATGTGTTCCATAGTAGAGATATGCATTAAAATATTGATGTCGTGTAGTGGAGGTGCGTTGGAACCTAATTTCTAATTTATGATTAGATGAAGATCTTGTGGACCCAGAATGAAAAGTGACGTGATTAAATACATTAAATGAATCAGACAAAATAATTAAATTAAATGAATCAGACGGATTCTTAAGACATGTTGAGTGTGCAGTTCTGCTGTATAGTAAAGGTAGCCGCCACCAGTTCTCTTCCCAGTCTATCCCTGTATCTCATATACTAGGGCTTCACTAAACCCGTACCAGTTCACACAGAAGAGTTATAAATGAGTGTTCAGATGTCAGACTGGAAAAAGACTTGGAGAACTCAGAGGGTCATGCCTATATAGGCCAAGCCTCTGAGATCACCAGAGAAACACATGACTTTGAACTGACCAATAGAAAACAGGCAACACACAGAGCACATGCAAGAAGAGAAAGTTCTAGAACATAGTCAGTGGTGCTAATGTTGATAATGGAGTGATAAAAGAATAACAGAAAACAATGATGTGCATGAGTTAAGCTGAAACAAGATAACAGTAAACGATTAAGGAGTTCATTCTCCATGTAAGAGTCCGGCTCCTACAAGACATTTAACAAAAAATAATAGGTCTAGTAATTGTAGGTAGCACATTAGTGGTAAAATATTGAGATAAATAAGTCTAGGAAACTTACAAAAGCTGGATCAGCATTAGATGCTATAATCTTCTTCTGATTACATATATCCCAGGAGGCAGGTGAGGCAGAATACGGCCTCAATGGAGGAAAGGCCATTTAGAAAACCACCGGGGCTGAAAACTCCTTAATAAGGGCTTATCCTTCCCATAATTGAGTGGCTGATGCGGTTTGCTTGGAGGCGCCCGGATGAAGCCATACCAATACCAATAATACTTCAGCCAAGAGCAGCACACGGTGGGCTGGAGTTAAGTTAGCAGTAAGTGGGTGAGGTTGGCGGTGTGGTCTCGCAGAAAAAGTGGTCGGGCCAAAACCCGACCAGCCATACCGCTTCCTGCGGCCCGGATTCAATGTCCCAGGGGAAAATCACCAAACGCATAAGTTAGGGTCACCAGACCCTTACCGAGCGGAGCGGTTCAGTCTAATCGCCAACGTACCGGAAGTCCAATGCAGGCTGTGCAAAACCATTTGCAACCGCGACTGTAATAATTTACTGTTTTCCGTATACTATGAATAAGTCTGTTTTTTAGTTTCTGCATTTAGCACCCCTTTTAGATACCCATAGATTACTAGGAATCCCAACAAATGATATTCATTGGAAGGCACATGTCCTGGTGAAGATCTGGTTTTGATAGCTTCAACGAAACGGAAGTTATATCCTTAAGTGTACAGGCAATCCCCTGGAGACCACTGTTGTTCTTTTGTGGGCCATTTCCTGGAAATATCTTTTTTGGCCACATCACTGGTAAGATCAGTAGATTAATACCTGTAGTTTACCGTGGTAATATTTACTTTAGTGTCCCCCATGTTCCACTTTTGCTAACATTTCATTCAAAAATATGTAAACAATAATGAGATAATAGCTGAAACAATAAACAACATATAGCTATGATGACACTAATGACACAATTTCAAATTTTGAAAAAAAACAGGCATGTAGTAAAACATAGGCTTGAGTTGATTTCTTCTTCAATCTCTTCCAGCAGCCTTTTTCCTCTCGTGAAGTTGCAGTTTTTGTTCCAAGTGTGCACCTTTCTCCTCCCCCAAGTCGTTTCTCCACCTGATCTCGTATCTATATTGTGGTATGGTATGTGTATGGCAATATGGCACAAATTAGCGTACACGATGGTAAATGTGGTCCGTGCCACTTGTGCGGAAAAGAGAGTACAAAATATGTACATCTTGCAGTCAAATCTGATTGCAATGTTGCAGCACTTATTAGAGCAACCAAAAGCACTCCTAATGAGGCATGTATATGTCATGCTTGTTACAAACAAGCTTCAAGGAATAAAAACAATCTTAATTTCCACCCACGTTGGGAGGAAAAGCCACCCACCACAGTCTTATGTGGTATACTCACCTGCACCAAGGGTGTCTATAGACACAGCAACATTGCTAGCAGACAGGAAATATAGGAAATAGTAGGAGAGAAGGTAGTCACAAACACGAGCATGTCAGTAGACAGTGACGGAAGCACACCTCTCTGCCAGGATCACTACTGTCTTGTTCGCACCAGAGTAAAGGCCCCACAACCATGTGAATCTTGCAATTGCAAACCTAAGCAAGTAAAAAAAAACTATTTTAGGCATTGCTCATCGCCAGAAGTCTTAAATTCCTACTTAAATGTGATCAGTGGGGAAAAGTCTACACTAACAGCTTCAAGTAAAATTTGCATGTCCTGTTATAAATTGTTTAATGGAATAAAAAAGCAGTTAGCTCAAGCAAAGTTAGGTGAGCAGAGTTCTAATTCCACATTGGACGCAGCTGGTGCCCTCATTGCAACTCAAATTGATTCCATTAAATTAAATTTTGGTCATATCAGTGAAACAGATTACTTTGAACTCAACCTATGCTATGCAGCTCAAACACTTGCCAAATTGATGGCCAAAGATGAAGTTCTGCTATTGCCAAATTTTCATGGGCTTTTCGAAGATTACGTAATGGAGAGGCTTGCTGACTGTGTTCATCTAAACGTAACAAAATCAAAAATACCAACAAATCGATGGATAATCACCAAGTTACATTCTTATTTTGGAGAATTAGTAGCATTTCAATGCATGCACCGCCATGTTGGTACCATAATTTACCACAAGAATTGCAACTTGTTGAAGGCTATATCTACCATACTTAGTCAACACTAAAAAACATGTAACAAGGATAAGGCAGTGTTACCTGAATCGCTGGACGGCGACACTGAATCTGGACCACAATCCATTACTGCACAAACAATTGCTGATGTGGCGTGTCATCTGAATAGCAAGTTACATGAGCAAGCTAAAAAAAATATTATCACATATAAAGACACTGATAGGTACACAAATTTAAATATTACACTGCTGATCAACAATACAGATCCTATACTTTTGGAGTTCATCAAACAATTAACTTGTACCGTTCGAGAAGGTAGGCGTAGGCTATTTGATGCCCAGGAAACAGAGGCTAGTGATGCTAAAAAAATTAAACATTTCTATATTTTGTGTGTTCTCTTATTTAATGCCAATCATGCCTGCAGTGCACCCCTTCACATACTACTAACCGAAACAATTCTATGTCATGGAGGAGACCAAGTATTAGTACAAATAATGAATAGAATTGGTGCTGTTGCATCACTGGATACTAGCAACAGGCTAGCAACACATGTCGTTCAAACTAGACTTGTTAAGGGAATAAAGCCATCATTAATACCAAATGCACTTACGATAGTATCGGTGGACAATATTGATATACTACAACCACATGCTGTAGTATCCAGTTTAGACGCCACCCGAAGCTGGCACGGTACATCAATTCAAGTCATGCAGCCAATGCCAGAGACATGTTTACTTGGGCCACAAGAAACGGTGACTATCAGTCCCCAGCCAGACCAAGCTTCCCCTATACCAGTTCATCTTTCTAAACGGAGACGAAGAACAGTGAAAGAACCAGGATCACTCCACGGGAATGTTACCCAATCTCAAATGAATATGAATTGTGATATTACATACGAATACAATACCCCAAAACCTACCATAAATAATTTTGTACTCCAACACAATGAAAAAATTACTCTGGACCAATATCTACAAGATATACACCTAGGGATGTTATTGAAACACTTTAATAAATCCAAGGATAATCACTTACCATCCATTACATCCCTTATTCACTGTCTACATAAGCAAACACATGAATCTGAGTCCTCCAAAGTGGTGTACGTAGACATTTTGAGTGAGAAGGCTGACAGCAAAGAAACGTTGCTCAAGGTCATTGGGAATCTACATAAAATATTTATTAATGAATTGGGTCAAAAATGGGTAGTGGTGGTAGGAGATGCCAAAGTGTGTGCAGTGTTGCAATCTATTCGAACAGAGTATGGGGACAATGTGAAGTGGCTTATTCCCTTTCCAGGTGATTGGCACATAATGTACAATTACCACAAAGTGCTAATGAAGCCATATGCCGATGTGGGGCTCATGGATCTTGCCAAAGTCTCAGGATATAGATCTGAAACATTAACATCGTTACGAACAGCAACAAATTTTCGAAGGACCCATTTGTTTATATTACAATGCTTTGAAGCCTTTTACAGATATTTTTTGACTACTTTCTTTGAAAATCAAATAGCAGTAACTGACTTACCCAACACAATCCAGGGTCTTCTGTCACATTTTCAAACCATAAAGACTAATTCTTCCTTAGAAGATTTCAGAGTCAATGTTAGTCCCACATTCGTACAGACCACAAACTTGCACTTCAAAGAGTTTATAGCGTTTCTTGATGAAAGAGCTGCACAGCAAGATAGTCTAGCATTTTGGAAAAAGTTTGTTTTTCAAGACTGTCTACCATACATTTCTATGTACTCATCTGTGAGATACAGAAATTGGGACATGCGAACTGCCAGCCTTAAACAACTAGTAGGGGTGTATGCAGTTTTTGACAGAAGAACGTATGAGGAACTTATTCCACGACATTTACATGATATTGCACTCTTTCCAGACTTCTTGACACAACACTTCAAAAACGGGGGGTTTTCAGTTCGGTTGTCTGAAACAGACTGGCGTGACATTGCCTTAGATGAGTGCCATGAAATGTCCATCAACAAAGACGCTAAGCTAGCTGTAGTTAGGCCAGCCCCAGACAAAATGAAATTGATTGCCAATTACCTTCCGTTCAGAGCTAAATGTGTAAACAATTTGACAACTCAGATCCTGCCTCCCAAAACAACCAGCACAGGTTGCTATACTGTAACCACTAGGGATAGAGTCTCCGAGGAAAATGTGAGAGTCATGCTTGCGAAGATAATATCTACAGGTATGTATGAGAATGAGCTCACCAACCAAGGGTTATGGAACATTTTTGAAAGTAAAAAAGCCTCACCTGAGCAGGAACATGACTTGCTTAGATTTAGATGTATAGGCCAGGAATCATTTGAGCAGTTTGTGAAATACCGGTTGTTGAATGAGCCCAGTACAGAAGCGCCTATCAGGAAAAAGAGATTACACACATTTACAGTAACTGCGGTTCAAAATAAAAAAATAAAACAATCCGAGAGGGAAAAAAAAATTGCACATCACTTTTTGAAGAGACAGTTGGCCTGGGCAGTAGACAATAATATCACACCTACAAATAGCATGCTTGGTCCTATCTCTAGCTATCCCAAAGCCCTCATGGGAACCGATGGATTACCATACAAATCCTCAAAGAGCTCAACCACACCTTACCTAATCCGAAGATATGATGATGCTCCACTCATTCTCACACAGCTTCCTTGGGTCCCCTCGTCAGTCATCTTAGAGGGAATGTTCATGATTATGACTCCTCCGGTACCTACAATGGAAACAATGAGAGAGTATGCAGTTATGCTGCTGGTAAGGTACATCCAACCCCATTACAAAGGTGATGTAGTGCAAGTGCATGTTCTATTTGACAATCCTGGGAGTTTACCGGAATCTCCAAAGTCGCTGGAACAAAAACGACGAGATTTGGGCAGAGAAAAACAGCTTGCTCATCATCAATGCACCAAATTCAGTAGCCTCACTAGGATCCCAGAACATTGGATACCAACACTGGCATGCAGGGTATGTAAGAAAAGCCTAACTCATTATCTTGCACAGGATTTCCTTGAGCTAGTGCCAACTTTCATGCCAGCACATAATGTTGATCAAGAGTTTTTCACCAATGTTGATGGGGATACATACAGTACCAACACAGAGAGCGACGTGATGATTAGACCAACATTTACATCTAATGCTGATGAAGCAGATACACGTATATGGTTGCATTCACTGCATTCTGTTGGCAACAGAATTTTGGTGTTCAGCCCAGATACGGACGTGTATCACATTGGATTGACACAACTTCATGGCAAGCACGTGATCATCCAGTTGAGCAAAAGCCTCAAAGTCTCACCAAAACTGTTGGATCTGAATGCTCTCCTTGATGCTGTTGAAAAAGACCCTGACTTAAGCAGCATTCCAGTACCACTCAAGCCACAGGTGATTCAAAGTTTATTTGTATGCAGTGGGTGCGATTATATTTCTTTTTTCGTTGGAGTCGGAAAATCAAGATTTTTGTTCAGCTTTTTTTCAATATGCAACTTTCATTGCTGCAGGAGTAGACCCAATAGGATCTATGGGATCCATTTCCTTGAATCGTAGTGATTACTCACTATATTCATTTTTACGCCTAGTAGGCTGTGCATACTTTCGGCTGCATGCATCGGTGTTTGAGCATACTTCACCAGTTGCTCTATACAACTCAATATCCAGTACAGTAGACATCTGGGACACTCACACTAAATGGCTGGATTTAATTAGGAATGGTGTGTGGCTCAGGCAGACAGTGAAGCTAACAATGTACCCACTGCGGAAGCACTACGATTTCACTGGTATCGGTGTCTATGGGTATTGGGACTCTGAAATTCTTCCACCAACAATGAAATTCAACTACCAGGTATGCATAATGCTTTGAATTACACTTGACGATGCAAGTCTAGTAGAAAACATAATACTATTTGGGTTTTTCTTGGGCCTTTGGCTAAATTAGATCAAACTCAGAGGTATTTTATACAGTTTGCTTTAATGAAATGCTACATCATCCCAGCAGATTGGGTTGCTAATGTCGTTTTAGACCAAGTATTTTTTTGCTGGTGTTACACCCGATTTAACCTTAACATCCAAAACACACACACACCCTCAGGGGTGGCATAATATTCATACCCATGAAGCAGGTACTCATGAAGTATCTCTTTTAATGTTAATATTTTCTTTTGACTATTACTACAGAACTTACAGAATATGGCTGGCTCAAGAAGGAAGATCAGTTGGAAGTTTTGTGGGACACTCCTGAGAATATTGCCCGAGCAAAGCAAAAAGTTGATGCCGTTCTGAATGGATGCAGGTGTAGAACTGGCTGCCACACAAGACGGTGCAGTTGCCGCAAGCACAACAATTGCTGTGGTCCAGGCTGCAGATGCATTGGCTGCAACAATGTGACATCCACCAGAGAGCAAACAGAGAGTGAAGGTGAAGGTGACAATGAGATTGAGATGGAAGACTTGATGGAGACACTACCTGATGAGTCCACTGACGACAGTGAAAGTGAGATTGAGGTCACTGAAGAAATAGACAATATCATGACATCAATTTTTGGTGAAGACAGTGATGATGAAACTTGAAATTTAACATAATTATGTGTGTATTAGTTATATTGTATTAGATGTTGTGGTTTTCAGACTGAATTTGTAAAAGTAGGCCATTTACTGGAAAGTGAAGTTTTTTAAATAAAATATATATTAGGCGGTAGCCTAAACATTGTGCAATGAAATGCTTAAAAACAATATTGTGTCCCTTACGTTAGGACATCACAGCTTGAGTTAAAGTACACGGCAACTAACAACGTAAGCCTGAATTGAAATACTCCAAGCGGTCTATAATACTAACATGAACGTTTTTCTACTTATAATAGTAAGGAAAACGCGTACTTACCTCTAGTAGATCCAAGGAAACACAAGTTACAGTCAAAAGTATACGGACACCGCCCTAAAACTCAAGAGACCTCAGATACACTGTCAGCCATACTTTCTGCTCCAACGGGATGGCGGGTAATGAGCGCGCAACAATAGGAATTACCGGAAGCTACACGTTGGCGATTAGACTGGGTTGGGTAAGGGTTTGGCGTGCGAGACTAGGGAAAGCGCTTATTCATAATTCATTTTCGAATAATTAAACTTACGGTCGAAGGGGCATGGGCGTTATTTGGAACAAAACTTACAGCGGTCGTAATGGAATCTGGCTGCACTTCGGTGGCTTCTGCAGCAAAATTGACTGAAAACGACGTTCCTGGGGCTTCTTTGCGCGGCAGAAAACCAGAAGAGCTCAAAATTCCGGAGCTAAAGCTGTGGCTTAATTGTAGAGGGGCTCCAACTAAAGGAAAGAAAGCTGATCTCGTTGAAAGGTATTCTTATATAGTTTAGCTGTTAGCATCTACACATACTGATAGCAATGAGAGTTTAACTTACAGTTTAACTATTTCTTTGATTAGCTATACAATAATTTATATATATATATATATATATATTTTTTATAGAGTAAATTCTTACATTAAGTACGGATGGGATAAGAATATTGTTAATCCTTTCGAATTTGCAAGCCATTCTAAAGATAGTAAAGATTCTAAAGAAGTTTCACCAGGTTTAACTCAGCATTTGATGATCCTACTAATAATTGGATCTCAATTTTGAAAGTTTTTAAGAATACAAGTGACCTACCCAAGTTTAATAATAGCCACATTGTGTCATATTTTGTGACTCGTTCAGTTATTGATGGTCTTCCATCTGGTGATTTCAAATCAATAAACTCTTCAGCAGAAAATCTGTTTAGGTGTGGTCATGTTCAAAATATTGAAGTGAATATGACTGATAGTACTTTACTTTTCTTGAAGGCGTCATGCCTACCAGAAATGCGTAAAGATCGGGTTTATAGCTTAAATCTGGCATTAAATAACAAATTGTACGATATTGTTTATGCTAGCTGTGGTTGTCCAGCAGGAAAGGGTCCAAATGGAAGCTGTAAACACATTGGTGCTTTTTGTTATGCTTTTTGTGACTTCTGCAAGTGTGGAAATATTCCTGACTTTCTTACTTGTACAGATAAATTACAGAGTTGGAACAAACCAAGAGCACGTAAAGTTGATCCAATACCAGTGGATAAACTTTGCTCAAGAAGACTAGAACTGGGTAACATAGGTGTTAGTCCATCTGTGGTTTTCGATCCCAGATTAAAATGTTCAAAAGAGAATATTACTCTTTCCATTGAGAAACTACGTTGTAATCTGCTCAATTCCCACAGTACACAGTCTTGTGCCTTACTGACGATTTTGGTACCTGCAAAAAACACTATTCAGCAAGATCACACTTATGCACTTACTCCTAGTGATCAACCAGTTACATTAAAGACAGCAGATAAATCCATAATCATTTGTGATGATGATTTTATAGTAGAGCATAATCCAGAAGAATGTTTGTTGGAATATCAATCGAAAATGAAGTCTGTGGTTGATAATCTTTGTATTCATGAAGATCAGCGTCTTTTACTTGAAACCCAAACCTTGCAGCAAAATAACTATCTTTGGCACAAAGAAAGAAGATTTAGAATTACAGGTTCCAAATGTGGAAAATTTTTAAAACAAAAGAAACGAACAGTGGCACTGCTGAGGTTTTGTTTATATCCACGACCATTTCATCACACACCAAAGGCAATTTCTTGGGGACGGAAAAATGAGCCAGTTGCTCGCTCAGCATATATTCAATATGTGAAGACACTTGGTGATCCAAAGATAAATGTTAGTTTATGTGGATTTTATATTCATCGAGACAAAGGTTGGTTGGGAGCGTCTCCTGATGCCAAAGTACAAGATGCTGTTGATTTATCATTTGGCATAGCTGAATTTAAGTGTCCATTTTCAAAAGCCGAGGTCACTGTCCGATCAGCATGCGAAGATCAAAATTTCTATTGTGAGCTGACCGAAGATCAAAATATTAAACTAAAGAGAAATCATGAATATTACCACCAAGTGCAACTTCAACTCTATGTGTCAGGAGCAGTGTGGTGTGACTTTTGTGTCTGGACAACAAAAAGTATGGAAACTGAAAGGATATACCCTTGTATTAAATGGCAAGAGGAGGAAGTACCTAAACTGGATGCATTTTTTTATGAATTTATTTTACCTGAAATTGTTAACCCTAAATCTAAACCTAGCTATTATTTGTAAATATTTGTCTGTCAATTTTAACATATTGTAATCATTTCCTGATCATCATGTTTTAATTAAAAAATTAGTTAAGTACATAAAGGAGGGTGAAAATTTGACAAAAAACAACAAACAAAAAACATTCTATCCGCTATTCCTGTTATAGTTACAGGTAATGTGCGATCATAAATATGGAAGTTCTTTATGCGTTCCATAGCTCGCTCAACATGAATTCTCAATGATGCTACTCTTCTTGTGACAACAACTTCACTATGATCAAATTGAGTTTTTCCTCGAAGAAATGGAGGAATATTGAGTTTAACGCCTAGTGGAATAAGATATTCTTCAATGTCAAACCCCTTGTCTGCCATGATGGAATCTCCTGGTTCCAACAACTCCAAAATGCCAGATTGCCGAGTCAACTCTTAGTCGGATATGGACCCAGGATATAGTTTAGACACAAATATTATTGCACCACTAGGAGAAATACCAATAAGGGCCTTATATGTGTTGTCATTCTTGTAATTAGAAAATGTCATTTGCTGTAATTCAGGAAGTCGTGGTTGCTGTACATAAATTTCAGTTGCATCTATAATAACTCTAGTAGATGGATATTGATCCTTGAAAGATTTAGGCATATAAGACAATATGACATCTTTGCTTGGCCACAGATCAATTTCTTTGAATTGAAGATAGAGAAAATTTATCCAAGAATTTGTTATTCTGGAAACAGTACTTTGCGATACTCCAAAACGATCAGCAAGATCTTGCTCCATTAGGCCTAAGCGAAGGCGAACCAATGTAAGAAAAAATTCTTCTAATGGTGAGAGGACATGAGGTCTGCCTTTTTTTGCAGATCCTGAATCAGATTTGCTGCTGTATGAAAGGTGGTTAACAGATGGTCCAAAAAAATCAAAACATACTTTTAAAGCCGAGTACGAAGGAAATCCAGTGTAAAAACATACCTTTTTGTCACTGTCTGCTATGTTTGCAAGCCTGAATTGTTGCTTCATTAAATCACTTTTAGCTTCATGCAGTTCCTTGCTCAGAATTTCCACTTCTTTTTGTAGTGTAAGTACAGTTGTGCTAAATTCAGGGTCAGTATTAGTAGCTTGATCTTGAAAAGAACAGGTTGCTTCTTTCATTGAACAAGACAGACTCTTCTCTACAACAGAACGCTCTCGTGGTGGCTTTCTTTTCTTGCTTGCTGACGACTGAGTCGGCCGAGAAGGTAAGTGCTTCGATGGAACTTCTCCAGCATAAAGTCTCCGACCTAAATTCTTGTGCTGGTGTTCACTGGGAGATTAGCTCTGCCAATAACATGGATCCACTGCTTTAAAAGAGACTTATTTTTCAACGGCAAGCCGTAATAAGAAAGACTTCGCTCGCGGTTGGACCGACTAGAGCAGAAAGGAACGCAACAAACGTGAACCATTTCTTCAAAGCACTCTAAATAACGCCCATGCCCCTTCAACCGTAATTTTTATTTATACGGAGGTGAGTAATGAATAAGTGCTCCCAAAACCCCTTCACTCTGGTCCGTTTAATCATGTGTCCCTCAGCTAAGGCTGCCGCTCGAAAGTCGTTCTTCATTATACTTGTGGACGTGATGCTGGCTTTAATAATCATGGGCTATTTTTTTAATTTTGAAGCCAAGAACTCTCAACTACAACTTCATGCAGTTAGTAATGTCACCGAGTTTGAGTACAACTCTGATCTTGTTGCTCACAGGGTGTACAACTCTGATCTTGTTGCTCACAGGGTGTACAACTCTGATCTTGTTGCTCACAGGGTGTACAACTCTGATCTCGTTGCTCGCAGGGTGTACAACTCTGATCTTGTTGCTCACAGGGTGTACTTCGATAGAAGGTCTTGGAAATCTCATTCTAATTCTACTGTTATTTTGGTCTCTGTAAGAGAAGTTTATAGAGATGCCATTGTTGGTTGTGAAATTGATGGAATCAAAAACTACAAAAAAGAGGCTATAGACATACCTACTCTAAAGTTTATAGCAGCTACGTCCCCAGTCACTCACAGAGATTTTTATCTTTATTGCTTTAATTCAAGTATACATGAGAGGAGTAGTGTCAGTGTATTATACAGAAGGAATACTACAGTCATCCAGGCACCTGTACGATCAGACTCAGTGGTATTTCCTCCTTCAAAAAGTGTCGTAGAAGATGAAGTGATGGTATGTGCTACTGGTTTTGGAGTAGTACCATTTCTAGACCAATGGCTATTATACCAGAAAACTATAGGAGTCAAATTTATTCATATAAATACTAACCCATCCTTTGTTAAAAATTTGGACTTATCGTCTACCTTGGTCAAATTTGTACATAATGGATTTGTGAAAATGATTGTATGGAAAGATTATTTAAATGCTAGCCAAGTGTTCTATTATTCCCAGTCTTTGAAATACCAAGACTGTGTGCTGCGGTATCAAGGAAGATACAAATACATGCTGGTGATTGATTTTGATGAGTACTTTATTCCATATGACACGAATATGACTATTCTGTCCTATGCAAAGAAATTTATAGTAGGTACAACGGGTAGTGTCATTTTACCACGCCAGCAATACACTACAAGGTTCAGACAACCTTTACCGATAGATGGAAACATGACAAAGTTGTATAACACTGCTAAATCTACTCATCTTTGGGAGGGGAAATCCCTACATTTGGTCCAGTCTGTGATGTACAACGGTGTCCACCGAACTGACGGTCTCTTTCCTGGGTACAAGATTTTAAATTACAGGGACTCACCTAAATTATCTAATTGCTATTTAGCCCATCTCACTCATAAACGGACATGACCAACATACATGCAAATAGCTACAGTATTAATTTACATCCTACCAAAATCCATTTTCACCTTTTCCCTCATTCAAACTTTAATTACTTGTATTCATCTTCCAATCAATTTAATTATGATTCACCTTAATTAAGTTTAATATTTTGTTAAGACTCAGACAGTTCTGTATATGTATATGTGGCTGCTTTGCAGTGTCTGAGTCAGTCTCTTTCTTCATTTCGAAATTACACTTAAAACTGTAATCGGAACTATAACTAGAAGTTTCTACACCCTAGTTAGCTGAAGCAATCTAATCCTTGCTGGGGAAGAATATTCGATTCTGGTGGCAGCGAACCTTGCCTGGCGGCTTAAACTTTATCATCTCTGCTAGGAAGACAATACTGGTGACTTCAGGCTGGGTTGTCTTCTTAAACAAGCACAATAAAACAATCTGTAATCCATAAGGCAACTTCCATGTACCCTGAAGCACGGAGTTTAATGTAAAAGAAGCAGGATGTACAATATACACTCTTCTCGACCTCTTTGTTGGCTCTATCCATCACAAGAAATACATATGCATCAATATTCTCCTGCCTAAACCAACCTTAAATTATACTTTAAGTTTATATTTATATTACAAACTAACCTTGTAGTGCTTCAAAATGTACAGAGCCCTATACAACAAAATCTTATTCATGTTAATGTTGCACTGTAAAAAGCGTTTAGTTACTTTAACTAAAAAAAAAAAAGTTAAAACTACTGCAACTGAGGTAACCATTTTTTTCTTATTACAAGTAATTATATACATGTTCAATTAACAGCAATACTTATCTTCAAATTAACAGCAATAAATATATTTCAAATTAACATTATAGCCGTCATAACAACAAATACTTACTGTTATAATAACCAAACCAAAACATGTTAAACTGGAATTGCGATTATCAAAACAACAAATATTTACCATTATAATAACCAAACAAAAACTGTTAAACTGGAATACTTATCTTCAAATTAACAGCAATTAATATATTTCAAATTAACATTATGGCCGTCATAACAACAAATACTTACTGTTATAATAACCAAACAAAAAGTGTTAAACTGGAATTGTGATCATCAAAATAACAAATATTCATTGTTAAAACATCAAAACAACAAATACTTATTGTTGAAATAACCAGACCAAAATTTGTTAAAATGAAATTGTGATCATCAAAATAACTAATGTAAAATTTTAAAATACCAATGATAGCTTCAAATTAGCAACACACCTTAAAACATACTTTTTGTAAAAGAACAGTATTACATTTGTTGAAATAAAATGGACTACTTCTAATGGCTAATATAAATTGTTTTGGTAATATAACAGCCATTATAACCAGGGATTTATACAGGATTTTTGGTTTGAGGTGGGAAATATACCTGTGCAAAAATAAAAACTTGAGTTAGGCTGGAATTTCAAACTTCTGTAAGTTAGACACATCACTTTTAAAAAGAATAAACCATTACATAATCTATTCATTGCACTAATGTAATTATTATCATCATTTTGTAAATCACTTCTAATATTCTTGGAGGGGGGAATCCCAGTCCCCCCCCCTTTGTGTGAAACCCTGATAACAATTAAAATTAAACCATTTGCACGTCAAAAAACAACAACAAAAAACAAAAACAAACAAACTTAAATAGACTACCTAACATCAACTTATATATATAAATATTCATAACAGTATGATCGATATCGTTATTGGATTGAAGCTCCCGCCAATAATAATACTATTCACAAGATTCAGTCAATTGTCTTATACATGAAAAAAAGTTTTAAATGGGGGAAGAACAAAGATGACTCAGTTCAACAAAAATAACAAAAAACTTAAACCATTCTCTGAAGATCTGAACAAATTGATAAATATGTGGAAGATTTCCTTCCCTGTTCTGGCTGCGAGAACAAATATTCTTGGAAAAATAGGAACACTTCTCTTGTACGTTTTTCATAGTCCAAATTAAAAACGTAATAGGAGGAAAACCACAAATAAACAGCTTTGATGAATGTTGATGTGGAACAAAGCACATCCTGTTCCATTAAGATGAAGAAAGTAGACTCATAATTGTCACATAGTTCAGCTATCCATGGCGAATTTTTGGTACGATCTGCCTTAGCCAAATCTTCTGGATTTTCAGTTCTCTATAATATTAATGAGTCTTCAATAAAATGTTGGTGTCATATAACTTTACTGAACTTTAACTACTGAATAAATCATTAAAATTAATTATCAAAATTAATTACAATTATTAATTGTGATTCTGGAATCCAAATTTAATTCATAGAAAATGTTTAAATGTACGAGGCAAACTAAAATTACCAAAAAATTGAACTATATATTCAACTATATTACGATGTGACATGGATTAATTCTCAAATAAGTAGAACCATTCTTATCTAGGCGCCTTGGGACCACAAAGGTGCCCACAACTCTTAAAGTGCCAGTAACTCACTCTGTCCCAAAAGGTTAATTCAGGTCATTTTATTTATTTATTTACTCATTTTATCTCCGGACTTTACATAAGACATCCAGACGAAACAGGCCCTGTCGTAGTTTATAAAAAAGATAACTTGTATTGGGCCACAATTAAAAAATCCACCATTTTCATACAATAATACTGCTCAACCAAACACGGGAGGGAGGGTTGGGGAGGCAACAAGCAAAACTTTTAACCTCTCTTCTACCTAGCTTTTAACTAATTGCTATCATTCCTAGAAACTTACAGAATGCTGACTAAATATGAGGCCTATTGGATTCTCTCCTTTAGCTTTCTTGCCAGGGTCATTTTTCTTGCAACAAAATAGGGCACACAATGCCTTCAAAGCAACCTTCTGACAATTTTCACCTAAAATGACAACAAAAACTAATTAAATGATTGAGTCCAATATTGCACTGTTAGAAATTGTCTTTAAAATAATACAAACATATGACACCTTCCATGGTCAAAAACAAGATGCAATTATAAGGTACCACCAATAATATCACACTTGTATATCAAGCTTCTCAGAAAAAGGGAAAAAAAAAAGAATAAAAGAAAAAAAAACACAACAAGAACAACAAAAGAAATGCTCACCTTCGTCAACAAAATTATCCATAAGTTTCACTACTTCTTTACGTTTTGTTTTCCTGGAATACTCCAAAATTGCGGGAACCCACTTATGAATCCACTCGTTACTAAAATTGGAGAAGAGGTTTTCTTTTCCTAGAATTAATTCAAATTCAACTTCAATCTACCACACAAAAATAAATAAATAAAAAAAAGCAAAACAATTATCTATACCATAATTTTAATTCTTAACTGGATGCAGTATATCGCCATGATATATTATTATTGATTTTAATAATATAGCATATTTAATAAACACCAACTATTATTAGTATGCTGAAGTATTTCCGAAACAGAAGAATTATTTGTTAGAAATACAGTGACGATAGAGGATCAAATAAGAAAAATAATAACAAAAAGAATATTAAAAATGACCAAGTTAACAAAACAGGGAAAAGAGAGAAAGCAAAAGAGAAAGCGAAAAGTGAATGTGTTTGGGGCTCACATCCACATTGTCATCAGTAGGATAAACGTCAGATTACCAAAGGAATTTGAAACAGTGAAACCAATTTGACAAGTGGTAAGAATTTCTGTTAACGTACTTGTACTTTCTCAAAATAAACCAATCCCTTAATTTGCAAACTGAATGACATAAAGGAAGGGGATTATTCCAGCTCCAATATTTCTTATCAAATATATCTTCAAAAAAATGTTTTGTCAAATTTTAAGGAATGACAAATTCACTTAAAAATATTTGGCTATTATTTCAATATAATATGTATTATGTTTATTTGTGACCGTCTACAGGAAAATTGGGCACAACGCGGCCCTGACAAAAACTTTTTTTTTTGCACTTACACACTCCTCGGCAAGCAGATATTAAGCTCTCCAAGTTTTATCGCCGTAGCTTTAGCCATTCCCGCTATATATCACCTAACCGTTCCCTTCGTTAGGCTTATTTAATACAATTTTAAGAACTAAATCGATCTTTTTGCGATGTCTACGCATGCCGCATTGTGCCCGATTTTCCCATAGACGGTCACATTTATTCAGCTGAGAAAAGACTAAATTATTACAAAATTGTTGATTGTATAAATATCAATTTGGATGCAATGCACTCACATTGTAAGGTAATTTGATCCAAGGATACTTTGTAATTATTTCCCCAGCATACTTGGCTTCAGTTAAAACATATTGACGACGATAAACATCTGCACAAGAAATTAAAAAATAAATCGAACCACAACCTATGCAGTTACGCATCCTTTGGTCGCCAAACAAATACATCAGCTTTCACAGCTTTGCTAATATTAGCAACCTGTGTATTACATTTTCACATTATGTCATGCTGTGTATAGAGGATTAGAGAACTGAACAATAAACAGTAATAAGTTAGTCAAATATATATATATGTGTGACCGTCTACAGGAAAACCGGGCACAACGCGGCACACTTCGAAAAAATTTTTTTTCACTTACAGAGTTGTTGGCGTCCAGATATTGAGCTCTCCAAGTTTTATCGTCGTGGCTTAAGTCGTTCCCACTATAATAGACCTAACCGTTCCCTTCCGTCGGCTTGAAACAATACATTTTTAAGAAAGCGATCGATCTTTTCTCGATATTTACGCACGCCGCGTTGTGCCCAGTTTTCCTGTAGACGGTCACACATATATATATATATACCGTACACACACACATACACACATGTACATACATACACACATGTATGTATATACATGCATACATACATGTATGTACATTAATACAAACATACATACATAGGGCTGGAGCAACAAAAATATTGAGTGGTTAAACCTTAAAACCTGACCTAAGACTCCGGCCCTGCCTAATCTATTTAGAAAAAGTGCACGAAGAAATTACAAGAAAACAGACGCATTTTCTTTAGTAATTATAATGTTTCTATCATGCCTGGTATAAGAACTGCCACATTTTTAATGCACACAAACACGTACCTGTACTCACACAAAAACTACATATGCATGTATACGTCAGCATATAAGCACACAAGCACAGTAATATATTAGCAAGCTAATCAGAACAAAAAGAATGTGTAAAGCAATATTATTTGCACCTAATATAACCATTTTGCCATTCCACTATACTAATTAAAAACAATAACAACAACTGATAACACACACATCACTAATAGACACGCTTCAATCATTCAGTCATATGCTTCATGCATGACTCGCATTTTGACAAATGTTACACAAGGACAAGGAAATAACATTTTCCTTGACATATGGTAGAAAAAACTCAATTTTAAGTTATCAACTGTGTTTAGTTTATGAAATCACAACTCACAATTCATAGGCGGAGGAACCAGGGGGGCCAGGGCCCTCCAAGATTTCATTCACAAAATGCCATGCAAGCTAAGCTAACCAACTGAAACTATTGTTGCTGTAAGCTTATGGTGCAGTCAACAATCAAAATGCTTTAGCCAGTAATTAATTTATCACAATTCTATTATCACAAATATTTTGAGGTTTAGGATCGGCCCTCCCCGCAGGTAAATTTACGTTCCTCTGCGAATGATTGTGGCATACATACATCTGCCTGAGATGCACACAATACACACACACACAAGAACAAAAAATACTGTACTATAGTGTGGAACATGATGGAGTCAAAATAGTAGTGTAAGAAATAGGTAGGGATAATCTGGTATTTCTACTTAGTATTTAGCTGTATAAGAAATTAGTGGGTACATGCCATTATAAAATCAAATTTTGCACAACTCTCTATTAAGTGCACACCCTATTCCTACTTACTATATACAATCCTTAGATTACAAAAATTTAACATCTTACATGTTTCTTTCTTCAACTTCATTATTAAATCTTTGCGAGGCTTCTCTCGTTTACACTCTAGGGAAACTGCCTGGTGGTTTCTACTATTTATGTCCTCATCTATAGTAGGTGCATCAGGAACTACTGGGTAACGTGACCCTGTTTTCGCAATTTTGGATGGACGACCACGTTTAGCTGGTAAGGATTCACCATCATTACTGGAACGCCTCCTTTTCTTCTCAATGTTATAAATTCTATCAATTAATTTTTGTGTCCAAGAACCCTACAAAAACATGCAATTGTTTCTTACAAAACTGTGCTGCAGTACTATGTACTATGTGTATTTGAACGAAAGGCAAGAGAGAGAGGAAAAAAAGATCAGAAGTCTAAAATGGCAAAATAGTCCACTCATGTCACAGTTATGCTAGGTCGTCAGCACCTCATTTAGGGTTTCATCCAGAATTTTTCTTGTGAGGGGATACAAATGGGTACATATAATGTGCCATAGCTACATTCTTCTAATATACACTCTAAACCTACTTCTTTATAACCAGCTGCAAGTCATGTTGTTATTCCTTTTGAAAAAAATATGTAAATAAAAAAAATAAAAAAATAGACATTTATATTCTTGGGGGGGGAGGGGATTTGGGAATTTTGAGGGGGAAGCTGGGTGGTTTGGGGAGGGGAAGCATCCCCTGCCTCCCTTCTTGGATGAAACCCTGCCATTAATAACAGTTACTAATACTAACCAATAATAAACTACTTATTATTATTCTGTTCTAAGCACTACTTACACAAGCCAGTAATCCTCCTGAATCTGCCATGAATGGATATTTTTTCACAAGTTTCTGAGCAACTTCACGACAAAACATAGCAGTAGGCTTTTCCACTTCTGACTTCATATGACCATACATATGTGTGCAAAGATCTCTCACAATTTCATTACGAGCTTCTAAAGTGAGTTTTTTTTCTTTAATACATGACAATATACTTGGTCTCCACATACTTGGAATAACCATAACCGAATCCTCAGAAGACACTGATTCTGTATCTATGCTATGCTGTGATCTAACCGAAGTCTCACCATCTGAATTATGTAATAAAGCTACGTGTGGCATTTGTGGTGATGTGCCAACCATATCATCAGAAACAGATCTACTGTCATCTTGGATTTGGGAGTCCGTTAAACCCATCTGCATCTGAGTGATAAAATAGTAGCACCATTTACTAACAAGTGTTAAAGAAATCTCATAGGAAAACACACACACTGTCAAATTAAGTTTCATTATCCAGCACATATCATGACTGACTAATGTACTCAACATTAGCACTAAAGGAAGAGAAAAAAAATTGCAAAAAAAAAAAAAAAAAAAAAAAAAAAAAGACAGTAAAAACTACAACCATAGTACACTCACCAGTGAAGCAAATATTTGCTTTAATATGAGACTAAATTTGTTCTCTTTACTCAACCAACCTCTCTCCCAGTTCGCATCCCTCATACAGTCTCCCTCTCTAGCTACTCCTCTCGCACTACCCCTCACAAAGTATAGTGGCATGTTACCAAAGTTAACATTTCTAAAATCTCATAGCCAAGGTGTAGATTAAAAAAATAATAATTCGGTGATGATCAAAGATCAAGTTTCTTGACGCCTTATATCATACCACATCTCCAAAATTTGGGGTGCTTAAGCACCTTTAATCACTCTCTAGTCTACACCTAGTCTCGCTAGCCACACCCTTTACCCAATGGCTTTGGATCATTCCGCAAGAAAGAAACCGCATCATTCAGCCATGCTTACTGGCTCCAGCTTCTGCTAATAGTCCTCAAAACCTCAACATTTTGAAATTCTAAACCACGGAACAGGCGCCCAAAATTAATTGCATTCCATGTGAACAAAACCGGTACAAGCAAAGTTCCAGAGCGAAGCGGTTAGGTAAAAGGTCTGGCTAGTGAGACGAGTCTACACCTATGCCAGGTATTCTGACAAATTTTCTTTAGGTATCAGTTCCAAAGTTAGTTGAAAAATACTACACTTCTTCCCCACTACAATCTTTCATTTACTTATACTTTAAAATAAAACAAAAAAAAAATGCATACATATAGCTAAACTTTACCTGAATCTGGAGGGAATTAATGAGTTTCACTACTCCAAGTGGCTTCACTAATTTCTGCACATCACTTTCTGTTAATTCCAAAAAAACTCTCTCCATCAATTTCATTTTCTAAGTGTACATATAATATACAAAGCTAAATTTCTTCTAACTCAGTGTTATCAGTAAGGCAACACATACTTAGTTCACTACAAGAAGTAGATAGCAGCTAAAACTTTTGATTCACAGCTAGACTACTAATCCTACCTCGAAAAATATCCACATGAGCTTCCGAAATGTTGTGATTCGCTAAATATGTACCTACTTCTTCCACCGACTTCATCAAGAAATCCATGATATTGGTAAACTTCACACTTTCCGCGTTAATAAACTTCACACTTCAGCGCTAAAATTCACTTTCAGAGCTTGCACCTTCTTCTTACCCTTCAAGGACAATCTGTGCTTGGTCGAGTGATAACCACGTGGACTGACGACAGTTGTGGTGAAGGGGGCGTGATAGTCACGCGCTGTTTATAGTTACCGGGTAGTTACCCGAGAAGATTAGCTCTGGAATTCTGCAATCATCTTTGCCAGTGTGTGTAGGAGGAATTAGCTATTGATGCAAACAGTTTTAGAGAAGATGTCTACTTCAATTCCAGAAACCTGTCCTTTTTGCAAGTGCCAGCATTTCCTATTCTACATATTCGCAAATCATTTTATTTTGCCGAGACAACAATGTATTGTTATTTAGTATGTAATGTTTATGTATCACTAATGGATTGTATTTTTTATTATTCAATTATTACGTGTACAATGAGGATAAATTATATGAACATTAAAGCCAGATTATTTTCAAATTATTTATTAAAATTATATTTACAATTACAATAATGAAAAAAATCTTATTCAGTTCATGTGTAATAAAATTGAATTCGTTTTGTTAAAAATAGTAGTAGTATTAACTAACTAGAAAGTTGTGATAACAAAATACTAGACAGTGTGGTTTATTACCTAATGTTATTGTAAATTTAACTGATGTCTTAATGATTTAGTTTTAACAAACTAGAAAGTTACTTCAACAATATATTAGTTAATTTTAACAATCTGGTTGTTTTAACTAATGGTAATGTAAATTTAACTTAATTCACAATTTAGTTTTAACAAATTAAAAAGTCATATTAACAATATATTAGTCATTTGTAACAATTTAGTTGTATTAACTAAAAAATATAGTTAATTTAACTAAATTAGGTTTATTTAACACTTTGATGTGATAATAACATATTGATAATAAAAATAACAGATTTAATTTTCTGTTAAAATAAAAGTGACTGGTTATATTGAAAAAATTTTTTTACAGTGTGGAGATGATCATTTCTACACTTTTTATTACTTTAATATTTTGATCATCAACTTGAACAGAAAATCTATGGAAATAATATGCTATAGGAATAAGTGTTCAACAACAATTGATATGCTATATTCAATGTAATTTGTTTTTCTAATCAGTCTATGATAAGATCACTGTAGGAGTTGGTCTTGGTTTGGATTTGGACCTAAAATGGCTGCAGAAAAATAAAAGGAACTGAAGCTCACTTCATCCATATTTTTTTGGTAGTTCTCATTCATTTTGCTGCTCACATCTTATATAGATCCTGTCACACGAAGTTAATAAACATATTGCTGACGCATTAGCTTCATGAAAACAACCCCCCTTGGACTGAGCTACAGTATATAGTGGACTGACCCAGCTCAGTCCAATCAGTTGTGCAGTTGTTCAGTTTGTTGTGCAGTTGTTCAGTTTGTTGTGCAGTTGTTCAGTTTTATTGCATTTGTTCAACTCTTCTAGACATTCATCGCATTCTTCATTTCATATTTTCTTGAATATTATTCGACTTCCTATTCGTTTACTCATCATTGTACTATTCTTCAATTTCATATAACTTAAACCTATCTACCTTTGATTGTCTGGGGCGTAGTCTAACTGCACTCTGGATTAGCATACAACGGACATTTGCGCAGGAAGAGACATACCCAGTGCAGTGTTGGTTCATTTAAGGGCGAGTTGTGTTGCTACTAGGTAACCAGCCGCTACGCTTAATTGCGCACTAGAAGATTCATGGTCCTTCGAGCCGGATCAGAAGAAAACGGCAGATTTCATCAACATGGAAGAATTAACTGCTCTGCGTAAGTCACAAAGCGCTCTTCAAGTCACACTCACTAAAATTGAATCCAACATTCACAATTATCTTCATCTCCCACCGGTGGATTTAGATGCAGTTTGTCTCAAGAAGCAATTGGAAATATTGCAGACTACAAGTACGTCATTGATCGACGTACAGGAGAAACTCATCAACAAATTGGACGGGGATGAAAAGGAACCCGAACAAGAAATCTTGGATCGCCATCACGAAGAGTACGGATCTAAGAAAAATCGCCTGCAAGGGTTACTACATTTATATGAAGCCAACGAAATCGCGGATTATATCAAGGAACTAATCGACCAACTCAAAGCATCTGGTAGAGACAAAGCGAAGACATGGGGAACCACACTTCAGGATCTCAACGAAGAAATCAAGAGGCTAACGCGGCTTCTGACTAAACCAGTCGCCAAAACAAATTCAGAATTGAAGACGAAGTTGCGTGACTATAGCGAAGAGATCCGTTCACTTAAGCTAATCGAGATGGATGCTATGAAGCCATCCGTAGATTCTGCCTCACCAACCCCAAGTTCGTCATCGTCGTTGTCTGTGAGAAGAGTCAAACTACCAGAACTTAAATTAACTCCATTCAACCGAAACCCTTTAGACTGGCCTTCATTTTGGGAGGAATTCTCATCTGCAGTACACAATGTTCCCGAATTGCCTGAATCTAGCAAGCTGTCTTATCTACGCTCTGCTCTGAAAGATGAGACGGCAATCAAGATTGCATCGGCTACGTACGGATTTGTCGTGGACAAGCTAACAAAGCAATACGAGCGCAAACCCCTTGTTCATCGCAAACATATGCAATCGCTAGCTAGTCTCGACACATTCTCTTCATCAACTTACAAAGGATTGTTGGATATGAGAATCGAAATCGACAAGCACATCGCTGGATTGAAACGACTTGAACAATTAGACATCGAACATTTGCTGGCTATCAATTCGAACCCAAACTTCTAGATCGCTGGCAAATTTATTCCAGTGAACATAGCAAAGAGCTGATCTTCACAAATGTATTGGAATTCATGGATATCACTCTTAGCTCATGGATGCATACGGACGAATCTGTGAGTAAAACTTCAAGCAAAGGTTCTAAGCAAAGGCCGAAGAAGCACAGCAAGGTGTCAGTATACGTTGCAGAGACCACGCGTAACTGTGAACTTTGCGATCGTACTTATCATCCTCCATATCTTTGTTCAAAATTCATCGATATGACCGTTGAACAACGACAAGCTCACGTTCAAAAATTCAAACTTTGCCGTAACTGTCTCGGTTATGGACATGCGCTCAGATCTTGCAGAAGTACTTATTACTGCAAGAAATGCAAGGGCAAGCATCACACTCTTCTTCATAGGGATGATTCACCACCTACTATTACTACTGCTGCTGCTTCAAGCAATAATCCTCCAGGGACATCCAACTTAGCATTGCCCAACCCACCTACTACCATAGGTAATAATCCTCCAGTGGCATCGAATGTAGCATTGCCCAAGCTACCTACTACTATTGCTGCTTCAAGTAATAACCCTCCGGCTGCATCCATGGTAGCATTGCCCGAACCTGCTTGCACTCACAATCGACAGTTTTCAAATTCTACTACTCTATTCATGACATGCCAAGTCAAGGTGCAGACACCAGATGGACACATTGCCACGGCACGAGCACTTCTTGATACTGGATCATCCACTTCATTCATCACTACGAAACTCTCTAACGTTCTTCATGCAAAGAAATTTCCTAGTTCGACGAGGATAGCAGGAATACAAGGAACGGAAGCTCCAAGTAGCACTCATCGAACAACACTTCATTTAGTTCCATCAGTAAAGAAGGCCGATGGAATAACTCTCTCTCCTGCTATCGTGGACAAAATCACTATCGATCTACCTACTCAACCTGCCTTTACGGACGATATTCCGATCTTAAAAACATAGCAATTGGCTGATCCCCGCTTCAATCGTCCTAGTAAGATTGATATTCTTCTAGGAATGGATGTATATCAGAGCATAGTCTTTCCCAAAATTCTCAAGGTTTCTTCTTTCATCACAGCACAATATACTATTTTTGGATGGCTACCGTACGGTCAAGCCGATAGTGGAGCAAATGTTACAGCATATCTGACATTACATTCTGTATCAGAAGACACAAGCAATCAATTGCTGAGAGCTTTCTGGGAGGTGGAAGAAGTTCACACTCCTAAAGATTCCTACACTAATGAAGAGCAACTTGCATTGGTTCACTATGAGAAGACGACCATCAAAACACGTGACGGATTGTATCAGGAAAAGCTTCCTAGACGTCCTGACGCGCCAGTTTTGGGAGACTCACGTAAACAAGCGGAGCGAAGACTTGCCTCAACAGAACTGTCACTGAAAAGGAAAGAAAAATGGGACTGCTTTCGAGAAGTCATCAACGACTACTTCACTAATGGACATGCTGAACTAGTTCCCAATGAAGACCTGAAGAAACCAGCGTCGAGTGTATTTTATCTTCCAATGCATGGAGTAACGAAACAGTCTAGTACCTCCACTAAGCTAAGAGCAGTGTTCGATGCTTCCGCTGCTACGTCCACCGGTGTATCACTGAATGATATTTTGCTCCCGGGTCCTAATGTCTATTCTCCACTGCCAGATATTCTACTTCGATTTCGTCTTCATAAGATTGGATTAACAGCCGACATTTCAAAAATGTTCCGCATGATTGAGCTTCACCCTATAGACCGAGACCTACATCGATACTTATGGACAACAGACAGCAGTCATATGGTTGACTGCAGAATGACACGCTTGACCTTCGGCATCACTTCTTCACCTTTCATTGCTGCTCAAACACTTCAACGCATTGCATCGGATAATGCCGAACTTTACCCACAAGCAGCCAAGGTCGTACAAAAGAATTTCTACGTGGACGATTGTCTCACTGGTGCAGAATCTGTTACAGAGGCTACAGAGCTAAGAGCACAACTCAATGGTTTACTAGGACAAGGGAACATGCAGCTGAGAAAGTGGCGCTTGAGTTCTAGAGTGTCATTGACAGTGTCCCGGAAGATCTACGTGAACAAGAAGTGGTACAGGAACTTCCGACTCCCAATGAGCTTCACAAAGCACTGGGAATCCATTGGGATACGTGTAGAGACTCACTTCACATTTCTACTTCATCTCTCAAACCGTCCGAGGAACTCACCAAGCGGAATCTCACCTCGGATATCGCTAGGACGTTTGACGTCTTGGGTTGGATTGCTCCCGCAATTCTGCTACTCAAACTGCTACTGCAGCAACTTTGGGAACTACAACTAGCATGGGATGACCCAGTTCCCGACAGCATAGCTACAATTTGGCTCTCCTGGAGGAACCAGATTCCTGCACTAGCTAAAAGGCCGATTCCAAGACGCTATTTCTCACTTGACCAGGATCGACTTAGCATACAACTGCATGGTTTTGCGGATGCTTCCGAGTCAGCATATGCAGCTGTGGTTTACATTCGCACCGTGTACCTAGATATGACTACTGAGGTCAAACTTGTTATAGCGAAGACCAGAGTCGCACCTTTGAAGAGACTGACCATACCCAGACTGGAATTGTGCGCGGCTCAACTATTGGCAAAACTTCTCGACACTACAAGAAGAGCATTGTCCATTCCATTGCAGGATGTTTACTGTTGGACAGACGCTACAATAGTTCTTGCATGGCTGGATGGACAGCCCCGACGCTACAAGACCTACATTGGTAATCGAGTCAGTTCTACACTACAACTTATACCGTCTCAGAAATGGCGCCACGTCACTACTGATTCGAATCCTGCCGACTGCGCATCTCGCGGTCTACTGCCGAGGAATTTACAAGAGCACAAACTATGGTGGAATGGGCCCCCTTGGTTGTGCAAGCCTCCCACTCACTGGCCACCTATGCCTGTAACTAATCCTCCGGAAGGCATTATGGAAGTCAAGACTGTTTCATATCTAGTTGCAGCAGACACAACGTGGCTAACGCAACGCTACTCATCTTACCACAAGCTACGAACTACTGTAGCGTGGATACTACGCTTCCGCCAAAACTGCAAACGGCATTCCGAGGAACGATGCTTATCCCCACGACTCTCAGTTGACGAAACGCGGAGGGCGGAAGAGCTTCTTTGGAAACTATCACAAGAGAATACATTCTCCGAGCAGCGCCAACGCCTGAGAAAGGGAAATGATTTGACTACTCGTGACCCTCTGCTATCGCTGCATCCATTTCTTGACAATCAAGGTGTGTTACGTGTAGGAGGACGTCTGCAACGCTCAAAACTCAAATACAGCCAACGTCATCCCGTAGTGCTCGACAGAAAGGAGCCTCAAACTCACCTCATTGTTCAGTATCTTCACACTACATCATGTCATGCTGGCCCTACACTTCTCCTGTCTATTCTCAGCCGATCGTTCCACGTCATTGCTGGGAAACGCTTAGTCCGTGATGTTTGCCGTAAGTGTGTGATTTGTCGCAAGCAGTCACAGGTCGTCGCGGAACAACGCATGGGACAGCTACCGCCTCAGCGTATCACACCCAGCGATGTTCTCTCCACAGTGGGCATTGACTACTCTGGACCTTTCCTAGTGAAACGTGGCAACCCAAGGAAGCCTGTTATGGTCAATAACTACCTCTGTGTGTTCGTAGACTTCGTAGTTAAAGCCGTTCACCTGGAGTTGGTCACAGACATGACTGCTGAAGCCTTTGTGGCTACACTGAGGCGATTCATTGCAAGAAAGGAAAGCGATAAAGCCAAACAAAGTCCGCCTTTGGGGCCGGGATGTTGGAGCAAGCAAACAAGTGACAAACATAGGCCAGATGGCACAACAATAAACAATTAATTAATGATTTACACCTTATTGAGAAAGGACAAACATACATTAACACTTCATTCAAACACACATTTACGCATTAGCTTCATGAAAACAACCCCCCTTGGACTGAGCTACAGTATATAGTGGACTGACCCAGCTCAGTCCAATCAGTTGTGCAGTTGTTCAGTTTGTTGTGCAGTTGTTCAGTTTGTTGTGCAGTTGTTCAGTTTTATTGCATTTGTTCAACTCTTCTAGCCATTCATCGCATTCTTCGTTTCATATTTTCTTGAATATTATTCGACTTCCTATTCGTTTACTCATCATTGTACTATTCTTCAATTTCATATAACTTAAAACCTATCTACCTTTGATTGTCTGGGGCGTAGTCTAACTGCACTCTGGATTAGCATACAACGGACATTTGCGCAGGAAGAGACATACCCAGTGCAGTGTTGGTTCATTTAAGGGCGAGTTGTGTTGCTACTAGGTAACCAGCCGCTACACTTAATTGCGCACTAGAAGATTCACTTACCATTAAATCTCAATATATGAGTTGCCAGCAGCAAGTATGCTGCAACTCTCAATAGCTACATAACTCAAGTGTCATAGAATTAGCTACCACCTAAACATTGTGTTTCCTTGCTTCTTTTTTGTCACTCACCCGAAATTTCAGCAGTTTCGGCGTTTAGGACACAGAGATAACACCGCACGCATCCTGGCCAAATCTTTCACCGCCAACAATATAAATGAGCGCAGAATTATTTGAGCACCTCACCGTCATCGGTATAGGGTGTTCGAAATTTATATCACTTACGGTATATGCATAGGTGCCCAAAGCTGGTGTCGACCCTATACCAAACCGATGAACTTCAGGTAAACGGTTTTATTACACCTTAACCATGTCGCCAGACCCTTTTCCTAACAGCTTTAAAGGGTCTGGCTTTTCGGTAAAGGGTTTATATAGCCTGATTCTTCCCAGCAACTTTCCATTTTAGTATATTTTCCTGCTGATATTAATGCCATTTTTTTAATATGATTCTTGTAGTCCACGGCTGTGCCAGTACAACTTCATAATCATAGTCCTCCACAAAGTCTTTCAATACTTACTGATTAATTCATTATTATGCTTACAACTTAAGTAATTATTTTATCAAAAAGTTAATAAGAACAAATAAACCCATTTCACATCCAGATAGTTGCTGGTTCCTTCAGTGAGAAATTCAGTTACAGGTCATATGTCTCAGTAGGAAATTCAGCTGGCTATGTCAGATTTACTGGACTACCAGAAAACTGTATGACAGGTCACATGTCTTTCAGTGGGAAATTCAGCTAGCTATGTCAGATTTCATGGACTACCAGAAAACTGTATGGCAGGTCACATATCTTTCAGTGAGAAATTCAGCTGGCTATATCAGATTTCCTGGACTACCAGAAAACTGTATAACAGGTCATATGTCCGTCAGAGGGAATTCAGATGGCTGTATCAGATTTCCTTATGTGTAATAAATTCTTAAGGAAACATGATATTTATAGTAGTGAACATACAGAGCGATATTTCAGTTACAAATCTTGTACTTTTGAAAGTACAGGAAATTCAAGTTTTGGTCCTGTGTATATCTAGTGTAAAGTAAATGGTTTCTGTAGAATACAGATTTGAGCCAATTGTTTGAATAATTATATATGTATATTATGCATATATTACACATACATGAACATAAATATACATATTATATCACTATATACATAGCTATATGTATGTATATCTGCATGAATGTACATGTGATATAATAGCAGCTCATGTGATTTGTTATGGGATGTATAATGAAGTGTTTTGCTAGCAGACTACATCTACTGCATCAAAGTAGCTCAGTATCAGTTATGTAACACATTGTTAGTGGTGTAACACATTGGTAGATGGTCCTCCTCAGATAATAGGTGATATTAGAACTCAGCACAGACCTCGTGAGTGAAAACAGTTAGTTTAGTGTTTTATGTCTGCGTATACATAGTGTAACTTATCATGCAGCAGTTATATAATTAAGTTGAGTGATATTATGTATGCGAGATTGTGAAATATAATTATAAACATAGAAGTCATTATATCCTTCATCTATTCTTGCAGTAATTTTTCTTGTGTTATTATTATTGTATTTTTAAATGTAGCAATTGTAAGAAATACGGAGGTGTATGTTCTATCAGAAACTTCAGTGAGAGTAACTTGGGACAACTCTGGTTACTTTGGCATCAATGAATTTATAGTCTACTATAAACAGACCAGCAACATAAACAATGAAACTTTTGAACAGAATGCTATAGTTGATGCTTCAGTAAATTCAGTTTTTATCAGTGGTTTGGTGAGTATGAGCAGAGTATAGATTTGAAGTAGTGGCTAGAGCTGTACAGCAAGTGGTACAAGGATCTAGAACTGGGTCTGTACCAGTACTATTAGTGTCCACTATAGCACCCAGTGCAGGCTGTGGAACAAGTGAGTGAATACTTTCTTAAGTAGTGTTGAGGATAGGTGAAAAAAGCTAGGTCCAAGTTTTATGATGGGAGGGGGCAATATTTAGAAGTCTTATATTTAGCTAGTATGATTTTTATACAAGAATTAGCCTTTGAATAAGCACATGAGGTTTTATGAAGTCAATATGGCAATATTTTTCAGTACTTGTGGTCATATCAATTGTTTTATCTTCTTCCAAGAAGTAACAAAGTGTATTTAACTTGATAATTACTGTCTTCCTCCCAATGACACATTAACATGTGGTGTATTTGGATTCAGATACAGCTCTCACAGCAACTATAACTCTATTGGGTTCATTATTACTATACTCTGTCATTACGACAGTATTAATACTTGCAGTTTGCAAGTACTTCAAATCAACTAAGAAATCTGAAAGGTAAGACCATGTGTGTGTAACTAAAGCTTTCATTCTTGTAGAAAATTTTGAAGCAATGGAAGTGTAAATTTTACTAGTAATGTTTATATTTGTTAGGTATATGTGTATGTGTTGTGTGTGTATAGTTCGACAAATGTTCCTGTGGAAACTTGTATAGCATACGGGCAAGTATCAGACTCCATGCTGACATCTTCTGACTATATAACACAATGATTGTGGCTCAAGACAATTAATCATGTATAGTGTTTTCTAATAGTAAATTTATTACTAGTTTTGGTCTATATGTATAGCTAATTAATAATAAATTATGTGTAGCAAATGTATATGATATTGAAAAGTCTTGCTTTGGGTCTCTAAACTATTATCTTCATATCTCGTGGGTTTCATGTAAATTTACATCATCCACTTTAAATACCTAGCTTGTGAGGTTAACAACAACACCTGCTTACTTGCAAAATTCATCCAATCTTGTTTGTATGTAACACACACGATAAATGAATGGTTGAAACAATACATACATGGTACGTCAACTTAAAGGTCCCTGATATACCCTTGTCATAATGGCTTAAACAATGGTAAAGTTGATGACTGCGCTGTTCAGGGAAGCTCCATTATGTAAAAAAAGGAAGTCATTTTTGACAGCAATAAAACTTAACAGTTGAGGTGTGTCCATTAAGCAACAGCCGTGCCATGGGACTAACCTCCAAGCTTACTGAACCATAGTGAGTTGATGCAAACTGAAGCAGAAGAATGAGCATCTTGTCCAAACTTTACAAGAAGCTCGTAAAAAACAACAATGAATAGTGCTGCTACCAACAAACAAGAATGAATAGTGCTGCTACAAACAATAATGAATAGTGCTGCTACAAACAATAATGAATAGTGCTGCTACAAACAACAATGAATAGTGCTGCTACAAACAACAATGAATAGTGCTGCTACAAACAGCCCATGAAATAGTGCTGCTACAAACAATAATGAATAGTACTACAAACAACAATGAATATGCTGCTACTAACAATAATGAATAGTGCTACTACAAACAACAATGAATAGTGCTGCTACAAACAATAATGAATAGTGCTACTACAAACAATAATGAATAGTGCTGCTACAAACAACAATGAATAGTGCTGCTACAAACAATAATGAATAGTGCTACTACAAACAATAATGAATAGTGCTGCTACAAACAACAATGAATAATGCTACAAACAACAATGAATAGTGCTGCTACCAACAAACAAGAATGAATAGTGCTGCTACAAACAATAATGAATAGTGCTGCTACAAACAATAATGAATAGTGCTGCTACAAACAACAATGAGTAGTGCTGCTACAAACAATAATGAATAGTGCTACTACAAACAACAATGAATAGTGCTATTACAAACAATAATGAATAGTGCTGCTACAAACAACAATGAATAGTGCTGCTACAAGCAACAATGAATAGTGCTGCTACAAACAATAATGAATAGTGCTACTACAAACAACAATGAATAGTGCTGCTACAAACAACAATGAATAGTGCTGCTACAAACAATAATGAATAGTGCTACTACAAACACAACAATGAATAGTGCTGCTACAAACAATAATGAATAGTACTACAAACAACAATGAATAGTGCTGCTACAAACAATAATGAATAGTGCTACTACAAACAACAATGAATAGTGCTGCTACAAACAATAATGAATAGTGCTGCTACAAACAATAATGAATAGTGCTACTACAAACAACAATGAATAGTGCTGCTACAAACAACAATGAATAGTGCTGCTACAAACAATAATGAATAGTGCTACTACAAACACAACAATGAATAGTGCTGCTACAAACAATAATGAATAGTACTACAAACAACAATGAATAGTGCTGCTACAAACAATAATGAATAGTGCTACTACAAACAACAATGAATAGTGCTGCTACAAACAATAATGAATAGTGCTGCTACAAACAATAATGAATAGTGCTACTACAAACAACAATGAATAGTGCTGCTACAAACAACAATGAATAGTGCTGCTACAAACAATAATGAATAGTGCTACTACAAACACAACAATGAATAGTGCTGCTACAAACAATAATGAATAGTACTACAAACAACAATGAATAGTGCTGCTACAAACAATAATGAATAGTGCTACTACAAACAACAATGAATAGTGCTGCTACAAACAATAATGAATAGTGCTGCTACAAACAATAATGAATAGTGCTACTACAAACAACAATGAATAGTGCTGCTACAAACAACAATGAATAGTGCT